>Ga0075163_10005173_pt1 | contig 17443 bp, 21 predicted proteins | sample JI1023141ADNA_FD_71478 | JGI IMG/M metagenome (GOLD analysis project Ga0075163, IMG submission 71478) | Wastewater effluent complex algal communities from Wisconsin, to seasonally profile nutrient transformation and Carbon sequestration -... | ecosystem: Engineered > WWTP > Effluent > Algae...
ACCAAAAAGTTGATTTTTTCAATTTTTTTCTAAAGTTAAAGTAAGTGCCCAGGGTCACGAGTCGGGACGCCCGGGTCCACGAGTTTCCGCACCAAGTCCTTGGAAGTTTCTGGAGTTTTCCAGAGTTTTCTGGTGTTTTCTATAAAATAAGTCGGGTTGCACCTTCTCGGAATGTGCCCATTTGAGGCACCATTGAGGTAATAAATACCTCAATATAGATTCATAAGTTTTCTTTAAGCCGCATACAAGCCAATAATACGCACAAATGGATGGTTTGTATAACATAAGCTTGTGATGTATTTAAATGCAAGTATGTTTGTTTGTAGATAAGTCAGACCACTAAATATAGCACAAAAACGGTTGATTTGAGTATTTCCGAAAAAAGGCAATCTCAAGAACATAACTATTTGGTTTGACAAATCATCAAATTGAATGAAACAAATATTTACATCAATAAAGGATCTTCTTTTGTTGAGAGAAGATGGTATGTTTCGGGAACAACACAAGACAAAGCCTCGATTATTGAATCAAACCTATCACACACATGCTCAAGTCTATCGAGAAGAATGTCAACCCGTCTATCTTTCGACAATGTCTCTCCGTATAAGGGTTTATTTTGATCACATGAATCTTGTTCTGTTAATTCCGAACATCGATCGTTTAGGGAAAACGAAACCTTCGTTCGAAGACCTCTTTTTTCCACCAAAGTGCAGAAACGGTGGATGACGACTTTGGTGCGCATTTTTCTCAATCGACGTTGTCTCAACATCATGCTTCCAACATCAAAAGCCAGCTTGGCGCGCTCTTCTGCTTGGTTCTCGGTTTGAGAGTTGGAATCCGTCGATAAAAAAAGAATTCTGAAGCACGTAGATCTTGTTTGGGGAGGCAACTTCTTGCCCCAAGACCGTTCCTTGTCAGATGCCGTATTATCAAGGCAAACGGAACACAAGTAATATGCAATACACGACACGACAATGTCGACCCTTCTTTTGTGAAGAGAGGAGAAGAGTTTGGAGTTTTCTGTGGGGTCGATGGAAAGGTGCGCCAGGAACCGCTTCAAGAGCTCTTTGGTCGTTATCCCCTTTACCTCTTCACTTGTGCACATCGAGTGAAGGATTTGGAGGAGGATTGATGTGTTTCGTGGGGTGCGAAGAGAAAACATTGTTGAGTGAATGAGAAATGTGTGAGTATAATCAGAGGCTCTTGCGAAATGACACGGGAGAAAAAGCTTTTTGTGAGCCGCGTGTCGGTCGTCTGATGCCGACCAAATTCGGAACAAAGACAACCCTCCACAATAATTCGCGATGCTCCCCCTCTTGAATCTTCTTCATGCGCCCCTCGTTCTCGAAACAATTGCCTACTTTGGGATGCTCTTGTATTATGTAGATTGCTTCTCCCTTTTTGCATACCATTTATCTATTTTGATGGTAATCTTCACTCCAATGTTCGTCCCAATCTTCTTCTATCTTGTTCGCCTCATTGGCGTTTTCATCGACGGTGACAAAATAGACTTTCGAGCTCTCATCTCCATTGTGTTGTTTATTGGTTTCGTATTGGCTCTCGTCTTTTTGTCTACCGCAGAATTCTTCACCCTCTTTTATATCGTCTCTGCAATTAGCATCTCCATGGAGAACATCTACATGAGAGTAGACTCGACTCAAGTATACTTTTCCGCTGCGCTCACCATTGGGTTGGCTATAGTAGGCAACTTTCTCGCCCCCGAGCTCGTTCTATTGTTCCTCCACACCTTCCACACACATTCGATTTCTCGAGTTTGGAGGTTTGATGCACCCAAGCCAGACGCATTTCAGAAAATCATTTATTTGATCACCGTCGTTCTTACATTAAGCAGCATTTTGGTGTGGAATGCTGCTTCCTACACTACTCCCCCAAATGATTCTCTCTGTAGTATGTGCAAAAAAATATTCGTGGACGCAAGAATCAACATCGACCCAGCATCGGGACTGTTTCTCACGACACCAGACGCAGCTCTTCATTATGCTTCAATGTACACGAGGGATTATGCATATATGCTTGATTATGGCCCAATCGAAATGACGAGCGCACCCCAAACAATCATCCCATATCTCTTCTCCTCGGGATTTCCCCCGGAAAAGATAATTGCGAGCATGCGGCCCATTCCCATAGAGAGGACATTTTATACAAGAAACTCAACAGACAATGTGTTCTTCTCCATGAACATCCTTCTCAAGGGACCGGAATATGCGTGGGAAAAGTATTATTTGGACTGGAGAAAGACATATACTTCATTGAGCAGAACAAGTGTCAATGGATTCTTGATCAACCCAAAACTGACCCCAACCGGGCATTACGGGTTTATGGATACCGTACGATTGACAGGGACCCCACTCTTTGTCAATTTGTTGATGTACGATACGTTGGGGAGGATTCTTCAAGAGCACCCAGAGTGTGCTGACAGAGAGGAGTATATCGAGACGCGGCGGCTCTTTAACGAATCAATTTCCGTTTTCAGAAAAGGTGGTGTGTGGCTTTCCGCATGCATTGATTGCTCTAAGAACGCCCATGTGACGGATGTTTGGGGGACGATGTATGCAGCGAGCCTTGGTCTATTTAATGAAACGGAAACAAGATGGATCGAAAATCAAATCCCACATCTCCTCAAAAAAGGGGGGTTGCCTCATGTACTTGATGGGGAAGCGTGGGATGATTGCTGGGGTGGTATTTGTCCAGAAAGAGGGTCGTATCAAAATGGAGGATATTGGATGACTCCATTGGGGTGGACTTTGTCCATCGTCCAAAACACGACATTGAAGACGTGGATGCAAGCCCAGGTAGAGGAATATGCAGCGAGCATGATATTTCCCGAATGGGTCGGCCCAAATGGACAACGCCCAAAGACGACCGGATATGTTGTTTCGTGCAGCAATACATACTCTTTATTGTGCAACAATTAAGGATATTTGGTTGAATCAATCTTATTTTAAACAAGCATCACTCTTCCTCCTCGTCTTCGAAAACAACAGGAGCTCCATCTGCGAATATCCCATCGCTACACAATGATAGCGTGGTGTGTTTAGGCAAGACTCTTGTTTTGCCATTGACTACAACCTTGGTAGCACTTGTTGTTTTTTCCAATCTATCAATCTTGGATGGTTTACGCATGGCATCCTTGGTTCTTCTTCCCTCTTGCGAAGAGGAGATGATCCCCCCATCTCCGATATTGGCGTTGCCGTGAATCGTGACGTTTGCAAAATTAAACTTGGTCGACGATGAGTCTTGCTTTTTGGTTCTCTGGGGTAGTGGTGGTGGTGCAAATTGCCCACCGCCTTTGAGAACGACACCGCCTTCGAATGTAGTATTTGTAAAGTTGTACTTTGTTTTCGAGCTTTTGTTGTCGTTGTCTTGGGAATCACCAAGGGTGATGGTAGTTCCACCCCCCAAGGAAACAGTACCCTTGAATGTTGAGTTGGCAAAATTAAATTTAGACATTTGTGAACTTCAATGGTGGACGGAGACTGCTAAAACGAAATATGCTTTGATAACTAGTAGTCTTATTCAGCGTCGTCAAACTGGGTGAACAAGGAATTGGCGACGGATTCGTTAACCATGCCAACAACACCGCTGTTGTTTTTTCTTTCCCAATTGATACGAGCTTTGTATTTGCTTACTTCAATCATACTTGAATCGGGTCCGTTTATGGAAACGACGCATGTAGATTTCTCCATAAGTTTGCACAAAAGAGCCGCCTTTTTATCGGAACATGGACTGACGACGATACACTCTTGTAGATTGATCTCTTGCGAGGTGAGGATGTTCCCAACAAAGATCCAAATTTTGTCGTTTGATGGCCAAACAAAATCGTCCCCGACAACAAGCGTTTTTAATTTGCACCGTGGGGATTTCAGCAAATGCAATAACATCTCGCAATTCTTGTTGAATGGAATGCAGTTGGAAATGTTGAGGTGCTCAAGATTAAGCAACAATGTCCAATGAGGCAACTCCCTGACGAGGGAACGGGAAATGTCCAAAAAGGACAGATGGGACGCTTTCGATACGATCGTGTGAAGAGCGAGGCTGTTTAGCGAAGTATTTGAAAAGTCAAATTTGGTTTCCTTTGATATACGCTCAATCGTGTATTCGTCGCGTCCATGAAGAATAGATTCGTTCATGTTTGTGAAGACAAGACCCTCTTTTTCAGCCCTTGTTTTTTATCACGAAGGAAAGTCATGTTTCTTTGCCTCTTTCTCCACAAAATTGATTTTTGGATCAACTGCAAAACGATGGGAGACTGTGATTTTACCCCCAACTGTACCTCATATGCGATTGACCTCGACCAGGATTGTTCGTTTAAAACACCAAACACAACTCTCTTTTCCGTATACAGAGCTTCGCTACCATATTCCTTCAACCCCTCGACGTGGGTGATTCACGGCGCAACGGAACAGGAATGCAACACGTCGTTTGTTTTTTTCGAGGGTGCGATCTCTTGTTTTGAATTCAATCAGCATGAATGTACCGTTGTCTTGCCCAACACACCTCCAGGTCAGTTTTTGTCGACAACCAAACAAAGTGCTGTTGTGAGAAAACGGCTTCCCGCCCCACCCTACTATTCTATTGTTGAAACCCTCTTTTTGGGTTCTGGAAAGGTGAGTATTACACTAGAAAAGGCTGATGAATGTCTTCCCTTCCCTCCTTATATCAACGATTCCAGTATGGAATACATCCAAGTCCTCAACTCGAACACATACATCTCGAGAACCGCATATCCTCACCTATTTAATCATTCCAACCCTTTTTTAAACGAAACTTGCGGAGACTTGATGTGTCCAATGACCAACCAAACGCTCCCTACTCTCCCCACGGAAGGCCCTGGTGCTTTCGTTGCCATCCCCATCTCACTCTTTGTGTTTTTTCTCTTGATGCTCGCATTTTGCGTGTATTGGGGATCCAAACCTCGTCCCCGCCCAACGAGCACCAAACAATGATATTCTTTGATGAGAAATACACGGGTATATAGTAATTACCTTTTGCAACACAAAATTTATTCGTTTATAAAAGTCGAATTAAGGTGTTAACCAACCACCACTTCCTTAATAAAATTGTTCTTTGCAACGCAAAATTTATTCGTTTAAAAATGTCGAGTTGGTGTGTTAACCAACAACTTCCTTAATAAAATTACCCTTCGCAACGCAAAATTTATTCGTTTATAAAAGTCAAGAACACGATCACTCATATCGATTCTTTTCAAGAAACGCCAACAACACTTTCAAAAACCAACCTATGTTGACATTTCTTCTTCTTCCATACGATCATCAATGTCGTTCACCCGCTGAGGTGACGTCTTCTTCATTCTTAAATACTGCCTCCTGCATGAATCAAGACTGCGACCAATCTCCGCCGAACATTTCAAAGGACCAAGTCGATTTAATGCAGTAACTTCTTCTTCTGTCCACCGCATTCTCTTCTTATCCGCCACGCCTTGCATTCGCTTCCACTCCATCTCGCATTGGTGGGCTGTTTTCCCCCGCAGATGGAGCCGAAGCGCCTCCCACGACAATCTAGGATCTTCGTGGCGTAAATATGCTAATAGTTCTCTATCTTCCTTGCTCCAAGGAGCTCCGCGTTGCATCTCACGAAGCTTTTTCCATTTGTTCTTGCATTGAACCAAGGTGTACCTCCCATGGAGTTCCAGTACGACCTTGGCCCAATCGATAGATCCTGGCTTTTTGTATCGAGCTACGATTTCGCTCAAGGAAGATATATCCTCCTCCAACCACATGAATAAAAATACAAGGTTGTGTTTTGTGGTCAAAGGTGCATATTCAAACAGTCATATGCATCCTTCGTTTTTGCGCCCTCCTCTTTACAATCCACAATTCACGAGTCACAACCCACAATTCACGTGTCACAATTCACATGTCTCATCTATTCCAAGGGACAGAAGCTATGTTCAGGCCTGTCTTGTGGGTTTCCATGTACAAGATGAAACTCAGCAGTCAATTCGTCGAGATCGCCGCGATGTATCCCCAATTGCACGAACAACAAAAGGAAGCTCTCATCTTCCCCTACTCTGACGCCCCTTTGACAGAAACATCTCCTCTGACGGACCAAGAACTGACTTCCATCGGAGACGATCTTGCGCCTCGTCTCGTAGACCTCATTAGGACGTATCCAACGACCAACTTCCAGCACAAACAGACACACTGGAAAGAACGAGCAAATGAGATTGCGCTGGCATATGGCCTTCCAGTTGTTGATTTTTAAGTAAAAAAGAGTCATTGATTCATCCATCTAAAAAACACACATTGTCGCATTGATCCACAAACCCAAATATCTTAATTTCCTTAAGCAAATAATAGAATTCTTTCGGACGAACATTGGTCTCCGTAAGCAAATAATAGAATTCTTTCGGATAACGGTTTAGTTTACTTAAGCAACGGAAAGCATTCTTTTGAACGAACGTTTGGTTACCTTAAACAAAAATACATAATTGAATCTTTAATTAAAACAAAAAATCTTGATTTTCTTATGCAATCAGAAAGATTTTTATAAACAAAATTAATGCTTTGCTTTCTTGGTTTTGGGCTGCGAACTCTTGTCTGACTCGATAGAGTTTTGGAATCTTCTTGGCCAAAAAAACGGTTCGTCATCCAGAATGGCGTCACTCACAAGACCTTGCAAGTAACACACGTATTCGTCGTCAGACTCCTTCATTTCCTTGACTAAAATGTCAAACGCCATTGCCTTGAACTTGTTCGTCTCCTCAACGCTCAAGCTTTCGAAAAAGTCTTTCTTAGACATGCTCCCGTCCTTTACCGTCAAGACGGAGATGTCTGTGTGTTCAGACAGGTCGATGTCGGGAGCAATCTCCTCGAGGGCGTCTGTAGTTGGTGTCGCGAGGAAAAAAGCCATTGGGAGGTATGATTTGTGAAATTGTGCGTCGAGCCACCAGTCGCATCGCGTCTCCCCGCTCTTTACACCAAACTCTCCAACGAAAAACGCGTATTCACAATGCGACTTGTGGCTCGACGCACGATTTCACGAACCACAACACAGGTTTATTTACACCATGGCACAAGAATAATTAACCTTGTATTACAGAGGGTATCAATGTGGTTTCTACATCCCACACTACTCGGTTTCTTCCCAAGTAAATGGGTGTCCAATTTCCTCCCCTAACTCATGCAAGACTCGTGCCATGCGATTTGTACGAATCTTTGCCTCGATTCTCCCGCCTTCTGTATTCATCAACGACTCGATACAAAACAACTTTTTGGGAAAGTGATCCACCGTGTACGCCTTGTCGTCCAACTCTCTTTCTTTCCACCAAGGATCAGTGGGGTGATAAAAGCTCGCCCCCATTTTCGCCCCACAAGAAATGCTTCGAAACACCCCAAGAATCCCCACCGCATCGAGTCTGTCTGCATCCTGGAGAGCCTTGCCGAGATTAGTCGTCGGGACTTCTCCTCGAGAGAAGCTATGTTGAAGGACCGCCAAGCATATATCATCAATACACTCCTCTTCATAAGATAAGGAAACCAATATCTCTCGCGCCTTTGCAGCACTCAGTTCACTGGCTTTGTAGCTAAGGGGATGGTTCTTTGGGACGTTCACGACGTCATGCAACAATGCAGCTGAAATGTTGTCGTGGATGCGCCCACATGGATTCAACCGAACTGTCCACATCGCAACGCGAAACAAATGCTGGAGATCGTGACTAGCATCATCAACACCCATTTCAGCCTTGACTCGCTCCAACATCAAGGACAACATTGGCATATCTCGAATGACGTTCTGGATGTCCTCAATGCTCGCCTCTGATTCCACAAGCGAGGGGCGTGTGTGCACGAGCTTTGGTTTCTTCTCCATCTCCTTTTATTTGTGATGATTGTGCTTGCGTCAAAAACGAAGAGAGGTTTGTTATAACTAAACACTTGTATCCTTGATAACTACCCCTTTTCTTTTCCGACACGCCTCTTCGTAAATGTATTGTCTGTACATACCAGCACCATCCTCACTCGTGTCCAATGGACTCATAAACTTTGATTTTTGGTTAAAACAAAGCTTGTCGATATTTTGAGTTGCCTGTGAATCAGATACCTGCACCAAGGGTTGAAATTCCATGAATTTCCTTCCATCCACCTGCAACTGGTACACCTCGACCATCTGCCTTTGAGAATCATTAATCGGTCCTATGGTCTTTAAAGAGGTTTTAACCATCTTCAAAGACCATACGCCACTCATTTTTACACTACCTGAATCAAATTTGTACTTGATTGGGTTGAAGAAGTCCTTCAGCCCCTGAAGGTATGTCACCGAGGAGTTATCACCTGTATTAAAGGTTTGTGGTTGGGGGGAAGCATTGGTCGTGCCAGCAGCAGAAACAAGAGATATGGCAGACAAGATCCCGAAATGGCACAGCACAAAAAGGAGAAAGGATGTGATCGAAGTAAGGAGTTTCGTGAACAAGATTCTCGCAGTGTCCTTGTATTTGACGTTGGGGAAGCGTCCGACGTTCACTCCAGTGAATGAAAATGCTGGGAATGGATAGGTTGTTTGTGTTTTCCAATCAATCTCTTTCTCAAACGCAAGCAAACCAATTCCTTGGATACCAAATCCTCCCTCTTTAACCGAGTTGGATGCGTTGGAGAATCGCAACACGATGCAAAACTCGCGGTCGTAGTATACTGCAGTGGTTGTAGCATATCTATGACCGAAATCATGGACGATTCGCATGCTCTGATTGGTGGAAGAACTGCGTTTTGCATCTTTAGAAGACGTCTTGTTTGGGGAATTAATAAATGCTGGGCATTCCATAAACGTATTAAGATCTTTGGAAATATCGGGAGGGACAAGAGGCCTCCTTTCATTGGATTCGCTGGATTTGTTGTTGCGACCAGCGTTTTTGTTGCCGTCGCCTGTAGATGGCTCTTTGCTTGATCGGAGCCCCATGAATGTCAACAAAAAAATTGAAAAAGAGAATGTTTGTGAATCTATCCCAAAGGTAGGAAAACTCGGTTTGTTGTTGTTGTTTAGCGTGATCATGCAGCGAATCGTATTTGCATGCTCAAGTGAATGTTCATCATTTCTCTCTTGCTCACAAATTGACGGAATAAATCATCCCTCAACCACAATGAACGGTATTGTCATTGTTACTCGAAACATCTTACCATGCGTCCTTTTCAGAATGGGTAAGATGGCTCTTGTCGAAATAAATGCGGACAACATCGTCGTTGGCGTGATTGAGGCTAAAGTTTTCAAAAAACATCCAGATCTCATCAAATCCCTCGATGATAGAATTAGATGCAAGCCCAACATAAGACTCGCCAAATATTTCATCTCCATCATTCACCCCAGTCAGCTCCCCGTTCTCTTCAAGTCTTTACTAGCATACATCCACACCCATACTCAATCAACGTGGATAAGATATCGATCCACAGATGCACTTCGAATCATGAATGCTATGGGTACTCCTTTTTTGGGCAAGACTGTCCAGCAGTGCGACAACGAGAGGTTCCTCATCCTTTCCAAGCTAGTCCCCTACACACGTTGCATCCCAGAGGCGAATCGACGATGCTTGATGGCCATCCCAGAACACGCCGAAAAAATAATACTTTCCCTCGAGCAAAACGGAATCCCCAAGGAACTAGCATTGTGTATTTTAACATATTTATAAAAACTCTTTAAACATGGACTTGAGCCCCGGAACGAGGGGTATTTTCTTCAACCAGAGGTCAATCTCTGGGATCGCCCTGTGGCACATATTCATCTCTTCCAACATTCTCACCAACACGGAGCTCACGGAACACCCCCTAACGGAAACATGACCTATGTTCGAATTCGTGTACTTGTCAATCACCTGCCGCAACCCCTCGTCTGTGAAATTAACATTTCTGTCTAGATATACATTCCTAATGTGCTTGCTTCTCATCAAGCTGTCTGATACATCGTTTCCAATCATGTTGTCACACAGCCATAGACAGTCGATCCTAGCTCTTCCAGACGTAAACAAAAACCTTGCGGTCATGTAAGAATCGAGTCTGTTGTTTGATAAATCAAGCGTGTTCAGATTCCACTCAACACCAGATACACTCTCGCAAAACTGCAAAAAGTGCTCCCTAGAGGAGAGAAAGCATCCCCTCAGGCTTAATGTTTTGGTTGTGTGAAAGAGATCCATCCACCTCGTAAACGACGAGATTGGGTTCGAAGACACATCGAGGAAACTGAGTTTCATTCCGAGGAAGAACTCGAGTCCTCTTTCCGTGATGAGGTTGTGGGCGACATTTAAATGAGTAAGGCTTGACCCAAAAACAGACAAGACTTCGCACATGCGATCATCTAAACTCATGTTTACCAACGACAGGGCTGTTGTGGAAAATGTCTCGAGCATCTCGACGATTTGAGCTAGGTGGACGTACGTCATGACACACGAGTCGATGGTGATTTTGTTTATTTTCCTGTTTCTCATCCCAAGAACAAACTCGCTCATGCAAGAGAGGGATTCAAACCGGACTCGCACCAAGTGGAGATGGTCTAGTGCATGAGGAAGGCCGTGAATTGTCGAAACAAGGTCTGCTGTTTTGATCGTCGTATCAACAAGGTAAATTGATTCCTCCATTTTTCTTCTCGATTGTGAGAAAAAACAGCTTGATGAAGTAAAGTAGGTACAGGTGTTTCCAAGTGGTATGAAAATGTGCGCTTCTTTATGTATGACGCGATACGACCGTGTTCTTCAGGGTGGAAGGGCAGAAACGACTCTTTGTTCAACATTGTGTGACATCACAAAGTTCACTCTTCTCTTTTCTTCTTCTTTCCCCCATTCGCACCCCCCTTTCCCTTCCACAGTCAAAGAAAAAGACGAGCGTTGTTCGGAGATTTATGATTTCATCAAAAGCATTTACTGGCGGTGCTTCTGGGGCGGATCTCGAGTGGTCCTTTGCTGCAATTGCTTCTGGGATCCCCACAACAATAGTCTCTTTTAACGGACACAAAAGAGAGCGATCAAATAAAGCAAGTGTTGTAGAATTAAGTGAGGTTAGTCTTAAAGCGATGGACGAAGATCTCCATCGTGTTGCATATCGATTGCGGAAAAACATACCACGCAACCCATATACCCTCAATCTCTTGCGAAGGAACATTTACGTGTCGAAACAAGCAGACGCCATTTATGCAGTAACGACCTTGACCAAAGGGATTGGTCTCATCCTTGGCGGTACTTCTTGGGCATGCACACACCATGTGATGTTTCACCCCTCGCCCAACTTGTATGTGTACGACATGGGGACGAAAGAATGGAAGACATTTTCTCGCACCAAGGGGTGGGAAAAAAAACCTCCTCCCCACCCATCTACGTTCCGTTCCGTGGCGCTCGTGGGAAGCAGGGAAATTACTGACGATGGAAAGGAAGCTATTAAGAATATATTTAATACGTATTAATCATGATCCTGTGATAATAATAGCGTTGGTCGCAGTGCTTTTTTTCGCGGAAATTACGCTTGGTTTGTATGTGTGTATGACAATAAGAGGGATGATAGTTCCATACGTGGCGATGGGGATCAAGCAGAATACCCACCCTAGGGGAAAGCTCCCCACACCCCATTTGAAAACTATGATGGCAACCACAATCGTCGTCGCTATTGTCCCAAACATGGCATACAACATTCGCATCCTATGGAATCGGAACATCAGCTCTTTCAGCTTGTCTTCCCTAAAAATGTTCGATTTTTGGACCATGTTGATCGTTGACTGCGTAAATGCATAAAGACATAGGATGTAGACATCAATGATCGCATAAGAAACGGTAAACCAAATCAACATGAACAACTCTCCATTGTTTTTGTCTCCCACATACACCATAGCTGTGATGGCCAACGTGGAAATAATCCCAAACGAAACGGGAATGGACTTTGAAAACGCGCCTCTTGCCCTCGCTGCCGCCTCTGAATTGATGTTGTGCTTTAGCGTAAGCATCTTAAGACTCACCTCACAAAGAATGAAAATAAGACATAAAAGATATGTAGTACCTGCCGTCAACAACGCGAAATCGCCCTTGTGGGTTATTGTTGTCCACAACATGTAAACAAACAAGGCCAGGTGGGTGATCGTCGTAGCTGTGTGGATGCGCCTTAGCTTTTTTCGATTCTCGCTCGCGAATCGAACGTACACCCAACCTATCCACAACCAAAGAACCAAAAAGCACCCAAACAAAATCTCAAGCGCCATCCTCGGCATGGCACAATTCTTTGTTTCGGAAAACATCGTTTGGTCAGGACCATATCCAGGGGGGCATTTACATTCGTCCGCGCTTGGGAGACACTCCCCACCGAAGAAACACAAATCCCAACCAGAATAAGTCTCAAAGAGGGAAGAATTAATCGAGCAAACAAACTTCATCCCTTTTAAGAAGTCCAACAGAAACAACAAGGGGGGTTGTATGTATGCAGCTCTTTTTTTTTGGGGGGGGGAATGTCATTTACGAAATTCAAAATTACTCCGTCTCTTCCTCTTTTGTTCCATCAATTGCTCTTTTCAAAAGAACAGCCAGTCCATACACACCTACTACCAACCACATGATATGAATCCCTTGATGCATCAACGTGAGCGTCAAAGTCTGTTCTAAAGAAACTCCGGAAATCGGGGAAAGGATGACACCCCCGTCTCTTGTAGGAATGAGTCCGACTCGGTCGAACAAAGTCTTGTATCCATCATAATCCATATACAAGGTCGAGACACTGTTTGTTTGAGCTATATCAAACCACAACGCAGCACTGTTTAGAGCAACTCCAAACGCCATCAACAAAAACAACGCAAGGCTCTTTGTTCGAGAAGAAGTTGTTTTTGATGGCTGGATTGTCCATGTCATAAGCGCAGCAATGAGCACCCCGCTTGCCGAATCCATCGCGCCCCAAATGAACACATCGCGATGGACCACTGACAACACCACCGCTACGAGCGTTATCGAGGACAAAATCCAAACCGCTGTGTGAAGGTAGAGTTCGGCAGACGAAACCCCCCTTCTGATCTTCTCTCGCGCTTTATTCTCCTTTTTTTCTTGTTCGTCGATTGAAACAGGAGAAGTATTATCTCGAATACTATTCCGTCTTACTAAACTCTTCGAGCTTTCGTTTTTTAATGGCTTGATTGCTTCTTCTTCTTCGCCAAACGAAGCGATATCCCAGAAGAGAGTTTTGTATCCACTCAGAAAACAAACAAGCAGTGGGATGGATACAACGGCGAGAGCAACCCCAAGAAAGATCTGTGAAATCAAATATACTTGGTCAAATGCCGCGGTGTCTTGACTGTATGGAAGAGCTGTGGAGCTGTTCATGTAAAAAAGTACGCTTGCCACAATACCAAATGCATAGGCTCCAATCCAAAACAAGCCGCTCAATAGGTAATACGCAAGGTTGTAGTTCTCTGGATCAACTCTGTTGTTGGGAGCAGGGTGTTTCTTGATTGCAAAGGAATCGCTAATAACCCATACTGGAGCAGGCATGTCCATAAAAAGCACAATAGGAAAGAGAAGTGCAATGGATTGCATCGCATCTCTTCTTGGAAGCTGGACATTTGCGTCGTACGTTGCTAAAGAGGCTATTTGGTAAGCCCCCATTGCTCCCAACCCCAAGCCATATATAGTCTTTCGAAACACACCTCCCCAAGATGAGGGTGTTTGTTGTGCAGACTTTGCCGCCATTGTGGGGAAAAAGTGTGGTTGTGGTGTTTAATTAAGTTGACTTATTTCACAAAACACATCTGTGATTGCGACATGGAAACAGATAACCAGGCTTTCATCAACAATTCGGGGCATTATGTCGAAAAGACGCGATGGCAGGCGCTCGTCGACTTTTTCACCTTTGTTATATTAAATGTGTGGTATCGTCTTGCGAACAAGGAAAAGCACCAAACCCTCATCGGGTTGAGAAACCTCGACATGTACGAAAAGAAAATCTTCCTCATCGAAACAATCAATTTCAACAAGATGGAAATGTCGTATACGAAACTACGATCGCTCGAGGAAGAGCTTAGGCAATGTACGGGAGAGTTCCAAGCCCGTCTGCGCAACCATGCACAAAACTTTCGTGCAAAAGCCAGACAAAGGGGCCATCCAGAAACGTATTCCAAAAAAGACCTCGAATCTCTCCTCACCTCCATCGAACTACGATTAAAAAACCAAGCTCTTTCTATTCACAGCAAGCTTGCGATGGAAAAGACGTGTTTAACTGCTGTGCAAAATGTTCAGGCAAACATCTCGGAAATAAAAACGAAAATCGACCGGCTGCGCATCCAGCTCTCCACGAGAGATCATCTGCAAGAAATGGCTGTCATCTTCAAGGGAATGGATGGCGAAAAGCTATCCGAACTGGGGGAACAATGCCTTAACAACATGACTAACTTTTTCCAAGAGCTTGATGGCATCACCCTTGGCATGAATCCCATTGAAAACAAGGATGTTGAAGCCAACATCCCCAACAACACCACATCCTCTTTGTATTTAAGCGAAGCAGAGAGAGACTTTTGGGGTGATGTGTTTGCCGACGCCAAGTATGTTGAACAACCGCCAGTCAAACCAGAGAGAACGATTGAAAAACCTCAACTTTTAAGTAATTCATATAACTGAGTGTACTCTTGGAACAAAGATCTTGCGTCATCTGTTGGGGCCGTCTCTACAAACCGCGTCGTCACTCTTGCGCTCAACCTCTCAAACTCTTCGTTTACTTCTATTCCCGACAAGGTTGTCGGCCCCTTGGCCAAAACATTAGCTATGGCCAAGCGATAGTAAAGGATTGACTCCATCGCGAAGCAATACATCGTGTCCGAGTCAATCTCTCCCATCCATTGATTTTCCATCACCTCCCGTTTCTTCACCAACAAAGCAATCTCTTCCTTCATCTTGTGGTATCCCAAGACCATGTTCATGTATTCGTAGGCACATTGATAGCTATAAAGCACGTGAGTCAACAACACTTTGTGTGGATAATTAGGGAACAAAATTCGGAACAAAATGGGGGCCTCGATGCTCACCAAAGATGGAGTGTGGTGTTTGAAAACACGGGCTGCCCGATTTACTCGGGGGATACACACGTCGCATTTGCTTGCGATCTTATGGTCGGAACATGCAAAGTTGAGTAAAATCGTCAACTCGGTCGTACTCACAATCGCAAGAGGGTTGGCTTCCCTTTCCTCCATTTCGTATTTTTTCAAAGACGCTTGCATTCTATGTCCAATGAAATGCTCTTGTTTGTGATGCGTGTTTATCCAACACAGAAAGAAGACTGCTCTTCGTAGTTGTGTTTGGGGAGGCTGTAATGTGTGTGCTTGATGAACTGCGCTTCGTAACTGTGTCTGAGGAGGTTGTAGTATGTGTTCTTTATGAACCGCGCTTCGTAGTTGTGTTTGGGAAGGTTGTGATGTATGTGTTTGATGAACAGCGATTCGTAGCTAAGGAGTGTTCGCACACACACTTTGTCAGATATATTGTTTGACCAAACATCACAAACTTTTTCGAACAGCCAACAAAAATGAAAATCGCAAATTGCATGGGCAAGGAAATGATCTTTGAGAGAACAATCATCCCAGAGTCAAAAAAAAGCAAGCCCCTTTACTTCGATATTGAGCTCGGAAACGTCGAGTTGTACTTGGGCTGCATTCCCATTTACGACGCACGCCACTACCTCCCTCTTGATTTCGAAAACAAGATTGAATCTGGTGTTGATTACGTTCTTCTTCCTTCCATGACGGCATTTTGTGTCGGCCCCGAATTAAACGTCCAAGGCAAGATCGTCAAGGTTATCTTCCCCAACACCAATCCTGATTATATAGCTAGGGACAAGAATGGAAGCGTCGACTATAAAACGCTATCTTCTGTCCAAGTCCCTCCTAAAAAGAACCCCTTTGCCATCGACCATCAAGCAATTTCTCTTTCAAAAGAAGATCCCATCCATTCCCTCTTTTCTCTCGTTCCCCATCCCATCATCATCGTCGACAAAAACGAAGCAACGAAAGCTATACTCCCTTCTTACGCCCATAGTGCGAGAGCTTATTTCCTCAAAGAAGGGGAAGAAGTAATCGAAACAGAACACGGCCCTCTGGTTGTCATGAATGGAAAAAACATCATCTCCCCAATGGAAATACCTGGAGGGGAAATGCATGATGGTCTGCTAATTAGCATGAATATGTACGCCATTCTAAAAAGCCACGAAATTGTCGGCTCTCCCCAAAAACTCGCCAAGGTATTCGGAAGATCTAACTTTTCTCTTCTGGTTGTCAATTCCACCCCATATGGCATTACATCGCTTCTCCGAGTTGAAGTGGTTCCAAAAATCATTTTTTGATCAGTTATGCTTATATAATTCAAAACACAATCATAATAACCACATTGTTTGCTCTTGATGCGCACATTCCGAGAAGATGCAGGCCGACTTTTTTATAGAAAACTCCAGAAAACTCTAGAAAACTCCAGAAACTTCCAAGGACTTGGTGCGGAAACTCGTGGACCCGGGCGTCCCGACTCGTGACCCTGGGCACTTACTATAACTCTAGAAAAAAATTGAAAAAATCAACTTTTTGGTCCTTTCAAGCATGTTTTTCGACCTTTAAGAGCATGTCAAGAGGTACGATCCAATTCGGAAAATTTATGCCCAGGGGTCACGAGTGAAAATTTGGGGGTGTGTATTTTTTACCGGCTGGCAAAAAGGCGTCCTTAGGGGGGTCTTAGCGTGAATGACGTCATATCATCACCAATCAACTTTTTTGATTGTTTGGAGATGGCGATTCGCATTTTAGATTGGAACTTGCTTGGAATTTTACAAAAAGAGAGAATTGGAAATACACAGAGTGTCTTCTCGTAAGTTAATCCGAGAATGGCCTATTTTGATTTTTAAAAGCTATATTATTAAAATGGTCCTTTGTGTCTTGAAAGGTGCTCTTTTGTATTGAATCCACACACCTCCATTCTTGATTCGCACTTTTTTTGGGAAGTTAAAGTAATTGCCCAGGGGCCACGAGTTTTTATGCCCAGGGTCCTGAGTTTCCGCACCAAGTCAAGGTTTTCGAACGAAAAAAGTTTGTTCGCATTTTGCGGAAAACTTTTTCGAATAGTGCGGAAAGTGTTTATTAATACGAGAGCTTTCTGTTTTTTGTGCGGAAAGTGGTTGACATAGGATTCGATTTGCTTTTACTTGGGGGGAAATTTATATGAAATGTGGTGTTTTGACACGATTGCGACGTTTTTGAACCATTCTTGCGTTGTTTTTGTGTAAAATGTGCTTGGGAAATGCTATCCTGGTGTGCTGCGATCCGACGTATAATAGAAGTTTCTAGAATACTCCAGAATACTCTGGATTTTCTGGAAACATTTGGTGCAGGTTCTGGGCGTCCCGACTCGTGACCCTGGGCACTTACTTTAACTTTAGAAAAAAAGTGAAAAAATCAACTTTTTGGTCTTTTCAAGCATGTTTTTCGC
>Ga0075163_10005174_pt1 | contig 17439 bp, 20 predicted proteins | sample JI1023141ADNA_FD_71478 | JGI IMG/M metagenome (GOLD analysis project Ga0075163, IMG submission 71478) | Wastewater effluent complex algal communities from Wisconsin, to seasonally profile nutrient transformation and Carbon sequestration -... | ecosystem: Engineered > WWTP > Effluent > Algae...
TTTGGAGTGCGGAATGTTAACTCCGCATTATCGGCGCAAAAATCTTCAATTATTGCGTTGTGTGATGGCGGAATTATCATTCCGCACTCCGCAAGCTATAAAAATCAAGTAAACAATGTAGTAGTGTCGAAATTGAATGGTCAAAAAATTATGCTTTACGGGAAAGAAGTTTATACATAACAAAACGCTCTGTAAAGAGATAGTGCGCCGAGGTGCGCAACAACACCCACAACAGGCACAACAGACCGCACAACCACAGACAAGAAACATATACCCACGTGTGTGGGTACACTTCCGCAAGAGTTATATAACTCAGTGCCGGAACACCGGCTCCGACTGCTGTTGAAAAAATCAGGAAGAATATCATTGTACTTTCCCTATTCCATGCGCTGCCAACCATATGTTTTATCAGGCTATCAGGCAGAGGCGCTACTTTGCGCAAGGATGTGTACACATACAGACACAGCGTCGGCACTATGCTGCCGGAGAGCATGAATAGCCACAATATCGTTTCTCGCATCTGCCAAAGCAGATGCAGAGGTTTTCTACTAAAACACACAAAACCAAGTATCACGGAAAATTCTGCCAAAATAAGTACCGTTAAAGGCAACGCCAGTGCTTGAACGGGACGAAACATTGAGAAATTCGGTGCGTAGGTCATCATAGCAAATCCCCGCCTCCACCAGCCGTACATATTGGTTCCGATAATAATACCTGCCCAAGGAGGGAAGAAAAGGAAAAAAAAAATATCTTCAACCTGTGGCATTGTGCCGTCCCTACTGATGAGATACGTCATAAAGCCACTAAACGTGAACAGATAAACCATCAAAAAACATATCTGCCACAATGCTCCGTTACGAGCGTAGACGAGTACGCTATATCGAATAAGTGTGAGAATATACTGCATCACTTCAGACCTTTCAGGCTTTGGTGCAAGTGGAATCGGGCTGCGTATGCTTTTTGCGGAATGGATTGTAACTGAGAATAAACTACATACAAGATTGCAAAAGAATAAGTTAGGATGAAGCCTAGCCAAAGTATAGTACTTTGTCCGAACCAATAAAAGAATTGAATGGGTAATATTGTTACGACAATAAAGAGAGGCAGTCGGAAACCCGATTTTTGAATAACATCAACTTTTATCTTTTCAAATGAAAAAGCATTCAGTTTCATTGGACTTGATCGATAAATTGAGATAAACAAAGCTTCATATAAAGTAGTTACCGTAACTAATAATAAACATACAAGAAATAATCCTTGCTTTTCTAAGCTATGTTTGGCACCACCAAATACATAGAAGGCTACGACATCGATACAAGCAATAAATCCGATATAATAGATAGTTAAAACAACCATTTTGTTAATATTTCCAATAATTTTTTGTGGCGTCATAAATAGTAAGCACAAACTTCCATAATGCCACCGAAAAATGTTACCCGCAGTCGTAGCCATAGAGGTTGCTATCATTAAAAAAGACAAGTATACCCCTAATGATTCTATTCTCAAGAATACTGCGGGGTATTTCCATAAGAGTAGAATAGAAAATGATTGTTGTATTAGTATTAAAAATATATTTAAAAAATTATGACTTCGTAAAAAACATAAAGATTGGTATCGTACGTAAAATATCCATGACATAACAGTGATATTGAAAATAATTGAGATCGAAGTGAATAGGTATGAATCCAAGCAATTACAACCATACAAAAACAAAACATTGTTGTAATTACTGATACTACTGAATTCTAAGGGGCGATAGATTATTCCTTAGTTTGAAAAATAGGACATAATTCTATCACCCCAAAAGAAGTCACATTTACTATCTGAAATAGCAATATACAGTAGCCGCTCCAAGCACAATAGCGGTAACGGGATGTGCACTAGCGGCTGCTCTTGTAGCCAATACATAAGCCCCGCGAGCTACGAGACCAGCTTCTGCACCTGAGATAAAAGCACAAGCTGCATCTACCCAGTCGCCACCAACAACATTCAACATTTCCTCGTCGGAAAGGAAAGTTGTAGTGTGTAGTTGATTTATTGTTATAGTATCATGTGTAATTGGTTTTGCCATGATTGATGGTATAGCAATTACAACCAGCATTAAAAAAATCAAAAATGTGTTTTTCATAGCTATCTTATTTATCAAATATTTATAGTGAATTAACTGTAGTTTTAGTGACCAAAAGCAGCACGTGCACAGGGCTCAGCTAATAGGTAAGCAGATACAATTAGCGATATTCCAAATGTAAGACCGCCTGTCGCTATACCAACTGCAGCAACGGCTCCAGCAGCATAACAAGCATCGTAACGCCGATCGGTACCACCTTCAATGCTCATCAAATCTGCGTCGCTGATGCAAATATGTTGGGTTGAGGTGGTATTGTTGTTATATTCTATACCAACGGAATGTGCAGCCTTCAGAGGAGCAGCCAAAACCGCCACCATCATTAACGCTGCCATAAAGACAGCCAAAAATTTCTTCATGGAATTCTCCAAAAAATGTAAGTTGAAAAAGGTTAGTGAGTGAGTATCTGTTTTTTCGGGCGGAATACTTGACTTGCTCAAAGCAGCCTTCTTGGAGCAAACAAGGGGGCTGTTTTTTCAAATCTCCTACCCGTGAAAGCAAGTACATACACGTCGTTGTTGTATTTTTATGGTTGAATTGTGGTGCTGCCGCGGCACTCTATACGCCAGAGCGCAAGCGAACAGCTAATCAGAAAGCAATTCCTGAGCACATCGGCAATCGAAACGGCATCACCGCTTGCGCCACCAAAGCAACCGCAGCTGTGACCAAATTGCCGAAGGACGACAAGCGCCAGCGTAAAAACACCAAGCATCACCGCCGAAGCTAAAGCCGCACTGCCGACCGCAATTCTGAAAACAAAAGCTACTCCAAGCAGCATTTCCGCAGCAATCACCAGCACAGCCAGAAATGTCCATCCCTCTGAAGGCAGCGTGAGTGCTTGGCGCGTCAACATTTCCGACCAAGCGCTGACCACGAGGCGCATCGTATAAGCCAATTCTTCAAGCGTCCTCATTTTGAGGATTGCCGAAAGCAAAAATACCGCACCAAGCACAAAGCGGAGAGCATGATAGGGCAATCGTTGCCCTTGCATCTGTACCTGTACTTGTTTAGCGCCGCTCATTTATTCGCCACCGCACTGACTACAAAATGCTCGTGCAACATACCTCGTAAAGTTGCCGTGTCCAGCGTACCGATATATTTTTTGAGAACGATATTGTTGCCGTCCAGCACGTAGGTATGCGGAGTTTGCGAAAAAAAGAGATTGTTTTCCTTGCCATGATAAACATAGCGGTATCGCACTAAGGCTTGCGTCCGGCTGTTATGCGGCGCTTCATCCAACGACAAGATAAAAAGAGCAGAATCTAATCGCTGCCCTTGGGCGGGCAATCGTGCAAAGACCGCTTCAAGATTGCGCTCCAAGGTGTCGCAAAAGACGCAACCATTGCGCACAATCACTATGACGCGCTTTGTTCCTGCCGGAAGTGTACTTGGCTTGTCGGGAGCGGATGCAGCACGAATGGTCATTGCCGGAAAATGTTCACCGACTTTGATAGATGCTTGATGGAACGATTGATGGAGATAGACGCTCACCATGTACGCACCAAGAGCAATAATAATCACAAGCACACCGACGCTGAGAAACCGTTTGGCGGATGTTGTCATAATGCACAGTTTGGAAGAACGCTTGAAATTTGCTACGAAAATAATTTGCTATAAAAATATTTGCTACGAAAATACAACGCCCTTCCCACGTATTCAACCCCGTTTCCACAACCCGCCCTGTTTTTTCCATGAACCGCCCTCTTGCTCCGCAAAGCGCGTCATTGCTTCGTGGAAAGCGTTCTTGTAGGTGCGAGAGCAGACGCACGTCCTACCGCACACGAGGTGTAGCACAAGGTCTTTCCCCGAAGTGCTGCCGTTCACGGGTGCTGCCGAGTGAATATGCCGAAGATGAACGATAGTGGATTTATGAACGCGCACAAAATGCTCCCGTGCGGGTGTCGTTGCTAGATAGTCCGCCACCTCGCCAAGCCGCACAAACACGACATTCGTAGCGCGGGCGGTTGTGGCGTCGTCGTGGAGCAGGGTTTCATCGCCGTGTGCCTCAAAGGACAGAACGCTTGCGGCTTCCCATTCCTGTTCGCCAAGCGCCGTCGGGAAGGTGAGTGTGCAAGACTCAAATTGCTTTCGGCGCGTGTGAGCATAATGCGGCAGAGCGTCATGCTGAAAAAAAACTTCTTCCATCCCACGCTGAAGCCATTTTAATGCCAGATGATTGCGTAGAGGTTCTATAATTTCAATTAAACTTTCGCGCGTAACGGGCGGATGCAGCAAGAGCGGCGCGGCATGACGCAGCCCATGCGGAACGTCCTCGGCAAACTCCGCGATGGGTACTAACACTGCGCCGTGCGAGCGGTAGAGTTCCAGCGCTTCAGCGTGAGCGCGGGAAATGGCGTTTGCGTCGTAAAAGACAATATCTGCCGGAGCCTGTGCCGCTGCACAATGAATAATCAATGCCTCCGGGAAAAGCGCTTGCGAGAGCGCATAGAGACAATCCGCAGACGCGGAGCTACCACATAAAACATCAATGACAATGGGAAGTTTACTTGCTGCGGCAAGAAAAGGCGACCCGGCGAAAAATGACTGCGACCGCTCAGGCGCAGAGAGAGGCTGCACTGTTGGCATAAAATCCTAACCGAATAAAAAAGGGCGTTTAGTACAAGCATTAAAACCGAGCGCCGCCAAGCGCTAACACACAATGCAAGCAAAAACGCCCCGTAGTTATCGGGGCGTAAACTTCGTTGGTTCCGTGTGTTAAACTTGGCGGTTTCGGTTTTAGAACACAACGAAGGTACGCAATATAAAATAATCTGTTTGTTTACAAGAATCCGTTTGTTTGCAAGACTAAAGAAGAGACAACATTGCCCGTAGGCATTACATCACATTACAGTAAGCGCCCAATATAGCACAAGAGTGGAATATAGCGAAAAAAAATTCTTCCTGTCGGTTTCTCACCCCCGTCGCAGCGCGGGCGGAACAGCCCATCGCTCCAATAATTCAAACACTCCCTGCACCGCAAGCGCCAGCAGCGCCGCCGGAATCGCACCTTCGAGTATTTGTGCGGTATCGGCGAGGCGTATGCCCGTCATAATGGGTTGCCCATGTCCCCCTGCACCAATGAGCGCTCCCAGCGTTGCCGTACCGACGTTCAGCACTGCCGCCGTTTTTATGCCGGAAAGAATAACGGGCAGTGCAAGCGGCAATTCAATACGCCAGAGCCGAATGCTAGTGGGCAAGCCCAGCACTTCCGCCGATTCACGGAGCGCTGTGGGAATCGTCTCCAAGCCCGTGACCGTGCCACGCAGAACAGGCAAAATACTGTACAAAAAAAGTGCTGCCACAGCCGGTATTGCACCTATGCCCAGAAGCGGTATCATCAGCACAAGCAGCGCCAGCGAAGGAATTGTCTGCATCACGCCCGCTGCGCCTAGCACCACAAAGCCCACACGCGGCAGGCGCTGTGCCGCCACGCCAAGTGGAATTGCCACGAGAATTGCCGAGAGAAGCGAAACGGCAACAAGCGACAAATGCTCCCACGTTCTACGCAGAATGCGCTGCATTAGGTTTTCCGTATCGGACTGAGTATTTACACTTTGCCCAAATGTTGCCGTGAGAAAGCGAGACGCAATAAGGCTTTCGGGCGTTTTGTCTCGTTTTGCCTGAGCATTCATCGCCGTCATGGTCTCCTGAGCAATGCGGTTTTCCAGCGAAAGCAAGATGTTGTGCACCTCCGGCGGCATATCAAGGCGGTAAAGAATGACAGCACGGTAATCGGGAAAATAGTGGCGGTCGTCGCGGAGAATATGCAACGTATCCAGCGCAATTTCGGCATCGGTGGAATAAAGTTCGGTGAGGTCAATCGTTCCCGAGGCAAGCGCCCTGTACGCTAAATCATGCTCCAGCCCTCGCACGTCCTTCTGAGGCAGTCCGTATGCTGCCTGCAAGCCACGCCAGCCGTCGTGCCTGTCCATAAATTCATTGCTGAATGCGAAGCGCAGCGCGGGATAGCGACGAAGGTCGGAGATGTTCTGCAAGCCCAGTTCCTGTGCGGTTCTTCGCGTAACGCCCAGCGCGTAGGTGTTGGCAAAACCGAAGGTGCGGGAAATGCCGATGCCACGCTTTTGTAACTCGTTTCTGAGGTCGTTATCGTTGCGAATAGTCGTTCCGGCGAGGATTTCGGCGATGATGGTTCCGGTATATTCCGGGTACGCATCAATATCGCCTTTTTGGAGCGCATTCCAGAGAATCCGTGTGCCGCCAAGCTGCGCTATGTGCCGTGCCGGAGCGCTCGTGCGCAAGCGCTGCGTAAGGATTTCGCCCAAAATCACCGATTCAGTAAATGTCTTGGAGCCGATGGCGTATTCACGTGCAAAAATGCCTACGGGCACAGCAAGGCAAAATAAAGCAAGGCAGTATACGGCTTGCAGCAGAATAATTGTGAGCACCCTATGCATCACGATACAAGGCGATTGATGCAATCCACGTAGTGATGCGCCCTGTGTTCGGCGAATAGGTCGGCAGTGAGCATGAGTGCGGATTGAATGAAAAGACCGATAGCCACAGCATACCAAGCGCTATTGCGCGAGATGATAAAGGTCGTGGCAATAGCCGCAAGCAGCAGCGCTATTTCTATCCATTTGTACAACGTGAAATTCTTATTCACCACGTCCATACGCTTCATTTCATCGGCTTTGTATGCCGCCGGAGTGGACTGCACCTGCGCAGAAAATGTTTCGATTTGCTTGTCGCTTCTCATGTACACGCTTCCGCCCACGATAATTTGAATGAGCGCCACCGCCACAAGTGGATAGGACATCGCCTTGAAGGTCGTGGCAAAGTTGCTTTCGCTCATCCAGAGCCATACCGAAACGACAATTGCCAACACGCCCACGCCCACAAAAATGAGGCTCTCGTACTTTTCCGCAAGAAAATAGCGTACAATTTCCTGCTGCATTTGCTGAATATCGCTCATAGTCGGTTTTCAGAGGGTGAGAAAAACGGTACTGTGAGAAAAAACACCAAACGTGAAGGGTATCTGTACCGCTCACGCTTGGCGCACAATCTAGCATATTTTTCGATGGAAACCGAAATTTTCGGGGCAATCTATTGTGTGCCGATGGCGAGGCTCTGGCTTGTCGTAGTGTCGTAAGGCAAATTATCGTGCCGGAACAGGATAGGCATTCATAATATCACGGACATTATCGCCCAACGCGAAAGCAAGCTCGGACTTGTTCTGAATCGGCTCTTCCGACCAGCCGTGCCAAATCACTTTACCACTTGCTCGGTCAATGACATCAATGACCAAAACACCTTCCTTCTGCGTCACCGCGCGGGTTCTGGAACCAACGACGACAGGAGTTTGCGTTACGTAATAGCGTGGTCGCCAAAAGCCGCCGACTGCCAGTGTGGGACGTGAGCGATAGACAGGCTGCGAGACCAGCTTTGTATCAGTATCCATGTCAATAGAATATTTCACGAGCAAGTCCGGCTGCTTCTCGTCAATCGCATAGCCCCGTCGCTGCATCTCCTGCTCCAATGACCGTTCGATATTTGTTTCCAAAATCTCGGCACTGTGGCGGCTTTGTTTGGGCAAGCGGTGCGGCTCCTCGACGAGTGCGAACGTGCGATAGGCGCGAAACGCCGTGTTGGGTGCGGTATCGGAGTAAACGCGAGCGCCGGAACATCCGCTTACGCCGTAGGCAAATGCGGTGGAAACACAGAACAGCATCATGGTAAAAGCAAGCGGACGCACGATGCGAAGCGATGGGTGGATGAGCGTTTTCATGGCAATTCTCCAAAAAAATGTAGGCTGAACAATGAGTTATTGGCAAAAAGTAATGACCGATTCGGTTGGTCTCTTTCTATCAATAACCATTCTTGTCCTCACTCGTTACAGTGCAAATGGTCACATTTTGCTATGCCAAAAGGTCATAGAAAAAATTGCCTGTGTCGGTGAAAACCAAATACTACGCGCACAGGCAAGCCAACGACGATGCAGATTGGCGCAAGTTTGTACCTTGATTTGATGATTTGAAGTAGGGGAAATTGAGCAAATACTTCCGAATATTGGTCATAAGACAGAGCGCACTTTTTTATCGGAATACCTGTATAGGTTTGGTTTGCGAAAAGGTTGGTGTTTGCAAACGGAGGAAATATGAGCCTTGCGAAAGATTCGAGACATTCATCTCGCGCGAGAACTCGCCCCTTGTCCATTCCGCCGAAAGCCGCACAATTTCTTGCCCTACAAGGTTAAAAAGGCTAATAGTGAGCAATGACGGCTCTTTGATAGCACCGCTAATACTCACCAGATGTGATGCAGGATTGGGGGAAATCTGAAAAGAGATTTCTCCGCTTTTGTCTATCAACCCCGAAGAAATGCCTGTCGAAGTATTCTTCAAAACAAAGAGACCTCCGCTTGTACCAACGAAAATTTGTTTTTTATTAGCCCCCAGACTGCGTATATCTTGGGTTGCCAGCCCTTCAGTGTTGAGCGATTGCCATGTTTTTCCGCCGTCGGTTGAGCGCTGCAAATAGCCACTTTTCGCATAACCTCGGAAAATTTCTGTGCCGCGAGTAGCCATAGCCGCCGCCGCCGTAGTTTGAAAGCTGAGGTGAATTTTTCCGCTGCTGGAAGTAACTTTAGCCAGCCCAAACTCACATTCACTCCGAAGGTAGCCTTCGGCATAAACATCGCCTTGATACTCAATAAGATTTTCAAGATTTTCCAAGTATGAGACTCCCTCGTATCTCGTCCATAGAGTGTCAGTTTTTATCAAAGGATAGAACGCATTCCCGTTTACCGTATAGATATTGCCATGAGCGATAGCAAGCAGCTGCGTCGGAATACCCTTCAGACCAATAGACTGCCAAGAAATTGCCGAATCTTGTGAGCGATAAATTCCATCAGTCGTAGCAGCGAATAACTCGGCTTCATTCTTACCAATGACCAAAGCGTTCATAGTAAGCGCTGATTTACCCATACTCTGCCAGTCACTGCCATTTCGTGAACGTCGGATTACACTATCTGCTTGAGCATAAACGAAGGTAGGCGTTATGCCGACCACCTTGCTTTGTCCGACTGCGCCCGGAATAGCAAACGACTCAAGAACGCCATTACGAACAATATGGAACGAGCCATCGTTAAGAATGGCAACCCCCAGACTATCATTGACCAGTAACCGTTCAACGGAACGATTAGAAAGCCCCATATTCACCAGCTGCCACGATTTTCCCATATCGGCACTACGGAATACGCCTTGTTCACTTGCTGCATAGAATTCACCAAATGCACGAGCCAAACCGTTAATTTGACCGGTCTTTGGAGCAGTGCCAAGCACTTTCCACGATACTCCGGCATTCGACGAAAAATAGAGACTATCACGCGAAAGAGCATATACTGCTGTCGGAGAGTCAAACGTCAATGCACGAGGTACAAATGGTTGTTGTTGTTGTATGATACGTGCCGCTTCAGAGTTTACCTCCGGGATTGAGCGGTTAACAATTTGTTGAGTAGTAGTGCTACTGTATATCCAATTTTCTTTCCACGTTTTCCCGCCATCCTGAGATTGAAAAAAGCGTCGCCCTGTCCTAACATCCTCATAACACCTAATTGAACCAAACGGAAAGGCAACAATTACATTTCCTGCGGTCGCACCAACGGCAAGCCCTTGATAAAAATTAGCCCACACGCCATTCATGCGTTGCCAGCGGAAGCCATCGGTGGAGCGAAAAACACCATTACCCGGAGTTGCGGCATACAGCGTATCTTTCCATGACGTAATATCAAGCACGTTTGCGCCATTGGGACCAAGGTATTGCCACTGCCCTTCTGCGGACTGTGCGTGTGCATATTGCGCACACAGGACTAAAGCGAGACCAACGAAGCAACGTAAAAGCATAGTGGTGACGTTTTGGATTGAAAATTATGTGTTTTGATGTAGCAAAGATAGTAAAAAACGGCATCAACCTTGACCACCCTGTGCTTCTTTTGTTTTTACCCTTGGCAACATCAGCAAACGGCACAGACAGAGCATCATTGCTGGTCTATGCCGTTTATGTATTCTCAATGCCGCCTCCCTATGCCGATGCTATGAGCGCCGTCATGATGATCATTACCACGACCATTACGGCAAAAGCAAGTGCGAAGCCAAGATTTGATGACGCTTTCTTTGATGACGCTTTCATGGTGATTTCTCCAATTCAGGTTTGAGGATATCGTCAGTAAAAAACTCTTCGAGCCTTACACTATGAAAAACCATATGACATCTCATTCGTTACAGACCCAAAGGTCACATTCTTCTATGCCCAAATGTCATAGGGTGTGCCGAGCAGAATATGATTGAGTCTGTGTGTGTTCCGGGCGCAATAGAGCAATCGCACGCCACCACCTTTTTTCGTTACCGATAATAGCACATTAGGTAACGATATTTTCCTCACTGCGTCTTTTTCTCGAAAAAGAACGTGGGTAGCTATTTCAAAAGTCCGTGAAGTGTCGTATTTTGACGTGCTGTAATCCTAACCTCGCGCATTACCCAATAATCATTATGGTCAACGTTCTTTTTGTTTGCTTAGGAAATATCTGCCGCTCACCTATGGCAGAAGGGGCATTTCAGCGTCTTGTGGAAGAGCGTGGTCTGCAAGACAGAGTTGGCTGGGACTCTGCCGGCACATCAGGCTTTCATGCCGGCGAACTTGCCGACCCACGCATGATGGAGACTGCTCGTTCGCATGGTATCGCGCTCACGCATCATTCTCGCAAATTGGTGGTTGAAGATTTTATGCGCTTTCAGTATATTATCTCGATGGATAGCGCCAATCTTGATATTATTTTGGCATTGCAAAAAAAGGCTGTGCAAGCAGGATTGAACGGCAATCCGAAGGTGCTGATGATGCGCTCTTTCGACCCCGATGCCGGCGATAATGAAGAAGACGTTCCCGATCCTTACTATGGCGGCTTGAACGGCTTTGAGGATGTCTATCAAATGCTGACCAGAGCCTGTGAGAACTTTGTAGATTTTCTTGAAAACACCGAACTTAAATCTCCCAAACAATAGTTTTTTTGTGACTCAACATTGATTTGAACAGGAGCAACCGATGGATTCGATATTTATGAAAATTATTCGCCGCGAAATTCCCGCCACGATTGAATACGAAGACGACGATGTGATTGCCATTAAAGATATTAACCCTATTGCGCCGATACATATTCTCATCATTCCCAAAAAATTTATTCCGACTGTCAACGACATCGCCGAAGCAGACGCGCCGCTTATCGGAAAGCTCTTTCTCGTGGCGAAGCGTCTTGCGGCAGACAAAGGTGTTGCCGACGGTGGCTATCGCTTAGTGATGAATGTCGGCAAAGACGGTGGACAGACCGTGTTTCATCTTCATTTACACTTAATTGCGGGCAAAAAACTGGGGCATGAAACGACCTAGCACCAAGTCGTTATGCTCACTTGAGCACAAGACCTTTGAAAAAAATATATTCTGCAAAATTCGGCGTTGGTACGACGAGACTTTATTGTATCTTTGCCGTAATCTGAGCGTTTGAGGGACAAGAGCGCACGAAAGCAAGCACGACGGTGTGTATCAAAAGGGCTTGCAGCGCTCGCTACATAATCGGTTTTCTTTTCACTTCTCACTTCGATTCCAGGAGGAATTCATCATGTCGCTTTTACAAAAATACAGTCCGGACGAAATTTCGACACTGAATCTCGTCCCGCTCTGGGTTTTTTACGCCGTAGCAGGGGCAGACAGCGTGATTGACCAACGCGAAATTTCATCGTTTAAGGGGATGCTCAAAGAAGCGAATAATCTCAAAGACCAGTTCTCACGCGAGATTCTGACAGCGCTCTATGAGCATTTCGATGATGTCGTTCTCAAATCCAAAAGCGAGCAGCCTATTCCGGGAATTGAAAAAGCAATGGACATTGTCTCGCGGAAATCCTCGCCGTCGGAAAGCGAAGAATTTAAGCTCGTTGTCTTTTCGATGGGCTGGTCGGTAGCGGCTGCATCGGGCGACTTCACCGAAACGGGCGAAGGCTCAAATATCTCGGATGAAGAAATCGAAAATTTGACCCACATTGCCGATGCACTCAGCCTCAGCATGGCGAAACTCCGTAGAGTCATTACCTCGAATGATGCTTCCAAAATCTGGAACGTCTTTTTGCAGTAATGTTGCAGCAGTAACCTGCCGACGCATAAGCAGCCTCATTCATTTGAAGAAATAACACTTGTCATTGTTTACTATATCTCTTATCTACCTATCTCGTAAGGAGAAAATGTCATGATGGATTCGCAATTGACTATGTTTACCGTCGAAGAGCTTGGCTCTATCTACATGGTGCCATTTTGGGTATTCTACCAAGTCGCCGGTGCCGATAGCGTCTTCGACGAACAGGAGACCGAAGCGTTCCAAAGTATGCTCGACACCGCGCCCAAACTGCGTGATGGCTTTGCTCGCGCTATTTTTAGCAATATGAATGCGTCGTTTATTGACATTCTCCACAAAGCCAAAAACAACCCCAGCCGCGCCTACGAAGGTCTGCGCGAAGCAATGGCAGTGCTGGATAAACTTCCACCCGATATTACCGCCGAATTTAAGACCCTTGTCTTTGTTATGGGCTGGTCAGTAGCGGCTGCTTCCGGCGATTTTAGCGATACGGGCGAAGGCTCTAATATCTCGGAAGACGAAATTGATAACCTTGTGCAGGTCGCAGAAGTATTGGGTTTGAGCTTCCCGAAACTCCAAAAAGTTATCGTCTCCAGCGACGGTGATAAAGTGTGGAGTTCATTTCTAGGCAATTAAACGGTAAGCAATTTTGACACGGATGGAAGAGAATGACACGGATATTGTAGAGATTTACACGCTTTCATTGAAAGAAAATCCGTGTAGCCCGTGGAATACTACCTCATCCGTGTCAAAAGAATGCTCCGGTAACTACCTGTCAATTGCGATACTTGCTCTGTCAGGACAGTGTGTTCACGGCACTGTATCTATTCGTTTACTTCCTCTTGACCAATCACCACCATTGTTCATTACTGTATGCTGCTTGATATTACGCATCTCGAAAAAGTATATCCCAACGGCTCATATGCGCTGAAGGGCGTGAGTCTATCGGTTGAACAAGGAGAATTTCTAGTCGTTATTGGTCTGAGCGGTTCGGGCAAGTCCACACTGCTTCGGTGCATCAATCGTCTGCACGAGCCGACAAGCGGGAGTATTCACTTTGAGGGAGAAGACATAACGCATATCACCGGAAAAGCTCTCCGTTCCTATCGCCGACAAATTGGGATGGTATTCCAACATTTCAATTTGATTAAGCGCCACAGTGTGCTGGAAAACGTGATTGCGGGGCGTTTAGGCAGCTTGCCCGTACTCCAATCACTGTGGGGAAAGTTCCCCTCACACATTCGCGACGAAGCAATGGAGAAACTGGCAATAGTCGGGCTGGCTGACAAAGCCACTTCTCGCGCCGATGCGCTCAGTGGCGGGCAGCAGCAGCGCGTCGCCATTGCACGCACGCTCATGCAGAAGCCGAAAATTCTCCTTGCCGACGAACCCGTTGCCAGTCTTGACCCCGCTACGTCGCATTCGGTGATGCAATATCTTGAGCGCATGAACAAAGAATACGGCACAACCGTTATTTGCAATCTCCATTTTCTGAGTCTTGTGCGGCAGTACGCCTCGCGCGTGGTAGCGCTCAAAGCGGGCGAAATGATGTTTGAGGGCAGCCCCCACGAAATAGACCGCGCTTGGTTCAGCCGCATCTACGGCGAAGAAGCGGTCGAAGTGGAAATTGAGTAATGGTGAGTTTTGTCGGCGTATTATATTGAAAAACGCTTCATTACTGGCGTTGTTGGCTCTTGAGTTTAATATTCAAAATTTCACACTATTCGGAAATCGCATAACGCGCCTCATGCTCCGCTCCCGCCTTGCTCCTACGCCGAGCGGCTATTTGCATCTTGGCAATGCTTTTTCCTTCGTGCTGACGTGGCTTCTTGTTCGCAAGCAGCACGGACACTTGCATTTGCGCATAGACGACCTTGATCGGGAACGCGCCAAACCCGAGTACTACGACGATATTTTCACCACACTGGCGTGGCTTGGGCTGGATTATGATTCCGGCGCTCGTTCACGCCAAGACTGTCTTGCAAATTGGTCGCAAAAGCATCGTTTGACGGCATACAACGCAGCACTCATGCGTCTTGTGGATGCGGGTGGCGTGTTTGCGTGTGATTGCTCGCGCTCGCTGCTTGCGCAGACTGCCCCGAATGGTCTTTATCCCGGGACGTGTCGCTCGAAAAATCTTTCTCTTGCAAGCACTGATGCTGCTTGGCGAGTGCGTACAGATGGGAATACGTCGGTGAATTTTCATGACGCACGTGCCGGAAGCGTAACGACTGACATTGCTGCCAATCTTGGTGATTTCATTGTGCGCCGCCGCGACGGTGTGCCGGCGTATCACATTGCCTCGCTTGTCGATGACACGCACGACCAAATGACGTTTATCGTGCGGGGCGCAGATTTACTTGCTTCTACGGCTGCACAAATCTTTTTGGCAGAGCGCCTCACGTTCACGGCGTTTACGCGCATAACCTTTCTCCATCATCCGCTACTTTTAGAAACGCCCGAACGTAAGCTCTCCAAGTCGCATCATTCCTTATCCCTGAGGGCAATGCGCGAAAACGGTACGACTGCGGAAGAAGTTATTGGTAGAATTGCTTCCATGCTCGGCATTGTGCTACCGCACCCAAGTCTCCAAGCGCTTTTGGAGGCGTTCTCGCCGGAGGTCATTGCTGCTTTGACGCATGAACACTTGCTTTCGATGTGATTTGTTTCTTGTGAACTATAGTTCTATCGTGTCAGGTACTCAGGAGAAACTGGAAGGTTGACGGAGTACAGTCTATTGTGCAACAGGGCGAAGAAATATTGAATCGAACAAAAGCCTTTCGCGCTCGGTCTGAGCAGGCTTGCGGCTAATGTACATTTCCTCCACAAACGAAGCCATCCGCAAACCCAGCGTTCCCAGAGTCGGCTCTATTGTGAGCGCCTGCGTTCCTTCGATGTAGTTTTTGAAAAAAGGCGTACAGTCTTTTCCCGAAAGATTGCTTGCAATACGGGCTATATCGTTCATCGTGTAATTTTTACCATTTGTGCCGAATTCTTTGTGCATTGCCTGAAGGAGTTCATCTATGCCCTTCGCGCCGCCGGTGGCTTCGCGCATCTGTACGTCCAGCATAAACGCTGCCAATGCGCCGCCACCGTAAATGAGGAGCCTGTTTGCGCCTTTGTTCTCGCCGGCTTGACGGAGGGATGGCACAGGTACAGGCTTTTCGGCATTTTGATTCATGATCCGATGCAATAAGCCTGCAAGAAGGTATTTGCGACTAACATTTTCCAGCTTTTTGAAAAGTATCGTTTCATCAATCAACCCCAAACGCCGCAACCACACTATCGTCATGTAATCCGTGCATCCTTCCTTGAACCACTCTTCTTGCTTTTCGGGTACAATAGAAATGCCATTCCACAGGTGAAAAAGCTCATGCGCCAGACCATGCGCCCAGACCGCGTTGTTTTCTTTGGTGATGCTGTCTTTCGTCAGAATGCTGAAACTGCCGCTAAATGCCTCGCCGTCGTTCATAGAGCCTTTATTAACCACCACCAAATAAGAAGTAGCGCGGGGTGCAGCACCAAACATTTTCAAATAGGACGCGACTAATGGCGTTGCGGCATCAACGAGGAGTTGTTTTGCATAGCCCATATTCTGCCCGACCGCCAGACGGAGTTCAAAATCTCCAACCGTAATACGATCCTCCGTGTGCGTCCCCAAAAGAACGCAATTCCGCAGCATATCGCGCCCCACCTGCTTGGCAAAAAATTGATTGGGTTTTCCGCCCGACATTTTTTGCCACGGCGTAGAGACGCGCCACGCATCGGGTACGGTAAAATCAATGACGGCATTTTCAACTTTGTTGCCGGGAACAATAAACAATGAGCCGCCCGCATAATATACGCCATCGTCCGTGATATATGCTGCCTCGTCGGGACCACCTGCCCACTCGTATTTATCGTGGTCGAGCCGAACGGAGTATGTGATACGCACAAGGTCGCCCGTGCTGGCATCCACATTCCAATCGCCGTCGCCTTTGTATGTTACACTTATCGGCTTCCCGTTTTCATCGGTTACGGCAAGGTCTTGCACAAATTTTGCCTGTCCGTCGGGAAGCTCCGGTGTGCTGTTGGTAAACATCATAATAAGCGGTTCGCGGAGCCGAAAAGATGCACTCACTTTCGCAAGGCGCTTATTTTCGGCAGAGATTTGCACAGAATACCGCAGCGTATCTTGGTTTGTGGATGTATTGACGTCCTGCTGTTTACTATTACAGCTTACGACAAGATAAGCGCCAACGAATAGTGCAGCAAGGCAAAGCAGTCTCAGTTGTGATTTCATCGCAGTACCTTTTGGGAATTATAGTGTTGAATGTTGAATTCCGTGCATTCAAGTGGAATGAAAAGCGTTGCAGAAGGTAAAATGATAGGTGCTGAGTTTCCTTGTCTTTAGCTCTGCATCAATTATTTGTAATGTTCAGGTTGCCCCTGCAAGCGAGAGTACACCGAGAGGTTTGGTCATTCTGCGGCGAATCATGCAGTCTTAGAAAAAATTGCACAAACCAAACATGGTAACAAATAAACTCTCGCCTAGGGAAGAGCTACGCCCGCCATGCGTGCCTGAATCGTTGAGGCTTTGCGCTGAATGTAGCCGGACGGTTTTGCGGGCGACCATTTGCGAGGATTGGGGAGTACGGCGGCAATGAGAGCAGCTTCGCGGGCGGAAAGTTGCCCGGCAGATTTACCAAAATACCGTTGTGATGCGGCTTCCACACCATAGACACCGCTCCCCATTTCAATTACGTTGAGATACACTTCCAGTATGCGGCGTTTTCCCCAGATAAATTCAATCAAATACGTGAAATATGCTTCGAACGCCTTGCGGAGATAGGTACGCGAGGGAAAGAGAAACGCATTTTTTGCGGTTTGCATCGTGATGGTGCTTGCTCCGTAGAGACGCTTACGCTTGATTTTGCCCTGCGCCGCAAGGCGTTCCGTGCGCTCGTTGCGCTGTTGTGCCTCGTGTACGGCATCCCAGTCAATACCTGTGTGCGTGAGAAACCGCGCGTCTTCGGAAGCAATGACAGCTCGCTGCACTGCAGGCGACATCTCGTCTATGGGAATCCACGTTTTATTAATGCCCACCCATTTTCCCTCCAAACCGCCCTCTATCAGGCGAATCACCATAAGCGGTGTCAGCAACACAGGCACAAAGCGGGTAACGGCAACCATAACAACCGAT
>Ga0075163_10005175_pt1 | contig 17437 bp, 12 predicted proteins | sample JI1023141ADNA_FD_71478 | JGI IMG/M metagenome (GOLD analysis project Ga0075163, IMG submission 71478) | Wastewater effluent complex algal communities from Wisconsin, to seasonally profile nutrient transformation and Carbon sequestration -... | ecosystem: Engineered > WWTP > Effluent > Algae...
CGCCGCCGCGTCAGCGCTTGAACGACGGGCGCGGCTTCGACGGCGCCGGCGCGCCGGCCAGCTCGGCCGCCACCTCGGTCGGCAGCGGGAACCAGCGCAGCGCCTCGAAGTCGGTGGTGCGCTCGGCGTCGGTGCACTCGGCGACCGCCGCCGCTCCGGCGCCGACCGCCGCGACCAGGCGGCGCGCGTCGTCGAGGTACCCGGCCAGCGCGCTCTCGGGCTCGGTCGCGTGGCGCGACCGGAACTCCATCCGCCCGGTGCGGTAGGTGACGTCGGCCAGCCGCATCGTCGCGTCGGGCCGCCCGCGCCGGTGCCGCCACAGCCCGGTCTCCGGACAGAACGTGTAGTCGGGCAGGAACTTCCAGCCGTCGGTCGCGACCAGGTGGATCGCGTCGAGCAGGAACTGGAACTGCGTCTCCGATAGGAAGTAGTTGAAGTTGACCCGCACCCAGCCCGGCTTGATGCCCTCGCAGCCGCGCACGATCTCGCGCTCGAACTCCTTCGACGTCGCCAGGTCGATGCCGAGCAGGCGGTGGCCGTAGGGCCCGGCGCACGAGCAGCCGCCGCGGGCCTGGATGCCGAACAGATCGTTCAACAGCGCGACGACGAAGTTGTGGTGCAGGTACGCGTCCTGGTGGCGCACCACGAACGACACGATCGACAGCCGCCACGCGTCCTTGTTGCCGAGGATCAACAGGTTGGGGTGCTGCGACCACGACGCGATCGCGCGGGTGATGAAGTCGTGCTCGCGCGCGCGGATCGTCTCCCAGCCCACCGCCTCTTTGAGCTGGAACACCAGCCCGGCGCGGATCGACTCGATGATCGCCGGGGTGCCGCCCTCCTCTCGGTGCTCGGGGTCGGCCAGGTAGCGGTGCTCCTCGGGGTTGACGTACTGCACCGTGCCGCCGCCCGGCGTGGCCGGCACCGAGTTGTGGAACAGGTGGCGCTTGGCGATCAGCACGCCCGGGGTGCCCGGCCCGCCGATGAACTTGTGCGGCGACAGGAACACCGCGTCCTTGTAGATCAGGTCGCCGTCGGGCCGGTCGTCGCGCATGTTCATCTCGATGCGCACGTAGGGCGCCGCGGCGGCGAAATCCCAGAACGCGTACGCGCCGTAGCGGTGGAGCAGCGCGCCGATCGCCCGGGTGTCGGTGCCGATGCCGGTGACGTTCGACGCCGCCGAGAAGCTGCCGATCTTGAGCGGCCGGTCGGCGTAGCGCTTGAGCTCGTCCTCGAGTTCGGTCAGATCGATGTGGCCGTCGGCGTCCTCGCCGATCGTGATCACGTCGGCGATCGACTCGCGCCACGGCAGCTCGTTGGAGTGGTGCTCGTACGGCCCGATGAACACCACCGGCCGCGCCGCCGCCGGGATGTGCTCGGCCAGGCCGAACTTCGCGTCGAGATCGGCGGGCAGCCGCAGGTTGAGGATGTCGATCAGCTTGTTGATCGCGCCGGTCGCGCCCGAGCCGCAGAAGATCACCACGTCGTCGGGGCCGCCGCCCACCGCCGCCTTGATGATCGCCCGGGCCTCCTCGCGGAACCGGGTGGTCTGCAGACCGGTGCCCGAGGTCTCGGTGTGCGTGTTCGCGTAGAGCGGCATCACCTGCGTGCGGATGAAGTCCTCGATGAAGCCGAGCGAGCGCCCCGACGCGGTGTAGTCGGCGTAGGTCACGCGGCGCGGGCCGTAGGGGCCGTCGAGCGCCGAGTCGTCACCGATGATCGCGCTGCGGATGGTCTCGATCAGCCGGGCAGAGGCGGTCGTCATCGGGGGGGTGTGTATCGCGAAAGCCACCCCGGTCGCGACGCCGATCCGCCGCCGCGCCGCGTCACCCCACCGCCGCCCCCGGCGCGCATATGCTCGCGCGATGCGTGGCCTGCTCGTCTCCGCGGCGCTCGCCGCCGCCACCCTCGCGTGCGGCGACGATGGCGCTCCCCCGCCACCGCCCGCCACCATCACCGTCGGCGCCGTCACGATCGCCACCGATCCGCTGACCCTGACCATCACCCCGCCGGCCGGCGGCCCGATGGTGCGGCCGGCGTTCCTCGAGATCGCCACCGTCGCCGCGCCCGATCCCGATCACTACTACGACCCGCGCGCCGCCGGCGACGACCCGCTGACGTGGACCCGCCCCGCCCGGGCCACCGCGCTCGACGCCGACGGCTGGCTGGTCCTCGAGGGCGGCGCCCGGCTGCGGCTCGCCCCGGGCGCCGACCCGCAGGACGCGACGCTCACCGTCGACGCCGGCGCGGTCGCCGGCGCGGTGCTGACCCGGCTGGCGGTGCCGATGGCGCCGGGCGAGCCGCTGTACGGCTTCGGCGAGAGCTTCGGCGGCGCCGACGCCACCGGCCAGGTGCGCGAGCTGCAGTTCCGCCCCGACGACGCGTTCGAGTCGGGCATCAACGAGGTCCACGTGCCGGTGCCGCTGGCGCTGTGGCCGCGCCGCGGCCTCGGCCTGTTCGTCCGCGATCGCCGCGCCGGCGCGTTCGACCTGGGCGCCACCACGCCCGACGTCGCCACCGCGACCTTCAACCTCCCGGCCCGCGGCCCGCTGGCCTTCGAGCTGTTCGTCGCCGACGCCCCGCTCGAGCTGGTGCGCCGCTACGTCGCCGCCACCGCGCGGCCGGCGGTGCCGCCGCGCTGGGCCTTCGCGCCGCAGCAGTGGCGCAACGAGCACCGCTCGAGCGCGGAGGTCCGCGACGACGCCCAGCAGATGCGCGCGCTCGGCATCCCCGGCTCGACGATGTGGATCGATAACCCGTGGCAGACCGGCTACAACACGTTCACCTTCGACGAGCAGCGCTTCGTCGGGATCGACGCGCTGCTCGCCGAGCTGCGCGCGCTGGGCTACCGGGTCGTGGTGTGGTCGACGCCGTACCTCCTGTCGTCGGGCGCCACCGCCGCCGACTACCGCGCCGCCGACGCCGCCCACCTGTTCGTCATGGATGCCGGCGGCCGCACGCTGCCGTTCCCGTGGAACCAGGGGCCGGTCGGGCTGATCGACTTCACCAACCCGGCGGCGGTGACGTTCTGGCGCGAGCGCATCGCCCGCGCGGTGGCCCGCGGGATCAGCGGCTTCAAGCTCGACTACGGCGAGGACGTCGTGCCGGCGCTGTACGGCATCCAGCTGACGATGCAGCTGGCCGCCGGCGACAACCAGGACCTGCACGGCATCTTCGCGCGCTACTACCACGACGCCTACCTCGGGGCGCTGCCGCCGGGCGACGGCTTCCTCATCACCCGCGCCGGCGCGTGGGGCGATCAGGATCGCAACACCTGCATCTGGCCCGGCGATCTCGACAGCGACTTCTCGCGCCACGGCGTCGACAACGGCCAGGGCGAGCGCAACGTCGGCGGCCTGCCCGCGGCGATCGCCGGCGGGCTGTCGCTGTCGGTGTCGGGCTACCCGTTCTTCGGCTCGGACATCGGCGGCTACCGCGAGGGCACGCCGACCACCGAGGCGCTGAGCCGGTGGGCGCAGTACGCGGCGCTCGGCACGATCATGCAGCTCGGCGGCGGCGGCCCGTCGCACAACCCGTGGGACGCCGCGCTGTACCCGGCGCCCGCGCTCGACATCTACCGCAGCTACGCGCGGCTGCACCTCGACCTCAACCCACTGTTGTGGACGCTGGCGCTCGCGGCCGGCGCCGACGGCACGCCGGTCACCCGCCCGTGCGGCTTCGTCTACCCCGACGCCGGCTGCGACGACGCGATGTTCCTGCTCGGCGACGACCTCGTGGTCGCGCCGGTGGTCGAGGCCGGCGCCACCACCCGCGCCGCGGTGCTGCCGCCGGGGCGGTGGATCGACTGGTGGACCGGCGCCGCGGTCACCGGCGACGGCGTCACCGCGATCACCGCGGCGGCGCCGCTCGAGCGGCTGCCGCTGTGGCGCGCCGCCGATCGCTTCGTGCCGATGTTCGCCCGCGCCGCTGACACGCTCGAGCCGGCCACCGCGCCCGGCGTCACCTCGTACGCCGACCCGGCCTACGGCGGCGAGCTGCGCCTGCTGATCACCCCCGACGGCGGCGCCGCCGCGACCCGGCTGCACGACGACGCCCGCGCGACCGGCGGCGCCACCGCCGACGCGTACCAGCTCACGTTCACGCCCGGCAGCCAGTACGGCGCCGCCACCTTCGACCTCGACACCCGCGCCGCGCTGGCCGCGCACGTCGCCGCGCCGACCGCGGTCACGCTCGACGGCGCCGCGTTGCCCACCGCCGCCGACGCCGCGGGGCTGTTCGCGTGCGCGCCCGGCTGCTGGCTGGCCGAGCCGGGGCGGCTGCGGGTGCGCGTCGCCAGCGGCGGCGCGATCGAGATCCGCTGACCCGCGCGCCGCGCCGCCGCCGCGATCCGCTACCGTCGCCGCATGCGCATCGCGTTCTTCGGCACCGGCCTGCTCGGCACCGGCTTCATCCGTCACCTGCTCGCCACCACCGGCACCGTCACGGTGTGGAACCGCACCGCCGCCAAGGCCGCGCCGCTGGCCGCCGCCGGCGCGCGGGTCGCCGCCACCGTCGCCGAGGCCGCCGCCGACGCCGAGCGCGTCCACCTGTGCGTCAAGGACGACGCCGCGGTCGACGCCATCCTGGCCGAGGCGGTGCCGGCGCTGCCCGCCGGCGCCATCGTCATCGATCACACCACCACCTCGATCGCCGGCGCGCGCGCCCGCGCCGCGCGGCTGGCCGCGGCCGGGGTCGGCTTCCTGCACGCGCCGGTGTTCATGTCGCCGGGCGCCGCCGAGCGCGCCAAGGGCATCATGCTGTGCGCCGGCCCGGCCGAGGTCTACGCCAAGGTCGACGCCGCGCTGGCGGCGATGACCGGCGAGCTGTGGCACGTCGGCGACGATCACGGCCGCGCCGCGGCGATGAAGCTGTGCGGCAACGCGATGATCATCGCGATCACCGCGGGCATGGCCGACGCGCTGGCGATCGGCCGCGCCGGCGGGCTGGCCGGCGGCGACGTGCTCGAGGTGATGACCCGGCTCAAGCCGGGCGGCGCGATCGAGGTACGCGGCAAGAAGATGGCCGCCGGCGACTTCGCCGCCAGCTTCGAGCTGACCATGGCCCGCAAGGATCTCGGCCTGATGATCGACGCGGTCGCCGGCGCGCCGCTGGCCGCGATCGCCGCGATCGCCGACCGCGCCGACGCGCTGATCGCCGCCGGCCACGGCGCCGACGATCTCGGCGTGCTCGGCCTCGCGCCCCCGGGCTGAGCGCGGCGTGACGCGCGCCCGACGGGGCGCTATCGTCCGCGGCCATGCAGATCGACGTCGTCACCCTCATCGCCACCATGGCCGATCAGCTCGAGCGGATCGCCGGCTGGCTCGACAAGGCCGGCGCCCACGCCGCCGCGCGCAAGTTCCCGGTCGACACGCTGTTGACGGCGCGGCTGGCGCCCGATCAGTTCGCGCTGGTCCGCCAGATCGCCTCGGCGTGCGACACCGCGAAGCTCGCGGCGGCGCGCCTGAGCGGCAAGGCCGCGCCGGTCCACGCCGACGACCAGCAGACCGTCGCCGACTGCCAGGCGCGGCTGGCCGAGACCGTCGCGTACATGCGCGGGCTCACGGCGGCCGACTTCGCCAAGGCCGCCGACGCCAAGATCACGTTCGGATGGATGCCCGGCAAGTACCTCGAGGCCGCCAACTACGTCGTCAACTTCGCGCTGCCCAACTTCCACTTCCACCTCGCGCACGTCTACGCGATCCTGCGCCACAACGGCGTCGAGCTCGGCAAGCAGGACTACCTGACCGGGCTGGTGTTCAAGGATCTGTGAACGGACGGCGACGGCGGCGGCTGGCACGCGGCGTGGATGGCTCCTCGCGTATCCCCGCGCTGCCAAGGAGCCTGTCGATGTTCGCCACACGTCTCGCGATCGCTGCCGCGTTTCTCGCCACCACCCTCGCCGCCACCGTCGCATCTGCCGACGTCGCGGCCGACGGGATCGCCGGCGCCGCCACCGTGGGGGCGCCCGGCGCCTGTGACTGCGCGGTCGCAGCCGCGACCAACCCCGCGCCCCCGCGCGCCGCGCCGCACCTGCCGCGCTGGGGCGTCGGCGCGCACCTGGCGTCGCTCTCGCTCGCCGAGCCGGGCGCGATGGACGACCGCGGCACCCCGTTCGCCGGCGCCGGCCTGCAGCTGCGCTATCGCCTGCGCCCGCGCTGGCAGCTCGAGCTCACCGCGGCCCACGCGCAGGAGCAGGACGTCGACGCGGCGGTGGCCCGGCACGTCGACGCCGCCGCGCTGGCGATCCTGTTCCACCCGCGCCCGTACGCGCGCTGGGACCTGTACCTCCTGGCCGGCGTGGGCGTGACCAGCGACGGAGCGCCCGACCTCACCGACGCCGAGCGCGAGGCCAGCCGGGTCGGCGATGTGCAGCTCGGCGCCGGCGTCGAGCGTCGCTTCGGCCGGATCGGCGTGGCCGCCGAGCTGCGGCTGCTGGCGCGCGAGCCCGCCGCCGCCGCCCCCACCGCGCGCATGACCGACGGCACCGACGCCGCGGCCGAGCCGCAGGCGCGCAGCGGCGGCGCGCTGACGCTCGGCGCCACCTATTACTTCTAGGCGGCGCCCGCGCTACAGCTAGCGCATGGATCCGAGCTTCTGGCACGCGCGCTGGCAGGCCAACCAGATCGGCTTTCACGAGGGCCGCCCCAACTCGTACCTCGAGCGCTTCGCCGATCGGTTGCCGGCCGGCGCGCGCGTGCTGGTGCCGCTGTGCGGCAAGGCCAACGACCTCGCGTACCTCGCGAGCCGCGGCCACACCGTGATCGGCGTCGAGCTGGTCGAGGCCGCGGTGGCCGCGTTCTTCGCCGAGCACCAGCTCGCGCCGACCCGCACGCCGGCCGGCGATCACGTCGCCTACCAGGCTGGCGAGATCACCGTGCTCGCCGGCGACTGGTTCGCCACCACCGCCGCGCAGCTCGGCCCGGTCGACGCGATCTACGATCGCGCCGCGCTGATCGCGCTGCCGCCGGCGCTGCGCCCCCGCTACGCCGCGCACCTGCGCGCGCTGGCGCCCGGCGCGCCGGCGCTGCTGATCACGATCGCGTACCCGCAGGCCGCGATGGAGGGCCCGCCGTTCTCGGTCGACGACGCCGAGGTGCGCGCGCTGTGGGCCGACCGCACGATCACGGTGCTCGCCGACGAGCCGCTGGTGCAGCCGCGCCTCGCCGCGACCGGCGCCACCGGCCGCGAGCGCTGCTACGCGATCGCCGCCGGCGATCCCTGAGCCCCCCGCCGCGCCGCCGCGCGGGAAGATCCGCGCCGTCGTGCGTGTCGGTCCCGATGACCTACGCCCACGACCCCGACGCCGTCCTCGCTGGCCGCGCCCCGACCACCGCGTCGCCCGAGGCCCCGCCCGCGCGCGCGCCCGGCCGCGGCTCGCTGACCGCGCGCCTGCCGCGATCGGCGGCGGCGATCGCGCGCGACGTGGTGCGGGTCATGCGCGCCGGCGCCGGCGCGGTGGCGGCGGACGCCGACGCCGCGGTCGCGGCAGGCACCGCGGGTGGCGGCGCGCCGCTGCCGACGCCGCTGCGCCAGCAGTTCGAGGGCTCGCTCGGCGTCGATCTGGCGGCGGTCCGGGTCCACGCCGACGGCGCGGCCGCCACCGCCGCCGCGTCGGTCGGCGCCCGGGCGTTCGCGGTCGGCGACGCCGTGGTGATGGGGGCCGGCGCGTACCAACCCGACACGGCCGCCGGGCGATGGCTCCTGGCCCACGAGGTCGCGCACACCGTGCAGCAGCGCGGCGGCGCGAGCCTGCAGGCCAAGCTCGCGGTGACGAGCCCCGGTGATCACGCCGAGGTCGAGGCTGATCGCGCCGCCGACGCGATGGTGGCCGGCCACGCCGCCACGGTGACCGCGGCGCCGCCCGCGCTCGCGCGGTTCCCGCCCGACGCCGGCATGGACGCCCACGTCGAGCCACCCCGCGATCCGCCGTACGTGGCGCCGCCCGACGCCGCGACCTCGCGGCAGCCGTGCGCCCACGACTGGTACGCCGACGCGCGCCGGCGCGCCGCCACGATCGGCGATCCGCCGCGACCGCCGGCCACCGGCGCGCTGTTCGACCGCAGCCCGCTCGATCCGACCGCCCACGCCCAGCAGGCGCAGCTCGAGGCGATCCAGCGCGCGACGATCGACGCGCTGACCGCCGCCAACCAGCGCCTGACCGAGTACCTGCGGCTGCCGCTCGATCCGCTGATCGCCGGCGGCCACCAGCGACACCTGCACGACATCGTCGACGCGAACGGCCAGGCGCAGGGCGTCGACGCGCGCACCGCGGCGCGCATCCACGGCGCCCCCGGCTTCATGGCTGCGGCGGGCGATCTGCGCGCGGCGGCCGCCGCGGTCGCCGCGGCGCGCAGCCACAGCCTGGCGGTGAGCCGACGCAACCTCGCCGCGCAGCAGCGCGTCCAGCAGGCGTCCGCCGCGCTGTACCGGGCCCAGGCCCAGCGCGAGCAGCAGGCCGCCGCCGACCGCCGCGACGCCGCCACCACCGGACGCCAAGACGAGCTCGCCGGGATCCAGAACGCGATCCGCGTGCTCGAGCTGGCGATCGGGCTGCTCGCCGGCGGCGTCGCAGCCGGGGGCGCCGCCGGCGCAGCCGCCGAGTCGGCGGTCGCCGCGCCGACGGTCGGCGCGCGCGCCCAGACCGCGGCCACCAACGCCGTGGCGGGGATCGGCAGCAACTCGCTCCACGACCTCGCGGTGGGGGCGCTCGCCGAGCAGTTCGTGAACGAGCGCTGGAGCAACCAGATCGCCACCGCCAACGGCGAGATCGAGCGCTTCGGCCGGGCCGCGCTCGACGCCGGCGTCGGCGCGAGCACGGCCGAGCTGCGCGCCGCCATCCACGAGGCCGCCGCCACCGCCCACGACGCCGACGAGGCCGCGGCGCGCCTGCTCGCCGCCTGCCAGACCTACACCGCGGCGCACGCGCACAGCGCCCAGGCCGCGTCGACCGCGGCCCCGGGGCGCGCCGGCCAGCAGGCCGCGGCCGGCATCTCGGCGATCCCGCTGATCCAGCGACGCCTGACCGCGCTCGACGAGGTCGCCGCCGCCGCGACGCCGCCGACCGAGGCCGAGGCTCACGCCACCGCCATCGCGTTCGCCGCAGCGCTCGCCAGCCGCGGTGCCACCGCCGGGTTCATCGACAACGTCGCGTGCCTGCTCGCGCTGCGCGATCGCGTCGTGCCGCGCGAGCGCGCGCACTGGCGCCGCCGCCTCGACGCGCTGACCGGCCAGCTCGACGAGCTCGGCCGCGCCGAGTAGCGCCGCCGCGCGCGCCGGTCAGCCGTCGTCGAGCGCCTCGCGCACCTGGCGCTGCAGCTCGGCCAGCGCGAACGGCTTGCGGAGCAGCCGCACCCGCGGATCGATCATGCCCTCGCGCGCCAGCACCTCGTCGGGGTAGCCCGACAGGTACAGCACCGGGATCGTCGGGCGGGTCACGCGCAGCCGATCGACGAACATCCGGCCGCTCATCCCCGGCATGATCACGTCGCTGACCAGCAGGTGCAGCGCGCCCTCCCAGCCGGCGCAGATCGCCAGCGCCTCCTCGCCGCCGGTCGCCGCCAGCACCTTGTAGCCGGCGTTGGTCAGCGCCTTGCGCACGACCTGCCGGACGTCGCGCGCGTCCTCGACCAGGAGCACCGTCTCGCCACCGCCGCCGACGGCCCCGGCCGCGCGCGGCGCGCCGTCGGCCCGTGCGGTCGCGTCGGCGACGTGGCACGGCAGGTAGATGTCGAAGCGCGCGCCGCGCCCCGGCTGCGAGTCGACCGCGACGTGACCCTCGGCCTTGCGCACGATGCCGTAGACCGTGGCCAGCCCCAGCCCGGTCCCGTGATCGCCCTTGGTCGTGAAGAACGGCTCGAAGATCCGCTCGAGCACGTCGGCGGCCATGCCGACGCCGGTGTCGCTGACCGTCAACCGCACGTAGCGGCCCGCCGGCACCTCCGCCGACTCGTCGAAGATCGCCGCCGCCGTGGCGATACCGAGCGCGCCGCCGGACGGCATCGCGTCGCGCGCGTTGACCACCAGGTTGACCACCACCTGCTCGAGCTGCCCCGGGTCGGCCCACACGTGCGGCGTCGGGCAGCCGAGGTCGGTGGTCAGCGCGATGTCCTCGCCGATCAGCCGATGCAGCATGCGGCCCAGGTCGGCCACCAGCGCGTTGACGTCGACCCGCCGCGGCTGATCGACGTGGCGGCGGCTGAAGGTCAGGAGCTGGCGGGTCAGCGTCGCGGCGCGGGTGCCCGCGCTCTTGATCTGATCGAGGTCCGCGCGCAGCGGATCGTCGGCGTGCAGATCGTCGACCATCAGCTCGGCCGTCGAGTTGATCACCGTGAGCAGGTTGTTGAAGTCGTGGGCGATGCCGCCGGCCAGCCGACCGACCGCCTCCATCTTCTGCCCCTGGCGCAACAGCTCCTCCTGCCGCCGCAGCTCGGCCTCGGCGCGCCGCCGCTCGGTGATGTCGTGGACGAACGCCAGCACGTGGCCGGCCCCCGGCCAGGCGCTGACCTCGACGTCGACAACCGCGCCGCTGGCGGTGCGCAGCGCGGTCTCGAAGCGCCGCCGGCCGCCGTGGCGGAGCGCGGCGATCACCGCCGGATCGGGGGCCCGCGTCGGATCGATCCACGCGCCGACCGGCTGGCCGATCAGCGTCTCCGCCGGCTGGCCGAGCATCGCCGCGAGCGCCGCGTTGACCTCGAGCACCCGCCCGTCCTCGAGCACCGCGAAGCCGTCCATCGCCGCCTGCAGCAGCGACTGGTAGCGCAGCTCGTGGGCCAGGAGCGAGCGCTGCGCGGTGCGCGCCGCGGTGACGTCCGAGAACACGACGTGGACGCGCACCCCGTCCGGGCCGCGGGCGTGCGGGTAGGCGTCGAGCTGGAGCCAGCGCAGGTCGCCCGACGCGAGCTCGACGCCGATCACCTCGCCCACCACCGCGCGGCCGGTGCGCGCCGCGACGTTGACCGGGAACTCGTCCACCGGGCAGGCGGATCCATCGACGCGGATCGTGCGCCACCGCGCGTCCTCGCGCGTGCGCGCGCCCAGCTCGGCCTCGGTGACCTCGAGGATGCGCCGCGCCGCCGGGTTGGAGCGCTGGGCCCGCCCGTCGGTGCCGAAGTAGATCACGCCCTGCGCCATCGTCTCGAACAGCTCGCGCAGCAGATCGTCGCTGGCGCGCATCGCCTGCTCGGCGGCCGCGCGGGCCAGCGCCTCGCCCGCCATCGCCGCCAGCGCCCCGGCGGCGTGCTGCGCCGGCAGCGGCAGCTCGGCGTGCGCGCACGACGCCACGTTCAGGCACCCGAACACCTCGCCGCGGAAGCGAAACGGCATCGCCATCACCGCGCGGATGCCCCAGCGGCCGAGCGCGGCGACCGCTTCGGCCGGGAGCGTCATCGAATCGCCGTGGGCGGCCGACGTCGAGCGCAGCCACCGCACGTTGGGCGCGTCGGGGGCGTAGCGCGCGTGGGCGTCCACGAACGAGGCGTCGGCGCCACCGGACGCCACCAGGTCGAGCACGTCGGTCCCGGCCGCGAACAGGTACACGCCGGCGATGTCGATGCCGGGGATCCGCAGCGCCGCCGCGACCGTCGCCGCGGCGATCTCCGCGGCGGTCCCGGCGGCCGACAGCTCGCGCGCGACCCGGCGGTGCTCCGCCAGCACCCGCTCGCTGCGGCTGCGCGCCTCGGCGCTACGCAGCACCAGCTGCAGGGCCTCGCGCCCGTCGGCCAGCGCCAGCGGCACCACCGACGCGGCGACCGGCACCAGCTCGCCGCGGACGGTCACGACGTCGACCGCGATCGCCGACGGGAGGCCGGCGGCGCCGTCGCCGAGCGCCGGCGAGGTGCCGGGGCGAAACAGCGCGCCGTGGGTCGAGCCGACCAGCGCGTCCCGCGTCATCCCGAACAGCACCTCCGACGCCGCGTTGGCGTCGATCACCAGGCCCGACGCCAGGTCCACCAGCAGCACCGAGTCGCGGATCGCCTCGAAGCACTGGGGCGCCAGGATCGGCGGCGCAGCGCCGGGCGGATGGCTGTCGGGCGGCGACATCATCTTCGTCGATAGCCTGTCGGGCCGGTCGCCGTCGAGAGCCTCGCGCGCGCCGCTAGCCCACCGGATGCCGTCGGCGATCGAGCCACGCGCCCGGGTGCGACGATGCGCCTCAGCTGCGCGCGCGCCGGCCCCGCGGCGCGCTGGCCGCCGGCGGCGCGTCGAGCTCGACATCGGGCGGCTGCCGCCGCGCCGCCATGTTGTCCACCAGGTTCGGATAGCGGCGCCCGTGGCGCTGCGCGTTGGCCTCGGCCCACGCCCGCTGTGCCGGCGTCAGCGCGGCCTTCGGGCCGGGCGGTCGTGGTCGGCGCCACGGCGGCGTCATCGGCATCGCGGTTGGACGCCGCCGGCCCGCGCTGGTTACGCGACCATCGGGGCGCCGCCTTGATCGTTGTCAAGTCGACATCGGGCCACCCACCTACGCTCACCGCGGTGCATCACCCACGCTGGCTCGTGTCGTCTGTCGTCGTCGCGCTCCTCACCGCCACGCCCGCGAGCGCCGACGTCGTCGGCCGGGTGCTCACCCAGGGCGGCCAGCCGATCGCCGGCGCGCGGGTCAGCCGCGAGGCCAGCGGCCAGGCGGTCGTCACCGACGGCGCCGGCGCCTTCACGCTGCCGAGCGCCGCCGGCACCGTGTCGCTGGTCGCCGCGGCGCGCGGCTACTTCCACACCGCCCGGACGGTCGCCGCCCCGGCGGCCGACGTCGCGCTGACCATGATCGCGGTGCCGACCGAGGACGATCCGGCGTACGCGCTGGCGGCGCCGTCGACGTGCGCGCCGTGCCACCCGACCCAGGTCGCCGAGTGGACGGGCTCGCCGATGGCGCAGGCCGGCGCCAACACCTGGGTCTACGATCTCTACGACGGCACCGGCACCGCCGGCGGCAGCGCCGGCTTCGTCTACACCCGCGACTCACGCCTGGCGCCGCACAACCCCGCCTCGGAGTGCGCGAGCTGCCACCAGCCGGAGCCGTGGGCGCAGACGCCGTTCGTCCCGATGCTGCCGCTGGCGCAGGCCGGGCAGCAGCACGGCGTGTCGTGCGAGGTCTGTCACCGCCTGGCCGAGCTCGACGAGACCAAGGTCAACTACCCCGGCCTCTACCCCGGCGTGGTGCGGCTCGCGCGCTCGACCACCGCGGGCGCGATCCAGTTCGGCCTGCTCGGCGACGTCGCCTACACCGCCGGCCCGATGCGCCCGTCGTACCAGCCGCAGCTCGCCGCCGCGGTGTGCGCCGCCTGCCACCAGGACAAGAACGATCCCGACGAGGACGGCGACTTCGAGGAGCCCGACGGCGTGATCTCGGAGCCGACCTACCTCGAGTGGCTGGCCTCGCGCTACGCCGATCCCAGCGCGCCGGATCGCGCCACCTGCGTCGACTGCCACATGGCGCCGACCCACGCCGCCGCCGCGTGCGCCGTCTACGCACCGCCCCAGGCGCGCCCCGACGGCCAGCTCCGCTCGCACCGCATCGAGGGCACCACCGCCGCGTTCCTCGAGGCGGCGGTTTCGGTGCAGGTCGACGCGGCGATCGTCGACGGCGAGCTCGCGGTCGACGTCGCCATCACCAACGACCGCACCGGCCACCACGTGCCGACCGGCGTGACCGTCCGCAACATGATCTTGCTGGTCACCGCGCGCCGCACCACCGATGGCGCCGCGCTGACCGCGCGCGGCGATCAGGTCGTCAGCGAGCTCGGCGGCGTCGGCGATCCCGCCGCCGGCTACGTCGCGGGCCTGCCGGGCAAGCTGTACGCCAAGGTCCCGGTCGACGCCGCCGGCCACGGCCCGGTGTTCTTCACCGAGGCCGCCGCGCTGGGGAGCGACAACCGCATCCCGGCCCACGGCGTCGATCGCACGCAGTACCGCTTCGCGCTGCCGCCCGACGGCGGCCCGATCGAGGTCGAGGCGCGCGTGATCTACCGCCGCGCGTTCCGCGCCGTCGTCGACGCCAAGGGCTGGACGACCGACGGCCACGGCCGCCCGCTCGAGGATCTCCAGGCACCGCACTTCGGCCACCTCATGGCCCGCGCCACCGCCGCCCTCGACGCGCCCGCCACCGACGACGCCGGCTGCGGCTGCGCCAGCGGCCCCACCGACCGCCGCCCGGCCGCGCTCGCCCTCGCGACGCTCGCCCTCGTCCTGCGGCGGCGCCGACGCTAGGCCGGGCCGTCACCAGCGCCGCGGACCCCGAAAACGAAAACGGCCATCTTGCGATGGCCGGTCCGTGCTAGGTCGACTTCGCGCTCGCCTTCTTCCCGGCCTTCGCCGGCTCGACCGCCACCTTCGTCACGGTCAGCTCCGGATCCATCATCGCGACCACCTGCACCTCCGCCGCCCCAATCTTCGTTTGGGCATGCCCGAAGGCCGAAGGCGAGACCTTCTGCACAGCCTTGTAGACCGCCAGCGCAAGCGGACGTTGCCCAAGAACGGCGCTGCCCGCCAACTTGACGTGGACTGCCTCGTGCAGGGCGCCATCGGCCTCGGACTGCAGCCACATTGCCGGCGGTGGCAACGCGGCCTTGGGCAGTTCGAACTCAAACCACCTCGCCTCCTGAAGCCGCTCGTCCCTGTGCAGGCAATCGATGAGCTGCCGGCCGATGCTCGGCTGCCCAATGATGTACGTACCCAACTGCCAAGCGGTGCCCCGCACGGCACCACTTGCGTCGAAGATGGCCGTATCGGAAGCCGCCGCGACACGCACTTCGTCGCCGCTCGGCTGCACCACGGTGAAGGTCATGCGCTCGAGGTTGAGGGTGGCCTCGTACAGCACGAGGCTCACCGAATCGCCCTCGGCCTGTGGCGTCACCGCGACGACGTTGCGATGCCCATCGATGATCCGAAGCGCACCCGAGGAGAACCCCGACCAGGAGACGAGGCACAGTCGATCGGTGGGAAGCCCCTCATGCTTCTTCAGCATGCGCTCGACCCACTCCACGGTGGCAGGGCGCCCATAGTCGACGACCTCAAACGACTGCGTGAACGTCTCGCCGTCCACGTGATGCTCGACGACGACATCCACCTCACGCTCGTCACCGAACTTGTGGCGCAGCATCTTGGATGGCGTGACGACCGCGCCTTCGACCGCTGCGAGCGTGCGCAGCATCTCCACGACTTGTTGCCGCTCGTTGCTTCGCTTCGGCATATCTCGTCTCCTAGCGCCGCGCCGGCGGCGGCACCTGAGCCCCCTGCGGCACTACCCGCACACTGAACCCGAAAGCCGCTCCAACGCGTCGAAGGTCGGCCACGCTATGCAACGGCGCGGTAACCAGGAGCTGACGAGCACCTACCTCGCTGCGCCGCACGGTTGGTTGAACGTCGATTCGGTCAAGCATGCGTATGACACGTTCCGTGAACCCAGCACCGGCCCGTTTGGCGCGCAACGCGACAAGGAGCGGGACCGGTCGGCGAATCCGGATCGTCACGACCCCCGACGCGGCCAGGAACGCACGCCGATCGATCCATGCGCCACCCGCCGCAAGCGTCTCTCCCGTCAGCTCGTCGGTGATGCATGAGTCGGCCTCCCATGGTGGCCCGTCGTAGACCAGAACCACCGCACCCTTCGGTATCGCAGTGATCAGCGCAGGCCCACGCTGGCAGATCAACTTGCCGAGCTTGCCTGACCGCTCTTTGTCCAACGCGGTGACTCGAGAACGACGCGCCATGATCCCAAGATCCTAGACCAGAGGCCTGACACCGACGCCCCGCGCCGCTACCGACCATCACGCAAGCGGCAACGACTTCTTAACTGCAACCTGCCCAGCGGCTTCGTCGGCGAGCGACACGACCACGAGCAGCGTGTCCATGCGCACCTTGCTGCCATTGCCCAAGGCGATCGACCGAGGCTGCAGCGCTACCTCGACCACGTATCCGACTTGAATCAGGCGTTCGACAACCGCGAACGTCGATTTCTCGAACTCACGGCGGGAAGCAGGCGGAAGATCCCCAGCCAAGTCGAGCATATCCATCAAGCAGGCATTCAGTTCGGCAACAAGATCGCGAACTGCATCATCACGAGACTCACACTGCAACAACAGACCGTGCGCGGCAAAGGCGCAGGCAAGTTGGCCGCTGCACGTGACCTCCTCGACGCCGATCATGGAGTAGTCCTTGTCGAACGCCGACTTCGCCTCGCCGACTTTCTGCGCCACAAGCTCGGGGGTGAGGTCGTCGACAGCAACACCGAGTAGCGTCGCGATCGGCTCGCGCGCGTCGTAGCGAAGCAAGTCGATCGACACATCGAACGCACCAGCAATCGCCTGGAGCGTCTCGCTACTCATCCCCTTCCCCTCCTCTGCGCGCTGGACCGTTCGCGGAGCGATGTCGGCAGCTTGGGCGAGTTGCTCTTGGGTCCACGCCCGAGCCTCACGCAGGGTACGGATGTTGGATGCGACTAAATCATTCATGACGTTCGTTCCTTTCACCCGCGAATGTCTGTCTTGCGACGCCATGAGACCACGACAGTAGGACGACAGCCTGACGACAGCCTGACGACAGCCGCCCACGCGAGCCAAAAACCGACGACTTCTTCATCGGTTACGCCCTTGAATGACACCTTCGGCAACGATCTCGGGTACCCTCCACGACGAGGGCGGCACCCGCGCCACCCGCCCCGGCCGCGACGAGATCGTCGCCGAGCTGCGCCGGCTCGCCAAGCGGCTGGTGCGAGCAACACGCGACCGCCGCCGAGAACCATCGCCGCTCGGCGTTCAACGACCGCGAGTTCGTGATCGCGCCGACGACGTTCGCCTCCCGCGCCGAGCAATACCAGGAGCTCGCGCGCGGCACGCGCAGCACGGTCTTCCTGGACCTGTCGCACCCGACCGCGCCCATGCCCGCGCACTTCGTCGGACACCTCTTCGCCGATTGCCGCCCGGTCATCGCCGCGCCGCCCCGGGGAGCGCGCGATCGATGTGCTCGACAGCTACGCCCAGATCGAGCTGGCGACGCCCGCCGAGCGCCCGGCCGACATCCCACGCCTCCTTGACGCGCTGATAGTCGAGGAGCACGCGCGCCCCGGCGGCGGCGACCTCCGCCCGCTCGCCGCGCTGGGCGCCGCCAACCTCGAAGGGCTGACGACCTCAGGATCCGCGCCGCGGCCCGCGCGCGCGCGCTGGGCCTCAGGTCCGCAACGGCGCTGGTGCAGGCCCTCGCTCGCATCGGCGTCCGCCTAGCTGCCGCTGACGGCCCCCACGACGACGGCGGGGAGCTGCCGACGCCCCCTGGCTCTCGCACGCGGCCGTGATCGGAACGCGGCCGGCAAGGGTTGTCCAGGCCGCTCGATAGCGTTGGGCATGATCAGCACCGTCGAGTCCGTCCCGCCTTTCCTTCCTGCCCTGGTTCGTCAACTGCGCTCCGATCTGCGTGCTCTACGTTGGGCCCCCGCCGCCAGCCAACCGCC
>Ga0075163_10005176_pt1 | contig 17437 bp, 14 predicted proteins | sample JI1023141ADNA_FD_71478 | JGI IMG/M metagenome (GOLD analysis project Ga0075163, IMG submission 71478) | Wastewater effluent complex algal communities from Wisconsin, to seasonally profile nutrient transformation and Carbon sequestration -... | ecosystem: Engineered > WWTP > Effluent > Algae...
GAACAGCGAGCCGCACGACAGCTCGAGCGTCCCGATCTCGTCGACGCCGACCGGATCGTTGTCCTCGTCGACCAGGCGCACCTGGACCCCCGACAGCGGCTTGCCGCAGACGCCCGGACGCGCACCGGGATCGTCGCTGCGCCCGGCGAGCGCGAACTGGAAGATCTCGGTCAGGCCGTAGCCGACGACGACCTCGGTGCCGAGCACCGAGCGAATGCGCGGGATCAACCGCTCCGGCATGCCCTCGGCCCCGGCGACGCAGTGGCGCAGCCGAGCGAGCGGCTTGTCGATCTTGTCGTGCTCGGCATCGTGCGCGAGCTGCGCGTAGACCGACGGCGTGGCGAACAGCACCGTCGGGCGGTAGCTCTCGACCGCCTTGAACAGCGCCTCCGAGCGCGGCTGCGCGGGGAACAGCAAGCACTCGGCCTGCATCGCGAGCGGCAGCAGCAACCCGGCGCCGAGGCCGTACGCCGTCGACAAGCGCGCGACGGACAGGATCTTGTCGGACGTGGTGAGCTGCAGCAGATCGCGCGCGAACGAGTTGTTGGCCGCCGAGATCGTGCGCTTGCTGTGAGGCACCGCGCGCAGCTCGCCCGGCCCCGAGCCCGCGGAGTACAGGAGCAAGCAGACGTCGGTGTCGCCCATCGGCACCGGCGGCAGCGGCGACGCGCCTTCGAGGAGCTTGTGATAGTCGTGAACGCCCGGGTAGCTCGCGCGGACGCTGACCACCTCGCGGAGATCCGGCGTCTCGGTGCGCACCGCATCGACGACTTGCTCGTGCGAGTCGTCGACGATCGCCATCACGGCGGCCGCGTGCAGCACGTACTCTTGAACGTCATCCGGCGTCGACAGCTCGGAGACCGGCACCGCGACCGCACCCGCGTGGATCACGGCGAGGATCGCCGCGGCGGCCTCCATCGTGTCCTGCATGAGGATGAGGACGCGCTCGCCGCGGCCCAGCTTGAGCTGCCGCAGCCCCGCGGACAGCCGCGAGATGTGATCGGAGAGCTGGTCGAACGTCCAGACGCGGTCGCCCTCGCGCAGGGCCGCTCTCGCTCCCGCCCCGTTCGCAAGCGCCGGCTCGATCAGCCAAGCCGCTAGGTTGCCCACCTCGGACATGCCGTCGAAGTGTAAGGGAGTCCGGGGGTAACCACCAAAAAACTTCGGGTGCTAGGGTGCCTACCGTGCGCATCGTTGGAGGCAGCCTCAGCGGCCGGGTCCTGCGCGCGCCTCCAGGCGCGGCAACCCGCCCCACCTCGGAGAAGGTCCGAGAAGCCATGTTCAATATCCTGAACCGCCGCGAGGTGGCCTCCGGTCGGGTCCTCGATCTGTTCGCGGGCTCCGGGGCGGTCGGGATCGAGGCGCTGTCGCGGGGCGCCGCGCACGCCACGTTCGTCGATTCGGCGAGACCGGCGCTCGGGGTCACCCAGGGGAACCTCAAGGAGATGGGGCTCGCCGACCGCGCCACCGTGCATGCCGGGGACGCGATCGCGTTTCTCAAGAAGCCGTGCGCCGAACCGTGGAGCTTCGTGTTCATCGATCCGCCCTACGCGAGCGATCTGGCGGTGCGGGCAGCACAGGCGCTGCCGGTCCTCAGCCTCACCGCGGATGCGGTGATCGTCATCGAGCACGATCGCCGCAACGCTCCGCCCGAGGCGCTCGGATCTTTGGTACGAACGGACGAACGTCGCTACGGCGACACCTTGCTCTCGTTCTACGGAATCCACGAGGTGCCTGCCCCATGACGCAAACCAGCTCCATCGCGGTCTACCCCGGCACCTTCGACCCGATCACGAACGGCCACCTCGATATCCTCGAGCGATCGCTCGCCGTGTTCTCGCAGGTCGTCGTCACGATCGCGCCGAACATTCGCAAGAACCCGCTGTTCACCACCGACGAGCGGATCTCGTTCATCCGCGATGCGCTCCCCCAGTATGGCGAGCGCCTGCAGTTCGCGATCTTCGAGGGCCTGCTCGTCGATTTCTGCCGGAGCCGGAAGGCCTCGGTGATCGTCCGCGGGCTGCGCGCCCTCGCCGACTTCGAGTACGAGTTCCAGTTCGCCCACATGAACCGCCGGCTCGCGCCCGGGGTCGACACCATCTTCTTCATGACCGACGAGCGGAATCACTACGTCAGCTCGTCGCTGGTGAAGGAAGTTGCCAGCCTCGGCGGCGACGTCAACGGCCTCGTGCCGGCGGCCGTCGTCACTGCCCTCAAAGCCAAGTACGCCTCGAAGAAAACGCCATGACCTTCCCACTCAAGCTCGCGTCGCGTCTCGATCCGATCAAGCCCTCGATCACCCTCGCCGTCACGGCGAAGGCGGCAAAGCTCAAAGCCGACGGCATCGACATCATCAGCTTCGGCGCCGGCGAGCCGGACTTCGACACGCCGGATCACATCAAGGACGCCGCCCAGGCCTCGCTCTCGAAGGGCGTCGGCAAGTACACCGATGTCGCCGGCATCCTGCCGCTGCGCAAGGCGATCGCCACCGAGCTCGCGAAGGTCCACCACACCGAGATCTCGCCGGACCAGATCCTGGTCTCGACCGGCGCCAAGCACTCTCTTTACAACCTGTTCATGGCGCTGATCGATCCGGGCGACGAGGTCCTGATCCCCGCGCCGTACTGGGTCAGCTACCCCGACATGGTGATGCTCGCCGGCGGGCGCCCCGTGATCCTCGAGACCAAGGCCGAGGACGACTTCGCCGTCACCGCGGATCAAGTCCGCAACGCCTGCACGCCGCGGACGCGCGCGATCGTGCTCAACAACCCGTCGAACCCGACCGGCGCCGTGTACACGAAGGCGCAGATCGAGGCCCTCGCGAAGGTCGTCGTCGAGAAAGATCTGCTCGTGATCTCCGACGACATCTACCGCCAGCTGGTCTACGGCGATGCGCAGTACCACTCGATCGCGGCGGTCTCGCCCGAGGTCGCGAAGCGCACCGTGCTGGTCGACGGCGTGTCGAAGACCTACGCGATGACCGGCTGGCGCATCGGCTACACGGCCGGCCCGATCGCGCTGATCAAGGCGATGAACAAGATCCAGGGCCAGTCGACGTCGAACCCGACGCACATCTCCCAGATCGCCACGCTCGCCGCGCTGACCGGTCCGCAGGACTGCGTCGCCACGATGCGGGCCGCGTTCGACGAGCGCCGCAAGAAGATGGTCGAGCTGCTGCGGGCGATCCCGAACGTCAAGTGCCGCGAGCCGAAGGGCGCGTTCTACGCGTTCCCGGATCTGTCGGCCTACATCGGCAAGAAGTCCGCCGAGGGCTCGATCCTCGACGACGATGTCCAGCTCTGCGACTGGCTCGTCGAGGTCGGCAAGGTCGCCGTGGTGCCCGGCTCGGGCTTCGGGGCGCCCGGCTTCGTGCGGCTGTCGTATGCCTGCTCGATGGCAAACATCGAGAACGGTGTCGGCCGCCTTGCACAGGCCCTCGGCACGCTGACCTGAGTCGTGCTGAAATAGGTGCTGTGAGGGTCGTCATCGCGTGGGCACTAGCGCTACTCGGCGCATGCGCGACGTTCCACCCGGCCGAGGTCTGCGGCACTCACGACGAGGATGGCGACGGGATCGCCGACACCTGCGATAACTGCCCCGGCTTCGCGAACCCGGAGCAGCGCGACGAGGACGACGACGCGCTCGGTGACGACTGCGATCCAGCGTCGAGCGGTCCGAACACGCTGCTGCTGTTCGAGTCGTTCTCCGAGCTGACGCGGTGGGCACCCCGCACCGGTGGCTGGGAGCAGGTCGGCGACGACGTGGTGTTCACGCCCGAGGACAGCACGCGTCACACGCTAGCCTTCGCGCCGCCATTCCCCGCCCCGTCGACCCTGGTGCTCGAGTATGGCGTGCGCATCCTGGCGGAGTATCAAGGTAGCGCGAGCATCGCGATCGCGGTCGGCAACAGCGGCACGGTCGAGGGCCTGACCTGCGGGTTGTCTCGCGTGGTCGACATCGATCGCGTCGAGCTGCGGCAACCGCAGGCCTCCCCGAACACATTCGTCCTGGCAGACCCGATCGCGGCGGGTCAGCACTTCCGGATCCTGATGGGGATCGACGGACCGCAGATGGCCTGCATCGTCGTCGACGACGATGGCAACACTGCGATGGCGACCGCGCAGCGCATCGGGTTCGCGCCGGCGGGTGGGATGGCGTTGATCGCGTCGGAGGTCGGCGTGCGCGTCGAGTACGTCGCGGTGTACGGCAACCTCTAGCGAGCTCGCGTGTAGACTCGCGCGCAATGTCTCGCGAGTTTGCGTTTCCCGGTACCCGCGCCCGCTACGCGCCCGATCGCGTGGTCGATCTCCAGCACATCGCGCTCGCGCTCGATGTCGATCCTGCGCGGCGCGAGGTCGCCGGCACCGCCACGTTGACGGGGGTGGTGCTCGCACCGAACACCCGCGTGATCGAGCTCGACGCGGTCGAGCTCGCGATCGAGACGGTCACCGCCAACGGCAAGCGCGTGGAGTTTCGCCACGACGGCAAGCGCATCCGGATCGAGCTCGCCGACCCGATCGAGGTGGGTGCCAACCTGACGATCGCCGTCGAGTATCGCGGAGCACCGCGCCGCGGCCTCTACTTCATCGGTCCCGACGAGGGCTACCCCGACAAGCCGATGCAGATCTGGACGCAGGGGCAGGACGAGGACTCGCGCTACTGGTTCCCGTGCTTCGACACGCCGAACCAGAAGGCGACGAGCGAGCTGTCGGTGCGCGTACCGGCGAACCTGTTCGCGCTGTCGAATGGCAGCCTGGTGAGCGACCGCGTCGACGGCGGCAAGCGGATCATCCACTGGAAGCTCGACGTCCCGCACAGCTGCTACCTGATCACGCTCGCCGTCGGTGACTTCGCCGCGATCGAGACGCGGTGGCGCGAGGTGCCCGTCGTCTACTACGTCCAGCGCGGTCGCGAGGCCGAGGCGGAGCGCACGCTCGCGCGCACCCCGCAGATGCTCGAGCTGTTCAGCAAGCTGTTCGGGGTCCCTTACCCGTACGGGCGCTACTCGCAGGTGTTCGTCGGCGACTTCATCTTCGGCGGCATGGAGAACACCAGCGCCACCACGCTGACCGACACGGTGTTGATCGACGAGCGGGCGTCCCTCGACTACGACATCGATTCGCTGGTCGCGCACGAGCTCGCGCACCAGTGGTTCGGCGATCTGGTGACCTGCCGCGACTGGGGCGAGGGCTGGCTCAACGAAGGCTTCGCCACCTACTCCGAGTATCTGTGGCGCGAGGCCTACGAGGGACGCGATGCCGCCGACCTCGAGCTCGAGGACTGGGCCGACATGTACTTCGGCGAGGACGCCGGACGCTACCGGCGCACGATCGCCACCAAGCACTACGACGAGCCGATCGACATCTTCGATCACCACCTCTACGAGAAGGGTGGTCGCGTCCTCCACATGCTGCGCCACTACCTCGGTGACGAGGCGTTCTACAGGGCGCTCGGCTACTACCTCGGCAAGCACAAGCACGGCGTGGTCGAGTCGCGCGACCTCGCGCGCGCCGTCGAGGAATCCACCGGCAAGAACCTCGACTGGTTCTTCAGCCAGTGGGTGATCGACGGTGCCGGTCACCCCGAGCTCGATGTTTCGATCGCGTACAGCACCGACACCCGCCTCGCGACCGTCACGGTCGAACAGAAGCAGAAGGTCGAAGGCAAGACGCCGCTGTTCCGGATCCCCACCAAGATCCGCTTCCACACGCGCAACGGCGACCTCGACATCCCGCTCGAGATCGTCGACCAGCGCCACGTCTTCCACCTCCGCCTCGACGACGAACCGACGCAGGCGATCTTCGATCCCGGCCGCGTCGTGCTCGCCGCGGTCAAGGTCGACAAGCCCGAGCCGGTCTGGATCGCCGAGCTGGCCGGGGCGACGCTCGGCATCGACCGCGGTGCCGCCGCGCACGCGCTGGCGAAGCGCGGTGGTCCCACCGCCGAACGCGCCCTCGCCTCCGCCCTCGACCGCGATCCGTACTGGGCCGTCCGCGGTGCCGCGGCTGCCGCGCTCGCCACGCTGCGCAGCACCTCCGCACGCGATCGCCTCCTCGCCGCGCTGACGAGCGAGCGCCACCCGCGGGCTCGCCGCGCGATCGTGCGTGCGCTCGGTGACTTCGTCCACGATCCGGCGGTCGCCGACGCGCTCGGCGCCATCGTCGAGAAGGGCGACGCCAGCTACTTCGTCGAGGCCGAGGCCTGTCTGGCACTCGGGCGCGTCCGGGCGCCGCGCGCCGGCGAGTTGCTCCGCCTCGCCGCCACCCGCGAATCGTTCACCGACGTGATCCGGCAGCACGCGTTCCGGGGTCTCGCCGAGGCCCGCGATGACAGCGCGCTCGGCGTCCTCGTCGAGGGAGCGAAGTGGGGTCGGATCACGCAAGGTCGCCGCGCCGCCACCAGCGCGCTCGCGATGCTGGTGCGTGGTCGCCGCGATCGCGAAGCGCGCGACATCCGCGAGCGGGTCGAGCAGCTGCTGTCCGACCGCGACTTCCGCGTCCAGGCCGCCGCGCTCGAGGCGCTCGGCGTGATCGGCGACGGCGCCGCGATCCCGTCGCTGCGCAAGATGATCGATCGCGAGCTCGATGGCCGGCTGCGCCGCCGCGGCAAGGAGGTGATCCGCGATCTCGAGGAGGGCTCGTCGCAGGCCGAGGATGTCCGGCGGCTGCGCGACGAGGTCGGCGAGCTGCGGTCGCTGGCGAGCGGGCTGCGCGAGCGGCTCGAGCTGATCGAGGCGACCGAGAAGGCGAAGCGCGAGAAGAAGGCCGAGAAGAAGGCGAAGAAGAAGGCGAAGCGGGAGAAGGACTGATCAGTCGGCCTTCTTCGGCTTGAGCGGCTTCCCATCGGGACCGATCACGTTGATGTCGATGACCTTCGCGTCGGGCTTCACGACGCCGGCGTCGCGAATGATCTCGAGCGTCGCGTCGGGCACCGCCTTCGCGGCATCGGGAGGTGCGAGCACCGCGGCATCCCGAACCGGTGGTGAGACGATGCCTGCATCGCGCCGCGGCGGCGAGATGATGCCAGCATCACGCCGCACTGGCTTCGCGGCGGCATCCGGTGGATCCGCGAGGGGCGCATCGGGGGCGACGTCGGCGGCGACGGTGGCCACGTCTGGCGTCGCGCGCTCCGCGTCGACGGGCGGCTGGGTGCCCGGTCGATCGTCGGTCCGGGTCGGGCCGGTCGGCTCGGTGCGCAGCACCTTCCACGCCACCAGGCCACCGCCCCCGAGCAACGCCAACGCGATCACGGGCAACAGCCAGCGGCGAGTCACCGGCGGTCGGTCGTACGACGAGCTAGGCACCGCGCCCGGCACCGGCGTGGCGGCGGTTGCCGCGAGCGCCACGGCGGACGGCGTGGCCACGCTCTTGATCACATCGCTGCGGACGCCCTGGGGCGATTGGCCGACCATCCACGGACGCGTCGTCAGGATCGAGCCCGGATCGTCGGCGAGGGCTTCGATCGCGACGTGGGTCTGGCGTGCCGTCTGAAACCGAGCGGCCGGATCCTTCATCATCAGCGTCTGGATCAGGCCGCGCAGATCCGGGGGAACGTTCTCGCCCACCTCGGGGATCGGATCGCGAACGTGCGAGGCGAGGACGACGTTGACGTTCTCGCCGACGAACGGCGGCCGACCGGTGGCCAGCTGATAGAGGATGCAACCGAGCGAGTAGAGGTCCGCGGTCTGATCGCTGGGCTTCCCGAGGATCTGCTCGGGCGGCATGTACAGCGGCGTGCCGAGGATCGCGTCGGTGCGGGTCACCAGAGACGTGTTCTCCTGCACGAGAGACTTCGCCAGCCCGAAGTCGAGGATCTTGATGATGTCCCTACCCGCGGTGTCGTCGAGGATGACGATGTTGCCTGGCTTGAGGTCGCGGTGGATGATGCCCTGCGAGTGTGCGGCGTCGAGCGCATCGCAGATCTGCATGCCGATCGACTTGATCCGCTTCATCGGCAGCGGCCGCATCACCTCGAGGTCCTTCGACAGCGGCCGTCCGCGTAGCAGCTCCATCGCGAGATAGAGGATGCCGTCCTCGGTCTGACCGAACTCGTAGACGCCGACGATGTTGGCCTGATTGAGCCGGCTCGCCAACCGCGCCTCGCGAAGGAAGCGCTTCGCGATCGAACGATCGCCCGACAGCTTGGGATGGATCACCTTGATCGCGATCTCGCGATCGACGGACAGCTGCCAGCCTCGATACACCGTCCCCATGCCGCCGTGGCCGAGCGGAGCGCGCACCTCGTAGCGGTTGTCGAACACGCGGCCGATCAGCGTATCGGGCCGCGCCTTGAGCTTGATCAGCTTCGCGCCGTCGTTGGGACAGAACAGGGCCTCGATGGCGAACGACTGGTTACACGCGGCGCAGTAGGACTCGTCGATCTCCGTGGTCTGCGTGAGCTCGGGGCTCGCAGGGCTTGGATCCGACGACTCGTTCACTGTGGCTCGATCGTGATGGTTTCGCCGACGGCGAGCCCGTCGGGGAAGTAGAACAGGAACTGGTTGATATCGGAGCTCTCGCGCTGCACCAGTGCCGGCGCCCGACCGAGGTCGGGATCCCTCGTGATCTTGGCTGCGCCGCTCGCGAGCACGGTGCGCAGCGCCCATCCTGGTGGCAACGCACCCACCGTCGCACGCACCACGAAGTCGTCGTCGTGGACCACGAAGTCGTTGTAGATGCCATCGGCGTCGGCCTCGTTGAGCACCACTCCGTCGACCTCCATCCCTGGCTCGGCCAGGCCCGACAGCACCGCCTGACAGTCGGAGTTGGCCAGGCCGTCATCGGTCACGATCTGGATCGCCGACGTGATGTCGTAGGGCTCGTCCTCACCGTTCGGCCCCATCACGAACGGTGACAGCGTGTCGTCGAAGTTGAAGTCGAAGACGCTGGCGAAGTTGCCAGTGAGGTTGCCGCCCGGGTTGTTGCGGCGGGCGCGACTGATCCCCATCCCGGCGTAGCTCAACCCGATCGCATGGTCGTCGTACATCATGCACAGCCCATCGTAGGGACCGGGCTGGTCGGCGTTCTCGGCGGTGAAGGTCAGGGGCGCTCCGCCGCGCTGCACCATCCGCCCATCAGGCGTACCGCGCTCGAAGGTCCAGAAGCTCGTGAACGCGAGCAGGGTGTCGGCGGTGCCGCAACCACACGTTTGACCGCCTGCCGCGAGCATGTTCGTCGACGGCCGGAGATCGGAGTCGTGACGGACGATCCGGCCACTCGGAAAGAACGTGAAGGCCGACCGCCCACTGAAGCGTTCGCCCGTCGTGCAGTTGTAGTCGACGGTGAACGTCGTCGAGATCTGGACGACGTGGGGCCCCGACGAGTTGATGCTGAGGCTGTTGAAGTCGAGATCGTTGGTGTTCGGGGGCAACGTCAACAGGTCATCGTTGGGTGGCTGCGAGATCGCCGGGGCCGTGACGAACGCCGGGAACATCGCGAGACCGACGAGCTGCTCGCCTCCACACCCCAGCGCGCGACCGAGCACGTTCGTCGAGGCGGAGTCGTTGACCCTGAGCTGATCCGGAAAATGGATGCCGGGATCGCCACCCGCGAAGTGCATCGTGTACAGCGCTCCGGTCACCGTGATCCCGAGGTCTTGCTCCTGCGTGATCGTGAAGCTCGCCGGAGGGAAGTCCGGCTCGGGATCGATCTTCGCGCAGCCTGCGCATAGCGCGATGGTCGGGAGGACGAACCTCATGTCCCGTGAGTATCACGTGGCCGAGCGTGGCCAGCAACGTGTTAGCCTCGGCGCGTGATCCGCGCATCACTCCTCCTCGCGCTCGTCGCTGCCTCGGCGCCGGCCGCCGCGGATCCCGTGAAGGCCGGCGTGCTGGTCGATGAGGGCAACGATGCCTTCGCAGCCGGTGACTTCAAGACGGCGGTCGGCAAGTACACGGCGGCGTACCGCGAGAACTCGGCGCGGAGCGACGCGTTCTGCAACATGGGCATCTCGTACTTCAAGCTGGAGGATCTGCCCCGCGCGCATCTCTTGCTGGAGCAGTGCGTCGTTCGCAGCTCGCTCGAGCTCGCCTTCAAGGACACCGCCACCGCGGTGATCGCGCAGATCGATCAGACCCTGCGTGCAGCGAAGCACACGCCGGTCACGTTCAAGGTCACGCCCGAGGGTGCCACCGTCGTCATCGCGGAGTTCGGGGAGGAGAGCAAGTTCCTCGGCGACCGCACGGTGTGGCTCGGCTTCGGTACGCACCACGTCACCGTCCGGATGGATGGCTGGGAGCCCCAGACCGTCGAGGTGGTGACGAGCGATCAGAACCGCAAGGAGGTCCAGATCATCCTCCGGGAGAAGCCCCGCGTGATCGTGCCCCCGCGCCCCGTCGAACCATCGAAGCCGTCGAAGCTGCCAGCACTCGTCGCGACCGGCGTCACCGCGGTCGCGCTGGGTGTCACCGTGCTCGCGTTTGCGCGAGGGCGCTCGGCTGCGAGTGCCGGCGAGCTCGCCCTCGATCCGAAGTCGCTCGGCGATCTCGAAGACGATGTCTCGACGTGGAACACGGTCCTCGCGATCGGCGGCATCGCCACGCTCGCCGGTGGGGGTGTCAGCAGTTATCTGTGGTATCGCGCGACGCGCTCGCCTTCGACGACGGTCGAGGTCACACCCACTACCGGTGGCGCCGCCGTCAGGTTCAGCGGCCGGTTCTGACGTACCGTCGCCCGCGTGAAGTTCCTGCATCCCGAACACGACGAGCACCTCGAGCTCTCGACCGACGACGTCTTCCTCAACCCCGCCTACTTCGACGGCGCGTCGCGCCTCGAGACCGACCTGACGCCACCCGACTTCGCGGGCGGCTCGCACCCGATCGTGGCCGCGAACATGAACGCCGTCACCGGCAAGCGGATGGCGGAGACGATGGCCCGGTTCGGCGGGCTCGGCGTGCTGCCGCAGGACATGGAGCTCGACACGGTCGAGCGCATCGTCAAGCACATCCACGCCGCCGACGCGCGCTACGACACGCCGCTCGCCGTGTCCCCGCGCGCGACCCTGCGCGATGTCCAGGGCATCATCCGCAAGCGGTCACACGATCTGGTGGTCGTCGTCGACGATGACCGGCGCCCGCTCGGGATCGTGACGGCGGCGGATCTGCGCGATCGCGATCAGTACACGCTGGCATCGGCGCTGATGACCCCGCGCCTGGTGTCGTTCTCGATCGGGATCTCGAACCGTGAGGCGTTCCTCGCGATGGAGGAGGCGCGCGTCAAGGCGGCGCCGGTGCTCGACGAGGCCGGGCGGCTCGCCGGGGTGATCACGCGGAACGATGCCGTGCGCCTCGAGATCCTGCGCCCGTCCCTCGCGAACGGACGCTTGATGGTCGCGGCGGCGATCGGGATCTCGTCGCAGGCCGCGGCGGCGGCCGGCAGCCTGCTCGAGATGGGCATCTCCGCGATCGTCCTCGACACCGCACACGGCCACCAGCGCCGGATGCTCGAGGCACTCGCCGCGGTGAAGCAGGTCGTGCGAGGCCGCGTACCGATCATCGCCGGCAACGTCTGCACGGCCGCCGGGACGCGCGCGCTGATCGAGGCGGGCGCCGATATCGTCAAGGTCAACATCGGGCCCGGCGCGATGTGCACGACCCGGATGCAGACCGGCACCGGGCGACCGACCTTCACGTCGGTGCTGACCTGCGCCCGCGAAGCGCACGCGCTCGGCAAGCACGTGTGGGCCGACGGTGGTGTCCGGCATCCCCGCGATGTCGCGCTGTATCTCGCGGCCGGCGCCGCGCGCGTGATGATCGGGACGGCGCTGGCGGGCACCTACGAGAGCCCCGGCGACGTCAAGGAGGACCGCGACGGCCTGCTCTACAAGGAGAACTACGGCATGGCCAGCGGGCGCGCGGTCAGCGATCGCAACGCCGACCACGACGCGTTCGAGCGCGCGAAGCGCGGGTTCTTTCGCGAGGGCATCTCGACCTCGCGCATCTACATCCGCGAGGGTCAGGAGAGCGTCGGCGCGATCTTGATCGACATGATCACCGGCGTGCAATCCGCGCTGACCTATGCCGGGGCGCACACGATCAGCGAGCTTCACGAGAGCGCCGAGATCGGCGTGCAGACGGCCGCCGGCTACGGCGAGGGTACGCCGCACGGCAAGATCCGTCTCTAGCGGTTCAGCTCGGCGATCATCGCGCGGATCGTGTCGTGCGCGCGCGGCAGCTCGTCGGCGCGCAGCGTCACGCCGCCGACCACCGCGTGCCCGCCACCGCCGAACCGCGCGCACAGATCGCCGATGTCGTGGCGACGCGGCTTCGACGTCCACGGATTGACGCCCACCGAGATCTTGATCGTCGTCGGCGTACGCGTCGCAGAGACGTTGTAGAGCGCGGAGGGAAACAGCTGGTAGCCGAGGAAGCCCGGGCTGCGCGCCCCGAGGTCGTCCATCCGGTCGAACAGCACGACCTCGCCGTGCCAGATGCCGAGGTGCTGCACCGCCTCGAGCTCGCGGCTGCGCTCGTCGGCGATCGCCTGGAGCTGAGGGGCCAGCTCGGGGCGTACCGCGAGCTCCTCGAGCGAGGAGTGCGACAGCCATTCGACATAGCGCGCGGTGTCGAGCCCGGAGCGCCCGTGCGCGAGCCACGCCGCGAGACGCTGCGCCGGCTCGACGAGCGCGATCGCCTCCTCGGCCGAGCTGAACTGCGCGGCATCGATCGTGTCGGCCCAGCGGACGGCGGCCCGCAGGCCCTCGGGGGCGTGCCAGCCCCACCCTTCGAGCGTGCGCAGGATCAGGCCGGCGCACGACGGCGCCTTCGGATCGAACACCCAGGTGTCGAGGTGATCTCGCTCGAATATTTCACGTAGCGAGGGAGGCTGAAACGCGGTCGGGTGGTGATCGAACCACCAGCGCATCTTCGGATCGGCGCAGAACCGGAAATCGACGCACGCGTGGTCGTCGGCGTCGAGCGGGAGGCCGTCGAACGGGTTGCCGTCCTTGTGGGTCATCCCCACGGGCTCGATCGCGACGTCGCGCGCGACGGTGTCGCGGTAGAACGCCGAAAACAACGCCGCCGAGGTGGTGCCGTCGAAACAGGCGTCGTGAAAGAAAACCTTGAGCCTGGCCACGTCGGCCCGGTGATCATAGCGCGAGGACGAGCGCGGGCGGACCCAACGTCAGGTGATACCTTCCTGCCCATGGATCCTAAGGTCTACATCTGGCTCAAAGCAGGTCACCTGATCGGCGACTTTCTCTGGGTCGGCTCGATGTTCATCCTCTACTGGTTGCTCAGGTTCCACACCCAGGCTCCGAAGGAAGCGCACGAGAAGCTCGTGCTGATGGAGCGGTCGACCGCGATGATGATGGACATCGTGTCCGCGCTCGCGATCGGCACCGGCATCGCCTTGATCTTCTTCGGCGTGAAGGATCCGACGTCGAGCAGCCTGCTGACGGAGAAGCCCGCCGGCTGGCTCCACATCAAGCTGGCGATCGTCGTGATCGGCCTGCTGTCGATGCACGGCATGCTGCGCGCGAAGGTCAAGAAGTTCAGCCAGGGCCAGACACCATCGGTGCCGAGCTGGGCGTGGACGGTGATGCTGTCCGCGGTGGTCGCGATCGTGATCACCGTGTTCGTGGTGCGAACGGCGATGACCGAGGGTCACGCCGCGGCGGCGAAGGCCGCGGCCACCGAGACCGCTCCGAAGTAGTGACCCGCACCATCCTCCACGTCGACCTCGACGCGTTCTACGCGGCCGTCGAGCAACGCGACGATCCGGCGCTCCGAGGCAAGCCGGTGCTGGTGGGAGGATCGGCGCGGCGCGGCGTGGTCGCGAGCTGTTCGTACGAGGCCCGCACGTTCGGGATTCGCTCGGCGATGCCGATGGCGGAGGCGCTGCGGCGTTGCCCGAAGGCCGTCGTGGTCAGCCATCGCATGGAGCGCTACGTCGAGGCGTCGCGCGGCTTCTTCGCGATCCTCGGCGACTACTCGCCCGAGGTCGAAGGCCTGTCGCTCGACGAGGCGTTCCTCGATGTCACCGCGAGCCTGCGCCTGCTCGGCGATGGCCCGACGATCGCGCAGGCGATCAAGCGCCGGGTGCGCGAGTCGCTGTCGCTGGTGGCGTCGGTCGGCATCGCGCCGATCAAGCTGGCGGCGAAGATCGCGTCGGACATCGACAAGCCCGACGGCCTGCGCATCGTCGCCCCCGACCAGCTGCTCGCGTTCCTGCATCCCCTGCCGATGACCCGGTTGTGGGGCGTCGGAGAATCCACGCGGGCGGTGCTCGCGAGCATGGGCTTGTCGACGATCGGCGATGTCGCGCGCTATCCCGAGGCGTCGCTGATCGCGCGGCTCGGCCACGTCACCGGACCGCACCTCGCGGCGCTCGCCCGCGGCGAGGATTCGCGCGAGGTCGTCCCCGAATCCGATCCGGTGTCGATCGGTCATCAGGAGACGTTCGACGACGATCACGAGGACAAGGGCGAGCTCGCCGTGATCTTGCTCGATCAGGCCGATCGTGTCGCGCGCCGGTTGCGCGGCGCGGACCTGCGCGCCCGCGCCGTGGTGTTGATCGTGAAGTACGACGACTTCCGCCAGATCACCCGGCGCACCACGCTCGACAGCGCCACCTCGGATGGCGGCGTGCTCGCGCGCACCGCGATCAAGCTCCTCGGGAACGTCGCGATCGAACCGCGCAAGGGCGGCCGCGTCCGGCTGTGTGGAATCTCGGCGCAGGATCTCGAGAACCGCAACGCGCCGCGACAGCTCGGCTTCGACGAGGCCGCCCGTGCGCGAGGTGAGCGTCTGGGAGACACGATCGACAAGGTCGCGGAGAAGTTTGGAAAGGCCGCGATCCGCCGCGCCGTGCACATCGTCGATCCCGACCACGATGAATGAGCGCCCTATCAGTGCTGCGCCGACTCTCCTACAATCTCCGCGATGAACAAGCGATCGATCGGGTTTGTCGCTGCGCTCTCTCTCGTCGGCATGGCCGGCTGCAAGAAGAAGGGTGGCGCCATGGCCGACGGTCTGGCGAAGATGGAGGAGCTCTCCAAGTCCATGTGCGACTGCAAGGACAAGGACTGTGCCGACAAGGTCAACGGCGACATGACCACGTGGGCCACCGAGATGGCGAAGAACGCCGGCGCGGCGGCGGACGACAAGCCGGATCCCGAGATGGCCAAGAAGTCGGCCGACATCATGACGAAGTACACCGACTGCATGACCAAGCTGAGGATGGCCGGTGCCAAGCCCGCGCCCGCGACGCCGGAGCTCGCGAAGTAGTTCAGCTTTTCGAGATGCTTCGGGCCGTTTGTTGCGTGGTGGGCTGGAAACATCCGGCAAGCGAGAAGGGAGTTCCCAGCGCCTCCGCCTCGCGTGTCATAGCCGCAGAGGTTCGCATGTCCCGCCCCCTACTCACCCTCGCCGCCGTCGCTCTGGGCAGCGCGCCCGCCGCGGCCGACCCGGTCGCCGCCCACGCGTTGATCGTGGGCTCGAACGCGGCGGGTCCCGGCCAGACCGAGCTGCGGTATGCCGAGGACGATGCGCGTCGCGTCGGCGCGCTGCTCTCCGAGCTCGGCGGGTACACGCCCGCCTCGATCGACATCGTCACCCACCCCACGCCCGACGTGCTTCGCACGCGGCTCGCCCTGCTGAGCTCGCGGGTCGCCGCGGATGTCGCCGCCGGCAAGCAGACGCGGGTGTTCTTCTATTACTCCGGTCACGCCCGTGCGAGCGCGATCGATCTGGGCGCCGAGGCGCTGCCGCTCGACGAGCTCCGCCAGAAGCTGTTCGCCGCCGGCGCCACGCTCACCGTGGTCGTGCTCGATGCCTGTCAGAGCGGCGCGTTCTCGCGCGTCAAGGGCGCGCAACCGACGGCCGACTTCTCGTTCAACTCGCGGCAGCAGCTCGATGCGAAGGGCGTCGCGGTGCTCGCGTCGTCGACGGGCAGCGAGCTGTCCCAGGAGAGCGAGCAGCTCCGCTCCAGCTACTTCACGCACCACCTGCTCGTCGGCATGCGCGGCGCCGGCGACGCGAACAGCGACGGTCAGGTCACCGTCGACGAAGCGTATCGCTACGCGTATCACCAGACCTTGCTCGCGACGAGCGCGACCGCGGTCGGCGGCCAGCACGTCACGCTCGAGGTCGACCTCAAGGGTCATGGCGAGGTCGCGCTGTCGTATCCACGCGCGGCCACGGCCTCGATCGAGCTGCCCGCCGGCCTCGAAGGCAGGGCGCTGGTGCAGCTCAAGAAGGCCAGGTCCGTCGTCGCGGAGACGCAGAAGGCGAAGGGCAAGGCGGTGCGGATCGCCGTCGCGCCCGGCGAGTACGAGGTGCTGGTGCGGCAAGGCGACCGGCTGTTGCGCTGTCCGGTGGCGGCACCCGGTGCGGTCGATGTCGCGCGCTGCACCAACGAGAAGTACATCGACGCCACGCAGAAGGGCGTCGTCGCCCTGCCGGTGACCTGGGCGATCGACGGTGCGTTGATGGCCGGCGATGGCCGGACGAGCGGCTTCGAGTCGCGCCTCTCCGACTTCGGGTATCGCCACGACGGGCTACGCGGCAGCGCGTCGCTGTCGGTCAAGCGCTACCAGCAGTTCGGCCGGGTCTCCGCGGGCCCGATGTTCGCCGTCGAGCACCTGACGATGCCGGGCTTCACGCGCGACACCGAGCTCGAACCCCTGACGTTCAACTCGAGCACCACGCTGCTCGGCCCCGGGGCCGCGCTCCACGTCCACCTCAGCGATCGCGTCGCCGCCAACGCCGAGGCGACCGTGTCGCTCGCCGTCGGTCGCTCGCGGTTCTCCGATCAGGATGCGACCACCACCACGGAGACGTTCTTCGGGCTGGGCGGTTCGGCGCTGGTCGGCCTCTCGCTCGAGAGCCTGTTCGGCACCCGCGCCCAGCTCAATTTCAACGCCCGGGCGACCTACGCCGGCGCGATCGAGAACGACATCGGCGACTCGCTCGATAGCGGCGGGTTGTTCTTCGGCGTCGGCATCGGCTACCAGATCGGAGCAAGGCAATGAAGCGCGCACCCCTCACCCTCGGCGCAGCGCTGCTCGCCGCCTCCCAGCTCGGTGCCACCGATTGCGGCACGGTGATCCGCGACCCCGGGTTCGACATCTGGTGCGGCGAGTCGCTGTGTAGCTGGAAGCTGCTCCGCGGCGACATCGAGCAGGTCGGCACCTGGACCGAGGGTGACTCCGGCGTGGCGTTCCTCGGCGACGACTCCGCGATCCAGCAGGTCGCGCCGGTCAACTCGACCGACGGTGGATGTATCCGGTTCTCGATGATCGCCGACGTCGAGGAGAACGCCGAGGTGTTCCTCGACATCGACATCGAAGCCGATGGCAGCGTCGAGCGCAGCGAGCGCGTCGGGACGACGAGCTGGGAGAAAGTCACGTTCCTGATCCATCTCGCCGCGCCGTACGACGGCATCCGGTTCGAGCTCGCCAAGCACGGCCCCGGGCGGGCGGTGCTGGCGAACATCGG
>Ga0075163_10005177_pt1 | contig 17436 bp, 13 predicted proteins | sample JI1023141ADNA_FD_71478 | JGI IMG/M metagenome (GOLD analysis project Ga0075163, IMG submission 71478) | Wastewater effluent complex algal communities from Wisconsin, to seasonally profile nutrient transformation and Carbon sequestration -... | ecosystem: Engineered > WWTP > Effluent > Algae...
ATGATGCCCGAGAAGTGAAACTGCTCGGCCGTCACGAACGATCCGTAGGCGGCAAGCGTGGTCAGCGTGATCTCGATCATCGGATCGGCCACGCGCTGAAGCAGCCTGGAGACGCCGAGACCAATGCAGGTTCCAATGAGCGCGCCCATGCCCACGATCTTGCAGAAGTCGAGCGCGGCGCCGCCGATGGATACCGACTCGCCGTTCGCATGGCTGAGCGCGATCGTAAAAAACACCACCGCAGTGCCGTCGTTCAGCAGGCTCTCGGACTCAATGAGCATGGTCAGTCGCTTGGGAGCATGCATGCTCTTGAAAAGAGCCACCACTGCAATGGGATCGGTCGCTGCGATGAGCGCAGCGAAGACCAGGGCATGCTCGATGCGCAGCCCATCTAGAAAGTGGAGTGCGCTGGCGGCCGGAAAGAAGAGGACCGTGGTCAACGTAAGCGAGGCGATGACGCCGGGAACGGCCAGCGCATTGATGGTGAACTTGTTCTGCCAGAAGCGATGGAAATCCAGGTGAAAAGCGGCCTCGAAGACCAGACCCGGCAAGAAGACCGCAAAGAGCAGCTCTTTGGTCAGGTGCGGGGGCTGAAAGGCGTGCACCGTTCCCAGGATGAGACCAGCCACGACCAGTGCGATCGTATAGGGAATCTTCACCCAGCGCGCCAAGAGCGCGACCGCTGTGGCGACTGAAAACAGCGCAACGAAGGCAACCTCAAGACGCATGGCGATTTTCCCTGAGCCTGGCTGGCCAGTGAACATCATACCCAGGAGGCAAGGCCAGCCGGGGAAATACCGTACCGCGTGGGCGCTTTATCGGACGTTCCACCATGCGTAGCTCAAGGCAACGGTTTGGATGACGCTGAAGCTCAACAGGCCCGCGGGCAGAAACTCGAAGAAGCCGAAGCGCAGGGGCTCGCCGTCCCCGCCGCGCAGCTCCGCGCGCTCCGTGAGCGCCTGGGCCATGGGGCCTGAAGTCGCGGCGGTCAGAAACAGCGAGCTTCCCGCGCAGACCGACAGCGCCAGACCCACATAGACAGCATGGGGCGGCAGGCGCTGGGCGAGCGAGTGGCCGACCTCAAGCAGCGCCGCCATGCTGGGACCCGCCGAAAAAATCCCGGTCATGATCCCCGCCAGGCAGAGGAACACGACCAGCTGAATGGATGGAGAAACGGGCAGCGCGCCGAGCTGCCTCGCGATCGAGGCGAACATTCCCGTGCGCCGCACCGCGGCGACCATCACGAACAGGGCCAGCAGAAATAGCACGGCCTCCATGTCGACATGCCTGCGCAGCAGTCGCTCGCCAAGGTGGGTATTGACAAGCAGCACGGCGCCCACACCGAGCCAGCAGAGCAGGTCCGCCGTCACGCCGCTTGAGCTTGGAACGATCGTCCACAAGACCAGCAGGCAGAGCAGCAGTGCAGCCGCAGGCGCAAAGCGGCGCTTGTCCAGGCGGACATTGCGATAGAGCTTGCTCATGACCTGCACGGACAGTCGCGCCGACAGTGGATCGCGATCGATGCCGCGCTGGGGGCGAATCCACAGCGTCACGATGCCGAGCAGGATGAGCAGCGCAAACAGGGTCGGCGGCGCCGCGTGGACAAGGTAGGCCGCGAAGGTCATTCGCCCGCTGCCGAGGAGCAGGATGGCGGGAAAGTCGCCGATGGGCGTGGCGGCGCCACCCAGATTGCACGCGACCAGAACCACGCCCAGCGTCCAGGACAGATAGCGCTGGTGAACGCCCATGAGCTTGAGCAGGTTGAGAAGGATCGGCAGCACGAGCATGAGGGCCGTCAGGTTGTTGACGAGGCCGCTCACCAGATACATCGCGCCAGCAAAAGCGAGGAGCACCGCTGCGGGACGGGCGCCGCTCCAGCGTGCAGCATGAAGCGCCAGCAGTCCAAAGAGTCGCGAGTGCGCGAAGATGTCAGATAGAAGTCCCAGCGCGACCAGCAGGATCAGCACGTCCCAGGGCACCTCGGCCATGATCTGGTGCGTGGTGCCAACTCCGAGCAGCGTTGAGCTCAGGCAGGCAAGACCCGCAGCGCAAAGGACAATCAGCACCCGCAGCGCCGGTAGCAGCGCCTGGAGGACCAGCGCGGTCAGCAGGATCGCACTCAGCGCGAGCTGCGTTGCGTTCACGCGAGCACCGAAAAGTCGCTGCGCGGAACCTCCACGAGCCAGCGTGGATAGACGTACATGGGCTGGCGCAGCACATCCCAGCCGATGAAGCTGTGGAACTGCGCGCGCACGTCCTCTCCCACCAGCCGCAGCCAGGCCGGCGACGCGTGCGCACTGTGGTCGCCCGCACCGTAAAGAAAGGTGAGCACCACCGAGCGGGTTCCTGCCCAGCGCTGAAAGTCGCTCAGGTCGGTAAGGCCCACGCGCTCGTCGTAGTTGGTCAGGATGCGCTCCCAATCCACCACGCCAAAGGGGCTGTAGCGCAGCAAGCGAAACTGAACTCCCGCCAGCTGCGCAAGCAGCGCATCAAAAAAGTCGGCTTCAAAGCCCACCACGAGCACCGTCTTGCTGCCAGCGCAGGCCGCGACAACTGCCTGGGGATCGATGACTGGAATGCTGCTTCCGTCCAGCCACTGCGCCGCCACGGCATCGAGCACTGGAAACGTGCGTCCCAGGCTGTCGCGCAGCTTCTGCACCAGCAGGGGGCCACCCGCTTGTGCGAGCTCGCGGACGAACAGCCAGGCCGCAGTGCACAGGCCCAGCTCCGCTGCGGCCACACCAAACGCCTGCTCGACTCCACGCGGCAGCTCGCTCATGGTGTGGCCCCTGTGGACGCTTCCAGCCGCGCCAATATGGCCTCAAGCAGGCAGAGCATGGCAGCGTTGGCGAGCGCGTGCTGCGGCGGCCCATCGATCAGGCAGTCCACCATCGAGTCAACGTCTCTGGAGCCGGGAGTCGCCAGCTGCAAGAGCGCATCTGTCGGGAGCTTGAGCGGAAAGAAAGACTCGGGCTGCTGCGATGCAAACGGCGGCGGTAGCCGCAACGGAATGGCGATGGAGGCTGTGCTCTTCAAGGGGTCGGCGTCAGCCGGGCCAAGCCGATCCAGCACCATGCCGAGCAGGCGCAAGAGGACATAGTTGGCGCCGCGGTGATGCGCGGGCCCGACATCGAGCAGGCAGCGCGCGACCAGCGCGCGATCGCCCGGCTCTGCGATCCAGGGGCGCAGCATGGCTTCGATGGGTTCGTGCTGGATGAATGCAGCGACGGCCGATGCGGGGACACGGTGTGGCTTGTGTGGCGGCACGGGCGGATGGTGCATGGAAGCAACTGCGATTGCAGCCAGCGTGCCAGGTGTCGTCGTGGCTTGGACGATCTGCGCAGCCGCATTTTTGCCACAGTCGGACAAAAATGCTGCGCAAGATTGGTTTGGGGCGTGCATCAGGCGTGCAGCAACAGCTCAAGCAGCTCGTCGATCTCGTCCTGGGTGCGCAGATGGTAGGCGGCGGCAGATCTGCTGTTGTCACCCACATGGACCCCCATGACCCGCGCGGGGTCGTTGGTCTCAAAGACATCCTCGTCCGTCTTGTCGTCTCCGACGTAGATTGCGTTTTCGCAGCCGGAGCGTCCAAGCGCCTCTATAAAGGCGCTGCCTTTGTGAACGTCACCGCACGGCATCAGATTGAACACCCTCTTCCCGGTGACGATGCGAGCCTGCGCGGGGTCGGTTAGCACGCTGGCCAGCTCGCCTTGCAGGGCCAGATGGGCTTCAGGGTCGCGGTAGTGCACGCTGAGCGAGTAGCCTTTGTCTTCGACCCAGACGTCTCGCCACCCCGACAGTCGCTGCACCAGCACATCACGCCAGCTGTGAACCCGCTGCAAGAGCCCCTCAGAGATATGAAAAGGCTCCAGACCGTGGTTGCCAAAGACCTCGCGGACCGGGGCACCTTTTAGCCGAGCACAGACATCTTCACGGCCGCGCCCGGACAGCACCACGCATGAGAAGCGCCGCGCCACCTGATGAAAGAGCTCTTCCGTATGCGCTCGCATGGCTGCTTGCTCGGGATCGTCGACGATGGGGGCGAGCGTCCCATCGAAGTCAAAGCCCAGCAGCGGCGACTGGCGTGCACGCGTCAGAAGATCCCAGCGTCCCTTGACCGTAAGAAGGTACTTCATGGCTATTTCCTGACCAGCCTGCGCAGCGGAGCCAGCGTGCCGCGAAGCTGGGTCTGCCTGCGCACGGTTGCTGCATCCACGAGCATGCGCCCTGCCCAGCGATAGACATTGAAGGCTGCCACGAGCGAGCGCATGGCATGCATGCGCGCCCGCTGCTCTTGCTGCGACATCCGAAGCCCGGCATCCAGCGCTGCGCTCGCCTCGTCCAGGTCATAGGGGTTGACGATGAGCGCTTCGGTCAGCTCGCTGGCAGCGCCAGTAAAGACGCTGAGCACCAAGACGCCCTGTTCGTCATCACGCGCCGCCACGAACTCTTTGGCCACCAGATTCATGCCGTCGTGCAGGCTGCTCACATAGCAGAGATCGGCTGCGCGAAGATAACGAAATACCGTCGGGGGCTCATGATGCGCGCGCGCAAATACGATGGGCCTGTAGCCGCCTCTGGTTCCAAAGCGCTGATTGATCCGCGCGACCAGCGCATCAACGCTGCTATTTAGCTGCTGGTAGCGCTCGATCACGGTGCGGCTGGGCGCACCCAGCTGGATGAAGACAAAGCGACCGCGATACTCGGGATGCAGCTCCAACAGTCGCTCCACGGCGAGCAGCCGCTCTTCGATACCCTTGGTGTAGTCCATGCGATCGACGCCAATGCCAATGAGCGCATCGGGCTGTAGGCCATGCTCTTCGATGACACTTTGCCGGCATGCGCTCACGGACGGAATGTCCTTGAGCCATCGCACGGGCCACTCCACAGAGATTGGATAGGCGCGGACCAGGGTGCGCACGCCGCTCTGAATAACCGTCTGTGTGGTGCGATCGATGCGAGACTCTAAAAAGCGGTCCACGCTGTCGATGAAGTTGTTGCAATAAAGAGGCGTGTGAAAGCCAACGATGCTGCTTCCGAGCAGACCGTCCAATAGCTCAGCATGAAAAGGACAGATCCCGAACCGCTCCGCATTGGGCCAGGGGATGTGCCAGAAGGTCAGGATGGTGGCGCGCGGCAGTCGCTGGCGGATCATGCGCGGTGCCAGCGCAAAATGATAGTCCTGGACCAGGATGATCGGATCGTCGCTGGTCACCTCTTTGCATACGGCATCTGCGAACTTCTGGTTCACGCGCCGATAGTGTTCAAAATCTTCGGCGCGAAAGACGGGTCGGGCGTGGGCGATGTGGCAGAGCGGCCACAGGCCATCGTTGGCGAAGTGGTAGTAGTACCCCTGTTCTTCCTCGGGAGTGAGCCAGACGCGGCGAAGAAAGTAGGACTCATCTCCGGGGGGTACACGCAGCCGATCATTGCTGTCTACGGTAGCGCGATCCGCGCTGCCGCTCCCATGGGCGACCCAGGTGCCTGAGCAGGCGCGCATCACGGGTTCAAGTGCAGTGACGAGTCCGCTCGCCGGATGCAGCACTGCGACCTCACCGCTGGGCGCCCGTTCATGGATGTACGGCTCGCGATTGGCAAGCAGGACCACCTGCTCGCCGCGCAGATGGCGGTGCAGGATGTGACGCAGCCGCTCGGGTGTCCAGCTTCCCTCCTGGGCGTCGCCCTGCTCCGCTACTGTGATCCGCTCTACCAGCGAGCGCAGCTCGCGGGCAAGAGGTTGAAAGTCGCGCTGCTGCGTGCGACCGCGCAAGGCCAGCTGTAGCTCCTTGCTCCACTCGCGCCAGACCAGGCGCTCGACCAGAATTGTAAAAATTGCTGCGATCGTCGTCAGCACACCGAAGATCAGAAGCAGAAAGCGGCGGGCGCTGGCGATGCGCTCTTGCACATAGCGGAGATCGTGCACCAGCGTAAGAGAGCCGAGCGGGGTCTGCCCGATGTTGAGGGCAAACGAGCTGACGTGCAGCGCACTGCTGCGCAGCGTTGGCAGGTGCGCTTCTGCGCCCGGGCAGCCAATCTCCGTCGGAAATGCAGCCGTATGGACCACAAGCTGGCCTGCTGCATTGCACACTGCGGCACCAAGAAGCCGCTCGTCACCAGATAGCTCGGTCAGCAGCACTTCCAGCTGCGGTGGACTTGTCCAGTGCTCGATCAGGGAGTGGCGAACTCCAATCATGGCAAGCCGGGCGCGCAGAGACAGATCTTCGGCAAACCACGCCTGCAGCCGGTTGTGTATGGAAAGCAGTGCAACGATGGAAAGCGCAGAGAGGCCCACCATCAGCACCAATACGAAGCGCAGCGACTTGCGCATGGAAGCCTCCTAACAAAGCCATTCGCCGGCTGAGGTCGATCCTCAATCTGGCGCAGCTTGCTGCAAGAACAAGGCCGTTTCGACGCCATCCCGACCCTCAGTTCTAGAAGCCACGTGGCATGCAGATTGCTTTTTCCGACTCGGCAGAAGTCGCCTAACAAGAGCCAGCCATCGCTCGCTGGACGCACGATCTAGCGACCCATGTTGAGGCGGTCTGTCGGACTCTATTCCAGGATGAGGAGACCCAGAATGTCCGAGGCATGTCGTCGCCTGGTGTCGTCGCGGAGTTTTCAGAACATCGTACTTGTCTTGATTTTGTTCAGCGCGGTCCTGATTGGTTTGGAGACCGATCCCGTCCTTCCAGAGGCGAGCCCGACCTTCGCACTGCTGCGTAAGATCCTCACAGGGCTCTTTGTTATCGAGATCGCCCTGCGTGTGGTCGCCGAGTTTCCCCATCCACTGCGGTTTCTGCGCAGTGGATGGAACGTCTTCGATCTCATCGTGGTGTCTGTATCACTGCTGCCTGGGCTTGGCACAACGGCGCTCGTGCTGCGGTTGGCCCGGGTGCTGCGCGCGCTGCGGCTGGTATCAGCCTTGCCGGGGCTGCGAGTCGTTGTGGTGGCGGCCATCCGCAGCCTGCCCGCAATCGGCAATGTCGGCATGCTTCTGTTTCTCCATTTCTATGTCTATGCAGTGGTTGGGGTTGGACTGTGGGGACGAAATGATCCAGGCCACTTTGGCTCGGTGTTGCGCGCCCTGTTGACCCTGTTTCGCGTTCTGACGTTGGAAGACTGGACTGACGTCATGTATACGCAGATGCTGGGCTCCGCGACCTATGCCCCCCATCTGGTCATGCACGGTGCCGTCAGCCATGGCGAGCCCGTGATGGCACCCATCTACTTTGTTTCGTTTGTCATCATTGGAACCATGGTGATCATGAATCTGTTCGTGGGCGTAGCTGTCAGCGCCATTCAGCAAGCGCAAGAAGAGGTCAAGCGCTCGATGACGTCGTCCGACAAGTCCGAGAAGAGCCACAATCCGCTCGATGTCCTTGAGCAGCATCTACAAGAGGCGCAGGCCCAGCTTGCCAGCCTGCGGGCCGTACAGCCTGAGGCCTCAACTGCCTCACCACCCTCCACCTGACCCGGTCGCATCGCGGCCCGCGCTGCGCCTACTCCGCCATCTGGCCCTCATACTTGGGGACCACGAGGTCGTCGCGAAGGCTGCGGCCGATCGCAAGCTCTGCAATCAGAGGTACCTTCATGGCTCTGGTCGCCAGGTTGCGCAGCCAAATACCCAGCGCTGTGCGCGGTGCAAACGTGGATGCAAACTGACCGGCACTCTTCTGTTTGGCTTGGATGAAAGAGCGAAGTCGCGACTCATAGGCTGCAAATGCCACGCGGTGGTCTCCGCGAGAACGCCGCAGCTCGCCAGCAAGGACGTAGGCTGCAAGCATGGCGAGCGCTGAGCCCTGACCTGCAAGGAGCGAGGGGCACGCCGCAGCATCCCCGATAAGGGCAACTCGTCCAATGCTCCACCTGTCCAGGTGGATCTGGCTGACTCGATCGACGTAGATGCTCTCGCAGCGGTCCATCGCCGCCATGATCTGAGGGCACTCCCAGCCTTCGCCATCGAAGCGCGCGTGGACCATGCGTCGTTGAGCCGCGATATCACCTGGCCATGCGCTGTCCCCATCGCCACGACCCCACCCGGCGCTCTCTGCAAACACGAGCAAGATCAGCGTGCGATCATCGCGCATCGCGAATCGCGCGACCTGCCGGCCAGGACAGCTGTAACCTACGTAGGTGAGCTCCTCTCGCGGTCGATAACCCGGAAGCTCGAATGCGGCCACGCCGTAGCCAAGGTACTTTTCAAACCGCTTCTGCTCGCCAAATACCTGTCGACGTACATTGGAGTGCAGACCATCTGCCCCAATGACCAGATCGAATTCACGAGGGGCTGCGTGCTCGAACGTGACCTTGACGCTCTCGGGGCCCTCCGAGAGCGTGGCAATGCGGTCGCCAAACACTGTCTCGACCTCGTTCTCGATGCTGCGGTAGATGCAGGCCGCCAGCTCTCCACGCGGCAGGCTGACATAGCGTCCGTGGGTCAGCTCCCTGATCACGCTCACCGATAAGCCGCCAGCGCGCCTGCCCGTCGAGTCAACAATCTTGAGCTCTTCGACCATATACCCCTTGCCGAGGAGCTCCGGAATAATTCCCATCTTCTCGGCGATATCAAAGCCGAGTCCCCAGAAGTCGATGAGGTATCCTCCGGTCCGAAGCTGCGGAGCCGACTCAATCAGCGTCGGGGTAAATCCATATCTCAGCAGCCAGTAGGCAAGCGTGGGACCGGCAATGCCCGCGCCGCTAATGAGCACTCTCATCTAACGCTCCTTCCTCCCGACCTAGTCCTTGATGGCTCCAACGAGCGTAGCGTCGGTGCCGTGGCTGGGTGGTCGCATTGGGTCAGCGCCTTCTTGGATAAGGTGCACTGTGCGCGTGGGAAATGCGAACGAGCTACCGGCTCCATCTACAACCTCCATGAACTGGAGCAGGATGTCCTGGCGGATCAGCTGAAACTCTGCCCAGTCGCATGTTTGAAACCAGGCCATGACCTCGATGATCAACGCCGAGTCGCCCAGCTCCTTGAAACGTACCACCACGGAATCCGGCCAGATCTTTGGATGCTCGCGCAGCACGCGCTCAAGCCTGGCCAGGATCTCGCGCAGCTGTGCTGGACTGGTCGCATAGACAAGCCCAACATTGCATGCAAGCCGCATGCGATCGCGAACGGAGTAGGACTCCAGCCTCATCTCTGCGAGCTTGCCATTTGGAATGGTGATGAGGGTGCGATCGAGCGTCCGAATCTTGGTCGAGCGCAGCCCGATTGCTTCCACGGTGCCGACGAAGTCCTCCACGCGAACAAAGTCACCCTCTCGGAACGGCTGATCCGCACCAATGGAGAACGCGCCAAAGAGATTCTCGACTGTCTTTTGCGCTGCCAGCGCGACCGCCAGACCGCCGATACCGAGGCCCGCAATCAGGCTTGCCACTGGATAGCCAAGCTCTGACAGCAGCGCTACGCTGCCTAGCGCCATCAACAGCACCTTGGCGATGCGCGCGACAAGGGGCAAGAGTGCGTGGGTGGATGGGTGTGCTTTGGCCCATGTCGACTGCATGATGGCCTGCGCTACAACATCCAGAGATCGCAAGACCCCCCAAAACAGTGAAAACAGCAGACCCGTTCCTAGCAGTCTTTGCGCCATCGTCAGCGGCGCATGTTCGAGCCCCAGCCATGGCAGCAGCAAGAGAGTGGGCCCCAGCATCCAGGCCAGCGTCAGCGGGGCACCGATGCGGGCGACGATCTGCTCATCCCACGGTGTGCGGGTACGACGCGCCATCCAGCTGAGGAGCCCGCGCGTCAGTCGACTAAGCAGATATCCCAACGACCAGACAACACTCAGCACCAGCGGCAAGAGCAGCCAACGCCAGAGCGCGATCCCTCCGGGCCCGAGTCTCTGCAGCCGTATCGGTAGCTGCTGCTCGGCCCAGTCGTCAAATCCCAGAGACAAAGCGACCAGTCCCCCCCCCGTAATGCCGATTGCAACCAGTATCGAAATCCAGCTTGAGGGCGCTTGCGAAGGGGCGGTCGTCATACTCGACCGATCGGTTGTGCTGTCCTGTTCTGTGAGCTCTCCCCCCATGGCGACCTCTTTCCATCTTGCATGGTTACAGGCCGGAGATATGTCCACAAGAACGAAATATTGACGGAATCGGTCGGCCAAACCGACCAATCGAGACGCGCTCCCCACTCCAGCTTTTTAGCTGATGGACTCTTCGGCTGGCCGCGAGGCTTACTTCTTTGCCCCCTTTCGGCCTCTTCGCACGCGATGAGGCTCCGGGGTCAGCAGCTGCTCGCGGGCGCTCGCAAGCAGCGCCACCATGGCTGGGTGGCGCGCCCTGCGCTCGGTCGAGACCGCATAGTAGCGCTCGCGGACGCCATCGACCGTTCCCACGGGAACGGCGCCGTTGCCATCCTCGACTTCCGCAGCCAGCGCCGCGCGCACCGGAAACAGGCCGCGTCCGTTGACCCCGAATGTGCGCATCATCGCGGCATCATCGAACTCTCCCGCCACCTGAACGTGGACCTCGTTTTCGGTCAGCCACCGCTCCATCAGTCGCCGCAGGCTTGTCCCGGCGGCGGGGAGCAGCATCGGGGCGCCCGACAGGCAGCGCGGAAACCCTTCGCGGTATCGCCGCGCCAGCGTGCGGGTTCCATAGATGATGATCTCGGTCTCGCCCAGCGAGTGCCCGAACGCCTTGGCGTGCATCCCTTCAGGAGGCGGCAGATCCGAGAGCACCAGATGCAGGCGGCTCAGGCTCAGGTCGTCCAGGAGGCGCTCGAAGCTGTCCTGCCGGACCAGGACCGGACCATATTCACTGGCTGTCAGCGCCGGCTCCAGCAGCCGATAGGCGACTGTCTTGGGCAGCGCGCCCACCACGCCCACCCGCAGCGCGGAGCGCAATGGTGTGGCCTTTCCGCGGGCCATCTCCACGAGGTCCGCGCCCATGTGAAAGATCTCGTCCGCGTAGCGCGCGATATCTACGCCAAGCGGCGTCAGCACCAGCGTGCGCCCGCTCCGCTGAAAGAGCTGACCGCCGAGAAACTCTTCCAGCGCGTGGATCTGCGTGCTGAGTGTCGAGTGCGTCAGCCGCAGCTTCGCCGCACCTTTGGTCAGCCCTCCCTCGCGCGCGGTCACCCAAAAGTAGTGCAGGTGATGATAGTTGAGCCACTCCATGAGCTCCTCCTGACATATCGTTTTTCCCGATATTACATGTCTATATTTCGCTATGGTCAACGAATTGGATCCTTCTATGATCTTCGAAGAGGCCAGAGATGTTCAAGCTGCTCGGCGCTGTTCAATCGGATAAGATTCTCTTCGAGATCTTCTCCAAAGGTCTTCCTCTGGACGAGCAGCGGACCGCTATAGAGGCTATGCCCTCGCAGACCTGGATGCAGACTCCGCAGGAAGGCATGTTCTGGAAATGCACATAAGCTGACGTTGTTTCGCTCCAGTAAACATATTTCATGCGCTCGCCAGTTGAAGCAGCGGGTTGCTGGAGCTGGAAGTTACCGAGAGGATCAAGGCAATGACGCAGATTGTTCAGAGTGAGCAGCGCCCCTCCCAGGAGGCACAGCAGCTGGACTCGCAAGTCGCACGGCGTGCTGTTGAAAAGCAGCAGCGAGTCATTTTGGTCGTCGTTGGAGTGGGATCGCGTTCACGCGTCGCGCTCTGCTGGGCAGACTACTTCGCGCATGCCATGGGAATGCGCGTGCGATTGGTTCACGCTGCGCTTGAGAAACCCGTGGAGCCAGGCGGTTCGCAGACCGACTCCGCGCAGAGTGCTCATCAGGCGAGCTGGCTGGCTGCGCTCCATGAAGACTTCCACGGCTGGGCGACCTTTGAAGCCGGGGTCAAGCTATCCCTCAACGATATTCGCATAGAGTTCGCTGAGCCGCTGGACCTGATCCTGAGCGAGGCTTCGCAGCTCGATGTGGAGATGGTGGTTCTCGATGGCATATCCGACCTGACCACGGCAGACGGCCGGAACCTGCCGCGCCAACTCTTGCGCCAGTGTCCTCGACCGCTGCTGATCGTCGGTCCGCCAGGACCTCGGCCTGTGGTCATCGCAGCGACGGACTGCTCGGATCCTGCGCTGCCCGTTCTCCGGGAAGCGTGGCGCGTTGCTGCTGCGCTGGGTGATCAGATCTTCCTTGTCCATAATGTCGACAACGAAGCGTCGCAGTTCGCAGCGCGCATCGGCATGCCCATGACTCCCGCGCTCGCCGACATCGTCGTGCATCGAAGCCGTGAGTGGCTTGAGAGCGCCGCGGCAATCCCCAACATTGTGATCACGCGCGAGAGCGACAATGCCGCGGGCGTGATTGGAGCAGCACGAAGCATGGGGGCAGACCTGCTGGTGGTGGGCGTGAAGCCGGACGCCAAGGCTCCCCACCGGACGGCGGAGCAGATTCTGGAAAATGCGCAGCGCTCGGTCTTGTTCGTCCCATTCGCCGGCGCTCGCACGCTAGCCACCCCCGTTTAGTCAAGCGAGAGTCCGGCGCCGCTCGGCGTGTCCGGAGAGGAGTTTGTTCACAACTTGGCTTGCCGCCAAGTGAACGGACCTACAGGCTATTGCTCATGAACCATTCGCCTTCCTCGACTCTGGGCACCAAGTCGCGCGTGCTGCCGGTTGTGCTGCTTGGTCTGCTTGCTGGCGCTGCATGGACCCTGTCGCCGCTGTGGGTGTCGCTGGTCCTGGCCGCGTGGTTTGCCAACCTCACGCAGCCCCTGTGGCGACGGCTGACACGCCTGCTCGGAGAGCGGCCCCGCCTGGCCGCAGCGCTCATCGTGCTGTCGCTGCTCCTCTTCATCGTGCCGCTTGTGTTCGCCGGCATCTCGCTGGGCACTGGCGGCATCGAGTTCATTCGTCGCATCGCCACCTCGTCAGAGAGCCGCAATCGACTGGTGCAGCTGGTCTCGGATCGGCCGTCCACCAGTGAGCTGCCGGATCTCCGTCTCGATGGCGTCATCAATCTCGCCCAGCAGTACGGCACCCGGGTGTGGAGCATTGCTCAGAGCGTCGCCGGCAAGGCGGCCACGATCGCGGTCGGCCTGTTCCTCTTCATCTTCGGGGCGTATACGTTTCTTGTCGATGGCAAGCGCTTCGCCCGCTGGGCGGAGCCGCGTTCGCCGATTGCGCCGCGCCATCTGTGGCGACTGGCCGACGCCTTCTTCGAGACCGGCCGCGGCATGGTGGTGGGCGTCGGACTGACCGGACTGGTTCAAGGACTGGTGGCAACCATTGCCTACTTTGCTCTGAGCATCCCGAGCGCGCTCGGGCTCGGCATCGTGACTGCTGCCGCTTCGCTGATTCCCTCGGTGGGCACAGCGCTGATCTGGGTGCCGGTAGCAATCGGTCTCGGGCTCAGCGGTCGCTGGGCAGCAGCGGGCATACTCACCGCTGTCGGCGTCCTGGTCATCGGCACCGTGGACAACATCCTGCGGCCGGTGTTCTCGCGTTATGGGCAGCTTGAGCTGCCCACGTTCGTTCTCTTCCTCGCCATCTTTGGCGGCATTACGGTATACGGTGCCGCCGGCATCATCCTGGGGCCACTGCTGGTCCGCCTGGGGGTCGAAGCCCTGGCAATTGCCTACTCCGAAGGGCTGACCGCAGGCGACAGCTCCGAGCCGGACGCACTCCTCGTACAGCCGTCTGCGGACCAGGCTGATTGATTAGAGATGCACGCTACCGCAGCCATGAGCATCGCTGCGGTAGGTGCGCTGGTAATCCCGAGTCGCGTCAAGAAGTGAGTGTGAAAAAATCATCATTTGGCATGTATCTGTTCATTTTTCTAACAAATTGTAGCGATTCGCGTAACAGCACATGGCGCTGTTCTTCAGCAACCTCATCGGCCGGATCGCCAATACGGCTTCGGCATCAACCGCCCCAGCCGATCCCAAAGTAAGTGCGCGGCCAGCGATGACCCTTTGCTAGGGGATCTGGAAAAAAATTATCCGTTTGCTGTGCGCAGGAACGGGAATTTTTTTTACTTCTGCGCAGCATTATTGCGGGCCTCACCGAGGCTGTTTGCGCGGGCATAATTTTTGCGAGCGCTGCTCCCGGTCAGAAACTCGTGACCAGGAATCAGCTCGGAGGCGGCACACCTGCGACCACAGGTCTGCCGTCCGCACAATGACCCGCCCAAGAGAGAGGCCATGTTCAAACGATTCATTCATCGGCCAGTGCTTGCTGTTGTGACCTCGCTCATCCTGGTGTTTCTGGGGCTCCTGGCGATGCGCACGCTGCCCATCTCCCAGTTTCCCGAGATCTCACCGCCGCGCGTCATCGTGACCATAGCCTTCCCCGGTGCCAGCGCCGACGTCCTGGTCAAGTCGACGCTGATTCCGCTGGAAAAAGCGATCAACGGCGTCCAGGGCATGAAGTACATCATCTCTGATGCGACCAGTGCCGGCGAAGCGACGATCCAGGTCATCTTCGGCCTGGGCGCTGACCCCAATAAGGCGGTGGTGAACGTCAAGAACGCCGTGGATCAGGTCATGAACCTGCTGCCACCCCTCGTGCAGCGCGAGGGCGTGGTGGTGTCGCCCGTGCAATCGAGCATGCTGATGTACGTCAACCTCTACAGCACGGACCCCAGCGCCGACGAGAAGTTCATCTACAACTACGCGAACGTCAACCTCCTGCCCGAGATCAAGCGCATCACCGGCGTGGGGCGCGCGCAGATCCTGGGCAGCCGCCAATACGCCATGCGAATCTGGCTCAAGCCCGACCGGATGCGTGCCTACAACATCTCGACCGAAGAGGTGATGAAGGCCGTGGGCGAGCAGAGCATCATCGGTCGCCCCGGACGAACCGGCCAGAGCTCGGGCAAGCATGCGCAGGCGCTGGAATACGTGCTCATCTATCAGGGGCGCTTCAACAAGCCCGAGCAGTACGCCAACATCGTCCTGCGAGCAAAAGCGCAGGGAGAGATCCTGCGCCTCAAGGATGTCGCAGAGGTCGAGCTCGGGAGTGAGTTTTTCGACATCTACTCAAACCTCAATGGCCACCCATCGGCGGCCATCGTGCTCAAGCAGACCTTGGGCAGCAATGCCCGCGAGGTCATTGCCAACGTCAAGGACAAGCTGCAAGAGCTCAAGGTCCTGTTCCCGCCGGGGATGCGCTATGAGATCAGCTACGATGTCTCGAACTTTCTCGATGCCTCGATCGAGAAGGTCGTTCACACGCTCGTCGAGGCGTTTGTGCTTGTCGCCATCGTCGTGTTCGTGTTTCTCGGGGACTGGCGCTCCACGCTGATTCCAACGCTCGCGGTGCCGGTGTCGCTGGTCGGTGCGTTCATCGTCTTGCAGGTGTTTGGCATGACCATCAACCTCATCACTCTCTTTGCGCTGGTTCTGGCCATCGGTGTGGTGGTGGACGATGCCATCGTGGTGGTCGAGGCGGTGCACGCCAAGATGGCCGAGGAAAATGTATCCCCCTATAAGGCGGTGACCAAGGTTCTTGGGGAGATCAGCGGCGCCATCATCGCCATCACCCTGATGATGACCGCGGTGTTTGTTCCGGTGGCCTTCATGACCGGGCCGGTGGGCATCTTCTACCGCCAGTTCGCTGTCACCATGGCCACGTCGATTGTCATCTCGGGCATCGTGGCGCTGACGTTGACTCCGGTGCTGTGTGCGATGATCCTGAAGGGCCATCACGGCAAGCCCAAGCGGCGCACGCCCATCGGTGCCTTCATCGATCTGTTTAATCGCGTCTTCGAGAAGGTCGCAGGGAAATATACGGGCCTTCTACAGCTGATCGTGACCCGGCGAGTCGTCACGTTCACCATGCTGCTGGTCTTTGCGATGGGCATCCTATCCGTGAGCGCCCACCTGCCTTCGGGCTTTGTTCCCAACGAGGATCAGGGAATGATCTATGCGATCATCCAGACACCTCCGGGCTCGACTCTGGAGCAGACCAATGACGTCGCCCGGCGCATCCAGGAACTGGTCAAGGATGTTGACGGAGTTCAGTCCGTATCGTCGCTGGCTGGCTATGAGGTGCTGACCGAGGGCCGCGGCTCCAACGCTGGAACCTGTCTCATCAACTTGAAGAACTGGTCCGAGCGAAAGCACTCCATGCGCGAGCTGCTCGAAGAGCTTGAGCACAAGACCAAGGACATCGGCGCCGTGGTCGAGTTCTTCGAGCCGCCGGCAGTGCCTGGCTATGGCGCTGCGGGCGGCTTCGCTCTTCGCCTTCTCGACAAGTCCAACTCGACCGACTATCAGGAGTTCGACCGCGTGAATCAGCGCTTCATGGACGAGCTCCGCAAGCGCAAGGAGCTGACAGGCCTGTTTACCTTCTTTGCGGCGAACTATCCCCAGTACCAGCTGGTGATCGACAACGATCTCGCCATGCAGAAGGGCGTATCGATCGGCAAAGCGCTCGAAAACCTCGACATTCTTATCGGCAGCACCTACGAGCAGGGCTTCATCCGCTTCGGGCAGTTCTTCAAGGTGTATACCCAGTCGGCTCCGGAGTACCGCCGGATCCCATCCGACATCCTCCAGCTCTACATGAAAAACGATCGGGATGAAGAGGTGCCGTATTCGGCCTTCATGACGCTCAAGAAGACCCAGGGGCCAAACGAGATTACGCGCTACAATCTCTATAATTCCGCAGCGATTCGCGGGGGGCCTGCGGCGGGATATACCAGCGGAGATGCGATTCGCATCGTTCGCGAAGTCGCGGAAAAGACCCTGCCGCGCGGCTACGACATCGCCTGGGAGGGCCTGTCGTACGACGAAGCCCGGCGAGGAAACGAGGCCCTCTACATCTTCATCGTGGTGCTCCTGTTCGTCTACATGGTGCTCGCAGCGCAGTACGAGAGCTTCATCATTCCCCTGGCCGTGCTCTTTTCCCTGCCGGCCGGCGTCTTCGGATCCTTTGAGCTGCTCAAGCTCATGGGGCTGGCCAATGACATCTATGCGCAGGTGGGCCTGGTCATGCTCGTCGGGCTTCTCAGCAAGAATGCCGTGCTCATCGTCGAGTTCGCGGTGCAGAAGCAGGCCGAGGGTCTGTCGGTCGCACAGGCCGCGATCGAGGGCGCGCGGGTGCGCTTCCGTCCGATTCTCATGACCTCATTTGCGTTCATCGCCGGGCTCATCCCGCTGGTGGTCGCCACCGGACCCGGCGCAGTGGGCAATCGCACGATCGGCTCCTGCGCGCTCGGCGGCATGCTCTTCGGCACCATCTTCGGCGTGGTCATCGTGCCGGGTCTCTACTACGTGTTCGGCAAGCTCGCCGAAGGCAGGCAGCTGATCCGGGATGAAGCCGTGCATCCTCTCACCGAAAACGGGGCGCATCACGGATAGCGGCCCGCAGCGTTCTGTATATCCTGGCTGCGCCATGCGTGCCCGAGCAAACCTCGGCCAAACTGCTAGCCTTATCAACTGCTCGCGCTTCCGTCGAGAAAACCGAGCGCCCGTCGGTCTGTAGTTCAGGCCGATTGTTGCACAAATACCTTTGATCGACCCT
>Ga0075163_10005178_pt1 | contig 17435 bp, 18 predicted proteins | sample JI1023141ADNA_FD_71478 | JGI IMG/M metagenome (GOLD analysis project Ga0075163, IMG submission 71478) | Wastewater effluent complex algal communities from Wisconsin, to seasonally profile nutrient transformation and Carbon sequestration -... | ecosystem: Engineered > WWTP > Effluent > Algae...
TAAGTATTCCATGATAATACGTGACTCATACAAAATTAAGTCTCTGTCAATTAAAGTGGGGACGGTGCCATACGTGTTAACTTTTAACAAATCCTCAGTGGGTGTACCCACTTGTGATAACATAATTTCAACGTTAACACCTTTTTCTGCCAATACTATTCTTACTTGATGACTGTATAAATCATCACAATCCGAAAATAAAGACATAATGGTTCGTTTCGCCACTATTGCCATCAAAGACTCCTCTAATTATTAACACTAAAAATAATCACTCATCTTTGCATTACGTCATCTCGAACGTAGTGAGAGATCTCCGAAATATGGCATTGTATTGTGATATTGCCAGGAGGTCCTTCGCTTCGCTCTGGATGACACAAGCGTAAGCGATTATTTCAAAAGCAAGCATTCTATCACAAATCTGTTTCTTTAGGGGGATTTTTCCTAATTTTTTGCCAATATGATTGCTTTAATTTAAATGCCAATATCCATAAAACACCCAGAAAAATTAAAACAAAAACACCCATGCGATGTCTTTCCCATTTATTGGGCTCTGACACATAATCTAAAAAGGTCACCAAATCGACTAAAGCTGAATCAAATTGCTGAGGCGTCATTTGACCATTTTCGATTAAAACTAAGGCTTGCATAGAAGGCGCTAAGTTTGGGCTTAAAATCACTTTACCTGATAATGGTCCGAGTACGTTAGGCATTGCCACTTCTTTAAATAATAAATTATTTGCCCCAAAGGGTCGTGATTCATCGGCATAAAAACTTTTTAAATAGGTATAAATCCATGCAGGACCACGGGCTCTAGCCACCAATGATAAATCAGGTGGCGTATTTCCAAACCACCCTTTCGCATCATTTTTAGGCATGGCATTTAATATCGCATCATGAATATCCGCTTGGGTAAACATAAGGTTTTGTGTCAATAAGGCCTCATCTAGCTCACCTTTGTAATTAACCAACCCAATGTCTTCACCCATTCGGCTATAACGCATATATTGCAAGCTATGACAGCCAGCGCAATAATTGACAAACATTTTTGCACCACGCTGCAGTGAAGTTTTATCTTGTGATTTAATACTCACAGACAATAAAGGAATGCCTTCATCATACCCAACACCGACGCCCCGCGGCTTGTCCGCGGGGTCCAGCATATTTGCATCTAGACTGGATCCCGCGGACAAGCCGCTGGACGTCGGGAGTGCATGAGCATTTATCATGAGCACCAATAAGATACAGCATTTCACAATAAGCTTCATCGCACGACCTCAGGTGGCAACAACGTTTTCTCACGTGAACTATACCAAGGCATAAAAATAAAAAATGAAAAATAGGTAAACGTTGCAATTTTTGCAACCATATATCGAAAAGGCGTCACGGGCATCGTTCCTAAACAAGCCAATGTCACAAAAGCCATAACAAATAAACTTAAAGCAAGCTTTGACCATCGTCCTTTATACCTAATAGACCGCACTTTGCTTCTATCAAGCCAAGGCAACATAAATAATATCGCAATCGCACTACCCATCACCAATACACCCAGCAATTTATCGGGTACTGCCCTTAACATGGCATAAAAAGGCGTCATATACCAAACCGGTGCAATATGTGAGGGTGTCACGAGCGAATTGGCTTTAGTGAAGTTATCTGCTTCTAAAAAATACCCCCCCATAACAGGGGCATAAAATACTACTGCAAAAAATAGCATAAAAAAGCCTATCCCCCACATCAAATCTTTAACCGTATAGTAAGGATGAAACGGTATGCCGTCTTTGTGTTTATCTATTTCAACGCCTTCAGGGTTATTAGAGCCCACTTTGTGCAAAGCAATGATATGAAAATAAACTAAGGCTGCCATAAGCATAGGAATGCCAACGACATGTAGTGCAAAAAAACGCTGTAAAGTCGCATTGGCAACGGTATAATCACCGCGTATCCAAATGACTAATTTGTTACCGATAACAGGGACTGCACTAAATAACGACGTGATAACTTGCGCCCCCCAAAAAGACATCTGCCCCCAAGGTAACAAATAGCCAAAAAATGCCTCAGCCATTAAGAGCAAAAATAGCCCCATCCCAATCAACCACACAAGCTCTCTAGGCTTTTGATACGAGCCATACATCATGCCTCGAAACATATGCATATAAATCACGATAAAAAAGAAAGAGGCACCCGTTGAGTGCATATAACGGAATAGCCAGCCGTAATTAACATCACGCATAATGCCTTCAACAGAATCAAAAGCAAGCTTAGCATTAGGCGTATAAAACATCGTAAGCCAAAGACCCGTGAGTAATTGATTAACAAAAATCAATAATGCCAACGCACCAAAAATATAAAAGAAATTTAAGTTTTTAGGGGCATAATATTCACTGACATGATTTTTCCATGTGCTAGTTAGCGGAAAGCGGGCATCAATCCATGATTGCAAAGCTTTAAGCATCATTTTCCCCAACAATAATGGTTGTATCATTGATATAACGATAAGGAGGAACTTCAAGATTAATGGGCGCAGGTACACCTTTAAACACACGCCCACTTAAATCGAATTTAGACCCATGACAAGGACAAAAAAAGCCCCCTGGCCAGTCTGGCCCCAATTCATTAACGGTGGGAACATATTTGGGTGAACACCCTAAATGCGTACAAATACCAATTAAAACAAGATATTCAGGATTTTTAGAACGATATTCATTTTTGGCAAAGCTTGGCTGCTGAGGGACTTCTGAATTGGGATCTCGTAATGCTGCATTATGATTATCAAGCCCTGCCAACATGTCTTTTGTGCGACGAATTATCCATACAGGTCGCCCCCGCCAACCGACAACCATTTGTTGCCCTGGTGTTAATTGACTCAAATCAACCGTTACAGGCGCACCTTTCGCAATAGCTGCCTCACTTGGCAACCAGGACGCCACAAAAGGCGTGAGTGCACAAACGGCACCAATTCCACCCACCGTGCACGTCGCCTTGATTAAAAAATCTCGTTTTGCTTCATCAACTGGAGTTTCTGCATCCATTTTCTGCTTCTCTCAGACCTATCCCTTATAAAACTTTGAACATTCTATTATAGAGTAGCAAACGTAAGCAAGCGTTCACGACACTATCCAAATGCTGTGAACGCTTGCTTACGTTTGTTACTCTATATAATATGTATTTCTCTTGAAAAAATAGAAACCACTATGCGACGCATTAATCTTTGCTTGAATCCGCAACTGTCTTCAATTTGCAAACAATCTATGATGATTGAAAAACTCAATGACATGCTCAAGCATTTTTTGCCCGATACTTTAAAAGAACATTGCTTTATTTCAAGCTTTAATAAGGGTGCAATGCAAATTACAACGAGCCCGCCTTATGCGACCGAACTTAGGTTTATGTTGCCCATGTTACGAGATACTTTCAGAAAAGAGGCTAAGCTTCATAGCTTATCTAATATTAAACTTCATATTCTAGAGAATTTTCAGACAACAAAAAGCGCGCCTAAAAAAGTGGCGCGCATTTCAGATAAAGCAAAAAAATTGATATTAGATGGTGTTGAATGTATCGAAGATGAAACCTTAAAAAATGCCATGCTTGGGATTATTTCTTAACCCACAAAAACCGGCACAATACCTGGCATCGCGTAAGTTTCGCTCTCAGGCGAATCAAAGCTCACATATTCCCACGCTTCTTGTTGAACCATGAGTGCTCTTAATAGGCGATTATTCAACCCATGGCCTGACTTGTGGCCTTCAAAGGCACCAATTAACGGGCAACCCAATAAATACAAATCGCCAATGGCATCTAAGACTTTATGCGTGACAAATTCACCCTCAAAACGCAGGCCATCTTCGTTTAAAATACGATAATCATCGACAACGACCGCATTATCTAAACTACCACCTTTGACCAAATCACACTCACGTAATTTTTCATAATCCGATAAAAAGCCAAATGTTCTCGCACGGCAAACCTCTTTAACATAAGAAGTACCAACAAAATCAAACATCGCCATTTGTGGTTTATCTTTAAAAACGGGATGATCAAATTCGATAGAAAATGAAACTTTATAGCCATCATAGGGAAGAAATTGCACGTATTTACCATTTTCTTCGACACGGATAGGTTTTAAAATACGGATAAAACGTTTAGGCGCATCTTGCTCACGAATACCAGCAGATTGGATTAAAAACACAAACGGTGCAGCACTACCATCCATAATCGGTAATTCAGGTGCATTAACATCAACATAAGCATTATCGATACCAAGCCCTGCTAATGCTGATAGCAAATGTTCAACGGTTGCGATTTTAACGCCATTGTGTTGGAGCGTGGTACATAAGGTGGTTTCGCCGACGTTATCATAAGTAGCTGGAATTTCAACGACGGGAGATAAATCTGTTCTTCTAAAAATAATACCGGTATTAACGGGCGCTGGACGCAATGTCATGAGCACTTTTTCCCCAGAATGCAAGCCTACACCTGTTGCCTGAATAAGCTTTTTGGGGGTTCGTTGTTTTATCATTCAGTGTTCACCTGTTTAAATTACCCTAATAAAATGCATTGACTATCGGAAATAATATCAATTTTCGAAGGATTAGTCTAATTTTTCACAAAAAAAGCACGATCTTCGCCAATAAAAAGCCTTATTTTTATCAGCGGGATCAAAATGTAAGCATAGCCTTAAGGTAAGCAACCAAACAAAATACCCAAAGAACATAGCATTGAAAAAAACCATACGGTAGAACGCAACATGGCGTAATCTAACCAATAACACACATTATAAATTACTCTTAACACGATAAATCCTAATGCCATATATTGCATGGATAATTCATAATGATGTGTGGCCAAAGCCGTCGTGATAGCTGCTGTAAAAATAATCAAGGCTTCAAAGCTGTTAAGATGTGCGCCTAGCGTGCGTGCGCCAAATCCTTCAAGGATTGCCTGTTGGTGTCTTGGGTTATGATTATCATAGCCACCCTTTTTATGCATCTCAAGGGCTAGCGGGATCTTTGAAAAATAAGGTAACAAACAAGCAATAAACAAACATAATACAAGCGTATACATTTTACCATCCTTAGTTATTTCTTTAAGCGCAACACGTTATCATTATTTAGAGTGACATACAACTTGTCACTGATCTTTATAATTATGCTTCCACTCTTTATCAATAGAGCCATCTGGCATTGCATTTAAATCATGGTCAACGGCCACCCTATCATCAAAAACAAAGCAGGTGCCTTCCCATAAAGATTGCTCTTTAGGAACCGTTTCAAGATAGGTTAAAATGCCACCATTCAAATGGTACACCTCAGGAAACCCTAATTGCTTTAAATAAGCTGTTGATTTTTCACACCGGATACCACCTGTGCAAAACATCGCAATTTTTTTGGCTTTATGTTGTTTAAGCTCTTTTTCAACATATTCTGGGAAATCTCTGAAATTAACCGTTTTAGGACTAATCGCCCCTTTAAAAGTACCTAGCATAATTTCGTATTCATTACGCGTATCAACGACAATCACATCATCTTCGGCTAACAGCGCATTCCACTCATCTGGTGATAAATAAGTTCCCACTGTTTCTAAAGGATTAATCGTCGCATCACCAATGGTCACAATTTCTTTACGCAGTTTAACTTTGGCTTTGGCAAAAGGATTACTTTCATGATAATTAATCAAAAAACGTAAAGATTCTAAACCAGGTTGAGCGCGCAGATAAGCCATCATCTGTTCTGCATTTTCTTGAAGCCCTGCGATACTGCCATTAATCCCTTCATGCGCCAATATCACTGTACCTTTAACATCAAACCGTTGAAACGCTTCAAGCATCGGTGGCTTCATAGCTGCCGTATCGGTTAGGGGCAAAAATTTATAAAAAGACGCGACAATATAAGGTTTCATAAGCCTACTCACACAAATTAATACAATTGATGCGCATTATATCAAATTTTTAAAAATAAGGTAGTTACATATGTTTCACCCAATTAAATATCATCTTCAGCCCCACCTGCCCTTGCAAGGATAATATCGTCTCTGGGTGAAACTGCACCGCTTGAATCGGTAATGTTTTATGTGCGATTGCCATAATAATATCGTCATCAGTCTTGGCTGTAATCTCCAACTCATCTGGAAAGTCGGCAGGATTGGCATATAAAGAGTGATAACGCCCGATGCTTATCTCTTTTGGTAAACCTTCCCACAAAGAAACCTCTTTTGTTAGATGTAGAGCAGAGGCTTTGCCATGCATCGGGTAATCCAGGCGTAATAATGACCCGCCGAAATACTCAACTAAGCCTTGAAGCCCTAAACAGACACCAAATATCGGGCAATTTTTGTCTATTGCCGCCCTAATCATGGTATTTAAATTAAAATCTGATGGAGTTCCTGGGCCTGGGGATAACACCACGCAATCAATGGCATGGGAATTTAGATAATCCACCGCTTTATCAAAACGTATGGTGACAACATCGGTCCCCGTTTGTCTAAAATAATTAGCCAACGTATGGACAAAAGAATCTTGATGGTCGACCAATAAAATTGTCTTATTTTTTCCAATATTAGGCTCAAATTCAGACGCCGCTTGAGGTTTAATCGTGTGATGCATTAAAACATCACGCATCGCTTGAGCTTTAAGATGCGTTTCTTCTTCTTCAGCTGTTGGGATTGAATCAAATAATAACGTAGCCCCTACACGAATTTCAGCAATTCCATCCTCTATCCGAATAGTTCTTAACACAAGCCCCGTGTTTAAATTGCCATCAAACCCTAACCACCCAACAGCCCCACCATACCAACGTCTTGGTGTAATTTCATGTTTCTCTATAAATTTCATGGCCCATAATTTGGGCGCCCCCGTGACTGTTACCACCCACATATGACTTAAAAATGCATCTAGTGCATCAAACCCTTCACGCAATATGCCCTCAACATGGTCGACGGTATGAATCACGCGAGAATACATCTCAATTAACCGTCGCCCTAAGACTTTGACAGAGCCTGCTTTACAAATACGAGACTTATCGTTTCTGTCAACATCGGTACACATTGTTAATTCTGACGCTTCTTTTTCTGAGGTTAATAAGGTTTGAATATTAGCAGCGTCTTCCAGTGCATCTTGACCCCGTTTAATCGTGCCAGAAATTGGGCAAGTCTCTACCCTATCACCTGTTACTCGCACATACATCTCAGGTGATGCACCCACCAAATACTCGCCCTCACCTAAATTCATTAAAAACCCATAAGGAGAAGGATTAACCGTTCTTAATCGTGAAAATATGGATGAGGGTTGTTCGTTACAGGGCAAATAAAATGTTTGGCTAGGTACCACTTCAAATAAATCACCTCTGGCAAACGATTCTTTTGCCACCTCAACTAAGGCCGCATAACCATTGGGCTCAAAATCAGATGGTTTAGTGGGTGTTTGAGTGGCCGAGTAGGCTTTTACTTCACCGTTTCTTGCCAAGCCACGGGTAGATATCGCGGCTTTTTCAAAATCATATCGCCTGATAAAGGCTGATTCTTTACGATGATTAACGACCCAAATTTCATCAGGCAAATACATAACCATTTCACGGGCATTCACATCGCGTGCTTTATGTTTTTCTAATTGTTCAAATTCATCAATTAAATCATATCCAAAGGCGCCATAAAGCCCAAGATAAGGGTCAGTTTCAGATTTAAATAAAGATAAAATCAATCGAATTGCAGAAAACACAGACGGCTGACGGCTACGTTGTTCTTCAGTAAAATTTTCAGAAGATGGTATAACCGTTAACACAAATTGTGATGTAGTCGCGGATATAATCTTAATCTCTTGACTGTTTTCTAGTGCCGCCTTTATCAGCGGCAATAATACCTTACCTCTTTCATTTAACGCATCAACCTTAAGTTGTTTATGATGATAAGTTAAAGCCAAAGGTGGATGATAAAACCCAATATCCCAACAGGTATAACGCCCGGGGTATTCAAAACTAGAGGCAAATAAGGCGCCGCGTTTATCGTCTAGTGCATTAATCAAAGGTAAAATGGCATCTTGATAAGGAAGAGCCTCATCTTCCGTTGATATATTGACCCCACCTTCTGTAATGTATGTTGCCATTTTTATCCTTGATGAGCGGTTATTTTGGCAAACATTCTTACACAGAGCCGCGCGCGTAAGCAAGCGTTCACCGCACTATCCAATATCCCGGAACGCTTGCTTACACGCGCGGCTCTGATATCATGACAATCATCCTTATTAACAATAGACATGATGTCAATACTAACAACCCAAACCTTAAGCAACTTCAGCCACCATCAGCACTCTACCTGTCAGTGCTTAAGGCCCGATAGTGATAATGAATTACGTGTATCCCTAACGCAGCTCGCCCCCAAAAACATCTTACCCAGAGGGTCTGGTTTAAGTTATAACGACTGTTGTTTTAATACCGATGGCATTGTGATTGATACGACAAGGCTTAATCGCTTTTTATCTTTTGATGAAGCAACCAACATACTCGTTTGCGAACCAGGCGTGACATTTAGAGATTTATTTTTATTTAATCCTAATTACATCCCTCCAGTCATTCCAGGCACCCTGTACGCGACACTCGCCGGTGGTGTAGCCAATGACGTGCATGGCAAAAATCAGTCGCATCAAGGCTCCCTAGGCGAGCATATTGCTTGGCTTGAATTATTAATCGGTGATAAGTGTATTGTCACCTCACCCACCCAACATCCTGATTTGTTTTATGCCACCATTGGCGGATTAGGGTTGACAGGCATTATCAGTAAAATCGCCGTAAAGATGGTTAAAAAATCGCATTGGGTTTGCGTTAATAAACACACTGTAACGACATTACCCGCCCTACTTGAAGCCTTTAAAAAACAAGATACTGACTATAAGGTTGCGTGGCTTGATTTATTAAATCCTTTTTTTGCGATTATCTCTAAGGCTCACCATGTAGACCCCGCGGACACGCCGCAGGACGTTGGAGGACTAGAGCGGGTGTTATTATCTTGCCCCAAACTTCCCTTTTCTTTGATATATCGAGGGACACATCGATTATTTAATCGCATTTATCAAAACGTTGGCGCGAAATCTTCAAAGATTATGCCGCTATGGCAATTTAATAATCCACTAGATAAATTAGGCCAATGGCAGCGTGCATATGGACCTAAAGGTTTAATACAGTTTCAAGGCTTAATTCCAGACCTTGATGCCGAACTTACGCTTAAGGCATTATTTGATGTGATTAAATCCCATGGCGCATTACCCACATTGGCTGTTTTAAAACGGTTTGAAAAACCAGGCGTAGGGTTATTATCTTTTGCAAGACCCGGTTTTACTCTGGCCATTGATTTTAAACATAATGATGCTGCCATCAACGCAGTTAAAGCCATGAATGACCTTATCACATCGGTTAATGGCAATATTTATTTAGCAAAAGACCAACAACTAAAGCCCGCACAATTTGAGTTACTTTACCCAAAACATCAAGCCTTTAGAAACGTCTTAAAGCACTATCAAAGCCCCCATCACTCTGATTTGGCCAAACGATTAGGATTACTATGAAAGAAACATGGATGATAATCGGCGCGACTTCGGTCATTGCTGAAGCCTTTGCCTTAGAAATGGCCGCATTAAAACACGATGTTATTTTAGTAGGCAGACAAGAAGCAGCTTTAAACGCCATCGCTTCAAATTTAACCTTGCGCCACGGCATTGATAGCACCATCATTATTTGCGATATGGCCAAAAAAATAAATCCTATTTTGACGGTGTTAGAAAACACCGACAGTACCATCCATCTTTTTATTGCATGTTCTGCGATGCAACAAAATCATGAATTAAATGATGCCCTCATAAAAGACATGATTACTGTCAATATCACTCACACTATTTTATTAATCGAACATTATTTAAAAAAACAACAAACCACTCATCAATTTTGTTTTTTAAGCTCAGTGGCAAGCATGCGGGGACGGTCCAAAAACAGCATTTATGGCGCAACTAAAGCTGCCATTGAAGTCTATCTCGAAGGCCTGCAGCATCAAGCAATACCTAATACATTCATCACCATCATGCGCCTAGGCTTTATCGACACCAAACATACCTTTGGCCTTCCAGGCGTCTTTTATGCAGCCCCTCCGAGTGCCTGCGCTAAAGCTTGCGTCAAAGCCATCAATAAGCACAAACGACTCGTCACCTACCCTTTCATCTGGCGACCCATCATGTTTGTTATCAGGCAGTTGCCATTTTTTTTGTTTAGGAAGATCAATTAAAATCTATTGTCATATTTATAATACGTATTATTATATGTATAAAAATATTGATGCTATACTATAAATGATGATTAGTTTTGAATGGGATGAGAAAAAGGAATTTGATAACCAAGACAAACATGGTCTTTCATTTTATGAGGCACAAAAAGCATTTTTAGACCCATTGCGTATTATTGCTGAAGATATTGAACATAGCATTATTGAAAAACGTTATTATTGTTTTGGCAAGGTTGATGAAGAAATTATAACCGTTCGATTTACTTATCGTGACCGGAAAATTCGTATTTTTGGCGCAGGATATTGGCGAAAGGGGAAGAAAATCTATGAAGAAGCACAAAGTAAAATACACAAATGAAGCTATTGGTGCCGTTAAGCTTGTCGCTGACTTTTTACCAAAACCAGAAGAATTAGTCTTAAAAGAAGAGACCGTTAAAATAACATTGCTTTTAACAAAAGACAGTGTTGATTTTTTTAAACAAAAGGCGAAAGAACAACATACCCATTATCAGACAATGATTCGTGCATTGTTAGAAAAATATACTGAACACTTTCAAAACTAATGGCTTAAACCTGCCTTCTAGCCTCAATGACATTCGGGATTTGTTCAAGTTTTGACAGCAATTTTGATAAGCTTGCAAGACCATCGATTTCAACCGTCAGCGAGATGAAGGCACTGTTGTCTTGTTTGTTACTACTGGTTTGTAAAGCATAAACATGCGCTTTTTCAGCAGACAGTAATGAGGTAATATCTTTCAACAAGCCATTTCTATCAAACGCTTTAATCATGACGTCAACTAAATAATGCTCTCGCGTACTACTGCCCCAAGTGACTTGTAAAAAGCGCGATTTTTGTGAGTCATCTGCGTGCAAAATATTTGAGCAATCTTGGCGGTGAATAGAAACACCACGGCCCACGGTGATATACCCCATGACCATATCACCTGGTACCGGCTGACAGCATCTGGCCATGTGCGTGAGTAAATTCCCCACCCCTTCGATACGAATGTCAGAGCCTGTGACTTCAGGTTTATTTAAAGGCTTAATAATTGTAAGTGTTGAGGCTTCAGGGGTATCCGTTGGCGACAAACGATTAATCACTTGACTGAGTTTTAAATCTCCTCGGCCAAGCGCTGCCAGTAAATCTTCAGTTCGTTTAAAATTAAACGATTCAGCAACATCATGGAGCTTATCAGCCTTAATGCCCAGCACTTTAAGCTCTTTGTCTAATAAAATTTCGCCTTCTTCTCGATTTTTATCAAAATCTTGCATTTTAAACCAATGCAAGACCTTGGCTTTAGCGCGCGGTGTTTTTAAATAGTTTAAATGAGGATTTATCCAATCACGTGAGGGCTTTATTTCTTTACCGGTTAAAATCTCAAGTCGGTCGCCTGTTTTTAAGGCGTAAGTCAAGGGGACAATCGAGCCATTGGCTTTAGCACCTCGGCAGCGATGTCCTAATTCGGTATGAACATGATAAGCAAAATCTAATGGCGTTACGCCATGGGGTAAATCAAGCACATCACCATCCGGGGTAAAGATATAGACACGGTCTTCTAAAAACTCAGTTTCTACAGACTCTGAGACACCGCTATTGGTCGCCATTTCTTTATGCCATGACAATACATTACGAAGCCATTCAATCTTACGTTCATGACTTTCTTTGGTGCTCGTGCCGCCTTCTTTATATTTCCAGTGAGCAGCCACGCCCATTTCGGCTAAATCATGCATATGAAAGGTTCTAATTTGCACTTCAAATGCGCGATTTTCAGGACCTACTACCGCAGTATGTAGTGATTGATAGCCATTAGGTTTAGGATTGCTAATATAATCATCAAACTCATGGGTGATTTGTTGATATAAGCTATGCACAAGACCTAAAACATCGTAACACTGGGCCTCGGTTTCAACGAGCACTCGGACCGCTGTTGCATCATAAATCTCATCTAATGACACATTTTTACGAGTCATTTTTTTATAAATACTATGAATATGTTTTGAGCGACCGTACACTGCAAAATGATTAAGGCCTAAGCCTTTAATCAACTGATTAAGCTCATCGACGACCATATTGACATAACGGTCACGGTCTAAACGCTTAGCCTTTAACCCCTTGGCAATCGCTTTATAATCATCTGGGTGAACATAACGAAACGCTAAATCCTCCATTTCCCATTTAATCGCCCCAATCCCTAAACGATTAGCCAGTGGCGCATAAATTTCCATAGCCTCTGTGGCAATTTGCCTTTGCATGGCTTCTGGTAATAATGAAGTGGCGCGAAGGACTGATAGTCTTTCCGCTAGTTTAATCAATACCACCCTAACGTCATCAACCATGGCCAATAACATTTTACGAATATTGTCTAACTGTCCCTTGCCTTGTCCAAACTTAGTCGATGAGTGAAGATAATTAAGCGCGCTCATGCGCTCAACACCTTTGATAAGTTTTGCGACTTTTGCACCGACTTGCTCTTCAACATCATCTAATGATAATTCTGCATAATGAACGGATTGAAATAATAAGGCAGCGGCGATTGTTTCTTGATCGATTTCAAGGTCGACCAAAATATCGGCCATGGCTATGCCTTGCAACAAACATGATTGGCCTGTTTCTGTGGGATGGTCTTTACCGGTAAGCTCAGCTAATGTTAAGGCGTGACGAATCAGTGCCACATCTTGAAAGTAGCCCTTAGAAGACAAATGATGTAGCCATTCGGTCAAATCTAGATGACCGTCTGAGCTTAAGGCTGTATTGTCTTTAACTTTTACCATGGCCTTTTATGTCCTTTCAAATACCGCTATTGACTCAACATGGGCAGTATGTGGAAACATATCCATCACACCCGCACTTACCAAACGATATTTTAACTTATTTACTAATACATCAGCGTCTCTTGCTAAAGTTGCCGGATTGCAAGACACATAAACGATGCGTTTTACGTTTAATTTAGCCATTTGTTCAACTACAGCCAAAGCGCCTGTACGAGGTGGGTCAATTAAAACTTTTGTAAACCCATATGTTAATAGCGTAGCTAAAGAATCAGGTTTCTCCAAGTCTTTTGCATAAAATTCTACATTTTGGATGTTATTTAGTCCTGCATTCATCAGCGCTCTATCAACCATCGTCTGGCTACCCTCAACCCCCACGACTTTTGCGCAGTTTTTTGCCATCGGCAAGGTAAAATTCCCCAAGCCACAAAATAAATCAAGCACAACATCATCAGGTTGCAAGTCCATGAGCGCGAGCGCTTGATTAAGCATAAGCGTATTTAGCGCCCCATTTACTTGGGTAAAATCTGTGGGGTGGAAATGATAGGTAATCGCTTCAGGAGGATAACGATAGGTAAGATAAGCATTATCTTCAGGATAAAATAATTTAACCGAATCAAACCCGCCAGGCTGTAAATAAATCACAAACTGATTATCATCGGCAAATTGCTTAAGCGCACTTAAGTCTTGGTCACTCAGAGGCTCAAGATGCCTAAAAATTAACGCCACTTTATCATCGCCTGCTGCGAGTTCGATTTGGGCAATTGAAGTAGGAATTGAAAACGAAGCGATTAAGGCGCGAAGCGCTGGAATATGTTTATCCAAATGCGCGTTCAGCACCTTACAAGTATCGATCTCTGCAATATATCGAGAGTTGGCCCGCTCTCTAAACCCTACTAATGCCACCTGATTTTTAATGACATATTTCGCACTTAAACGCGCTTTATTGCGATAATGTGAAGTCTTGGCCGTCAAGGGTGGCAAGATTGTTTTCGCTTTAACATGACCAACACGCGTTAATAAATCGATAAGCTGAATTTCTTTTTCTTGAATTTGTGAAGCGTCATTTAAGTGCTGCAAAGAGCAGCCACCACAACGGGTGTAATTGGGGCAAATAGGCTCAACGCGCAAAGGCGAGGCGTTTAAAACAGCTGTCGTTCGCCCTTCATCATAGTCTTTACTTCGAGATGTGATATCAATCACCACCTCTTCACCTGACAGCGCCCCATGAACAAAGGTTGTTTTACCATCAATACGCGCAATCCCACGCCCATCATGACTCAATTTTTCAATCGTTACAGTAATATCTTTGGGTAATACTGGCCTGCGACGTGCACTCATAGCTATTGGTCTCTGAAAAAAATGAGGAATAATAGCATATACGCTACGTTAACTAAACGATATCACGCCGTAACCTTACAAAGACTAACTCACGCGATTATATTATTATAAGGAAAAAACTGGAGTTTATTATATTTCAAGTGCATAATTAACCTATAAAGGGGGTTTTATGCACTCAAAAGATGATTACTTTTTAAAAACATTAGGTCCTTTGGCTGCTCGTTTGGTTAGAACACTTTACAGTCTTAACCGCCCAATTTTTCATTTTCAAGAGGCAGAGACAATATTAAATGGACGAGCCACAGCAACTAAAGTGCTTGCTCAGCTCATTAAACATGGTGTTATCGTACGTTTAAAGCCTGGGAGTTTTCTTTTAGTGCCTTTTGAATTAGGTGTTGAACGAGATTATTTAGGTAATCCTTATATAGTTGCCAAAGAACTAGCGCTACGCGCAAATCAAGGAATTGACGAAACCTATTATTTATCTCACGGTTCTGCCTTTGACTTACACCAAATGGTCACCCAACCACAATTAGTGGTATATGTGAGTTCACCAAAAATGATACGCTCTCTGACCATTCAAGGTACTGAATTTAAATTTGTTCGCTGCAAACCTCAACATCTCTTTGGGCTTACACAAATGTGGGTTGATAAAAATGAAAAAATTTATATCAGTAATTTAGAACGCACACTAATAGATGGTTTAAAACAACCCGCGTACTGCGGCGGTTTCTCAGAGGTCGCTAAGGGATTTTCCATAAAACATAAAGCTATTAATACCCAAAGACTTATTGATTACGCAATACAACTTGACGTAGGTGTTGTTATTAGACGACTTGGATATTTAATGGAACTTTACCAAATTGGAGAGCCAACTCAATGGGAATTATTACAATCAAAAATATCTTCTACTTATCAACTTCTAGATCCAGAACTTCCTTCAGAAGGGCATCATATTGTAAAGTGGCGGCTTAAATTAAACATTTCGCGAGATGAACTTCTTGCAATTCGAGGTACATAACGCATGATCCCACAAAGCAATATTTCAAAACTATCTAACCGGCTGTTTAAAGAACAAGGTGGTAGACGTATTCCTGAAAACGTTTTAGAGCGGGATTATTGCATTGCTTGGTTTTTGGTAGGATTATCACGCGTACCTCTTAAAAATAAGCTAGCCTTTAAAGGTGGGACGGCCTTACGTCGATGCCATTTCCCAGAATATCGTTTTTCTGAAGACCTAGATTTTACGCTTTTAACACCACTTTCTTTCGAAGCGTTACAAGAAGAACTATTAGCGGTCTACGAAACTGTAAAACAAGCTTCCAATATTACCTTTCGATTTTCACGTCCTGATGCAACAAAACATCAAAACTGTTATACCTTTTATCTATCTTATGAAGGTCCACTTCCAGTAACCACAACTGCGAAAGAAATCAAAGTAGATGTCACCATCAAAGAACACATTTATTACCCCCCTGAAACGCCAGCCATTCTCAAAAGTCATGAAGAATTTTCTGACCTTCCTTGTGATGAAAAAATTCTAGCATACTCTCTTTCTGAAATAGCTTCTGAAAAAACCATCGCACTTCTTGATAGAGCAAGAACAGAGCCACGCGACCTCTACGACCTCTGGTATCTAACTGAATATGATGCTTCAGTGGATCTGATTCACTGTATAGAGGCAATCAAGGCAAAACTTTCACATCGCGAAAAAACACTTGATGAAGTTTGGCATGAGTTTTCTAAAAAAGAAACGCGCCTAAAAATATCTTGGGAGAAAAGACTTTCAGCACAAATGGCTACCTTACCGGAATTTGATAATGTTTACCGCGCTGTTAAAAGAGTTTTTCGCCAAGCTGGCATTACTGATGTTTAACAGCAACGCTGCTCGCCTCATCTCCGAACTCAAGGATTTTGACAATAATACATTCTATGTTTGTTAAATTTACGAGGTTTTTAGATAGCAGTCAAATATACTCGCGAGTTTTTTCCAGTAGTTGTGAACAAGCCTATTTCAAAAAATTTTAGGATAGCCAGGCATATAAGATGGATTTATAGTACAGTCCAATCTTGACAATGAAGTGCCTTGATAAAGGAAAACGCTTTGTCATTGGTGACTAATACGATATCAAGAGCTAAAGCGTGTGCGGCGATTAGCATGTCCAAATTCCCTAAACTTAAGCCTTGAACTTGCATCTTGGCGCGTAGCTTCCCATAGGTAATGGCTGCTGTGCTATCCCAAGGAATAATGTCTACGCGAATAAGAAATTCATGGACAAGCTCTTGTAAGCGGCGAGCTGTGGGATTTTTAGCTAAACCATAATATAGCTCAGCCTCTGTAATAGCGGAGATACACAGTGTATTCATCGAGATGCTCAGCACTTTATCAATGACAGCTTGATTTCCTCTTAAAAAATGACTGACGATATTTGTATCTAGCATATAAGCGATTAAACTGTCATTACTCATTAAAATACATCCCTTTCTTGTGCAGGCATATTATCCCTATCAGACAGAAAATTATCTGGAATTTGAAGCTTTTTAGCTAATTCTAAAAAATCATCCCAAGTGCCTGGCTTACGAGACAATATAATATCCCCCGTTTTGAAATCACGTCTAATATAAACTTCTCGACAATCAAAACGATAACTGGCTGGCAAACGCACGGCCTGACTTCGACCATTCATAAATATCTTTGCAGTATGCGTCATAATTTCTCCCCCATCACAGCCACTCAATATAAAGAGTATATACCAAAGTATATATCTTGACATTAGATTCTTCAAGGATAATTTCACAATTACAGTATGTTTTACGGTAATTTAACTATAACTAATGGCTTAACATAAAGACTCGTATGTTAATTATGAGGTGCCATCATGACTCAAAAGTCACAAGAAAAATCTAAACAAGCATTAAAACTCGCGTTGGAACAAGCTATTCTATTATTACCAAAAAATTTATTTCCTGGAGAATTGAAGCTTATTGAGTATGAAGCAACATTTAAAGTAAGTAATCAGAAAACAATAACGGGAGAAATTAATACGCCTATTTTTGCGATTAAAGCGCCA
>Ga0075163_10005179_pt1 | contig 17434 bp, 18 predicted proteins | sample JI1023141ADNA_FD_71478 | JGI IMG/M metagenome (GOLD analysis project Ga0075163, IMG submission 71478) | Wastewater effluent complex algal communities from Wisconsin, to seasonally profile nutrient transformation and Carbon sequestration -... | ecosystem: Engineered > WWTP > Effluent > Algae...
CCTTCTCGGCGGTGGCGCCGCCGCCGACGTCGAGGAAGTTGGCCGGCTGGCCGCCGTAGTACTTGATGATGTCCATCGTCGACATCGCCAGGCCGGCGCCGTTGACCATGCAGCCGATGTTGCCCTCGAGGGCGATGAAGCTGAGGTCCCACTTCTTGGCCTCGAGCTCGGAGGCGTCCTCCTCCGACGGGTCGCGCCAGTCGTTGAGCTCGGGGTGGCGGTACAGCGCGTTGTCGTCGAAGTTGATCTTCGCGTCGAGCGCCAGCACCTGGCCGTCCTTGGTGGTGACCAGCGGGTTGATCTCGAGCAGCGAGCAGTCCATGTCGTCGTAGCAGCGGGTCAGCGCGCGCAGGAACTTGGTCAGCGCGCCCGCCGCGGCGCCGGTCATGCCCAGCTGCTTGGCCAGGCGGCGCGACTGGTAGTCCTGCCAGCCGAGGCCGGGGTCGACCGCCTCCTTGAGGATCTTCTCGGGGTGGGTCGCGGCGACCTCCTCGATGTCCATGCCGCCCTCGCGCGACGCCATCACGGTCACGCGGCCGGAGGCGCGGTCGAGCAGCATGCCGAGGTAGTACTCGTGCTCGATGGCGAGGCCCTGCTCGACGAGCAGGCGCTGCACCTTCTTGCCGGCGGGGCCGGTCTGCGGGGTCACCAGCTGCATCCCGAAGATGCGCTTGACCGCCTCCTCGGCGTCGGCCTTGGTCTTGGCGACCTTGACGCCGCCGCCCTTGCCGCGGCCGCCGGCGTGGATCTGCGCCTTGACGACGACCACCTCGGTCTTGGCCTGCTCCTGGACGCGGGGGATCGCGGCCAGGGCCTCCTCGACGGTGAGCGCGGCGATGCCGATCGGCACCGGGACGCCGTACTTCCGGAACAGCTCTTTGCCTTGGTACTCGTGGATCTTCATCGGGTCCTCACGGGCCACGCGGCCGCGCGCCGCGGGTGTATCGCCCCGGTGCCGGCGCGCGCAAGCAGCGATCGGCGCGAATGCGGGCGCGACCTGCTACGGTCCACGCGATGTCGTCACGCCTGTCGATCGTCGCCGTCGCGCTGGCCGCCGCCGTCGGGAGCGCCGCCGCGCAGCCGGGCCCGCCGCCGGCGCCGCCGCCCGATCTGACCCGCGCCAACCCGCACCAGGGCGCGGTCGAGGCGATCGCCGTCGCGCTGCGCGCGCCGACCGCCGCCGAGCTCGAAGCGGCGCTGGCGCCGACGGTGCGCGTCCACAAGCGGGTCGCGTGCCGCGGCCTGCCGGCGGTGGTGCGCGGTCGCCAGCGCGCCAAGCTGGCCGCGTGCCTGCGCGCCAAGGCGACCGCGGGCGTCGCGATCACCGCGGTCCGCGGCCAGCGCCGGGTCCGCGCGCACCTGGCGCTGGGCGCCGCGGGGGCGGCGGCGGCGCTGATCGTCGAGCTGCGGCCCGCGGGCGGCCGGCTGGAGATCGTCGGCCTCGACGGCGCGGCCCCCGCGCGCGGGCGCTGAGTCAGCGGCGCGGCCGTCGTCGGCGATCGCTGGCGACCCGCCGCGCCAGCTCGCGGGCCGCGGCGCCCGTCGGGATGACGATCTCATCGTACCCGACGACGCGGGTGGTGCCGTCGCGGTAGCCGACGGTCACCGCGGCGGCGTCGGCGCGGATCACCCGGCAGTCGTACCAGGTCGTGGGCTTGGTCCACGCGCACACGCCCCAGCTGCGCGGCGCCAGCCGTCGCCGCGCGGGCGGCGGGATCGCGAACACCCGCGCTCGCGGGGTCTCCGACGGCGCGTCGCCGTCGGACCAGGCGACCGTGACGGCGCCCCCGTCGATCGCGGTGGCGACGCCGGCGTAGTAGTTGCCGTCGCGCCACGCCGCCACCACGCGATCGCCGACGGCGAGGTCGGCGCGGGCGGGCGCGGCGGCGGCGATCACGGCGAGGCACAGCGCGGCGCGCATGGCCAGTCATCGCACCGCCGCGACCGCGGCGCCAGCGCCGTCAGCGGCAGGACAGCGAGCCGCCGCTGATCTCGCAGGTCATGCCGCTGCCCAGGGCCTTGCTGCTGCCGGCGACCTTGAGCGTGCAGCCGTCGCTGAGCGTCACGGTGGTGTTGCCGTCGATCGAGCTGTGGGTGGTCGACGCGCCGCACTCGAGGTCGTAGCTGTACGAGCTCGAGTCGGCGTTGTGCAGGGTGGGCGAGGAGCCGGCGGCGGCGGGGAGCGCGACGGCGGCGGCGAGGACGAGGGACAGGGCGAGGGTGAGCTTGGACATGTGCGTGACTCCGGTCGGTTGCGGTGCGTGCGGGTCGGGATGACTCGCTTTCGCGCCAGCTATCGACCGGTCGGTGCGCCGGTTGCGTGCAAATCGTCCGGGGCCGGCGGAACGCCGTCGTCGTCGGCCTCCAGCTCGAGCAGGTCCATCTCCGCCGTCGACGCGACCCGACCCGCGATGGTGGCGCCGCAGCCGGGGCAGCGGGTGGCCGGCGGTGGGAGCTGATGCAGACAGCGCGGGCACTCGTCGTAGCGCCGCCGCTTGAGCCACGCGCCGACGCCGATCGGCGCCACGACCAGCGCGCCGAACACCGGCACGGCGACGCCGACCGCCAGCGCGACGCTGCCCAGGCCGGCGCTGGCGAGCGCCCCCAGGACCACGCCGGCGCGGATGTTGGAGGTGCGGATCCGGTAGGTGCGCATGCCGGCGCAGCGCTGAGTCGGCTCAGGCTCCGGGCGCGCGGCGACCGGCGGCGGCGCCGGATCCCGGACCAGCGCGGCCCGTGGCGCGTGCAGGTCGACCCCGAGGTGCGCCGCGATCGCCTCGCGGTGCGGCGCCAGCGCGGCCACGGCCTCGACGAGGTGCGCGGGGATGCGCTCGCGCAGGGTCGCGTGGGCTGCGATCGGCTCGTCGCGCAGCACGGCCTGGATCGCCAGCAGGTAGATCGCGGCCGCGAGCCCGAGGCCGCCGTGGCCCTCGAGCGCGGCGTTGGTTGCGAGCACGCCCAGGCCCAGATAGATCGCGGCGATCGAGCCGTCGCGCTCGCTCGGGGGTGGCAGCTCCGCATCGCGGTACGCGGCCGCGCCGGCCTGCCACGCGGCGTAGGCCAGGCCGACCTCGTGGCTCAGCAGCCCCACGACGTCGTCGTTGCCGATCGCCGCGATCTGGAATCGCGCGACGCCCGCGGTGGTCGCGATCCAGCGGATGTCGCTCGCGCGCCGCGGCGCGGGGTCGAACCGGCGCTGGTCATCGATCGCGACGTCGAGGTCGACGTGGGCCAGCCACAACAGCCGCACCAGCACCCGCTCGACCGCCGTCGCGGTCGCCTGTGATGCCTCGGGCACGTCGTGGGCGTCGGCCCGGGCCACCGGCGCGTCGAGGAAATGCGCGGCGCCGCCGGCGTCGATCATCGCGGCGAGGCGCGCCAGCAGCTCGGAGCGCGGGCCGCTCGGCGGCCACAGGTCGGTCGCGGTCACGGGCTGGCCCTACAGCACCGGCGGCGGCGGCACGAAGCCCTGCACGACGTAGACGCGATCGGTGCCCAGGCCCCACGACAGGAACAGGTAGTCGCCGGTGACCGGCTCGAAGTACGCGCCCCACGGCCGCGGGAACGCGCTCATGAACTCGCGGCGCGTCGCGACGATCGGATCGCCCTGGGCGTCGGCCTCGTAGACCGCGACGCGATCGTCGGCCTGGCCCGACTGCCGCCACTCGGCGACGATGATCGACTGCGCGGCGAAGCCCGGCGAGCCGGCCGGGACGTAGGCGAAGCCGCCGGGGTTGTTGGGCAGGGTCACGGTCTGGGTCACCGCGGTGATGTCGAGCAGGTTGCCGGCGGGCGCGGTGGTGGCGTGGACCCAGGCGCCGACCGGCCAGGTCACGAGGCGGAGCTGGCCGGCCGCGGCCAGGCCCGGCGGCACCAGCCCGACGCCGCCCGGGCCCTGATCACCGGTGGACGGCAGGCCGACGGTGCGCAGATCGGTGGTGCGCGCCGGCGCGGTGGCGCCGGCCGGCAGCTGCGACAGGTTGAACTGCGGCCACTCGCTGTACACCAGCAGGTCGCTGCGCACGTAGACCAGGTTGGCGTCGACGTAGGGCGTCGTCGCGACCTGCTGCGCGGTGCCGGCCCAGCCGACGATGTGGCCGCACGCGTCGCGGGTCACGCCGATCTCGTAGATCGCGCCCTCGGGGCGCTCCGACGCGCCGGCGATCAAGAGCTTCGAGGGATCGCCGGCCTTGATCGCCGCGCCGCCGAGCGGGTTGGGCACGCCGGGCACCGGGCCGAGATCGTAGACCGAGTACAGCGCGTCGAAGGGCGGGGCCAGCCGCACCTCGGGCCCGGGCACGACCGGCGGCGGCGCGCACTCGTCGCCGCCATCGCTGGTGCCGCCGGCGTCGATCGCGGCGTCGATCGCGCCCGGCGCGTCGATCGGATCGGCGCCGCTCGAGGGCCCGCAGCCGAACCCGCCGAGCCCCGCGAGCCCCGCGATCCCGAACACCCCGACGAAGCTGGCGACGCGCGCGCGGATCGGCATGCCGCGAGCGTACGCGAGGTCGCGCCCGCGCTTCACGCGCTGGCGGGCGGGATCCCCGCGGCGACCTGATCGGCGGACAGCCGGCCGCGCGACCACAGCGTGCGCTCGACCACCGCGTCGAACACCCGCTCGAGCATCGCGCCGACCTCGGGGCCCTCGAGGATCGCGAACGCCCGGGCGATCGCCTCGAGGGTCGCCAGCCCGCCGGGCCGCGACTCGGCGCGCAGCCGGTACCGGGTCGGCGGCCCGGCCGGCAGCACGACGCACGGCACGTCGGAGAGCCCGGGCACTCGCGAGCGGACCCGCTGGGCCTGGCGCCAGGTGCCGTCGGGGACGATCAGCGTCGTCGGCTGCGCCGTCGGCGGCAGCGCGTCGAGCGCGATCGCGTCGTCCGCGGGGAACAGCAGCAACGATCGGGTGCCCGGCGGCGCCACCCACGGCGCGCTCGGCTGCGCCGCGTGGCCGCGCACCAGCACCTCGCTGTTGGCCAGGCACGCGGCGGCCAGCTGCCCGGTGTTGGTGGGCTTGCGGGCCTCGTCCTTGTGGATGAACAGCGCCAGGCGGGTGCGGGTCGGGCGGGGCGGCGTCGGCAACAGCGGACACACGCACAGCCACGGCAGCATGCGGCAGCGCGCGCAGCGCACGTCCGCGTTGTCGCGGCGGCTCACGCCCGGTGGATCTCGGCGGTCGGCAGCGGCGGCTGGTCCATCGCCTCGACGTTGGCCGGCTTGCGGAACGAGGCGATCAACAGGATCGGATACGGCGCGTAGAACACCATGCCGCCGAAGATGCCGACCTTCATCGCCATGCCCATCGTCTCGCGGAACTGCCGGTTGCCGATGTCGGCCATCAGGCGATCGATCGCCGGCAGCACGACCGCCACCTGCACGATGAGCTGCACCACCAGGAACACCAGCGCGGCGATGCCCCACCAGATCGACGCCCGCACCGCCCAGCGCTGGTAGCTGCGCTGGCCGGTGCCGATGTAGATCAGCGCGATCGACAGCGCGGCCATGAGCAGGCTCATCGTCATCGTCGCGGTGTGGATCTCGGCGAGGTAGCGCTCGAAGGCGGCCTTGCTGATCCGGTTGGTGTCCATCATCGTGCCGAACGTCTTGCCGGCCAGCGCGCCGAACAAGCTCATCGCGGCGACCAGGCCACCGAACACCATCGACAGCGTGCCGAGCGTCCGCGGCGTGCTGGACTTGATCGGCCCCGCCGGCGGATAGCCGTAGCCGGGGGGATAGCCGTAGCCGGGAGGGGGAGGCGGGTAGCCCGGGTGCATCCCCGATTGGTAGCGCGGCGCCGCGCCCGCCACAACCGCGACGTTGGGGCGGTCCCGTGGATCGCGACGCCGGGCGCCGCGGCCTGTGGGATAGTCGGCGGCGATGATGAACCGCGCGCACGTGGTCGGGGCCCTGGCAGTGATCGTCATGACGTCGGTGGCGCGCGCGCAGCCGGCACCGCCGCCGCCACCGCCGCCGCCACCGCCGCCGGCCGATCCGGCGATCGGGTTGGTGCAGGCCGCGCTGGTGAACCGCGAGCCCGGCGCGCTGGTGGCGCTGATGGACGCCCGCGTGCGCTTCGATCTGCGCAAGACGACGTGCCCGCGCGCGGTGCGCAAGAAAGGCTCGGCGACGACCGCCCGGCAGAACGCGGTGGCGCGGTGCCTGACCTCGCTCGGCCTGCCCGACGGCGCGGCGAGGGTCGTCCGGCGCAACGGGCGCACTACGCTCGGGGTGCACCTCGGCGACGGCCGGGGGCGCAGCGCGGTGACGATCGAGCTCGCGCCGGCGCCCGGTGGGGGCCTGGTGATCGCCGCGGTCACGGCGACGCCGTGGACGCCGCCGCCGGATGATGGCGAGTTCGACGGCGTCGAAGGGGGCGTCGAGGGCGGCGTGGTCGGAGGCGTGGTCGGAGGCGTGGTCGGAGGCGTGGTCGGAGGCGTGGTCGGAGGCGTGGTCGCCCCACCGCCACCGCCACCGCCGCCGCCGCCGCCGCCATCGCCACCGCAGATCGTGCCGCCGACCGCGCTCGAGTCGCTGCGCGTCGCCGGCGACAAGGACATCTACCCCGATCAGGCGACCCGCGACGCGATCGCCCAGGCCGGCAAGACCCGGCTGGTCGTCCCGCTCAAGGTCTGCGTCGACGCCACCGGCGCGATCGAGCAGGTGCATGTCCTCAAGTCGAGCGGTTTCCCGGCCTACGACGAGGCGCTGCGCGTCGGCGTCCGCGCCTGGCGCTACCGGCCGTTCGTGATCAACGGCTCGGCGGCGAAGGTGTGCAGCATCGTCCAGTTCATCTACAGCCAGCACTGACCGGCCCGACGGCAGCGCCCGCGGGCGCGCCCCGTCGCCGCGCGCGAGCCGCTCAGGCGCGGCGGGGCTGATCCATCGCGGCGATGATCTCGGGGCGGCGGAGCTGGCTCCACAGCACCAGCGGGAACGGCGTGTAGATGAGCGCGGTGCCGAGGCCGGCCCACTTCATCATCGCCACCATCGCGGTCAGCTCCTCGTCCTTGGCGCTGGCGAACAGCTCGGCCGCCGCCGGGCCGACCACCGCGGCGTTGACGTAGGTGAGCGCGCCGACGATGAACAGCGCCCCGACCGCCCAGCGCTGGCCGGCCCGCACCGCCCAGCGCTCGTAGCGCCGCAGGCCGCCGCCGATCGTCGCCAGCGTCATGGACATCGCCACCAGGATCAGGCTGGTGCCGAGGCTCGCGCCGCGGGTGGCGGCGGTGAACGCGGCGAGCGCGTCGGCCGAGTAGCGATCGTCGCCTTGCTGCCCGGGCCCGCCGGTCGCCAGCGACAGCGCGCTCATGCTGGCCACGATCACGCCGAACACCACCGCCAGCGTGCCCAGCGTGCGGGGCGCGCTGGGGCGATGCCAGCCGGGGCGGGGGACGGCGTCCACCCTCTACCGGTACCGCGTGTGGCCGCCCCGGGCAACCGGCGTCGCCGGGGCCTTTCGCCGCGGCGGCCGGCGCGGTACGAGAGTGCGATCATGTCGTCCGCCAAAGCCGCCACCGCCATCGTCCCCACCCGCTCCGACGACTACGCCGAGTGGTACCAGCAGGTCGTCAAGGCCGCCGACCTGGCCGAGAACTCGCCGGTGCGCGGCTGCATGGTGATCAAGCCGTGGGGCTACGCGCTGTGGGAGAACATGCAGCGGGTCCTCGACGGCATGTTCAAGGACACCGGCCACGTCAACGCGTACTTCCCGCTGTTCATCCCGCTGTCGTTCCTCGAGAAGGAGGCGGCGCACGTCGAGGGCTTCGCCAAGGAGTGCGCGGTGGTGACCCACCACCGGCTGGTGGCCAAGGACGGCAAGCTGGTGCCGGATCCCGCCAGCCAGCTCGAGGAGCCGCTGGTGGTGCGCCCGACGTCCGAGACGATCATCGGCGAGATGTTCGCCAAGTGGGTGCAGAGCTACCGCGACCTGCCGCTCTTGGTGAACCAGTGGGCCAACGTCGTGCGCTGGGAGATGCGCACCCGGCTGTTCCTGCGCACCGCCGAGTTCCTGTGGCAGGAGGGGCACACCGCCCACGCCACCGCCGACGAGGCGGTCGTCGAGACGATGAAGATGCTCGGCGTCTACGCCGACTTCGCCGAGAACTGGATGGCCACCCCGGTGATCCAGGGCGAGAAGACCGCGGGCGAGCGCTTCCCCGGCGCGGTCTCGACGTACTGCATCGAGGCGATGATGCAGGACCGCAAGGCGCTGCAGGCCGGCACCTCGCACTTCCTCGGCCAGAACTTCGCGAAGGCCTCGGGCATCCAGTTCCTCGATGACAAGGGCGTGCTGCAGCACGCGTGGACGACGTCGTGGGGCGTGTCGACGCGGCTGGTCGGCTCGATGATCATGACCCACGCCGACGACGACGGCATGGTGTGCCCGCCCAAGCTGGCGCCGGCCCACGTCGTGATCCTGCCGGTGACCCACAAGCCCGAGGATCGCCAGCGCGTGCTCGACTACTGCCACGCGCTCAAGGCCGAGCTGCGGCAGCAGCAGTTCGCCGGCGGCCCGCTGCGGGTCGAGCTCGACGACCGCGACCTGCGCGGCGGCGACAAGGTGTGGCAGTGGATCAAGAAGGGCGTGCCGCTGCGCCTCGAGATCGGGCCGCGCGACATCGACAAGGACTCGGTGTTCGTCGGCCGCCGCGACAAGGCGCCCAAGGACAAGGCGTCGGTCGGCCGCGCCGAGTTCGTCGCCACCGCGGCGTCGACGCTGCAGGCGATCCAGGACGCGATGCTGGCCCGGGCCAAGGCGTTCCGCGCCGAGCACACCCGCGACATCGACAGCAAGGCCGACTTCTACGCGTACTTCACGCCGCCCAAGCAGAAGGACCCCAACGCGCCGACGCCGATCCACGGCGGCTTCGCGATGGCGCACTTCTCGGGCGACGTCGCGGTCGAGAAGCAGATCAAGGACGACCTCGGCGTGACCGTGCGGTGCATCCCGCTCGGCGAGGGCGAGGCCGGGACCTGCCCGTTCACGGGCAAGCCGAGCGCCAAGCGCGTGGTCTGGGCCAAGTCCTACTGAGAGCGTCGCGATCGCCGGGGCGGGGGCGGTTCCGTGGTAGCTCTAGGCCCATGGCGGACACCGGCGCGATCGGCATCGTGGGTGGCACGGGCCTGTACGACCTCGACGGGCTGACCGATCAGCGCTGGGTGCGGATCGACTCGCCGTTCGGCGCGCCGTCCGACGAGCTGTTGTTCGGCAAGCTGGGCGCGCAGCGGGTGGTGTTCCTGCCGCGCCACGGCCGCGGCCACCGCATCCCGCCCGACGAGATCAACTACCGGGCGAACATCGATGCGCTCAAGCGCGCCGGCGCGACGTCGGTCGTGTCGGTCAGCGCGGTGGGCTCGCTGCGCGCCGAGCTGCCGCCAGGCACGTTCGTGCTGGTCGATCAGTTCATCGATCGCACGCTGCGCGGCCCCAAGTCGTTCTTCGGCACCGGGTTGGTGGCCCACGTGTCGATGGCGCACCCGACCTGCGGTCGGCTGCGCGGGCAGCTGGCGACCGCGGCCGGCGAGCTGGCGCTGCCGCACCAGGCCGGCGGCACCTACGTCGTGATGGAGGGGCCGCAGTTCTCGAGCCTCGCCGAGTCGCGCATGCACATCGGGCTCGGCGCCGACGTGATCGGCATGACCAACATGCCCGAGGCCAAGCTCGCCCGGGAGGCCGAGCTGTGTTACGCGACCGTCGCGATGGTCACCGACTTCGACTGCTGGCACCCGGACCACGATCACGTCCAGGTCGCCGACGTGATCAAGGTGATGACGGCGAACGCGCAGCACGCGCGCGCGCTCCTGGCCCGGGTCATCCCGCGGCTGGGCGGCGCCGTCGAGCCGTGCCCCCACGGCTGCGATCGCGCGCTCGAGTCGGCGGTGATGACCGCCCCCGAGGTGCGCGACCCGGCGCTGGTGCGCAAGCTCGACGCGGTGGCCGGGCGGGTGCTGCAGCCGGCGGTGGCGTCGTGAACGTCAAGCCGCTGATCCGCACCGTCGCCGACTTCCCCAAGCCGGGCATCCGCTTCCGCGACATCACGCCGCTCCTGGCCGATCCGCGCGGCCTGGCGACCGTCACCGCCGCGCTGGTCGAGCGCTACCGCGGCCGGATCGACAAGGTCGCGGCGATCGACGCCCGCGGCTTCATCTTCGGCGCGCCGCTGGCCGCCGCGCTCGGGGTCGGCTTCGTGCCGATGCGCAAGCCGGGCAAGCTGCCGCACCAGGCGATCGGCCACGACTACGCGCTCGAGTACGGCACCAACCGGGTCGAGGTCCACGTCGACGGCGTCGCCGCCGGCGAGCGGGTGGTGGTGGTCGACGATCTGCTGGCCACCGGCGGCACCGCCGGCGCGGCGCTGGCGCTCCTGGCGCAGGTCGGCGCGACGGTCGTCGAGTGCGCGTTCGTCATCGAGCTCACCGACCTCGGCGGCCGGGCCAAGCTCGAGGGCGCCGGCGCGGCGGTGTTCGCGCTGTGCGGGTTCGGCGACGATGAAGGTTGAGGGGCGCTGGCGCCGATCGATCGAGCGGGCCGACGACGGCGGCGCGGTCGTGGTGCTCGATCAGACGCGGCTGCCGTACGCGATCGCGTGGCTCGAGCTGGCCGATCTCGCCGGGGCCGCGCGGGCGATCCGCGACATGCACGTGCGCGGCGCGCCGCTGATCGGCGCGACCGCGGCCTACGGCGTGGCGCTGGCGATGCGGGCCGACGCCACCGACGCCGCGCTGGCGGCGGCGTGCGCGACCCTGGCGGCGACCCGGCCCACCGCGATCAACCTGCGCTGGGCGCTCGATCGCATGCGCGGCGCGCTGGCGCCGGTGGCGGTCGGCGCGCGCGCGGCCGCGGCGCTGGTCGCCGCCGCGCAGATCTGCGACGAGGACGTCGCGCAGTGCGAGGCGATCGGCCGCCACGGCCTGGCGCTGATCCGCGCGGCGGCGGCGCGGCGCCCGGGGCAGCCGGTGCGGGTGCTCACCCACTGCAACGCCGGCTGGCTGGCCACGGTCGACTGGGGCACCGCGCTGGCGCCGATCTACATGGCCCACGAGGCCGGCGTGCCGGTCGAGGTGTGGGTCGAGGAGACCCGGCCGCGCAACCAGGGGATGCTGACCGCGTGGGAGCTGGCGCAACACGGCGTGCCGCACACGGTGATCGCCGACAACGCCGGCGGCCACCTGATGCAGCAGGGCCTGGTCGACCTGTGCATCGTCGGCACCGATCGCACGACGAAGAACGGCGACGTCTGCAACAAGATCGGCACCTACCTGAAGGCGCTCGCGGCTCACGACTGCGGCGTGCCGTTCTACGTCGCGCTGCCGTCGCCGAGCATCGACTGGACGGTCGGCGAGCCGGCCGAGATCCCGATCGAGGAGCGCGCCGGCGACGAGGTGCGCTGGGTCGCCGGGCGCGACGCCGCGGGCGCCCCGGCGCGGGTCGAGGTGGTGCCGCCGGGCAGCCCGGTCGGCAACCCGGCCTTCGACGTCACGCCGCGCCGGCTGGTCACCGGGCTCATCACCGAGCGCGGCACCACCGCGGCCTCGGCGGCTGGGCTGGCGGCGCTGTTCCCGGAGCACGCGGCGCGATGACGATGCGGCTGCGCGACGAGCTGGTGCGCACCGCGCGCCGGATGAGCGAGCTGGGGCTGTCGCCGGGCATGACCGGCAACGTCAGCGTGCGCAGCCCGGGCGGCGTGCTGGTGACGCCGTCGGGCATGCCCTACGGCGAGCTCATCGGCGACGACGCGGTCGAGATCAAGCCCGACGGCGCGATCGCGCCCGGCCAGCGCGCGCCGACCAGCGAGTGGCAGCTGCACCGCGATCTGCTGGCGGCGCGGCCCGACGTCCACGCGATCGTCCACACCCACTCGCTGTTCTGCACCTCGATCAGCTGCCTGCGCCGGCCGATCCCGGCGATCCACTACATGGTGGTGCGGGCCGGCGGCGACGAGATCCCGTGCGCCGACTACGCGACGTTCGGCAGCGCGCAGCTCGCGACCAACGTGGTCGCGGCGCTCGGCGGCGGCGATGCGTGCCTGATGGCCAACCACGGCATGGTCGCGCTGGGCGTCGATCTGCCGGCGGCGCTGCGGCTGGCGGCCGAGGTCGAGACGCTGGCCAGCCAGTACTGGCACGCGGCGCAGCTGGGCGCCCCCCACGTGCTGGGCCGGGCCGAGCTCGACGACGCGCGCCGGCAGTTCGCGGCCTACGGGCAGCGCCGGGCCCGGGCCCGCCGGTCCTGGTAGCGCCGCGATCGCCAGAAACTCGACGGCGGGCCGCGGCGGCCGATACTAGGGGTGATGTGCAGGATGTTCGGCATGCTCGCGGCCCAGCCGGTGAGCGCGCGGGCGCTCTTGCGCGACGCGCCGCGTAGCCTGTGGACGCTGTCGGCCGAGCATCCGGACGGCTGGGGCGTGGCGATCGACGACGGCGACGGCTGGGCGGTGCGGCGCGACACCGCGTGCGCGCAGCGGTCGGCGGCGTTCGCCGAGGTGGCGGCGGCGGCGCGGGCCCGGGTGATCGTCGCCCACGTGCGGCAGAAGACCGTCGGCGCCACCGCGCTGGCCAACACCCACCCGTTCAGCTGCGGCCCGCTGGTGTTCGCGCACAACGGCACCGTCGCGCGGCTCGACGCGCTGGCCCCGCACACCTCGGCGGCGCGGCTGGCGGCGATCGTCGGCGACACCGACAGCGAGCGGCTGTTCGCGTTCGTCGCCACTCAGATCGATCGGGCCGGCGACGTCGAGCGCGGGGTGCGGGCGGCGGTGGCGACGCTGCACGCCGGCGGCGAGCTCGGCTCGCTCAACTTCCTCCTGGCGTGCGGCCAGCGGATCTACGCGCACCGGCTGGGCCGCGCGCTGTTCGTGCTGGTGCGCCACGCCGGCGACGACGATCGCCGCACGCCGACGCTGGTGGTCGCGAGCGAGGCGCTCACCGACGAGCCGTGGCGCGAGCTGCCCGAGCGCTCGCTGCACGTGCTCGAGGACGACGGCGGCGGGCCGCGGGTCCGCGCGCTCGGCTGACGGCGCCGCGCGGGTGAGCGGTCGCGCCGGCGCGGCCCGCGCGGTACGGTCGCGCGCGATGCCGCCCCGCCACCACGAGATCCACAAGAGCCAGCACGTCGGCTGGCTGCGCGCCGCGGTGCTGGGCGCCAACGATGGCCTCTTGTCGACGGCGAGCCTGCTGGCGGGCGTCGCCGCGGCCGACGCCGGGCGCGGCGGCGTGCTGGTCGCGGGCATGGCCGGGCTGGTCGGCGGCGCGCTGTCGATGGCGGCCGGCGAGTACGTGTCGGTGAGCTCGCAGGCCGACACCGAGCGCGCCGACCTCGCGCGCGAGACCCGCGAGCTGGCGGCGGCGCCCGATCACGAGCACGCCGAGCTGGCCGGCATCTACGTCGCGCGCGGCCTCGACGCCGCGCTGGCCGATCAGGTCGCGACGCAGCTGATGGCCCACGACGCGCTCGGCGCCCACGCCCGCGACGAGCTGGGCCTGACCGAGACCGGCGCGGCCCGGCCGCTGCAAGCCGCGGCGTCGTCGGCGGCGGCGTTCGCGCTCGGCGCGGCGTGGCCGCTGGCGCTGGCGGCGGTGGTGCCGATGGGCACGGCGGTCGCGGTGATCACCGGCGCGTCGTTGGCGGCGCTGGTCGGGCTGGGCGCGCTGGCGGCGCGGGTCGGCGGCGCCGGCGTCGCCCGCGGCGCGCTGCGGGTGGGCGTGCTCGGCGCGCTGGCGATGGGCGTCTCGTCGGCGATCGGCGCGTGGTTCGGCACCGTGGTGTAGCCGCCGAGGCGACGGGGGGCGGCGTCAGCGGCGGCTGAACCGCAGGCGGCCCCGGACCTGGACGCCGCCTCGCGACCCGCGCGCGATCATGGCGCGGTCCGGAACGTGAACGGGTAGTTGATCTGCACGCCGCCGCCGCCGCGGGGCTTGGGGAACTCGATGCCGCGGAGCACGTCGGCGACGCAGGTGGCGACCTCGGGCGAGACGCCGGTCGCGCGGGCGCTGGCGACCGAGCCGTTGGGCGAGATGAAGAACTGCGCGGTCACGGTGCCGGCGAGCGCCGGGTGGCTCAGGAGCTCGCGCTCGTAGCAGTAGGTGATCTTCGGGAGGTTGCGGCGGACGTAGCGGCGGATGATCACCGGATCCATGTCGCCGACGGTCTGCGGCTGGCCGGGCCGCACCTGCGGCCCGGTGTCGACGCCGAGCCCGCCGCTGTAGCTGCCCCAGGCGATCGTGCGGCGGAGGACCAGCGTGATCGTCGGCGCGAGGCTCGCCGCCAGCTCGAGCGTGGCGACCGCGTCGGCGACCGACACGTCGTAGACCTCGACGACGAGGCGGGTGCGGGCGGCGGCCGGGAGCTGCGCGACGCGCTGCTCGAGCGCGGCGCGGTCGGCGCTCGTCAGCGGCACCGCCCAGCGGACCAGCGCCGTCCCGTCGTTCGCCAGGGCCAGGCCGTCGGGCGTGCGCGCCAGCGACACGCCGGCGACGCGCGCGAGGAGGGCCTCGGCGCGGAAGGTCCACGGCAGCTCGCCGACGCGGTCGCCGCTGCGCGCCGCGATCGCGCCGCCGCGGAACCCGAGCGGGCCCTCGAGCGCCTCGACCGCCAGCGTCGGCGGCGCGGCGATCACCGGCTGGTCGGCGGCCAGCGGCTCGCGATCGGCCGCGAGCGCCCACAGCTCGACGCGATCGGCCTGGCCGAGATCGCCGTAGCGGCCGGTGCCGATCGTGCCCCAGCCGGTCGCGCCGTTGCTGCCGATGCCGATGCCGCCGAGGCCCAGGCCGCCGGCGTTGGGATCGCCGAGCAGGCCGCCCGCCGGATCGGGCGCGGCGCTGGCGACGCCGGCGTCGACCGCCGGCGCGCCGCCGGGGCGCGCGGCGAGCTGCGCGAGCGCCTCGTCCACCGCCTCGTGCAGCGCGCGACCGCCGACCGGCTGCGCGGGCGGCGGATCGGTCACCGTCGCGCCGGTGACGCCGAACGTCACCACCGGGTGGCGGGCCACCATCGCGACGGCCTGCGCGTCGAGCAGCACCACCGGCGCCGCCGACAGCGGGCGCGCGGCAGTGGCGACGGGCAGCGCGACGCCGGCGTCGAGGCGCGGCACCGGCACCGCGAGCGCGGCCAGCGCGTCGGCGAGGCGCCCTCGATCCTTGGCCGACGCCAGCTCGAGTTGCTCGCGCAGGTAGCGGCCGGCCAGCTCGAGCGCCGGCCAGCCGGCCGGCACCGACGGGTTGGCCGCGGGGCAGGTCGGCGTCGCCGGGTCGCTGGCCAGGCAGGCGCACGCGGTCCCGCACGCGGCGTGGACCGCGGCCGCGAGCTTGGCGGCCCGCGTCGCCGCCGGCGCGGCGGCCGCGTCGAGCAGCGCCGCGGTGAGGGCCTTGGCGTCGGCGCGGTCGCCCAGGCGCGGCGGGCCGGCCGGGCGGTCGCTGCCGCAGCCGACGACGATCGCCGCGGCGGCGATCCAGGGGACGTGACGTGCCATCGGACCCTCCCGGAAGTGAGCTGGACGGTATCACCGTGCGACACCGGCCTGGTCAACCGGTTCCGCGGGTCAAGGCGCCGGGCGGAACATGAACGGATAGGTCACGACGACGGTGTCACCGCCCTTGGGCGCGGGGAATTCGATCCCCTCGAGCACGTCGGCGATGCAGCGCGCGACCTCGGGGGCGACCCCGCTGGCGCTGGCCGAGGTCACGCGGCCGGCGGGGCCGATGACGAACTGCGTCCGCACCGTGCCCTCGAGGCTGGGCGTCGCCAGGAGCGCCTGCTCGTAGCAGTAGGTGATCTTCTGGATGTTGCGCTTGATGTAGCGGCGGATGATCGCCTTGTCGAGATCGCCGACCGACTGGGGCTGGCCGATGCGCACCTGCGGTCCGGACGGCGCCCCGCCGCTGCGGTGGCCCACGCCGTAGGTCGCGACGGCGCGGCGCAGCACCAGCGTCACCTGGGTGGCCAACGGCGCCGCGAGATCGAGCGTCGCGATCACGTCGCCCGCGGTGACGTCGTAGGCCTCGATCGTCAGCGGTGAGGTGGCCGCCGCCGGCAGCTGCGCGAGCCGCGCCGCCAGCGCCGCGCGGTCGGTCGGTGACAGCGGCCAGCTCCACGTCACCAGCGGCGTGCCGTCGCTGGCCAGAGCCAGGCCGCTGGGATCGCGGACCAGCGACACGCCGGTGACCCGATCGAGCGGGCGGTCGGCGCGGACCGTCCACGCCAGCTCGGCCACCCGCGGGCCCGACGTGACCGCGAACGCGCCGCCGGCGCTGCCCAGCACGGCGATCAGCGCGTCGAGGTTCGCGGTGGCCGCGGCGGCGATCACCGGCTGGCCCGCGGTCAGCGCCCCGCGATCGGCGGCGAACGCGTGCAGCTCGAAGCGCCGGCCGTAGGCGCCGCCGATCGTGCCGTAGCGGCCGGTGCCGATCGTGCCCCAGCCGGTCCCGCCGCCGGGCCCGAAGCCGCTCCGGCCGAAGCCGAAGCCGCCCGCCGGATCCGGGTCGGTGCCGAGGAGCCCGCCGTTGCTGCCGGCGGGGTCGACGACGCCGGCGTCGGCCGGCGGGGCCGGGCGGGCGGCGAGCGCGCCCGCGGCCTCGGTCAGCGCCGCCGGCAGCGTCGCGTCGTTGGCGGGGGCCGGCGCCGGCGGGGCGGCGACGACCGCGCCGGTCGCGCCGAAGGTGACCACCGGGTGGCGGGCCACCGCGAAGGTGCCATCGGCAGCGACCAGCACGATCGGCGCGACCGACAGCGGCCGGACGGCGGTGGCGGTGGCGAGCGCGAGCGTCGCGGCGTCGATGCGCGCCACCGGCACGACGAGCTGCGCGAGCACCTCGGCGAGGACGTCGCGGTCCGGCCCCGTGGCCAGCTCGAGCTGCTCGCGCAGGTAGCGGCCGGCCAGCTCGAGGGCCGGCCAGCCCGCGGGGACCGAGGGGTTGGCCGCCGGGCACGCCGGCGCGTCGGGGGCTCGGTCGAGGCAGGCGCACGCCGAGCCGCACTGCGCCGCGACCGCCGCGGCCACGCGGGTGGCGCGCGCGTCGGCCGGCGCCGCGACCACCGCCCGCAGCTCGGTGGCCAGCGCCTTGGCGTCCGCCCGCTTCCCGAGGCGTGGCGGGCCGGGCGGCGCGGACGAGCGGCAACTGCCGACGAGGGCGACGACGGCGATCCAGGTGGCGTGACGCGACATCGAGCCCTCCGGCACTTGACGGTACACCGTGCGACACCGCCGGGGCCCATCGGTTGCCGGCGACCGTCGCCGTGCGCTAAGAACGCGGCGCGCCGCACCTCGCGGCCGCCCCGCAAAGGAACGCTCCGATGGCCAAGATCAAGGTGAAGAACCCTGTCGTCGAGATGGACGGCGACGAGATGACCCGCATCATCTGGCAGTTCATCAAGGACAAGCTGATCCTCCCGTACCTGGAGATCGACCTCAAGTACTTCGATCTCGGCATCGAGCACCGC
>Ga0075163_10005180_pt1 | contig 17429 bp, 12 predicted proteins | sample JI1023141ADNA_FD_71478 | JGI IMG/M metagenome (GOLD analysis project Ga0075163, IMG submission 71478) | Wastewater effluent complex algal communities from Wisconsin, to seasonally profile nutrient transformation and Carbon sequestration -... | ecosystem: Engineered > WWTP > Effluent > Algae...
GGGACCCGGCCCGGCTCCGCCACCCGCACCGCTCCGCCGGGCCGGGTCCCGCTCCTCGCCCAACGAGGGGTCCCTTTTGGAAGCCGATCAGGGGTCCCGATCCAGTGCCGGTTGACAACTAAGAGGGGGGTGAGCGTCGGAATCAGATCGCCGCTTGAGAGGAGCAAGTGAGTAAGACGGGAAGATGTAGCTGAAGTCCGAAGTGCTCGCTGTTTTGGCCATACATTCTGGAAGAAAGAGACTGTGCGCTCTCTCCAGACCTCAGCTTCACGCGACCAAATCTCAAGATACCGGATAATCTCGTGAGCAAAGGTGTGCTCGGTGAGAACCAAGAGATCTCGCAGACCATCGTTCGTAACAAGTTGCTCCGAAGGCGACCGGTCGAGAGACGCTCCCCACGAACTGAGGATAAGTCCTGGGACGATTGCATCGTCGCGCCTGCGGCCCCGCGGGCTCTGGGCAAGTCTCTTTAGGTCGGGAAGGAGGGCGCGAAGCAGCCGTTCACTCAGACCGTTCCCACCCGACCAAATGATCCCATCCCAAAATGCATCACCGTCCGCGTTCTCGGAGGCGGCAAGGGGGAGAAGGTTCTGTTGGGTCCAAGCCGCGTCAACTCTGTCGAACCAGGCAAGGTTATGTGAAGCCAGAACTACCGCGTGACAGCGTTGTTCGCCCGGAAGAGCTAAGAGTTGATCAACTCGATCCTGCCATTCGGTAGGAAGGCCAGCCGCGGTTGCCCGATCTGAGATACTTGGATCGGCATGCAACACGTCAAAGAGTCGACCGACTGGTGCATTCAATGCGTTACTCGCCCAACTTCTGTCCGCCCGGTCTGTGATGTGCATCGGCTCATTTCGCAGCGCTCGAACTACAGTGCGCCAGAGCTCCGGAAGTAAGGGAGACGCGTCTCCGTAAAGCCTCCCGTCAATTCCATGCATCCAGTCGCTCACCGGATACGCGATCTCATTCAGGTGTTCGTCCGACAGTCGTTCCAGCCGAACCGCAATGACCCGGATCATCCGAAGCGGGTCCTTAGCGCGTCTTTCTGCTCGGAGGAAGTGGGACCAAGCCCACTTCGGGGCCTCGCCTCGCCGTCCAGCATTCGTGAGGGCCGCGAGAGCCCGGACTGGCCTCTCGCTCGACAATCCCTTGAACGGCTCCCGCTGCACGCGCGCCTCGAAGTCAATGCGGTCGTTCTCTTGCGCCTTCGCCAAGATTTCGGATAGTGGCGTTTGAAGGAGTTGGCTCGGATCCGTATCCGTGCCGATCCGGGAGACGCCCGAAACGCTACCTTCGGCCGCCCTATTCCCGAAGCGTTCCTGCCACTGCGGTGCGATGGCTCTGAGTGCCGTTATTTCCGTGTCGAGGTCAAAGCTGAAATCAACGTTGCTCTGACTAAGCCAATACAGATAGTTTAGACGTTCGAAAGCATTCCTCTGGGCTTGAGTTTCGGCGTCCTCATCTCTCCACGGATACCCTCCGTTGCGCAGGCGCTGCTCGATCCCATTGCGGTCATCGCCAGACAAGTCCGGCCATCGACGGCGAATCGCGTCAAGCAGCTCGCCGTTATGGCGGGATCCCCAAAACGTTTCATCGGAAATACCCATAAACAACTCGGCAGATTCTTCTGGCGACATGACCGATGATGCGGCGGCCCAAAGGCGGAGTCTTGCGAAGACATACTCGTCGTCGGTGGGCCACCTTGCGACCTGATCCCTTGCCGCTTTGTGGTTCTTGGCCGCGAGGCGCGCCATCAGGCGTCGCATGGTGACGATCGGCCCCACCAATCCGTGGGAGCTCTCGGTATCCTGAGCGGCTCTCTCACCGGAAGAGGGGAGATACAACCGTTTGCTTCCCGTGACCTCGGATTCAAGAGAAATAGCGAGGTGGAGACTATACGCCATCTGCTCAATGGCATATTCAAGATAGTCGTCGTCGATCTCTACTGGATCGTGGGCAAACGGGTATTCAACATCGGGTGAGATGATGCGAGCGGTCGGATCGTTATCCTTCAGCGGATGATAGTGATAACCTGGCCCTACCGACAGTCGGGGCCTCCTGATGCCAATGACCTCCCGGACGATGCTTTCCGACCACCCCTCGTGCTTGATCTGATCTCTTAGTTGGAAGCTCGCTTGGTCGGGGTCTGGACGCCAGTCGTCCCAAGATGCGAACAGCAGCCGCCATCCTTTCTTTATGGGGTCAGTGAATCGATCTGGGTCGCGTCGCAGCGCAATCTCGATGAGTCCGCGAGGGTGCGGATGAAGACCGACTTGATGTGCTGCCCACCAGAGGACCGCCGGTTGATGGGCCACTCTGGCCAGCCACACACTGAGACTGACAAGGCGAGGCGGTAGCGCCGCCTTGAGATCCCACCTCGTGCCAAACAGCCGTGCGGCAGGTGAGGGGTCAGGCCGATCACGGTCAAGCTGTCCGACGCTCAACACATCGAATGCTCTCGTGGGAGGCTTTCGTTGTGCGTAGACGTCGTCATGACCAACGGGCTTCGGAGGCAGGTCGCTGTCGAGCCCCAGTGAATGGAACGGATCGAAGTGTGTTTTCGCCTCGTCGAACAAGGGTATGGGACGTGCATATCTTTGACGTGGGTCAAGTGAGAGAAGCCAGCTTCCGTCGAGGCAGCTGGCCGCTTTCGCCGCGCGCTGCGCCCCTTCAGGCGTTGATAGGATGTGGGCGATCTGCCCCCGTTCGTGCGGGCTGAGGCCGGCGGGGCCTCCTGCTGCTGTGGCCAGCCGCTTCTGATGCCAATCCTCGACATTGCGCGCACGCTCGGCCCATTCCGCGAGCGTGTCCCAAAGCTGCCGGAAGCCGTCGGCGCTGTCGAACGGAATGGCTTGAACGCCTCGGTGCTCCCAAAGCGCCTGCGCCTCCGCACGGTCTCCACTCTGGAAGGCGTAGAGCTTGGCGCGATCACCCGCATGCAGGTTGAGCGCCTCGAGAAGATACTGCATCGGCGGGTCATCGGCGGTGTAACCGACAAACACTACCTGAAACCGAGCGAGCATCGCTCGCATGAAATGTGTTGCCCATCCGTCCGAGATGTAGGCGCGACCGAAGTCGGCGCTGGATACGACGAACTCGTCATCATCCGGCCCGTCGTATCCCTCCCGGACGCGGCCGTGCAGGTGGACGATTCCACGAAACTCCCTGTCGCTCCGTGGATCTGGCAGGTGTGGCGGGCCGAATCCACGGAGGGTCGGGTCGCATTCCTCAAAGAGCAGATCGAAGTTCGTCGTCACAAGACGCGTCGCACCACCCCGCGACGTCGCGAGAGCGAGCAGCGTCCTGTGGGCGTCCAGCGCGTAGCCGGGCTTGGGGCGGATTGCCTCGGCCACCGCCGCGCGAACGTCGCTGGTCTCGAACTCTCGTTCGAGAAGGCTGAAAACGCGATCCGTCGCCAGAAGACCGCCCACGCCCGCCATGTGGCCCGTCTCGAGCGCCTTCTCAAGAAGTCTGCGAGCCGGGCTTCCGGACGTGGCGCCGAGCGATTCCACTACCGCGCGACCCAAGGCCTCGAAGCCGGGCAGTCCTGCGACGTGTTGCGAAACACCGGCGCCGCAGAAGAAGACCACGTCGCCCGAGTCTCGAGCAACGATGAGCTCATCGGGAATGTCGGGGCCGCCGGGTATGAAACGCATGAAAGCTACGCCGGCGCGCGTAGTGCCGACAGGACGGAGCGCAGGCTCTCGAGCCCAGCTTCCAAGTTCTCGATGATCTCCTCCGCCAGCTCGTCCGGCTCGGGCAGGTTGTCGAGATCGGTGAGGCTCTTGTCCTTCAGCCAGAAGAGGTCGAGGCTCGCCTTGTCGCGGTCGAGCAACTCCTGCCGACCGTAGCGGCGCCAGCGGCCCTCCGGGTTTTCCTCGCTCCACGTCTCCTTGCGGGCCTGCCGGCTAGCGGGATTGTAGCAGGCGACGAACTCTGCCAGATCCTCGTAGCGCAGCGGCTTCTTCTTCAGCGTGTGATGCACGTTGGTGCGGTAGTCGTAATACCAGACCTCGCGCGTCTGCGGCTCCTTCGCCGCCGGGCGGTTGTCGAAGAAGATCACGTTCGCCTTTACGCCCTGGGCGTAGAAGATGCCGGTGGGCAGCCGTAGGATCGTGTGCAGGTCGGTCATCTGCAACAGCTTCCGCCGGATCGTCTCACCGGCGCCGCCCTCGAAGAGCACGTTGTCGGGCACGACGACTGCGGCCCGGCCGGTGGTCTTCAGCATCGTGCGGATGTGCTGGACAAAGTTCAGCTGCTTGTTCGAGGTGGTCGCCCAGAAGTCCTGGCGGTTGTAGGTGAGGTCGCCCTCGGCCTCGCCCTCGTCGGTGGTGAAGGTCATCGAAGACTTCTTGCCGAAGGGCGGGTTCGCCAGCACGTAATCATGGGTGTCGGGCGCCGGCGCGACCAGCGCGTCGGCGGGGGAGACCGGACTTTCGCCCGTCATCTCACCGATGCCGTGCAGCACCATGTTCATCAGGCAGAGCCGGCGCGTGTTGGCGACGATCTCGTTGCCGGAGAAGGTGCCGTCCTTCAGGAACTTCTTCTGGTCGCGGTCGAGCGACCGCCGGCCGAGATAGTCGTAGGCGGCGAGGAAGAAGCCCCCCGTTCCGCAGGCGGGATCGGCGATGGTCCGGCCCGGCTCGGGCGCCACGCATTCCACCATCGCACGGATCAGCGCGCGCGGGGTGAAATACTGGCCCGCACCCGATTTCGTGTCCTCGGCGTTGCGCTCCAGCAGGCCCTCGTAGATGTCGCCCTTCACGTCGGCGCCGAGCGTCACCCACTGGGTCTCGTCCACCATCGCGATCAGCCGGGCGAGCTTGGCCGGATCCTGGATCTTGTTCTGCGCCTTGGTGAAGATCTGGCCGAGCATCCCCGGCCGCGTCCCGAGCTCGCGCAGGGTATCGACGTAATGCACCTCGAGCCCCGCGCCCTTCAGCGTGCGCAAGTCGGCCCACTGGTGGCCGGCTGGCACGCCCACGTCGCGCGACCAGGGTGGCCGGCCGTATTCGTCAGCCATCTTGAGGAAGATCAGGTAGGTGAGCTGCTCGAGATAGTCGCCATAGCCGACGCCGTCGTCGCGCAGCGTGGTGCAGAAGTTCCAGACCTTCTGGACGATCGGGGCAGTGGTCACGCGGTCCTCCTGCGGCGGATGCGGGCGGTCGGGGCCTCCTCGCGGAGGCGCGCAAGAAGGGCGGAGGCCGGCTCGTCGGCGGGGTCCTGGGGCACGAGCTGGCCGGAGAAGGCCTGTTTCAGGATGGATTGGCGGAGCGCCGAAATACGGTCGAAGGCCGTGTCGATTTCATTCTCGACGGCATCGAACGCCGAGAGCCGTGCTTCGAGCCGCTCGACGACTTCCCGCTGTTCCTCGATGCGGCACACGGGAACAAGGAGCTCCTGCAACTCGCCTGAGTTGATGTTGTTTACGCCCGATGTCGATTTGGCCTTCGATTCGATTTGTGATCGAAGCGCGTGGCTTTCCATCACGCGAAGCAGAAAGGCGGATTCTACAACGGTCGGATTCGGACGGAGCCGGATCAGATATCCGGCGTAGAGATATTGCGTGTGGGCGGCGGTGACCAGAGCGACCTTGCCGACCAAAGATACGCTGCCATTCGAGCGGATGGTGAGAAGATCGCCGGGCAGGAGCCGATACGTCTCCCGCTCGTCATCGTCGAAGCTGGCGAACTTCAGATCGCTCGGATCGACCGTGCCGCTCCCAATGTTGGGTATGCGGAGAACGCCCATCCCGGCGGTCTCATAGCCACACTTCTTCGCCGTTCCGTATGCCGGCTCGTCGATCATTAACCCGAGAGGCACAACGGCCCATCCATCCGGCTCACCTGAAACAAGTCGTCCTGATGCGCATATCTCGCTCGGCCGCTGTGGCTTCCCCGGCTTTCGCCCCGCCTCGCCCCCTGCGCGCCATTCGGCGAGGGCGGTCTGCCAGGCGGCGAGGGCCTGCTTGTGGCGGGCTTCGCGCTCGGTGCGGATGCGAGCGAGGAGGGTTTCGGGGGGCTCCAGCTTGTCGGGGTTGGCGGCACGCCAGTCGGCGGTGAGCCTGCCCTCGAAGGCCGCCTTCAGCAGGGCCTGACGGTAGGTCTTCAACTGCGCCCGCGCCAGCGTGAGGCTCTCGACCGCCTTGTCGAGCTCCGAGAACAGCTCCTCGATCTTCGCGACGATGCGGTCTTGCTCGCGGGTGGGGGCAATCGGGATCTCAAAATTGAGCAGCGCCGGCACCTCTACGCTGTGAACCGTGGTGCCGTCCTTCACGCAGTCATTGAGGATCGTGCGCTCGTTCGCCTTCAGAGCATAGGCGAGGTAGTCGGAAGATAGCCCTTCACTGGGGGTGAGCGCCTTCAAGTCCTGATTGACCGTGACCTCGATCGCGTTGATCGCGACTGGCAGGCTGTGCGCGAGAATACCCGATCGGGTGACGACGAGGATGGACCGCTCGGGTATAAGCGTCGCGGCCGACCTCTGGGTCGCGGCCTCGCTAATATGGTCGAGACTGTCGCGAACGACGGGCGCTTTCATGTCCTTCGGTGAGACCCACGGGATGGAGCCCTGCCAAAACTCTGGGACCGCTTTCGACGGCGTTCCTCCGCCTTGCCAACGACCGAGACGGTGCAACGGCGCCGTGATCCAACTCTTCGGCAGGTCACTCACGCCGACAGCGCCTCGTTCATCTCGGCCATCACCGCATCCATGCCCGCCCCGAAGAGCGCGTGCATCCGGCCGAGGCCGCCCCTGCCGTCGAAGGGGGCATAGTCGAGGTCGTCGCGCTCGATGCGGATGGAAGAGGCGATGTGGTCCCGGATCATGCGCAGCCAGTCCATCTGTTCCTCGGTGAACTTCTCGCCTGATCCCGAATGCCGGTTCAGGATCCAAGTCTGGAAGTTCCGCCGGACCCGGTCTTCGTTGGTCGTGAGCGCGGTGTCCAGCCCCGCCACCCGGCGGACCAGCGCGACGAGCTGGGTTAGCTCGCCCATGGGCGTCTCGCCCTTGTAGCCGTCGAGATGCGCATAGGCCCGCCAGACATAGGCGGGGGCGAGGCGCGGCCGGTCAGCCTTCATGCGATCGAGCAGCGCCTTGACCATGGCATAGGTTACCTCGGAGCGCCGGGCGGGCTGGGTGAACCAGATGGTGAGCGCCTCGATCTCGTCGCGGTGCGCGGTCAGCCAGTCCTCGAAGTCCCGCGCGATCGCCTTGGCGTTCCCGGTCGCGTCGCCGGCCCATTCGGCGGCCAGCAGGGTGTCGAGATTGTCGTGGTCGATGGTCTGCTCGTGGTGGCGCCGGATGGTGTCGAGAAGCTCGATCAGCGGGCCGGTCAGGACGTTGGCGGCCTCCGACACCAGCTTGTCGCGGGCGGCGTCCATCGCGGCGTCGTCCGGCTCCGCCTGCCCAGTCGCCGCCTGCGCCGCGGCCTCGATCCGGTCGCCGTCGACCGCGTCGAAGAGGTCGCGCACGATCTTCGCCAGGGGCCGGCCGGCGGCCTCCTCGATCCGGGCCTGCTCGTCGGGGCCGAGCTGCTTGTCGAGCCGCGCCAGGCGCGCGGCGAGCGAGGCAACGCTGTCGTCGTCACGGACGCCCATCATCACGCCCATAGCAAGGTCGCGGAACGAGGCGGAGGGCTTCGTGTCGAGCGGGCGGCTCGGCGTCTTGATCGACTTGGTGACGCCTACGGCATCGACGATGACGTAATGGGTCTTGGCGTCGGCCGAGGGCGTGACCTTGCGCAGGTCGTCGGGCTTCAGGACACGGGTGCCGCGGCCCTTCATCTGCTCGAAGTAGCTCGCCGATTTCACGTCGCGCATGAAGAGCAGGCATTCGAGCGGCTTCACGTCGGTGCCGGTGGCGATCATGTCCACGGTCACGGCGATGCGCGGGTAATAGGCGTTGCGGAAGTCCGAGAGGACGGACTTCGGATCCTCCTCGGCCTGGTAGGTGATCTTCTTGCAGAAGTCGTTGCCCTCGCCGAACTCCTGCCGGACGGTCTGGATGATGTCGTCGGCGTGGCTGTCGGTCTTGGCGAAGATCAGAGTTTTCGGCACCTCCTTGCGGCTGGGGAAGATGTCGGGGAGCTTCTCGCGGAAGGTCCGGATCACGGTGCGGATCTGGTCGGGGTTCACCACCGAGCAGTCGAGCTGCGAGGCGACGTAGTCCTCCTCGGCGGCCTGCGTCTCCCACCGCTTGGCCCGGGTCTGGCGTTCGCGCTTCTCGACAAGCTGTGCGGCCTGGAGCTTGGCGCCGGCCTTCGTGACCGCAGTCTCGATCAGATAAACCTCGTTGCCGACGTTCACCCCGTCGGCGACGGCCTTCTCGTGGGTGTATTCGCTGACGACGTTCTTCTGGAAGAAGCCGTAGGTGCGGTTATCAGGCGTGGCGGTAAGGCCGACGAGGAAGCTGTCGAAATACTCGATCACCTGGCGCCAGAGGTTGTAGATCGACCGATGGCATTCGTCGATGATGACGACGTCGAAGAACTCGGGGGGCAGCTTCGGGTTGTAGACGACCGGCAGCGGCGCCTTGCCGCGCAGCGCGTGCTCGGCCGGGTTCTCGTCCTCGGCGCCATCGGCGAGCTCCTCGCCCTTCAGGATCGAATACATGCGCTGGATGGTCGATATGCAGACCTGCGCCTGTGGCGAAACGTAGGACGAGGACAGACGCTGGACGGTGTAGAGTTCGGTGAACTTGCGGCTGTCGTCGTTCGGGACGTAGGACATGAACTCCTGTTCCGCCTGCTCGCCGAGGTTGCGCGTGTCCACGAGGAAGAGGACACGCCGGGCGCCGGCGAACTTCAGCAGCCGATAGACCTCGGTGATCGCGGTGAAGGTCTTGCCGGAGCCGGTCGCCATCTGGACGAGCGCGCGGGGGCGGTCCTCCTTCAGGGACGCCTCCAGGTTGGTGATGGCGGTGATCTGGCAGTCGCGCAGGCCGGCCGGGTTCAGGGGCGGCAGGTTCTGGAGGGCTGCGCGGAATGACGGCTGTCCGAACCACTCCCGCAGCGTCTCCGGGCGGTGGAAGGTGAAAACCTCGCGAGAGCGGGGCTTCGGATCCCGGCCATCGGTGAAGCGGGTGAGGCTGCCGGTCGCCTCGTAGACGAACGGCAGCCGCTCCGCGCTCTTCACCCATTTCAACTGGGCCTCTGCGTAGCCGGAGGACTGCGCCTCCACCGTCGTGATCCTGGCGCCCCAACTGTCCGGCTTCGCCTCGACGACGCCGAGCGCCTGGCGATCGGCGAAGAGGGCGTAGTCGGCGGGGCCGATGCTGGTCGGATACTCCCGGACCGCAACGCCGAGGCCGGCCGAATGGTCGATCTTCCGGTTGTGCTGAACGGTCCAGCCGGAGGCGCCGAGGCGCGCGTCGATGGCGTCTCGGGCGATCTGTTCCGGGTTCTTGTTGGGATCGGTCAACAACAATCCATTCGGCGAAAAGCAGTCAGGCGAGTTTTGCGACACGCTCTGCGCGTAGGCAAGCCCTGCGGGCGCGCAGAACGAGAAAGGCGCGGCCGCGGCGAGGCTGGAACCGAACCGTAACTCCTGTTGGCGCATACCGCTTCAGGGGGTGTTCCGATGTCTATCATTCAACCGGTCTCCGCGCAGAAGCATCCTATCGTCCTGCGCTTCGCCGAGCTGTTCCCGGCGCAGCTCGCCGGCTACCAGATGCACGGCGAAAGGCAGGGCGGCGATCTCTCGCATATCGACGGCGATCGCAGCAATCTCAACCGCGTCCTGATCGGTGGTGCCGACTGGCGCGAGCAGGTGCTGGCCGAGATCGACGTGATGCGCCACGAAAACCTGGTCGAGGAGCTCGAGGCCCTCAAGGCGCGCGGCAGGACGAAGGAAATGGACGCCCGCGCACGGGAGGGGCTGAAAGACCCGTGGCGAGCCTCCAAGGGCGGTCCCCTGCGAGAGGTCATCCTGACCGCGAGCAAGGACTGGTTCGAGGCGCCGGATGCGCCGTCCATGTTTGGCCAACCTGTTGTCGAGCGCGAGTTCGAGTTCCAGTTGAAGGCGGTCGAATGGCTGAAGCGCAACTTCGGCGACGATGTGATCCACGCCCGCGCCGATCACGACGAGCGGACCTGCCATATCCACGCGATCATCATGCCGCGGGAGGTGAAGGAATCGAAGCGGCGGGGCCGGCAGCGGATGCTCCAGCCGTCGATCCATCCCCTCATCAACGACTATGAGAAGGCGCAGGACGACGCTGGCGCGTTCTTCGCGTCCGTCGGCCTGCGCCGCGGCGACCGAAGCGCCGCAGCGCGTCGGGAGGCGCGGGACGCCGGTATGCCGCCCCCTGATCGGCGCGAGCACATTCCGCCGTCGCGCTGGCGCGAGGAGGAGGCGCTGCGGCTGAAGATCGAGGCAGAGCGTATCGAAGCCCAGCGGCGATCCTTGGCTGCCGAGGCGGAACGCGTCGAGAGGCAGGCGGCCGACGTAGAGGCAGCGCATACTTCCCTGCGGGTGGCGGAGCAGAAAGCGGCAGAACGCGAGGCTGCTGCCGCGATGCGGGAGCAGGAGGCGGACGGGGTGATCGCGGTCGTCGAGGCGATCGAAACGGGGGCGGTTTCGTTCGTCGATGACGGCAAACCGGTGCTCGCACCTCGGCGCACGCCCGAGCAACAAGGACTACTGGATCGGATCGGCAAGGGAGGTTCCCGCTCGAAGCGTTTCCTGGTGCGCGCCGGAGCCGCATACGCGCGCCTTTTCACATCCGCTGCCGCCACCGCCGAGCAGCGCCTGCGCGAGGAGTTCGCAGTAGCGACCAAGGCCGTGGCCGCGGCCAATCGGTTCCTGAGGAAGGCGGTTCTGGTTATGCCGGAGGAGCTTCGGGCACGGTTCCGTGCGGACATATCCGCCGAAGACACTCAACTGCTGAAAGCGCGCAACGATCTCGATGACGCGAGCAAGCGCCGTAGAAATGGAAGAAATGATAGCGAACTTGAATAGATATGTTCGAGATTTCCGCTTGCTACACTCCTTCTTTTCGCGCACGCGCGCGCGAGTGACCCATATCTCGTCCGTGAGGTTCAGCAGTCCAAACAGGAGACGGACATGAAGACACACGACGAGCGCATCACCGCGTTGGTGGCGAGGCTTGACAAGCTCTCCGGCCAGCGCGCCCTGAAGATCGACAGGGACACCAAGGCCCGCCAGGCCGCGATCGCCGCCACCATCGACGACTGGGTGGCGGACCTCCCCGAGGGGGAGCGGGCCAAGTTCTTCGCCGGCATCGAGGCGAAGGCGAGCGGCCGGAACCGGAAGCTGATCGAAGGCCATCCCTCTCGACCGGCGACGATGCCCAAGGCGGCGCCCGAAGCCCTCAACTGATCCACGAACGGCGCGGAGGTCCTCCGCGCCGTTTCTCTTTCTATGCCGCGACAGGAAGCGGGGGTGTTCGCCAAAGTTGGTATCCCGCCCCCGCAACCAACGATACCGACACTCCCGGACGCTCAGCGCCGGGAGTGTTCGCGTTCTGGGACCCCGCCTGGCGCTCGACCCAGTTCAGGATCGTCCCGAGGTCGCCGTAGAGCAGCGCGTCGATCTCGCCCCGCTCCGGCCCCGGCGTCAGCACGATCTTCTCGATCAGCATCCGCAGCACCTCGGACGCGTGCGGCCGCTCCTCCGGTTGGTTCAGCGCCTCGGTCAGCTTCGCCACCTTCCGGGCATAGACCTTGGAAGCCGTCGGCAGAACGTCCGGCACGTCTTGCGGCGCTTCGGTGAGCAGCCCCGTCAATCCAGAGCCTGCACGTGCGGCCGGTGCTCGACAGCGACGGCAAGGACACCGGCACGTTCGAGGTCCCGGCCGGCGGCCGGCGCTTCCGGGCACTGGAACTGCTGGTGAAGCAGAAGCGGCTGGCGCGGACCGCGCCGGTGCCGTGCGTGGTCTCGGAGGCGGGCAGCGACATCCTGATCGACGAGGTGTCGCTCGCCGAGAACATCGAGCGCGCGCCTTTGCACCCGCTCGACCAGTTCCGCGCCTTCCAGGCGCTGCGCGAGAAGGGGATGACAGAGGAGGCGATCGCCGCCGCCTTCTTCGTCGGCGTCGCCGTGGTGAAGCAGCGGCTGCGGCTCGCCTCGGTGTCGCCGATCCTGCTCGACGTCTACGCCGACGACGGCATGACGCTCGAGCAGCTGATGGCCTTCACGGTGTCGGACGACCATGCCCGGCAAGAGCAGGTCTGGACTACGATCGGCAGCAGCTGGAACAAGGAGCCCTACCAGATCCGCCGGATGCTTACCGAGACCACGGTGCGCGCCTCCGACCGGCGGGCGCTTTTCGTCGGCATCGAGGCCTACGAGGCGGCCGGCGGCCTGGTGCTCCGCGACCTCTTCCAGTCCGACGACGGCGGCTGGCTGCAGGACGCGGCCCTGCTTGACCGACTGGTGACGGAGAAGCTGAAGGCGGCCGCCGACGCGGTCGCGGGGGAAGGCTGGAAGTGGGTGGAGGCCGCGGTCACCATTCCCTATGGCACGGCCTTCGGGCTGCGGGCGCTCGACGGCGTGCCGCTCGCGATGACCGAGGCGGAGCTCGCGCAGCGCGACGCGCTGCAGGAGGAGTTCGATCGGCTGAACGAGGCCTGGGGCAGCGTCGACGAGCTGCCGGACGAGGTCGACGCCCGGCTCGGCGAGATCGAGGCGGCGCTCGACGCGATCGACAGCCGGCCGCTGCAGTACGACCCCGCCGAGGTCGCCATCGCCGGCGTCTTCGTCAGCGTCGCCTCGGACGGGTCGCTGAACGTTCAGCGGGGCTTCGTCCGGCCGGAGGACGAGCCGCGGGGTCCGGCCGGCGACGGCGAGGAGGCCTCGGGGGACGAGCCGGCGCATGCCGCCGGAGCCACCGGGACGCCCTCCGTCCAGCGCGCCGTCGTCACCGTCGGCGGCCAGCCGGCGGCGCCCGAGGCCGAAGAGGAGGAAGACGACGGCATCCGGCCGCTGCCGGACCGACTGATCACCGAGCTGACCGCGCATCGGACGCTGGCGCTGCGCGACGCGGTCGCCGGCAACCCGCGGGTGGCGATGACGGTGCTCCTGCACAAGCTCGCCTCCGACGCCTTCGGCCGGCGCACGCGCGAGGGCTGTCTCGAGGCGGAGGTCCGCGAGGTCTATACGCCCATCCAGGCGGACGATCTCGGCGAGAGCGCGTCGGCGACCTCGGTCGCGGCGCGGCACGCCCGCTGGAGCGCCGAGGTGCCGACGGAGGACGAGGCGCTCTGGGACTGGCTCGTCGGGCTCGACGCCGAGGAGCGGATGGCGCTCCTCGCGCACTGCGTCAGCCTCGGGGTCAACGCCCTCCACGAGCGGCCGAACCCCTACGGCGCCGGCGTGACCGCCTTCGGGCTGACGAAGCGGCTGGCGCAGGTCGACCGGCTGGCGCGGGCGACCGGGCTCGACATGGTCGAGGCGGGGTGGCGGCCGACGGTCGGCAACTATCTCGGCCGGGTCACCAATGCGCGCATCCTAGAGGCGGTGCGCGAGGGCGCCGGCGAACTGGCGGCGCAGCTCATCGACCACCTGAAGAAGGGCGACATGGCGCGGGAGGCGGAACGTCTGCTCGCCGACCGCGGCTGGCTGCCCGAGCCGCTGCGGCTGGTCGGGGACGACGCGGTCGACGCGGGCGGGGAGGATGTCGGCGATGACGAGAGCCTCCCGGCGTTCCTCGCCGACGATGACGAAGCCGGTGAAGATGCGGAGGACGACGAGCCGGCCGGCATCGCCGCCGAGTAGGTCTCAGGACGGAGGGCGGGCCACCGCCCCCCGTCGCCGGGCCGGGGCTTCGGATCGGGCGCCAACGTCTCATCGGCAGCATGCATCGATCCGCGAGACCCGGCCCCACAACGACGACGACCAGCACCCCCGCACCCTGATCGCGACGATGGCGTCCGCGGTCAGGGGCCGGCTCCTGTCGGCCGGGAACCATCCTCCGCGCAGGATCACGTGCCTGCCCGGGCATCGTCTTCGACGATCAACCCGCGAGGGGTCGGCTTACGCGAGATCGCGTGCCGCCGCGCGGATTCGGACGAGCCGAACGCGCGCGATGATCGCAGCCGCTGCCCCGGCGAGCCGCGCCCTGTCGCGCGGGGGATGGTCCCCCGCCTCCGAGACAGGAGCCGGACGCCATGACCTACAAGGACGCCACCGCCTTCGCGATCAGCCTCGCCGCCACGCTGATGGTCACCATCGTCGTCTTCCAGGCCGGCGACGGCAGCCACGGCGCCATGCCCGCCGCCGAGTTCGACGGCGACGCCGCGATGATCCGCGCCGAGATCGACCCGTTCGACTGAGGGGCGGTCGCCTTCCGGCGGCCGGCGCCACGTCGGCCGCCCGGGACGCGGCGGCTGCGCCATCCGCCGGCCCGCACGCGGTCCGCCGAGAGGAAGAGGCGGGCCGGAGAGGGACGAGCCCGCCGGATCGAGAGAAGAGCGGCGCGACTCTTGTTCCCTTCACCCCAATGGAGATCGCCATGACCAACAACCTCGGTACCGCCGCGCCGAGCCCGGAGCTCCCCTCCGATCCGTCCCGCCTCTTCACCGACCACATGACCCGGATCGAGGCGCTGCGCCCGACCAACAAGGCGGCGATCCTCGGCGCGCTCGCCGCGGGCGGCGTGACCCAGGTCGTCGTCGGCTTCGACGGCTACGGCGACAGCGGCCAGATCGAGGACGTCGTCGCGCGTGCCGGCGACGCCGAGGCCGCGCTGCCGGAGGTCGACGTGCAGCTCTCGGCGCCGGCCTGGGGCTGCGATCACGTCGAGACCCGGACGAAGCCGCTGGCGGACGCGATCGAGCAGTTCGTCTACGACACCCTCGCCGACCTGCATCCCGGCTGGGAGAACAACGACGGCGCCTGCGGCACCTTCACCTTCGACGTCGCCGCCCGGACCATCACCCTCGACCATGGCGATCGCTACATCGCCGTCGAGACCACCACGCACGTCTTCTGAGGCGAGCATGGCACACCCCTGGCATCACGCCCTCTCCTCGGTCCGCAAGTGGGGCGGCGCCCCGGAGGACACCCTCGACGTCCATAGCTGGTTCGACGGGAGCAAGGCGATCCTCGCCGACTTCCGCCACCGCGCGCTCCGCCACCACGCCGAGGGCATCTTCATGGCGGAGACCATCTTCGGCCCGACGCTCACCCTGTCGTCGGGCCGGATCATCCCGACCCGCTGGGTCGGCGAGCAGCATGTCCGCGAGGACCTCGGCTTCATCCCGTCCTTCGCCGACTGGGCGCGGGCGATCCGGCCCGAGCCGTGGATGGGCCGGGCGCAGCGGATCGAGGGCGATGTCGATCCGTTCGCCGCCGGTCGCGACGTGCCGACAGCCGGGACCTGATCCGCCGGCGCGGACGAGCAAAGAACCTTCGAATGCACATTCCCCGTCCAACCCACGCCCGGCCTCGTGCCGGGCGTCCCGTTTCAAGGAGGGCCTCATGGCCGACTATTTCACCCACTTCTCCTGCCTGCTCGACGTTGGAACCCCGGAGAACGCCGCACAGGCGCTCGTCCTCTTCGCCGCGCTCGCCAAGGACGAGGAGGACGAGGTCCGCAGCGATGGCTTCGCCGTCTCGATCGACGAGCCCGGGTCCGGCCGACTCTGGATCCGCGACGAGGGCTCGGGCGATCCCGAGCAGGTGATCGGCTTCGTCCGGCGTTGTGCGGCGGCGTTTGGCCTCACCGGCCGCTGGGGCTTCCAGTGGGCCAACACCTGCTCGCGGCCGCGGCTCGACGCCTTCGGCGGCGGTGCGCACGTCCTCGACCTCGCCACCGGCGAGACCGTCGATTGGATCAGCACCGACAGCTGGCTCGCCATCGTCCTCGCGGGAGACGACCCCGATGCCTGAAATCGCGGAGATCCTCATCTACCGGCTCGACGAGCTGTCGGCACCGGCCCGCGAGCGGGCAAGGCAGTGGGGTCGGGCTCAATTGCTCGGCCCGGACTGGCACGAGTCCGTTTTCGACGACTTCGAGGCGATCTGCATGCTCCTTGGCGTCACCCTCGCGACCACGCCGATCCCGCTGATGGGCAGCGGTAGCCGCCCGCGGCCGCGCATCTACTTTTCCGGCTTCTGCAGCCAAGGCGACGGCGCTTGCTTCGAGGGCGTCTACGGATACCGCAGGGGCTCCGCGGTCCTGATCCGGCAGCATGCGCCGACGGATGCCATGCTGCACCGGATCGCCGACACCCTGCAGGCCGTCCAGCGCTGGCAATTCTACGGCCTCGGCGCCGACGTCCGCCATCACGGCCGCTATTTCCACGAGCTCACCATGGCGATCAGCGTGGAGAGGGCGTCCGGCGACGCGGCGCCGGTCGCGGACGCGGACATCGTCGTCGAGGCGCTGCGCGACCTCGCCCGCTGGCTCTACCGGCGGCTCGAGCGCGAGCATGACGACCAGACCTCCGACGCCATCGTCGACGAGGCGATCGCGGCGAACGGCTGGACCTTCACCGAGGAGGGCCGCCGCTTCGGCTGAAACCGGCGAGAGGGAGAGGGCTGCCGGGAGCGGGATGGGCCGGGCGGGTCGAGAGAGAGCCGCCCGCGCCGATGTCCCAATCCCCCGAGGTTCTCCCGATGAACATGTTCTCCACCCTGCCGGTGCAGGCCGAGGCGCGCGCGCCCGTCGCTTCCACCCCCGAGACGTCCGGCGTCTCGATCCTGACCGCGGCGACGCTGCTGCTGCCGCATCTGGAGCGCGGCAGCAGGATCGACGCGACGATCCTCCGCGCCGTCATGGCGTCGGCCTTCGTCGACACCGACGCCATCGGCCGCTGGGACTGGAAGACGGCCTATGACGCCTGCGAAGCCGCGACCGTGCTCTTCCTGCGGAAGCATGGTCCTGCGCTGTTCCGCAAGGTGACGACCCCGGCCGCACGCCTCCGCCTGCTCGACCGGATCGCCGCGCTGCTTCCGACCCAGACTCGCCGCTCCGAGGAGAGCCGCGACCGGCAGCAGTTCTCGACCCCGATCGGCCTCGGGCTCGCCGCCGCCACCGCCGCGGCGGTCACGCCCGAAGACCTGGTGCTGGAGCCGTCCGCCGGTACCGGGCTTCTCGCAATCTTCGCCGAACTTGCCGGCGCCGGCCTCGCGCTTAACGAGCTCGCGGCGACCCGGGCCGGCCTGCTCGCGGCGCTGTTCCCGGAGACGGCGGTGACGCGCTTCGATGCTGCCCAGATCGACGACCATCTCGATCCGGGCCTCGTCCCGACCGTTGTGCTGATGAACCCGCCCTTCTCGGCGCTCGCCGAGGTCGAGGGCCGCGTCGCCGATGCCGCTGCCCGCCACATCGCCTCGGCGCTCGCCCGCCTCGCCCCCGGCGGGCGGCTGGTGGCGATCACCGGCGCCGGCTTCGCGCCGGATCATCCGACGTGGGCGCCGACCTTCGCCCGGCTGCAGGAGCGCGGCCGCGTCGTCTTCTCTGCC
>Ga0075163_10005181_pt1 | contig 17421 bp, 14 predicted proteins | sample JI1023141ADNA_FD_71478 | JGI IMG/M metagenome (GOLD analysis project Ga0075163, IMG submission 71478) | Wastewater effluent complex algal communities from Wisconsin, to seasonally profile nutrient transformation and Carbon sequestration -... | ecosystem: Engineered > WWTP > Effluent > Algae...
CGGAGGAGAGCCGGCCCGCCGACCGCGCGATCCTCAACCTCTCCTCGATCCTCGGCCGCCGTGCCGCCCCGGAGCTCCTCGGCTTCTCGGTCGCCTGCGCCGCGCTCGAGCAGCTCACCCGCGTCCTCGCGCTCGCGCTCGCGCCGCAGGGGATCCGGGTGAACGCGCTCGCGATCGGGGGGATGCCGGGAAGCGCGCTGGCCGCCGCCTTCCCGCGCCTCGACCTGCCGGAGACGCTCGCCGGGCTGACGGCGCTCGGGAGGGTCGGCGAACCGCAGGAATGCGCCGAGGCGGCGCTCTTCCTCGCCTCGCCGGCAGCGAGCTTCGTCACGGGTCAGGTGCTGTCGGTGGATGGAGGGCGAACGCTGATCGATCCGCTGGCCGCGCCCGGCTGACCTGCGTCGGCCCGATCGTTCGTCCCGCGTCAGGCGTGCGCGGGCTTGGCCGGCGCCGGGCGCTCGGCGACAAGGATGAGCAGGCTGGCCGCGAACAGGCTGAGCGAGCCGCCGACGCCGTACATCAGGAGGCCGCCGACCACGCCCCAGCCGGACGCGATCGAGATGGCGACACCGGCAGCAGCGCCGAGGGTGGCGGAGATCAGGAGGATGGCGAGCTTGACGTTCAAGGGAAGCCTCCGGTTTATGCCCCCATTCCTGAACGACGGTTCCTAACGACTGATTAACGGCTGCCGCTTGTTCCGCATCTTGCCGCGCGGTCGTCGGTATATGGTAAACGGCCACCCGACGGTCAACCGAGCCTGCCCGATCGCCGTTGAAACATTCGTGTCTGCAAGGGGTTCCGTCGCGCCGCCGTGATGTGCGGGCAGCCGGTCGCGCGATCCCGTCAGAGCGCGGGCAGCATCCGCGCGAGCAGCACCTCGAGCGTGCGGCCCACATCCTCCGCCCGCGCCAGCACCGCCTCGATCGTGTCCTCCGCCTGGTCGGGGCCGCCCGAGGCGTCGTTGGTGATCGCCGAGAACGCGAGCACCCGAAAGCCGCAATGCACCGCCGCGATCACCTCATGCACCGTCGACATGCCCACCGCCTGCGCCCCCGACGCCTGCAGGAATCGCCGCTCCGCCCCGGTCTCGAGCGACGGCCCGGTGACCCCGGCATAGATGCCGGCGCGGAGCGCGATCCCGGCCTCCGCGGCAATGCGCCGGGCGAGATCCCGCAGCGCCGGGTCGTAGGGCCGCGACATGTCGGGAAACCGCAGCCCGATCTCGGGATCGTTCGGCCCGACGAGCGGGTTCGCGCCCGTGAAGTTCAGGTGGTCCTCGATCAGCATGAGATCGCCCGGCGCGAACGTCGGATCGAGCGCCCCGGCCGCATTCGTCACCACCAGCGTCTCCGCCCCGAGCCGGCGCAGGATGCGCACGGCGAGCGCGATGTCGGCGGGGCTCCAGCCCTCGTAGAGATGCAGCCGCCCCTGCATCAGCGCCACCCGCCGCCCGCCCAGCCGGCCGATCACCAGCCGCCCGGCGTGCCCCGGCGCCGTCGAGGTCGGCAGCCCGGCGATCGTGCCGTAGGCGATCGTCGCCTCCACCGCCACCGCATCGGCGAGCCCGCCGAGCCCCGATCCGAGGATGAGCGCCACCTCGACCGGCGCGCCCGCGCGCCCCGCGAGCGAGGCCATGGCGGCCGCCAGCCGCGCGTCGCTCATGCCTGCACGCTCGCGGCGATCCGCGGCACCAGCGCCGTCACCCGGTCGAGCGTCGCGTCGAGATCGTGGAACATGAGCGCGCCGTCGCGCACCACCTGCCGCCCCCCGACGAAGACGTGCCGCACGTCCGACTTCGCCGTGGAGAACACCGCGTGCGTCGCCGCGTCGAAGAGCGGCACCGCGTGCGGGCGGCGGAGGTCGACGAGAATCATGTCGGCGAGCTTGCCCGGCTCGAGCGACCCGAGCCGGTCCGCCGCCCCGAGCCCCGCCGCCGCCTCGCGCGTCACCATGGCGAGCGCCTGCGCCGTCGTCACCGCCCGCGCGTCGAGCGTCGCGCCCCGGTGCAGGGTCGCGGCAAGCCGCAGCGCCATCCAGAGGTCGAGATCGTTCCCCGAGATCGCCCCGTCGGTGCCGAGCGTCACCCGCACCCCGGCGGCGAGCATGTCGGGCACCCGCGCGAAGCCGCTCGCGAGCTTCAGGTTCGAGACCGGGTTGTGCGCCACCGTCGCGCCCGTCCGCGCCAGGATCTCGATCTCCTCGTCGTCGAGCCAGACGCAATGCGCGAGGATGGTGTTCGCGTCGAGCACCCCGAGCGCGTCGAGATGCCGGATCACCGACCGGCCATAGCGGCCCTCGATGTCGAGCCGCTCCGCCCGGGTCTCCGCCGCGTGGATGGAGAAGAAGCCGCCGCGCGCGTCCGCCGCCGCCTTCGCCGCCTTCAGGCTTTCCGGCCCCACCGTATAGGCGCCGTGCGGCAGGCAGCCGGCGAAGACGTCGTCCGCGCCGGCGAAGGCATCGAAGAACGCCGCGGCCTCGGCCAGCCGCGCCGCGCCCGCCACCCGGTCCATGCCGCGGCCGTCGAAGAAGATGCCCCCCGTCGCCACCCGCATCCCGAGGTCGCGGGCCGCGGCGACCGTCTCCTCGGGATACCAGAACATGTCGAGCGCGGTGGTGACGCCGCCGAGCAGCAGCTCGGCAAGCCCGAGCGTCGCGCCGAGCCGCACCGTCTCGCGGTCGAGAATCGCCCCTTCGGCCTGCCATACCTTCTGCAACCAGGGCTCGAGCGGCAGATCCTCGACCAGCCCGCGAAACAGGCTGTCGCCGGCGTGGCAGTGCATGTTGACGAGCCCCGGCATCAGCAGCATGCCGCGGGCGTCCACCACCTCGCGCGCCTCGCGGCCGATCGCCGCCGCGGGGCCGACGCGCTCGATCCGGCCGCCGGCGACCGCGACCGCGCCGTCCGCGATGACCGTGCCGGCGGCGTCCGCCGCGAGCACGAGGGCGTTGGTGATGATGAGATCGCGCACTCGGTTTCCCGGGTCGATGGGTTGCCGAGGCGTGACATGCTCGGTTCCCGCCTGTCAACGCCGCTCATTGGTGAAAGCGACGCGATCATCTCGCGCCGGACCACGCCCGACCCGATTCAGGAATCAGTCGTGGGGACGATGCTCCAAGCGACCGAAGCGGGCTTCGGCCCAACGGGCGAAAGCATTGCATTCGCCGGGCCAGGGGCCCGGGATCTTCTCAGCGCGCCTCGTCCAGCGGCTCGGCGGCGTGGCAGGCCCCGGGCGTCAGCAGCCGGCCGAGAAGCTCGGAAAGGCCCTCGGACTCCTCGGCCGAAAGCCGGCGGCCGATCGCCTCCTGCAGCGCCGGCGCATAGACCGCCCACATCCTGTGCCGCATCTCGCGGCCTGCTTCGGTGATGACGACGAGCTGGCCGCGCCGGTCATGCGGGCAGCTCCGCCGCTCGACGAGACCGGTCTCCTCGAGCCGGGCCAGCAGCCGCGACAACCCGTACTGCGGCATCGCCAGCTCGCGCTCGAGCGCCACCGGGCGCATGCCCGCGTCACCCGCCCGCTCGAGTTCGAGCAACACGTCGTAGCTCCCGAGCGACGGCAGGTTCGCCGCCTTCATCGCGCCCTGAACGTGCGCGACGGCAGCCTGATGCGCCCGCATCAGTTGCGACCAGGCCCGAACGGCGGATTCACAGGGTTCGCGTGTCATGCCCAGAAGATATGCGGCGCAGCCCGCTGCAACAAGCACGCCGCCCGTGCCGCGCCGCGCGATCTCGGAAACACCGGGCTTCCATCAATGCAACTGCATGGACCTTGCCATTTCCATGCACCAGCATAAATCCCCATGCATCAGCATCGACCGATCCATGGAGTGACAGTCATGAAGACCTACCCGACCCCGCTCGCCGCCGTTCTCGCCGCCGTTCTCGCCGCCGCCCTCGCCGGCCCCGCGCTCGCCGGAAGCTCGCTCGCGGCCAACGCCGGGCTCACGCCCGCGGAAGCCGCCGGCCTCAGCCTGACCGAGATCGCCCAGGCGAAGTTCAACCGCGATGCCGGCTTCACCCAGAACGCTCAGGCGGCCTCGACCGCGAGCGCCGATGCGCGCGGCACTCTCGCCCGGGCCGCCGGCCTCTCCGCCGACGCGGCGCAGGGCCTGACGCTCGGCCAGATCGCCGCGGTGAAGTTCACCAACGACGCGAGCGACAACGACCAGATCCGCCCCGCCGATCTGAACGCCTCGCTCGCGACCCGTTCGGCCGGCGATCGCGCCCGGGCGCAGCTCGTCTCGAACGCCGGCCTCGGTGCCGACGAGGCCGCATCCCTCTCGCTCACCGACATCGCCGCGGCGAAGTTCGACCGCGACAACCAGTGACCGACCCGATCCCCGGATACCGGGGGATCCTCCCGCCGCCCGGCACGCCGCCGGGCGGCGGGAGGCGCCATGCGCATCGCCGCGACCGGCCCCCGAGTCGCTCGAGCTCCACTGCCTCCGCCCTCCCGCGCGAGCGCCAGGAGGGCCGCATCGGCCTCGGCGACCCGCCGGTCAGCGCACCGTCCCGCCGATCGCCTCGGTGATCTGGTCGGCGGCGGCGCGCACCCGCGCCCCGAAGTCGCTCCCCCCGTGCCGCTCCATCCGCACGATCGGCCCCGAGATCGACACGCCCGCCACCGCCTCGCGGAACTCGTTGAAGATCGGCGCGGCGATGCAGCGCATCCCCTCGGTCCGCTCCTCGTCGTCCATCGCCCAGCCCCGCTCGCGGATCTCCGCCATCTCGACGAGGAGCCGCCGCGGATCGGTGATCGTGCGCGGCGTGAACGCGGCGAGCCCCTGCTCGCGCACGATCCGCACCATCGCCTCCGGCGGAAGATAGGCGAGCAGCGCCTTGCCGATGCCGCTGGCATGGATCGGCCCGCGCGTCCCCGGCCGGAAGAACGCCCGGATCGGCTCGTGGGTCTCCACCTGGCTCAGGAACACCACCTGCCCGCCGTCGGCGATCGCGAGGTTCGCCGTCTCGCCGGTGTCGGACATGAGCTCGCGCATCACCGCCCGCGCCTGCTCCACGAGGCTCGTCCGCCCGAGGAAGGCGCTGCCGATCCGGAACGCCGCCTGCCCGACGAACCAGAGCTGCGTCGCCGGCTGCACCTCGACCATGCCATGCGCCTGGAAGGTCGAGAGCACCCGGTAGACCGTCGCGGGCGCCTGCCCCGACGCCTCGGCGAGCTCGGTCAGGCTCATCCCCTCGCCATCGGCCAGCGCCTTCAGGATGACGAGCGCCCGGTCGAGCGCCTGCACCGTCGTCCGCTCCGGGTTGGGGTTGAACGCCTTCGGCCGCCCCCGGCTCCGCTTCAACGTCGTGTCCATCCGCGCCTCCCTGGCCGAACCCTTTGGCCCCCGCCGCGTTGTCCCGGGCATGACCTGCAAGGAGCCGCCCGATGCCCGAGCGATCGTCCTACAAGCCCGCCGGCTACACCAGCGCCGCCCCGTATCTCATCGTCGCCGACGCCGAGGCGCTCCTCGGCTTCCTCCGCGCCGTCTTCGGCGCCGAGCCGCTCTTCCTCCACCGCCGCGACGACGGCTCGATCGCCCACGCCGAGGTCCGCATCGACGACACCGTCGTCATGTGCGGCCAGGCCGAGGGCGTCCCCCCGGCCCATGTCCACGTCTACCTCGCGGACGTGGACGCCGCCTTCGCCCGGGCCCTCGCCGCCGGCGGCAGCGAGGTCCAGCCGGTGGCGGAAAAGGGCGACGGCGACCGCCGCGGCGGAGTCGCCGACCGCTCCGGAACCGTCTGGTGGCTGTCGACGCAGATCTCACCCCGCAACCCGTGACGCCTCCCTCCGGCGACGAAAAACGAAAACCCGATGCAATCCAACGATATAGATGTTTTTCGCCGTCAGTGAAAAATTATTTCAAAAAAATTGTCGATTCGCCAGGCGGCTGATACATGGTACGGCGTGCAAAACGGAGGAAGCGCGAATGTCCAGCCAGAACCCAGTCTTCATCCCCGGTCCGACGAATATCCCCGAGCGTCTCCGGCACGCCGTCAACGTGCCGACGATCGACCACCGGTCGGCGAGCTTCGGCGAGATCTTCCTGCCGCTGTTCCCGGGCGTGAAGAAGGTCCTGAAGACCGAGAAGGGTGAGGTCGTCCTCCTCCCCGCCACCGGCACCGCCGGCTGGGAAGCGGCGATCTCCAACACGCTGTCGCCGGGCGACAAGATCCTCGCCTGCCGCCACGGCATGTTCTCGCACCGCTGGATCGACATGTGCCAGCGCCACGGCCTGAACGTCCACCAGCTCACCGGCGCCTGGGGCACCGGCGCGCCCGCGGCCGAGTTCCAGGCCGTGCTCGAGGCCGACAAGAACCACGAGATCAAGGCCGTCCTCGTCACGCACAACGAGACCGCGACGGGCGTGCGCTCCGACGTGGGCGCCGTCCGCAAGGCGCTCGACGCGGCGAAGCACCCGGCGCTCCTCCTCGTCGACGGCGTGAGCTCGATCGGCTCGATGGACTTCCGCATGGACGAGTGGGGCGTCGACGTCGCCGTCACCGGCAGCCAGAAGGGCTTCATGCTCCCGACCGGCCTCGCCATCGTCGGCATCAGCCCGAAGGCCCTGAAGGCGATGGAGACGGCGAAGCTGCCGCGCACCTTCCTCGACTTCCGCGACATGCTGAACACCAACCCGAAGGGCGGCTATCCCTTCACCCCGCCGGTGCAGCTCCTGTTCGGCCTCGGCGAGTCGCTGAAGATGATCGAGGAAGAGGGCCTCGAGAACGTCTTCGCCCGTCACCACCGCCTGGCCGAGGGCGTCCGCCGCGCCGTCGCCGCCTGGGGCCTCCAGCTCTGCGCCAAGTCGCCCGATCTCTACTCCGAGACGGTGAGCGCGGTCATGGTCCCCGAGGGCTTCGACGGCACGAAGGTCGTGGTCCACGCCGCCGACAAGTACGGCGTCGCGTTCGGCGTCGGCCTCGGCGATGTCGCGGGCAAGCTCTTCCGCATCGGCCACCTCGGCTCGCTCACCGACGTGATGGCGCTTTCGGGCATCGCCACGGCCGAGATGGCCATGGCCGACCTGAACTTCCCGATCACGCTCGGCAGCGGCGTCGCCGCGGCGCAGGAGTACTACCGCGGCACCGCCACCGCCCTCGAGAAGGCCGCCTGATCGATGGCCGGTGAAACCGTGGACGATCTCTACATCCCGACCTGGGACGACGTGCTGGCCGCGCATGAGCGCGTCCGGCCCTACATCCACAAGACGCCGATCCTGACGTCGCGCTTCATCAACGAGCTCGCAGGTTGCGAGCTCTACTTCAAGTGCGAGAACCTCCAGAAGGCCGGCGCCTTCAAGGTGCGCGGGGCGTCCAACGCCGTCTTCGGCCTCTCCGACGAAAAGGCGAGGAAGGGCGTGGCGACGCACTCCTCGGGCAACCACGCGCTCTCGCTCTCCTACGCGGCCGGCCGCCGCGGCATCCCCTGCCACGTGGTGATGCCGCGGACCGCCCCGCAGGCGAAGAAGGATGCCGTCCGCGGCTACGGCGGCATCATCACCGAGTGCGAGCCCTCGACGAGCTCGCGCGAGGAGACCTTCGCGCGGATCCAGGCGGAGACCGGGGCGGACTTCGTCCACCCCTACAACGACGAGCGGGTGATCGCCGGCCAGGCGACCTGCTCGAAGGAGATCATCGAGGAGCTGGGCTCGCTCGATGCCGTGGTCGCCCCGATCGGCGGCGGCGGCATGATCTCCGGCACCTGCCTGACGATCTCGACGATCTCGCCGCAGACGAAGATCTACGCCGCCGAGCCGAAGGAGGCGGATGACGCCTACCAGTCGTTCAAGCAGGGCAAGATCATCGCCTACGACGCGCCGGTGACGGTGGCGGACGGCCTCAAGGTGCCGCTCAAGGAACGCACCTGGCACTTCGTCTCCAACTACGTCACCGACGTGCTCCTCGCCGAGGAGCAGGAGATCATCGACGCCATGCGCCTCATCTGGGCGCGCATGAAGATCGTGATGGAGCCCTCGTCGGCGGTGCCGCTCGCCACCATCCTGAAGAACCGCGACACCTTCGCCGGCAAGCGCGTCGGCGTCATCGTCACGGGCGGCAATGTCGATCTCGACAAGCTGCCCTGGAACAAGTGAGGGGAGAAACCATGACCAAGCAGGACACCATCGAGGGCTTCGAGGTCGGCTACGACATCCCTGCCTCGATCGGCATGGCCTACGAGGACATCCAGACGCCTTGCCTGATCCTCGATCTCGATGCGCTCGAGCGCAACGTGAAGAAGCTCGGCGACTACGCCAAGGCGCACGGCATGCGCCACCGGGCCCACGGCAAGATGCACAAGTCGGTCGACGTGCTGAAGCTCCAGATGGAGCTCGGCGGCGCCATCGGCGTGTGCTGCCAGAAGGTATCGGAGGCCGAGGTCTTCGCCCGTGCCGGGATCAAGGACATCCTGGTCTCGAACCAGGTCCGCGACCTGGCCAAGATCGACCGCCTCGCCGAGCTTCCGAAGATCTCGGGCGGCCAGATCATCGTCTGCGTCGACGACGTGGCGAACATCGCCGACCTGTCGGCGGCGGCGCAGAAGCACGGCACCGAGCTCGGCGTCTTCGTCGAGATCGACTGCGGCGCCGGCCGCTGCGGCGTGACGACGACCGAGGCGGTGGTGGAGATCGCTAAGGCGGCCGACGCCGCCCCGGGCCTGCGCTTCCTCGGCATCCAGGCCTACCAGGGCGCCATGCAGCACATGGACGACTTCGCGGCGCGCAAGGCCAAGCTCGACGCCGCCATCGCCCAGGTGGCGGACGCGATCGCGGGGCTGAAGAAGGCCGGCCTCGAGACCGAGCTCGTCTCCGGCGGCGGCACCGGCAGCTACTACTTCGAGTCGAACTCGGGCGTCTACAACGAGCTCCAGTGCGGCAGCTACGCCTTCATGGATGCCGACTACGGCCGCATCCATGACGAGAACGGCAAGCGCATCGACGCCGGCGAGTGGGAGAACGCGCTCTTCATCCTGACGAGCGTCATGTCCCACGCCAAGCCGGGCTTCGCCGTGGTCGACGCCGGCCTCAAGGCGCAGTCGGTCGACTCCGGCCTGCCGTTCGTCTACGGCCGCGACGACGTGAAGTACATCAAGTGCTCCGACGAGCACGGCGTCGTCGACGACCCGAAGGGCGTGCTGAAGATCAACGAGAAGCTGAAGCTCGTGCCCGGCCACTGCGACCCGACCTGCAACGTCCACGACTGGTACGTCGGCGTCCGGGGCGGCAAGGTCGAGTCGATCTGGCCGGTCTCGGCCCGCGGCAAGGCCTACTGATCGCCCGTAGGGTGGGTGAATCACCCACCCTACACCCGCGGCGAGCGAGGGGCGCCCCTGCCGGGGCCCCTTCCCTGCCCTTCAGGTCTTCATACGGCCTTGAAACCTGGAGAGCAGTCGTTTTCCGGCAACAGCCGGAAAACCAGAAAAGAAGACTCTGCGCGCGACCCGCGCGCACAAGATGGCCGCAAAGGCGGCCCCCGCCGGCGCCACCCGCGCCATGCCCGAGGATTGATCTTTCCCGACCTCTGCGATTCCAACGGCATACCCCTATTTCACGCGTGAAATCGCCGCAGGGTGGTTGCTGCCCCACCGGCGCCGACGCTACCCAAGGAGCCAGCCGCATGCTCATCGTCCCCGAATCCGCCTGCCCGGACCTTCTCTCCCTCGACGACGCCTTCGAGCCGGTGGAGCAGGTCTTCGCCGCCATGGCGCGGGGCGACGCCGAGAACTTCCCCGTGGTCCGCGAAGCCCTCGGCGGCGCGGAGGAGGCGCTCTACGGCTTCAAGGGCGGCTATGACCGCGCCGGCGGCTCCCTCGGCCTCAAGGCCGGCGGCTACTGGCCCCACAACCTCGAGCGGCGCAACATCATCAACCACCAGTCGACGGTCTTCCTCTTCGACCCCGACACCGGCCGCCCGACGGCGATGATCGGCGGCACCTACCTGACCGCCGCCCGCACCGCCGCCTCCTCGGCGGTCTCGATCAAGCACCTCTCCCGGCCCGACTCGAAGGTGATCGGCATGATCGGCGCCGGCCACCAGGCCGCCTTCCAGCTCCGCGCCGCGCTCCGCCAGCGCCGGTTCGAGCGGGTCATCGGCTGGAACTTCCACCCCGAGATGCTGCCCCGCCTCGCCGAGGTGGCGAAGGAGGCGGGCCTCCCCTTCGAGGAGGTCACCCTCGACCAGATCGGCCACCAGGCCGACGTCATCATCTCGATCACCTCGTCCTTCGACCCGATCCTGAAGGCCGCGCAGGTCGGGCCGGGCGTCCACATCGCCTGCATGGGCACCGACACCAAGGGCAAGCAGGAGGTCGAGGCCGAGCTCCTCGCCCGCGCCACCGTCTTCACCGACGAGGTCGCCCAGTCGGTGACGATCGGCGAGGCCCAGCACGCCATCGCCCGGGGTCTCATCAAGGAGACCGACATCACCCCGATCGGCGCCGTCATCAACGGCGACCACAAGGGCCGCACCTCCGCCGAGCAGATCACCCTCTTCGACGGCACCGGCGTCGGCCTCCAGGATCTCGCCGTCGCCAAGAAGGTGGTCGAGCTCGCCAAGGCTGCCGGCAAGGCCATCGAGGTCGAGGCCTAGAGCGATATCCAACCGGACGGGATCGTCCGGTGATCAAGATATCGCGCAAATCCAAGACTCTAGCGCGGACGGGCCGGCTCTGCCGGGACGGACTTCGCTCTAGTCGACGACCCGGAGGGTGAGGTTCACCCGGCCCCCCTCCGGCCACACCCGGCTGCCGCCGGCCCGGATCCGGTCTATCCCATGATAGGCGAGTCGCGCGGCGCCCCCGAACACCACCACGTCGCCGCTCTCGAGCAGCACCGTCTGCGTCGGATCCTTCCGCGCCGGCCCGCCGATCCGGAACACCGCCGGATCGCCGAGGCTGATCGACAGGACCGGCCAACCGAAGTCCGCCTCGTCGGCGTCCCGGTGCATGCCCATGCGCGCCGTCGCCCCGTACCAGTTGACGAGGCAGCAATCCGGCAGCCGCGCCTCGGAGACGAGCGCCCGCCACACCCCGAGCACGCTCTCCGGGATCGCCGGCCATGCGGCGCCCGAGGGATGCCGCTCCACGTAGCGATAGCCCCGCCGGTCGGTGAACCAGCCGTATTTCCCCGCCGAGGTCATCCTGACGCTCATCGGCTTGCCCCACGGCGTCATCGGCGCGAAGAACGGCGCCGCTGCCGCGACCGCCGCGATGTCCGCGGCCATGCCGGCCTGCGCCGCCGGCGAGAGCCAGCCCTTGCGGATCCGGAATCCGCCCACCTCGAGCACCGGTCCCTGGACCTCCGACTGCGGCATTTTCACCCACTCGCCTCCCGGGCGCCTGCTTGCAGGCAGGAAATCGCAAACCTATATAGCCTGCCAGCCCCGGAACGGCACCTGCCGCTGTCCGGACAGGGATCCACGGCGGGGGCCTCTTCGGGACCCGCCAAGTAAATCGCCGCTCGAAAGGACCAGTGCATGTCAAAAGTCATCGGCATCGACCTCGGCACCACCAACTCCTGCGTCGCCATCATGGACGGGTCGCAGGCCCGCGTGATCGAGAATTCCGAAGGCGCCCGCACCACGCCGTCGATCGTTGCCTTCACCGACGAGGAACGCCTCGTCGGCCAGGCCGCCAAGCGCCAGGCGGTCACCAATTCCGAGAACACCCTCTTTGCCGTGAAGCGCCTGATCGGCCGCCGCTACGACGACCCGACCGTGGCCAAGGACAAGGAGATGGTGCCCTACAAGATCGCCTCCGGGCCGAACGGCGATGCCTGGCTCGAGGTCAAGGGCGAGAAGTATTCCCCCTCCCAGATTTCCGCCTTCATCCTGCAGAAGATGAAGGAGACCGCCGAGTCCTACCTCGGCGAGAAGGTGACTCAGGCCGTCATCACCGTCCCCGCCTACTTCAACGACGCCCAGCGCCAGGCGACGAAGGATGCCGGCAAGATCGCCGGGCTCGAGGTGCTCAGGATCATCAACGAGCCGACCGCGGCCGCGCTCGCCTACGGGCTCGAGAAGACCGGCACCAAGACGATCGCGGTCTACGACCTCGGCGGCGGCACCTTCGACATCTCGATTCTCGAGATCGACGACGGCCTCTTCGAGGTGAAGTCGACCAACGGCGACACCTTCCTCGGCGGCGAGGACTTCGACCTCCGGATCGTCCAGTACCTGGCGGACGAGTTCAGGAAGGAGAACGGCGTCGACCTCACCAAGGACAAGATGGCGCTGCAGCGGCTGAAGGAGGCCGCCGAGAAGGCGAAGATCGAGCTCTCGTCGTCGTCCCAGACCGAGATCAACCAGCCGTTCATCTCGATGGACCCGAAGACCCACCAGCCGCTGCACCTGGTGCTGAAGCTGACGCGCGCCAAGCTCGAGTCCCTGGTGAACGACCTGATCGCGCGCACCATGAAGCCCTGCCAGCAGGCGCTGAAGGATGCAGGCGTCGCCAAGACCGAGATCGACGAGGTGGTGCTCGTCGGCGGCATGACCCGCATGCCGAAGGTCATCGAGGAGGTGACGAAGTTCTTCGGCAAGGAGCCGCACAAGGGGGTGAACCCCGACGAGGTCGTGGCGCTCGGCGCGGCGATCCAGGCGGGCGTGCTCCAGGGCGACGTGAAGGACGTGGTCCTTCTCGACGTGACCCCGCTCTCGCTCGGCATCGAGACCTTGGGCGGCGTCTTCACCCGCCTCATCGACCGCAACACCACGATCCCGACCAAGAAGAGCCAGATCTTCTCGACGGCCGAGGACAACCAGAACGCGGTGACGATCCGGGTCTTCCAGGGCGAGCGCGAGATGGCGTCCGACAACAAGATGCTCGGCCAGTTCAACCTCGAGCAGATCCCGCCGGCGCCCCGCGGCGTGCCGCAGATCGAGGTGACGTTCGACATCGACGCGAACGGCATCGTCTCGGTCTCCGCGAAGGACAAGGGGACGAGCCGCGAGCAGAAGATCACCATCCAGGCCTCGGGCGGCCTCTCCGACGCCGACATCGACAAGATGGTGAAGGAGGCCGAGGAGAACGCCGAGGCCGACAAGGCGCGGCGCGAGCTGGTCGAGGCGAAGAACCAGGCCGAGAGCCTGATCCACGGCACCGAGAAGTCGGTGGCCGAGCACGGCAAGCTCGTCGACCCGACCACGGTCGAGGCGATCGAGCTGTCGATCAAGGTGCTGAAGGAGGCGATGGAGGGCGAGGACGCGGAGAAGATCCGTGCCCGCAGCCAGGACCTGACCGAGGCCGCGATGAAGCTCGGCGAGGCGATCTACAAGGCCCAGGCCGCGGAGCAGCCGGGCGCCGAGGCTGGCGGCGGTGCGTCCGGCCCGGCGTCGGATGACGACGTGGTCGACGCCGATTTCGAGGATCTCGGCGACAACAAGAAGTCCTGATCCAGCATGTGACTGGTAGCGGATGGCCCTCCCGGAAACTGGGGGGCCATTCCGCCGTTTGATGGGAACGACGCACCGATGGCGAAACGCGATTACTACGATGTGCTCGGCGTCGGGAAAGGCGCCTCGACCGACGACATCCGCAAGGCCTTCAAGAAGAAGGCGATGGAGCACCACCCGGATCGCAACCGCCATGACCCGAAGAGCGAGGCGCGCTTCAAGGAGGTGAACGAGGCCTACGACGTCCTGAAGGACGACCAGAAGAAGGCCGCCTACGACCGCTTCGGCCACGCCGCCTTCGAGAACGGCCACGGCGCCAGCGCCGGTGCCGGCGGCTTCCGCGGCGGCGCCGACTTCACCTCGGCGTTCAGCGACATCTTCGAGGATCTGTTCGGGATGGGCGCCGCCGCCCAGCGCAACCGCAGCCGCAGCAGCCGCGGCTCCGACCTTCGCTACAATCTCGCGATGACGCTCGAGGAGGCCTACCACGGCAAGCAGGCGACGATCTCCGTCCCCTCCTCGGCGGCGTGCGACGTCTGCAACGGCACCGGCGCCGAGGGCGGCGCGATGCCCGCCACCTGCCCCACCTGCTCCGGCATGGGCAAGGTGCGGGCGCAGCAGGGCTTCTTCACCGTCGAGCGCCCCTGCCCCACCTGCGGCGGCCGCGGCCAGATCATCAAGAACCCCTGCTCCGCCTGCAACGGCGCCGGCCGGGTGGCGCGCGAGCGCACGCTGAACGTCAACATCCCGGCGGGAGTCGAGACCGGCACCCGCATCCGGCTCGCGAGCGAGGGCGAGGCCGGGCTGCGCGGCGGGCCGGCGGGCGATCTCTACATCTTCATCGAGGTCGAGCGGCACCCGATCTTCGAGCGCGAGAACCAGGACCTCTACTGCCGCATCCCGCTCGCGATGACGACGGCGGCGCTCGGCGGCGAGATCGACGCGCCGACCCTCGACGGCGGCAAGACGCGGGTGAAGGTGCCCGCGGGCGTCCAGTCGGGCAAGCAGCTCCGCCTGCGCGGCAAGGGCATGCCGGCGCTGCGCGGCACCGGCGCCGGCGATCTCTACATCGAGCTTGCGGTCGAGACGCCGGTGAACCTCACCGCCCGCCAGAAGGAGCTCCTGCGCGAGTTCGAGGCGGAGGGCCGCGACAACAGCCCCGAGGCCCAGGACTTCTTCAGCCGCGTGAAGAGCTTCTGGGAAGGCATGACGGGCTGACGCGGGCCCCTTGGAGGGCTACAGCATTCACAGATCTGGGCCTGTTGCGCCTTCGGTGCCCATATCTCCGCCGGTGCGCCAGCACCGGCAGCGCCTGCATGCCCCCCGGCAGGCGCTTCGCGCCAGCCCATGCAGGCGCGCCGGTGCCCCAAGTTCGGGCCGGTCGAGCCAGGCACGACCGCCGACGTGGACGTCGGGGCGATACGATGCTCGAAGGCAGCTTGCGGGTCGCGAGATGAGTGTATCCGATGGCCTTGGGCGGCGGATCGCCCGGCCGGGCCGGCGGCGGCGGCGTGCGCGCCGGGGCCGATCGCCGCTCAGTAGTCCCGCTCGAAGAACAGCCCGATCGTGGTGTTGCCGTCGGTGCCGACCGAGCCGCGGGCGCTGAGCGAATTGCTGATCTCGACGTTCACCTGCGCCTGGCTGACGCCGCGGGTGTCGCTCTGCACGTCGACGTAGACGTTGCTGGAGACGTAGCGGCCGGCGCGCACCGCGGTCGAGCCGTCCTCGGCGGTCACCACGTCGAGGTCGTCGAGGCCGGTGGCATTGCGGAGCTGGTCCATGATGCCCGGGCCGCTGCTGCCGCCGGCGAGCTCGGCCGCCGCGGCGGCGAGCTGGGCGAGCTGGAACGGCGAGAGCGTGTCGGTGGTCCGGTTGAACAGCACCCGCGCCAGCACCTCGTCCTGCGGCAGGGGAGGCTCGGAGGAGAAGGTGATGGCCGGCGCCGAGGCGCGGCCCTCGACGGTGACGATCGCGGTCACGTCGCCCGCCTGGGTCTCGGCGACGAAGTGCAGCAGCGGGTCGAGGTTGCCCACGAGCTGCACCGAGCCCTGGTCGAACTCGATCCGCTGGCCGAGGATGCTGAGCCGGCCGCGGCGCAGGTCGAACTGGCCGACCGGCTGGATCTCGGCCATGGTGCCCTGCACCCGCAGCTCGCCTCCCACCTCCACGTCGAGGCCGCGACCGCGTATGAAGATCTGGTTCGGCGCCCGCACCCGGATGTCGAGGCCGATCTGCGGCGGCGAGCTGTCGGCGCGACGCGGCTGGGTGAGCCTTGCGCGCTCGAGCGTGACCACGACAGGCCGCGGCGGCGCCTGGTGCTCCACCTGCTCGAGCGCGTCGGCCCCGGCGCCGAGCCCCTCGGCCACCGAGATTTCGGTGCGGCCGAGGTCGATCTGGCCCGAGAGCAGGCCGCCCGGACCGACCAGCGGCCCGCGCATGGCGAGATTGCCGTTCGCCCGGGTGCTGACGAAGGCGCCGTCGGTGTAGACGACGTTGTTGATCCGCGCCGTCAGGTCGGCAGGGTAGCCCGCGGCGAGAGTCACCCGGCCCTCGGCCTCGATCGAGCCGCCGGTGACCACGTTGGCGCGGAAGGTCCGCAGGATCGCCACGTTCCCCTGGAGGCCCGCGTCGATGGTGATCCCCTCGAGGCGGACGTTGGTCTGCGGATCGACGAAGGTCGCGCCCGCCACCGTGACGTTGCCGCCGAGCTGCGGCGCGGCGATCGAGTCGCGGGCGGTGGCGTCGATCCGGGCGGTGCCGGCGACCTGCGCGGCGCGCTCGGCTAGGAACGGGTTCGCGACCGCGAGCGGCACGGTGCCGTTCACCCGCACGTCGAGCCCCGGCCCGGCGAGCGGGACGGTCCCCGACCCGGAGATGTCGAGCCCGCCCGGCGCCGACACCCGCGCCGACTGGAGCCGCACGGTGTTGTCGCGGAAGTTCCCCGCCACGGTGAAGCCGAGCGCCGGCAGGCCGTTCGTCGACAGCACGTCCGCGCTCACCCCGGTGCCGCGGACATCGAAGCTCGCCTGCGGGCTCGCGAGGGTGCCGCCCACGTGGCCGGTGCCGGTCACCGTGCCGCGCAGGCCGCGATTGCCGGCCATCCGGTCGACGAGCGCCAGCGGGAACGAGCCGAGGTTCACCGCGAGGTCGATGTTGCCCGGGCCGAGCGGCACCGCCCCCTGCGCCGAGGCGGCGATGCCGTTGCCGGAAAGATCGGCGGTGAGGGTCAGCCGGCCGCCCCGGGTCTGGCCGCTGGCGTCGAGGTCGACGGGCGGCAACCCGGCGGTGCGGGTGATGTTCGAGGCGACGCCGGCGGCGGCGAGGCGGAACTGCACGTCGGGCGTGGTCCTCGGGCCGGTGACGCGCATCGTGCCGTCGACCGTGCCCGCGAGCCCGAGCGCCGGCTGGATGGTGTTCGCCACCGCGAGGGGCAGGGCGTCGAGAGCCACGTCGATGTCGAGGGTCTCGTCGATGCCGCCCTGCGCCGTCAGGCTGCCGTCGCCGACGGCGAGCTGCAGCGGCGTCAGGTGGACGTTGCCCCCCTGGACCGTCACCGTCGAGGGCGCCGCGAGATGCGCCCGCATGTCCTGCTGGCGCAGGTCGAGCGAGGCGAGCGTCACCTCGATGCCGCCGCCGTCGAGATGCGCGAGCTCGCCCGAGGTGTCGATCCGGGTGCCGATGGCGAGCCGGGCGTTGGCCGAGACCTGCATCCGGTTCTCCTCGGCCTTGCTCGCGGTCGCGTCGAGCGAGCTCACCGCGATCCCGCCGACGACGAGGTCGCTGGCGTCGAGGCCGCCGGCGACCAGCGGCACGCCGAGCGCGTCGGTGATGTCGGCTTGCAGGTTCATCTGACCGACGCGGGTGGCGCCGACCGCGACGCCGTTCGCGCCGGCGACGACCTTCACCCCCTGCCCCGTGGTCGCGGGAGCGAAGGTGAGATCGGCGTCGATGGCGCCCGTCGCGTCCACGAGCGCGAGCGCGGCGATCGAGGCGATATCGGGCGCATGCAGGTTGAGCCGCCCCTC
>Ga0075163_10005182_pt1 | contig 17420 bp, 16 predicted proteins | sample JI1023141ADNA_FD_71478 | JGI IMG/M metagenome (GOLD analysis project Ga0075163, IMG submission 71478) | Wastewater effluent complex algal communities from Wisconsin, to seasonally profile nutrient transformation and Carbon sequestration -... | ecosystem: Engineered > WWTP > Effluent > Algae...
ATGGATCAAGCGCACGCCGACCGCGCACTCCTAGAGTTGGGAGTAGACGACCCAACCATCGTCGGCAAGATTGCCAAACCAACTGGAACCCCGCGTCGCGCACCGCACATCGAACAGGGACTTAAGCCACAAGCGACACCGGTCTTTCCGGTGGACAAAACGATTGCGACCCGCAAGGCGTTTGGTGATGCGCTCAAACGGGCGGGAGATGCCAATCCATCGCTGGTGGTCTTCGATGCGGACGTCAAAAACTCGACCTTCACCGATGTCTTCGAGAAAGCGCATCCCGACCGATTCGTGCAGTGCTTCATCGCAGAGCAAGCCATGGTTGGCCTCGCTGCAGGCTCGGGTGCCATCGGAGCGGTGCCGTGGGTCGCGACTTTCGCCGCGTTCCTGTCGCGAGCCTACGACCAGATCCGCATGGCCGCATTGTCCTCGTCGAACCTGAAAGTCTGTGGTTCCCATGCTGGCGTCAGCATCGGCGAAGATGGGGCCAGCCAGATGGGGCTCGAAGATCTGGCGATGTTCCGCGCCATTCACGGCTCGACCGTGGTCTATCCCGCAGATCCATACGCCACCTGTGCGCTGGTCGATGAACTATCGGCCATGCACGGCGTGTCCTATTTGCGAGCCACCCGTGGCGCAACCGCAGTCCTGTATGGTCCGACAGAGAAATTCCCGATTGGCGGGAGCAAAACCCTTCGCAAGAGCGGCAATGACTCGTGTGTGGTCGTTGCGGCGGGCATCACCCTGCACGAAGCGTTGAAAGCCCACGAGCTCCTCACAGCCGACGGAATCCACATCCGAGTAATCGACGCCTATAGCGTCAAGCCGATCGACGCCGTAGGTCTTCGCGAAGCCGCCGCCAGCTCCGGTCAGCGCGTGATCGTCGTCGAAGATCACTGGCTGGAAGGCGGACTCGGTGATGCCGTTCTCGAAGTCTTCGCAGAATCGGGCAACGTCCGCATCCGCAAAGTTGGCGTCACCGAGCTTCCCCACTCCGGCAAACCCGAAGAGCTACTCGACGTGTATGGTCTGTCTGCTCGACGCATTGCCGATACTGTTCGGGCCTTCGTCAAGTGAGCGAGGCGCTCACATCCGCACGCGCCGCGCTGCGCCATTACGAAACGATTGAAGGAGTGACGATTGCGCCGCTCCTCGATCGCCCAGAGTTGATACGACCACTGGGCGATGGACTCATCAACGAGACGTTTCTCGTTGAGCTTCCTTCTGCCAATGGCCTAGCGCGGGCGGTGCTGCAGCGGGTCAATCCGCTGTTCGGCATCGCTGTACATCAGGACATCGAAGCGATCACCCGACATCTCCAGCGTCGGCAGCTCCTCACCCCTGTGCTGGTGCCGACCCGGGATGCGCAGCTTGCGCTGGATCTGGGAACCAATGGCGTGTGGCGTGTCATGACGTACATCGCAGGTCATACGTTTTCCCGCATGACTCCTGCGCTGGCAGTCCCCGCAGGTGCACTGACCGCCCGGTTTCATGCCGCTGTTTCCGATCTTGAGCATCGCTTTCACTTTGTGAGAACCGGCGCTCATGACTTTGAGCGACATCTACAGAATCTACGCAACGCCGTCGCCAAAGCGGAACAAACTGGTCTGGAGCAGACTCCTCCTGGATTCCTTACTCTGGCCGATTCAATCTTCGAGATGGCGGCACGGGTGCCAGCAGAGGTTCCCGGCCCAAGCCGCATCTGTCATGGCGATCTCAAGATCAACAACCTCCGCTTTGACGATGCGGGACGGGGTCTGTGTCTGCTCGATCTGGATACCCTTGCGCACCTCAAGCTTGGGCTAGAGCTTGGGGATGCGCTGAGGTCGTGGTGCAATCCACTGGGCGAAGACCGTACCGATTCCTACTTCGATCTAGGACTCCTTCAGCCGATCTTGCACGGCTATGCAGAGTCCGGTCGAAGATTTGTCACCGTCGAAGAACGGGAGTTCCTGATCACCGGAGCACTGCGCATTACCATCCAGCTTGCTGCCCGCTTCGCCGCCGACATCATCAACCAGAGCTACTTCCGCTACGACTCTGCTCGGTTCCCAAGCCGAGCGGCCCACAACCAAGTGCGTGCAGAAGGACAGTTGTCTCTGGCGCGCAGCATGTTGGCCCAGCAGCGTGAAGCAGAATCCCTGGTTCTCGCCGCATTTACTTCGGCGTGATCCGCAGCGTCTCTTCCTGCTCGCTCGGTTCTGACTCCCATAACAACCGCTCACGGACCTCGTCAAAGCGCCACGATCCTGCGGACACCTCCACCGAGAATCCGCTGGGATACTGATAGCGCGGCACGAAAACTTCGGTGGGCGCATGGACCAGCGGACTCCGTCGCAGTCGCAGTTCGAAGTGGCGAGATTCCCGTGAGAACGACATCTGAAGTGGAGTTCCCGCGGTGGCGCAGGCATAGGGACGCACTACGGCAGACAGCGCTCTGCCCCCATCATAGAGATCCCCGGAGCCGGTTTGCTGATCGCGGCTGTAGATCGACAAGTCCTCACCGTTCCACATATCTCCATGCGCATTGTCATTGTCCGGGGTGTAGTTCCACAAGGTTCCCGATAGCAGGTTGCGATCAAGCGCGGAAAAGTAGCCATCCAGCGCCGCCTCCTGGGCCGAGTAATCCCCGCTACGGAAAGACGCTCCGCCATCCAGATCAAAGGGAATCCCGAACTCCCCTAGCAGAAACGGTATCGACGGCAGGTGCGCGGCCAACGACTGAATCTGCTCGGCGTATGCGGCCCGGACTTGCTCGCGCCCAAACACCGGCGTCATCCGAACCGTATCCACCGTAAACTCGGGATCGTAGTGCTTTCCCATCAGTGCCATACCGTCATAAAAGTGGCCCGCATGAACCACTCCCTTCGGATCACTGTCATTCCACGGAGGTGGCTCTCCAATCGGCATCGGCGGACCTTCGAAGAAAATCAGAGCCGACTCATCGACCTTGCGGATTCCTTCGAGCACTCGCAACACCAGAGGCTTCAGGTAGTCCTTGGCAAAGTGAACCGGACGATCCCTGACAACCGCGAAGTGATCTGGGCGTAGGATCTGTGGTTTCCCATTTACGACCGCCCACACTCCTTCCCGATGCCAGACATCGTCACTTGGATTGCGCCACAGCGACACGCCGTGGGGATTCAGAATCGTAGTTCCAACCGTTCCCATGTAAGAGGAAGAGAACTCACAAACCTCTACCTCGACAGGCAGACCGGCTGCTGCTGCCATCGATTGCAGTGGGGATGGAGATGAACCTTTCGCAACCATTCCCGGCACTGCATGCTGTAGACTGCGCACCCCTATGTAGCCCGCACTGGGTTCATTCATCGTGCCGTAACCCACGACATTGGGAAGACCCCGCAAGCTGCGCGCTACTTCACACAGAGCCGCAACATAGTGCCGCTGCAAGTACTCCGAAATGGACTCATCTTGCACGCGCAGGGATGGTGCAAAATCGTGTCCCGCAAAGAACAGGGTGAACAGCGTGGCCGCACCAAGCTTGGTGTAGTTGGTCGGCCAGATCATGGTCGGGAGTGCTCCTTCGTGAAAGGCATGCACCACAGCTGCGCCACAATCGACCAAGCTCTCACGCTTCATTCCCACCACGTCCAGCGTCCATGCCGGTGCCCCATCACCGCCGGTAAAGCGACTCCAGACATCTTGATGCGGATCAACAAATATCTTCAGATCGTATCGAGCAGCTCGTTCGACGAGCGCTCTTAGATAATCAAGATAGGCGCGATCGTACTGACCCGGCCCCGCGTGTTCGACCGCTTCCCAGGTCACCACCAAGCGCACGAAGAAATGACCAAACGCCCGCAGCCGAGCGAAGTGTTCATCGGCTTCGTCTAGTGGCAGCGGCCTCCCCACAAACGATGCAGACTCAGGACTACGGAGACTACTCTGCAAGTGACTTGCGCCGAGTGGAGTCTGCGGCACCTTCGCACTACCTGACAGGTTGACCCCACGCCATAGCAGCGTACGTCCTGTTTCGTCTTTGATCCACTGTCCGTCCGTTCTCATCGCGCCCTCCCTCTGTGCCAAAATCAGCGCTAACTGTAACCTGCTGACACCATCGCAGCGTCTACCCGGAAACTACCGGAATCGAGACTCTGCCACTGGACAGATCCAAAAAGTACTCATCGTTCTGTTCAATAATATGCTCTGAAATAGAGTAATATGCTGGTCGTAGAAAACGCGCTGGCCAAGACCCTCCATCGGGTGCCAAGACCTGACAATATAGACCCCGCGCTGGGACATACGACAAGCAACTTGGGTCCAGCAGTTCTTCGCTTCCATCACTCAGGAACAGATTGATGTCCGTAGCGTGTGCGGTCTGCGACCAGCGGATATGGCGCACATAGCGTGGCGTATCCACGACGGAAATTGGGTAAGAAAACGGCGGAATCTGCAGAAAATAGGAGCCGCCGGTTGTGCGCCGAATAGAGCGGTGAAACAGCGTAATCAGATTGGTGTTCACAAATAACTCTTCTTCGTGACGCCACTGACCTTCGCTGTCCAACGTAATGCGCGTAAGTTCACTTCCTGCGGTGAGTGCGCTGCGAATGGACGCCGGTAGACTGGCGTCTTCGAGCAGCCGCAACACATCATCAGTCTGCACACCGCTGTTCATGCGCATCTTTGTACTTCTTTAGTTTACAGCGACCGAGTTCCGCCGCAAGGCTCGCTTTCGACGGTAGGTGAGTCCAATTCCGATCAGCACGGACAGCGCCGCAGCAGAACCAGAACCGGTTGCTCGACCATTCCCAACGCGACAGGAACACCCTTCGGGCACCGCAGGAGCGTCGCTCATGTCCGCCGGAGCTGTCATGCCTGCATCGGTGCCCGCCACAATATTGACCGTGGCGCAGTGATGATAGAAGCAGCCTCCAGGATTGTTGAGCGGATGATTGTACATCCACTGAATCACTTGAAGCGTGCAGTTGTTACAAGTAAACCCATCGGGCAGCTTGATGGGCACCGTCTGGGCGGCACTCCCATACGATGCAGTATGCTTGAAGATGCCGTCGGCCAGGATCGGGAGTGTCGGGTTCGGATTGATCGGAACGCTACCGCAGGGAGTGTTGTTGGGAGAGGTTTCCGGAGTGACGACCGGATCCGCAGGCAAAGAGGCCGCATCCTTCGCAATGGCGACGCGGTAGTGGCCCGGATGAAAGATGGTTTCGTTGATCGACAGGTTGATCGTCTGGCCTGCGACATAGGTACGAACCGCTCCGGTGGGGGTTCCAGGAGTCGCCGCATCCAGTCCGCAAGGATAGGCTTTTTGTGGGCTTCCCAAGAGATCCTGGTTCGATTGGCTGGCCGGTTCATTCAAAATGAAGTGCGCCTTCGCCCATGAGGGACAGAGTGTGCCGAGCGCTGTTAGTGCCCACACCGCTACCGTCCACCGAGGGTGCCGCTGAATCCTGTGTTCTGCTTTCATGATCACGGTCCTTTGCTCTGCGGGTCGTCTGGTTCGATTGTAGGGGCCTGCTTACCACAAACCCATCACCTTCGGGCCGTTTCGCGCTACGCTGCCGCAACATGTCAGACAACTACGGCGTTACTTTTGCGCAGAAGCTCATTCAGCGTGGCGAGTACGAGCAAGCAATCGTCGCTGCGGATAAGCACGCAGATCAAGATCCGGAAAACCCCGAGCCCTACCACGATCGGGCGCGAGCACGAGCAGAGCTAGGACGCTATGAGGAAGCCTTCGCGGACTATTGTCGGGCCATCAAGCTCGACCAGACAGAGCATGTCCTCCAAGATTGGGAGGTTGATGATGGTCTGTTTTCCATGCTGATTGCCTGGGCACAGAGTCTAGGGACTTCCGTGCAAGCCCAGTCCGCTCAAGTTCAAGTCATGGAGCGCTATCTGCAGTTACTCCCAAACGGTCAACACAAGACCGAAACGGGCGAATGGATCTTGCGCTTCCGGGGCTTGCTAAAGTCTACGTTTGTCAAACCCCAAAGCTGAGACAGAAGCCATCTATCGCTCGCGCTGTTGCCCCTGTTGGCCACAGCGCATTGGAAACAGACGCAGCGACTACCATCGGGAGTCCCCATGGTAGGCCGCTGCGACCTCGAACTTCGCCAAGTCGCCACGCAGTTACTTGGCTTTCTCTTTTTCCTTCTTCTTTTTTTCCTTCTTCTCTTTGGGGGTGAGCTTGGGCTTGTTAACCTTCTTGGCCTTGTCTTGTCCCTTGGGCATCGTTTTTCCTTGGCCGCGTGCGCGGCGACTTCACCTTGTATCAGAACGTTCAACCGTTGCGTGACAAGGACTGCACGTTGTCCACCACTTTGGTTGGTCCATCACCAGTTGGGGCGCGGGTGCAGCGGGTTCCGCCGAGATCCGCAGTCGTTCAGCTTGATGTTGTTCGCGCAACCATCCCGTACAGCCAAGGAGCGGCAGGGGCCATGGAATGGCGGCACCGAATTGCGATGGCGAACTTCCTCCTTGGCCAGCCGGTGTAAAAGGATGTAGATCAGCCGATGGTTACGAGGTGATGGCTATTCCTGACATGCCTGGCGACGTATCCCCGCCATTTGCAGCGGAACTGACCGCCATCGATGCGCTGATGCGCAAGCTCTGCACCGACGGCATCAACCGCGAGCTTGGCCGCATAGCATGGGAGCACATCGCCAGCGGTGGAAAGCGGCTACGTGCACGGCTGGCTGTGCAGATGGTGTGCGCGCATGGCGCATCGGCCAACCTTGGCATCGCATGGGGTGCTGCCTGCGAGCTTCTACACAACGCGTCGCTGATTCATGACGACATTGAGGACGGCGATCGCTTCCGTCGCGGCAAACCAGCGCTGTGGGCTCGCTATGGCACAGCGCAGGCAATAAATGCAGGAGACCTCTGCATCGCTCTTAGCTATGCCGCCATTGGCAGCGTACCCGTTTCCGACGGAGTTCGCTGGCAGCTCACCAATGCGATGACACGTGCAGCGCGGCGAATGGTCGAGGGTCAAGCGGCCGAATTCGGTCTCTTGTCATCGGGTACGCCCGACTGGCAAGACTACGCCGCGTGTGTGGAAGGCAAGACTGCGGCACTGTTCGCGCTACCGATCGAAGGGGCGGCGCTCATCGCTGGTCGCACATTGGATGAGGCGCTGGCGCTGGCACATGGCTGCCGTCAGCTCGGACTCCTGTTCCAAATTCAGGACGACATCCTTGATCTCTTCGGCAACAACGGACGCGACATGCCCGGCAGCGATTTGGCGCAATCGGGTAAGGCCACCGCATTCGTAGTTGAGCATTTGCGGCTGCATCCGAGCGACGTCGACTGGTTGATGCGGATCCTGACCGCTCCACGGAAAGAGACCTCTTGCGAGCAGATCGGCCATGTCATCACGCGCTTTACGGAGGGTGGCGCACTTGAGGCCGTGTGGCAGCGCATCGATGACATTCGTTCTGAGCTCGCGGACTCACAGCCAATCGCACGTGAACCCGCGTTCGCAAAGTTGGTACAGGAGTTCGTGGATGCGGCGCTACGACCCGTCGAACATACCCGCTTGCGCGTCCTCTCCCATCACCACCTGAACGGGCGATGAAGCCGCCCAGGAGTGATGCGTTCACCTCGGGCCACTTTCGAACTCCGCAGCTCCGCGAGACGACCTAGTTGACCTTCAGGAGCTTCTCCCATCGGCCGTGTCCACGAATGAGACCATTATTGAACCAGACGATGCCGCGACTCACCGGCCAGAACGAGTACTTACGTCCCGCAGTCTGGCTGGGCGACCCGGTCACCACGAACTGAGCCTGGTCATTGACGCTCACTTCCTTGATTTTGATCGTGAAGGTGGAGTCAGGAAATTTCGGATCAGGCTCCTTCTCCTTGGTCGTCACGCGCACCTTCTCTGGGCCGATCTCGACCACCGGGTAGAAGTTCTTGGTACGCGCTTCGCTGTCTTTCCACTTCCCGTGCAGCAGTGAAAAATCCTTGGGCGAAAGCTCGATCAGCGCGCCTTCGAAGATCTTCTTGTCGTAGCCGGGCACTCGGGCGTCCAGATACGCCTTGGTGCTGACCAGGATCGAGTGGAAGTGATAGTGCTCGGGATCGTGCATACCGGGAATCGACAGCCGGTTCTGGGCATATCCAATCTTGGCGATGATGGCATCGAGAGCGATCTGCCGGATGCAGTCGTCACCCGAGCGAGCCCAGGGAACCAGCGCAGCCACGTCACTGTCGCGCCGCACGGGTAACTTCTGCGCGGTCGCCTGCAGCAAGTTGTACGTCGCATCGCCGTGGCGCTTACAGATCATCGTGAAGCCATTCGATTCGGACATCGTCTCCGGCCTGGGGAGCTTCTTCTCCCACTCGCGGAAGAGCGAGTCGATCTCGGGCGAGCCTACAGTGGGAGCAGTCGCAGACGCGGTGGACGGAGCGATGGCGATGGTCGCTGGGGCTGCCGTGCTCGCTTTGGCAGGAGGCGGAACTTCACCAGCGCTCGCCGGCGGGGTCTTCGCCGAGCGACAACTCGTAAGCCCAGCACCGAGCAGGAGCGCGACCCATCGCCAGTGTGCAGCGCTCACTCCAGCCCTCCTGTTCCGAAAGCAATCGCCGAGGATCGCCATGAGAAAACTCTACTGCATCCGAAGCTCGCGCTCACCGCTGGGTTCGCTCGGCGAGTCGCGGAGGCTCATTTCCCGCAAAGCGCAACCGATTGCAGCTTGGCTCAATCACCTTGCATCAAACCCACCCCGAGCACCTTGGATTCGAGTTAAGGAGTCGAGAATCACAGCGGTTCGCGTGGGCAACGATATCGGGCGTTACGCATCACTGCGCGGCTGCTGCCGTTCATCAAGTGTTGCCAGCAGGATCGGCAGCGCCATGCGGTCTTTCGGACGATTCGCTTCCGCCTTCACCTTAATCAGCGTCGACAGATCGAGCACCCGCAGCTCGTCGATTTTCTTCCCGATCAGCGGATCTTTCGTCGGGTCGTAGCCCACCGAGGCGGCGTGGTCGAGGTACTGTTGTTGCCCAGCTCTAGAGGTCGCCCCAAGACCTACCTTGCCGCCAAAACAAAAAAAGCCCGTACTTCCGAGGAGAAGCACGGGCAATCCGATGTGGCGCTGAGGGGAGTCGAACCCCTGGCCTATCGAGTGCGATTCGCTGGGGTCCGTCGGAGATGCTCGGCGTTTCGTTGCCCACGAACGGCAGGTGCCTGAAATCAACGCGAATCTCTGGGCAACGAGATGATTCCTGAACGGGACAGCCATCATCGCTCCAGGCAGCAAGGAATTCTTCCCATGGAACACGCCGGGCTCGCCCCTGAGCTCATCGGGGTGCCTCCAGCAGGCGCGCCACGTGCTGACGTTCGCCGTAGAGACATACACACTTTCTTTGCACTGCTTGTTCTGACAAATTCGCTCGATAGCAGGACAAAACGCAGCGGAGCGCTCTAATGTTTGACGCATCATTTCACCACCCCGAGGCTCTCCCCGGTGAGCCCGTAAGAGCCTGGGGCGCACCGGCTACCTTCCGTTTGCTCCTGCAAAAGACAGCGGAGCTCCTGCTGGCTGCCGCCTTGGGCTTGCCATTTTGGCCCCTGTATCTGCTGCTGCGCCTGTTTTGGCGTCGGCCGCCGATTGTCTGTTCGCTCGCACGAAGCCTGCGCTGCGCCCGCATGATCCTCACCGAACGGCCGGCGCAGGGCCCCACAGTCGCGATGCAACTCAGTCTGTTTCTGGAACTGGGACGGCGCGTTGCGCTCAATGGGGCCAGGGGGGTTGCCTGGTTCCTAGACGAGATCATCTGGGGACGGGATCTGCAGCGGGTTCGCATCGTGGCACCACTTTTCGAGATCAGCGCCGCGCGCAGCGGAAGTACCCAGCTGTCGCGCTACCTTGAGGACGACCCCCACCTGTGCGCGCCGAGCGTGCTGCAAGAGAGTTTCCCTCTGGTCTGGCTCTGGCGTCTGGCACCGCGAGTTGAGCGATTCATGCCCAAAGGCTGGCTAGACAAAATGGCGCATACCCTGATGCCCAAGGAACTCCAGGAGCGTCACGAGGTGAACCTGCTGCGTACCGACACCTTCGAGATCGTCTTCTTGGCGTTTTTTCAGCTCGGGGACATCTTCATATCTCTCGGCCCGCGTGCGTGGGCCGAGGAATTCCACTATGCATTTGTGCAAGAGGCCAGCCGGGAGGTATGGGAAGATGATTTTCTGCGCTTTATCGATGCCATCGGACGCAAGGCTCTGATGGTGGCGCGCCCCGACCCGGAGGGACAGCCGCGGCGCCTTTTGCTCAAAGGACACTTCCTGCTGGTGGCTCCGGCCTTGGCGCAGCGCTACCCCGACGCTCGCTTTCTCACCATGCTTCGAGCACCAGAGAAGCGCATGCAGAGCTTGATCAACTTCCTTCGCTGCCAAACCACCCTGCCGCCCTGTCCTGCCGCTCCTTGGCCGTGGCTGGTCGAGTACGCCTGCACCGCCGAGGTGGCCTATTGCGACACCGAGATGGCGTGGTTCCAGCGCGCCGAGGGACCGCGCCGCTGCGTCGTGCGCTTCGACCAGTACCTGCGCGATCTGGAGGGCACGATGCGGGAGGTCTACCGCCAATGCCTGGATCGCGACCTGTCGGAGCACGTCCCGCGCGCCCATGCGGAACGGGTGCGTACGAACTACAGCGTGGATCGTTCGCTGGCCCAGCTTGGCGTGGACGAAGCTGCGCTCAAGCGTCGGCTTGATGCTTATGGGCGCTGGTGCCGCACGGCTGCTTAACAAAACACCGGGGGTGTCTTCCCTGGAGACTCTCGTTTGAGGCTGTGGCCGCGGACGTGGGCGTCAAGATCATGCTAGGTGGGATTCTGTTCCAGCTTATTGGTGGCAGAAACCAACCATGTCATGGCCGCACTCTGCCGTTGAGCCGATCTCTCTATCCCCAAAGTTCGCCAGAACATCACGCCCGGCGCTTCCGCAGCCGGCCCGAAGGAGGAGCCTATGAACATCCTGGTAGACTTGGCCAAGAAGCTCGACATCATCCCAGCGCCGCAGGTCGATACGGTCTCGTGCGTCATGCGAGCGCGGGCGATCATCGAGGCGAACCGGCTGGGTGTCTTTCAGGCGCTCGAAGCGGGCCCCCTCACTGCCGAAGAGGTGGCGACCAAGCAGGGACTATCGTCGGATGGCACCCGAGCGCTGCTGGCGGCGCTGGTCGCGTGTGACTATCTGAAAGAGCGCGGCGGCCGGTTCGAAAACGGCCGGTGGGTGACGAAGTGGATCCTGGACTCCGGGATGGGCCTCGGTCACTTCCTAGGTGTTCAAGAGAACGTGTGGGACCGGGCCTCGACCCTGGGCGAGTGCGTGCGCACCGGCCGGCCAGTCAAAAACCCGCACGAGTCGCTGGGCGCAGAGGCGCAGCAAGAAGCAGAGGTGTACGTGCGCGGGATGAAGCAGATGGCGCAGTTCCTGAGCCCACACTTGGTGCAGGCGGTCACTTTGCCCACTGGATCCAAGCGTCTGCTCGACCTGGGCGGCTCCCACGGCGACTACGCCCGCGCTCTCGTTCGGCGCTACCCCGGATTGCAGGCTACGGTACTGGATCTTCCGGGGGTGGCCATCGCCGCAGAGAAGATCTCCCGGCAGCTCGGAGACACGCCGCCGGTCGAGTTCAAGGCTGGGAACCTCCTCGCCGACGATCTCGGTACCGGGTGGGACGCGGCGCTGATGATCAGTGTGCTACACGTCTTTAATACGGACCAGGCGCGGCAGATCTTCAAGAAGGTAGCAGCGGCCCTGGCTCCGGGAGGGGTCTTCGTCGTCCTGGACCACATGCGGGGCGTATCGCGGGGGCGGGACAGCGTGGTGGCGATGATGGGGTTGAACTGGTTGACGCTCGGCGGCCGGAGCTACACCCTCGACGAGGTGACCGAGCTGATGGCCGCGGCGGGGTTCTCGAAGGTGACGGTCCGAAAACTCTCGAGCCGCGTGGGCGCGACGGTGGTAATGGGAATCCGGTGAGTTCGTCTGTGGGGGCGGCGCACAGTAGGCCCAGATGCCGAGCCAGCGCTGCGAGGAGCGAATTACGCCGCAGACTGCATGACGTGGGTGCTAGTGAAGCTGCCCAGTTCCACACCCCAAACCCACCCCAAAAACGACAAATCCCACAGGCTTTCACCGATGGGGTTTTGATGTGGAGCTGAGGGGAGTCGAACCCCTGGCCTCTAGAGTGCGATTCGCTGAGGTCCGTCGGGGATGAGACTCGTTTCGTTGCCCAGCCTGGGCAAGTGGCGAAAATCACAGCGGATCGGGTGGGCAACGATATCGGGCGTTACTCGCCCCTGCCCGGCTTCTGCCGCTCCTCAAGTGTTGCCATCAAGATCGGGAGCGCCATCCGGTCCTTGGGTCGATTCGCTTCCGCCTTCACCTTGATTAGCATCGGCAAGTCGAGCACGCGCAGCTTCAGGTCGAAGTCGCTCAGTTCGACGGTGTGCGGCACAAGCTCGTCGAAACCTCGCGACCCGGACACCTCACACAGCACATCCAGCGGGCCGAAGGTGGTGTCGAAGTTCAAGTGACCGTGACCCGTCAGATCACTGGCCCGAGGACGCAGCTTCCGCTGCGCAAAGTCGGGTCGAAAGTGCGCGTCGATCTTGCTGAGCACCGAGAGCAGACGCTCCACATTTTCCGGCGAGCGCTTATGAACGATGTCGAGATCCTTGGTCACGACCGGCACGCCCGACAGAACCGCCGCCGCACCACCCACGACGATAAATTCGACGTTCCCATCGATAAGCATCGACAGTAAACGGACAATTGGATCGTCGGGTTGACCTGTCACCGACTGCCCCCTTGCGCCGACTTACGAGAAGCCGCCAGCCGTTCATAGAACCTCGCCTGCTGCACCGAAGCCACCAGCCGTTCCAACGGCGACCGCTGCAACTCTAACTGGATGAGCGAACGATCCACGTCCTCGATGGCAGCCAGGACATCGGGGTCATGCTCAGCGAGATACGCTCTGACCTGTGTTATCAGTTCGTCGCCCATCCACCGAGACAATGCCCGAGACGCCGAGGTGTCGCAACACTCGAAATGCGGAAGCAGGCTGGCACCGGTCCGATGGCGTCGCCGCAACACTTGACCACGAATGCTCGCCCGGCAACCGAGCCTAAGGAAACGCCGCCAGGCTCGCCTGGCACAACGTGGTCCACAGCCGGTCCACAATCCGTTTTCAGGCGACAAATCCCGCAGGTTTTCACCGACGGGATTTTGTGTGGAGCTGAGGGGAGTCGAACCCCTGGCCTCTAAAGTACGATTCGCTGGGGTCCGTCGGGGATGGGGGTTGTCTCGTTGCCCAGCATCGAAAAGTGGTCAAAATTGCAGGCTCTTTCTTGGACAACGAAATCGGGGGTGGCTGCGTCGTCCGCTCTTGTCTCGGACTCCGGCGTTCGGCAGGGTGCCTCGATGAAGTCCCCCAAGCTGCGTGGCCAATATCTCTCGAAGACTGCCGCCCACGTCTCGGTGCCCGCAGAGCCGGTGTTTGCCAGCTTTGTCGAAATGATCCGCGCGACTCACAGTCGGGTCGTCAACGCAGTCTCATCAATTTGTCTAGTATTATAGTATCTTAACCTTAACAGCGCAGACGCCCTTAGCGTTTGCTCCGAGTTCAAATTCCACTCGAACACCAGGATAAATACTATCCCACCTTGTTTCGCCATCGATTTCGTTTCGATGGGTAAAATACTCTGTTTTCGTATTATCTTCCTGAATAAACGCAAAGAGGGCACCAGGTCTCTTTCGTATCACTTTTCCGACAAAACAACCTGCACTTGCGCCACTAGAGCCTCCAGGAAATGTGCCTATTGCAGATATGGGTGTGAGTGGCTCTATGCCATGAGACGCTTTTCCTTCGAACTGAGTCTGTAGCAAAAACAGGCGAGCACTGAGCTCCGACCTATCAAGATTCCGGATCGCAGAGTAAATACTCCGTGGCTTCTCTTCTGGACAACCATATTCCTTGATACAGGACTCAATCCACGATATAATATCAGAGCACCAGGTCATGTCATCTGTGTGAAACAGATACAAACTATCGTTAGCCACTTTCCACACCACTCGAGTAATGCGAGCCTCACGTGAGCTATGCTCAGGCAATGAGCGTAGTAGGTTGATCGCAATGCCCAGTTTCTCTCGGCCCGCTGCACGATCGCCATATGATGAAAAGGTCTCAGCCCAACGCCTGTAACATTCAGCAGACTCAAGGGTTGTCGTGAGACGCCATTTGGCATACTGGACAGCCGTTCCCTTGAGTACCGCATCATAGAGGATTGCTGATTCCGCATAGCGACCAAGTCTCATCAAAAAAATGGCTTTCCTCGTAGACAAAATGGCATCATTATTACCAACAAGCATCAGTGCCTTTTCAATAATAGATAAGCCTTCTTCATAGCGATCTGAGCGAAGCAAAAAATAGGAATAAGTATACAATGTAACAATTGATCCCGGGTTCGATTCTAAAGCTGCCTTGTAGTGGAGGTCTGCAGCATAATTATCACCCAACTCTTGCGATAACATAGCACTGACTCTCTCAATCTCAGAAAAATCGGGAGCTAATGAACGTGCGCGTTCTACATATTCTTTGGCCTTCTCAAATCTGTGATCTCGAATTTCGCCAATGGCACGCGACAAGTCTCTAGCTGCAACATGCTCATATCGATTTGAGCAATGAACAACAAGCGGATCATAGCGATATGCAGAACGCCTCACCGACTCGTACTGCTCTACCGCGTGCAAGTCACGAAGTTTTTTCTGCACATCATCGTATGTGTCATTCCTGGGTCTAGCCATCTTGGCAACATAGTGCGATGCAATATCGGTAAGACCCAGTTTCGAAACTGCATCAATGCCGCTACCCAACATCTCGATCTCGGTCCGCAACATACTTGATTGATGGAGCGTGTTTAAAGACCACTGCAGAGCATCCTCTTTGACTCTCCCCTGTAGGAGATATCTCACTTCGGGTTCAGCAAGGGGTCGACCAGCACATGAGAGCACCTCTACAATTTTCCGTTGTTCTTCTGATAGAGAGCGATATAGATTCTCAAAGCAGAACTTTATTGCCTGATCCAAGGACCTCGATTGAGGAGCTAAAAGTTTTTGTGGATCATATCCATCGGTTAGCGCAGATATGAACCATTTAATCAGCAGTGGATTATTATGCAATCTCTCACAATATCGAACTATTAACTTCTCATCCGCGCTTGCAATTTTTCGCCTATTCAAAAATCGCGCAAACGAGCGGAATAGAATAGCAGAATCGGCAGGAGCCAGCGCACCAAGTGCATACCGCACTTCTACTTTGCCAAGGCCAACTCTTGATGTGATTAGAATTTTCGACCCGGATGGAACATTGGTATACAGCTCTCTAAGCTTCTCCGCTTGAAGCGTCTCAAGGTTATCAATTGCCAAAAGAACCTTAAACTCTCGCATATATTCAATTATGCTTTCAAATCCACCACTCTGTCCGAGTACACCGCTTGGCATTGCAAGCTCATTACTTATGCTATCTATTAATCCCGCCGTAGTGCTTATCGCTGTGCTGATTGTTTGAATTCCTCCTGCGGTGAGCGTTCTTGTCTTGAGACTTACCCAGACAATCAATTCAAACGGCGATGAATCTCGATCCACAAGATCATACAAACACCGCATTGCTAACGCCGTTTTCCCCGCACCACCTTCTCCGACAATCGTAACGACAGGGTTTGAGGAGCGAAGATATGTATCTACAACCTTCCTGTCCTGTTTTCTCCCCACAAATCCAGTATCATCAAATTCGGGAGCTGGCAAATTGTGCTGTACTGTCGCCACACCCATCGACCAAAAACTGGGAATAGACATGCCGAGGACATAGCTAGGTTCTCTGCGAAGCCTTTCCATGGTCTCTCGTAGTGTAGGCAGTTCAAGCATCGGATACTTGGAAATCGTATCCTTTGCAAGATCCATCAACTGTGGCATATCGTCGACTTCGAGAGGGCGAGAATGACATATCCGATTACGTCCTGGAGTCAGTTCGGTCAATCGCTTAGCGAGCCAGCTCACATCAGATAACCCTCTGCATTCAACCTCTCTACGAAGAGAAAATAGAGATTTTGATAGATCCGCAAAATCCATATAATCAAGCAAATGGTTATCTGTTAATTTATCAGAATTAACTCCAAGATGAGCAATTCTGCGAGGTTCAGCATTGGCGCGGACATCTTGGGGCAGGAACTGTGATATTCCTGCATCGCCAGCGACGTTCGACAGCAGCTGGCGCAAGTCCACCTCTAATGCGGATAATATTGCAAAACAGGTGAGTCTTGTAGTAATTTGCGATGATACTTGAGCTCTTTTTGAGGTTAATCATGCGGATGATCGATAGCGCCTAGTTAGCACTCGACTGCCTAGTCCACCGCATACTAACAACCAAACTCCTACCGTACCCGTTGGGTCATCGTCAAGTGCTGATCGGCAACGTCTTTGCGTGCAGTTCCGCCTCAAACAAACGGACGAGTAGGGAGTGCGTTCGACTCGCGATGAGCGTAGGTGGCTGGTTCATACTGCCGAAGGTGATCTCTACCGATCCCACGGCAAGCCCAATCCAAACGGACTCATGTACGAATGTTTGCGAACTCAACTTTGGAAATGAGGGGATGAGTCAGCGTCAAGTGAGGAACAAGAGCATCTTCCTTGCGATCCCTGGACGCCATCTGGGTTTTGTGGTTGACACATTCAGCGATTCATCCTCCGCTCCATCCCGGTTGCTCTATCCCGCGACTGCTTTCGTAGAAACGCCTCGCTCCGCTCATCGAGTAGGAATCCGATGATGATCCACTTCGGTTCCGAGCGAAGACTGACGAGTGGCTTTGTGATGAGCTTCCACCTATCCGTCAGAGCCGCTTCGATGGCTTGCTCGTCGATTGGTCTTTCCTCCTTCAGTCTCCGTGCAGTCACGCGCCGCATATACCTCTTCTGCCAGCGTGAATACCTGTCGAGCACCCGCAGTTCGTCGATCTTCCTTTGAATCAACGGATCTTTCGTCGGGTCGTAGCCTGCTGAGGCTGCGTGGTCGAGGTACTGTCCCGGTGACATCATCCGAAGGATTCGGTTCGAGATCCGCTCCCGTTCGTGCGCCACTGCATCGCGGTGCATTCGGAGTCGCTGATTCTCGACGGCCAACTGCTCGGCGCGCAGATGCGCAGCCCAAGCCGTTTCTGTCATTCCTGTGTCGTGCTCCTTCGGCGGCGTCTTCGGAGCCTTGAGCGCTTGGTCGAGCTGTTTCTCCAGCTCTGTGCGTCGCTGTTGTTCGTACCGAATCGTCCGCCGCTGGCTGTCTGCAACCTCGGAGACTTCCTTGTGTGCTCTCTCTGTCTGCGCAAGCCGGGATCGAAGCGCCTCACATTCCTTCACGAGCCGGGAGGTTTCA
>Ga0075163_10005183_pt1 | contig 17420 bp, 7 predicted proteins | sample JI1023141ADNA_FD_71478 | JGI IMG/M metagenome (GOLD analysis project Ga0075163, IMG submission 71478) | Wastewater effluent complex algal communities from Wisconsin, to seasonally profile nutrient transformation and Carbon sequestration -... | ecosystem: Engineered > WWTP > Effluent > Algae...
TTACACGCCGAAGTGAGCCTGGCGAAAATGCCGCAGCCTTCAGTGCCTGTCATGCGAAGGTTGCTGGACCAGAATTTTTCATTGTATTACAGCCGCTACTCGCTTGATGGAGAGCGCCTTTGCATGCGGTTCGACAGTGATATTGAAACGGCCAATCCCAACAAGCTATATTATGCTTTAAAAGAACTGGCCACCAAGGCTGATAAACAGGACGACCAACTGGTGCAGGATTTTTCTTTATTACAATCCTTAGATGCAGACCATGCTGAACAAATACCGGCTGCAGAAATGGAAACCAAATTTGCTTTTACACAGAAGTGGATTGCCGAAACGCTGGATTATATAAAAACCCTGGATGCAGACAAGTTCAGCGGCGGTATCAGCTATCTTCTACTGGTCCTTGCTTTCAGGTTAGATTATTTGATATGTCCTGAAGGAAATTTCAGGATAGAGCTTGAAAAAATTCCGGTACTGTATTTTGCAAAAGATGAAAAACCAGCCACTGAAAAGAACGAAGCGATGATCGCAGGTTTCAGAACCCTGCTGGCAAAAACAAAAGAAGAATTTGCGAAAGGCATGTACCGCACCCGCAGTTGTTTTGCTATTGGTGTACCACAGACTCATAAAACAATTGCCGATGGCATTAATGCTGCCAACAACAACATGAGCTGGTACCGCGATAATAATTACGCTTTCATCGGGCAACAGATATGTGAGTATGGTTTTGCTTACTGCCAGTATTCTTACAGTCTGCCAAAACCTTTGTCAGAGTTGTTTTTAGTGTTAATGCGGGTTAATTATGCAGACTATTTTAAAGCGCTGGGCTATGCAGATGCATATTACGAAGCAGATAAAAGCAAATTTAATGACCGGGCTATCACCGAAAAAGTAAACGCCATCATTGCCGCATGGCGAAAAAAATATCCTTTGCTCGATTTTAAAACGCAAAACCTGCGTTTTGACAACCTGCTCAACTTCAACCACAGTTTTACCACCGAAATTGAACTTTTAAATTTTGACGCCAAATGACCAGTCCCGAAATAATAGAAATATACCAGAACGCCATTATACAAATCGCCACGCAAGGCGGCACAGGCAGCGGCTTTTATATTAAGGAGTACGACATTATTGTAACCAACAACCATGTGGTTGATAATGCCGCCGAAGTTACCATCCAGGGAAAAGTTTTTCCAAAATCTTTAAGCCGGGTTTGGTACACCGACCGCAAACATGACCTGGCTTTTTTAGAACCGCCTGCCGGCGCAGCACTTGCCGAAATTGGCCTGGGCGTTTATGAAGAAATGAAAGATGGCGATGAGGTCGTTGCAATTGGCCATCCTTATGGGCTGAATTACACTGCAACGCAAGGGGTTATTAGTAAAGTAGACAGAGTGAGAGACGGATTGAAATACATACAGATCGATGCAGCGATTAACCCAGGCAACAGTGGTGGTCCGCTGGTGAACGAAAAGGGACAGATCATTGGTGTAAACTCTTTCATCATTCGTGGTGGCGATAACCTGGGTTTTGCTTTGCCGGTAAATTATTTACGTACGGCTTTACAACTGTACATGCCCAGCCGTGGCCTTGCAGGCACACGCTGCGTTTCCTGCGATTACCTGGTAACGGCTGCCAATATTGATTCTGGTAAGTACTGCGCCAGCTGCGGTACAGAAGTAAAGTTGCCTGAAATGCCGGAAAAAGAACCGGAAGTTGTAGGCACCCCCAAAACGATTGAAACGATTTTAAAAGAACTGGGCAAAGATATTAAGCTTGCCCGCAATGGCGTTAACAACTGGGAAGTGGAAGAAGGCAGCGCCAAAATAAAGATCAGCTATAACGCAACCAATTTTTTTATTGTGGGCGACGCTTATTTATGCCAGATGCCTTCCGATCCTTTAAAAATAAAGTCGCTCTACAAATTTTTGCTGGAAGAAAATTATAAAATGCGTGGATTGGTATTAAGCTGCAACGGGCAAAATATTGTATTGAGTTGCATTATGTACGACCTGGATGTAACAGTTGAAACCGGGAAAGAGCAATTTGAAAAACTGTTTAAAAGCGCAGACGAATACGATGACCTGCTGAAAAATGAGTTTGGGTGTATGGACAGGTTGATCGAATAACATCGGCACTTATACAATTAAACAGCTATCTTATACAGCGAAGCAGGATATATTGCTTCGCTTTTTTTATATTTATGGCTAATGCCAAAATTAATTCATCATATATGTATTGCCTGCTGCCTGATGATCATTAACCAGGCTTCGTTTTCTCAATCAACACAAACCATATTTTATACAACCAAAGATGGGCTGCCTTCCAGCTCTATTTATAAATCGGTGCTGGATAGCCACGGTTTTTTATGGGTAGCAACAGATAATGGCATTGCTAAATTCGACGGGAAGAATTTTAAAACATATTCAACCGCACAGGGCCTGCCCGATAACGAGATCACAGACATTTTTATTGACAGTAACCGGCGCATTTGGGTAACACCTTTCAGGCGCACGGCAGCTTATTATAACCCGGTTAAAGATCGTTTTGAAAATGAAGAGACCGATGCCGAATTAAAAAAAGTAGAGCTGGGTAATACAAACCGCGGCAGTGTATTGCAATTTGGCGGCATGGCATTCTGCAATAACCTGCGTGATTTTTTTATTTATAAGAACGGAAAAGCTACTGTGTATAAAGGCCTGATGAACATTAAAAAATCAGCTACTCCCGAAAAGATCATAGAGTTTAGTCCCGGAAAATATATGCTGGTTAGTCCTGATTCTGCAAGGGTTTTTGCAAATGGCAGATTTGTAAAGTCTTTTCTGCTGGGCAATAATACCTTCTTCAGTGAATATTTTAATGGTGTTCTATATATCAGTTCTGAGGATAAAATAAAAAAATATGCTGTAGATGCCGAAGGCAATATGGCGCTGATGCTGGAAAAGAAACTACCATTCCTTATCCGGATTTTTTGCAGGGCCGGAAAGAACCTGGCCGTTACAACATACAACAGAACAACCTACCCGGTAGATACCGCTACATTGGAACTGAAAGATCCGCTGCTCTATAATATTGCGGTAAGAAATGTACTGGAAGATAAGAACGGAAGTACCTGGATAGCTTCAATAGACAGGGGCCTGATAAAGATCCAGCAAAAAAGAATTTCATCTTTTACTATTTCAGATAAAACGCTTAATGATGAGATAACACAAAGCTTTAATGCGCTTGCCTTCATTAATAAAAAAATAGTAGCTGGTAACAATTATGGCGAAATACTGGTATACGACGGAGTTTATGATATTAAACGAAGGGCAATAAGCACAGAGAAAAACATGGATGGGGTAGTGAGAAAAATAGTGGACCTGAATGATAAAATTTATGTTGCCTGCCAGACTGGTTCTTTTTTACTGGATAGCAAAAGCCTTACCATCATCCAGAAATTTGAGAAACAGCAAAACGCATCCTCCAAAGCCGCTTTGCTGCTGAACGACTCAATAATATTGCTCGGCAATCATTCAACCGTTCAGCTTTATAACTTTAAAACGGAAAAAATAATTGAACAAAGAGTAAAAAGAGTAACGGCGCTTGGAATAAACCAGTCAAAAACAATCTATGTTGGCTCTAACGATGGCCTGTACCGCTGGGATAAAGATTCACTCTTTTATTTTGGTAAAACCTACAGCTCTCTTAGTTACAGGGTAAATACCATCTTTAGTACAGCCGATAATCTTTTGTGGGTGGGGCTTGGCTCCGACTCGCTGCTGGTATTGAATAATGATAAACTGGTAAAATCAATTGCCCTGGGAGATATTATTCCCGGTAACGTTTGTAAATCTCTGTACAGTAATAAAGCCGGTGTTATATGGCTTGGAACCAATAAAGGCCTTAATAAAATTCAATATAGTTTTACCCTTGGCCAGCTTTCTTTTTACAATACATCTTTTGGCTTATCAGATGGTTTGATTGGTGAGCAGGTAAATGAAATAACAATTTACAAAGACACAGTATATGCTGCTACAACCGGTGGTATCAGCTATTTACCGGAAAATTTAAATTTGCCGGTAGCAGATATAACCACATTTATCACCAGGGTTTCTATTAATGGTGCTGATACGCTGGTAATGAAAAACTATACTTTGCCTTATGATAAAAACGAGATCAGCATAAGCTTCTCCGGAGCCGACCTTACCGGCTATTATCCGCTGTTTGAATACCGCATAAATGATGGTAGCTGGCAAAAAACAGATAAGAATAATATTGAACTAAGGCTTGCATCAGGTAAGTATAATATCCAGATAAGAGGTATGAAACGGGATGGCTCGGCTTCTTCACAAACAGAAACAATTTCTTTTTATATTAAAACACCATTTTGGGAAAGCGGTGTGTTCTGGACCATTGCTGTGCTCTCGCTGTTTATCATCAGCTTTTTTGTTTTGGAAACACGTAACAAACAAAAACGTAAAGCTGCAGTAGAAAAAGTAATTACCGAGAAGAAACTGACCGAGCTGGAGATGCAGGCGCTCAAAGCTCAAATTAATCCCCACTTTGTATTTAATTGTCTCAACTCTATCAAGGGATTTATTTTTGATCGGGATTATGCACAGGCCGATAAGTACCTGGATAAATTTTCGGACCTAATGCGGAGTACGATCGATAATTCTGATGCTGCCATTATTTCTTTGCAAAATGAGATCAGCTATCTAGACAATTATCTGCAACTGGAAAAGCTACGCTTTGAAGATAAATTCAATTACAAAATTGAAGTGAATGCAGATATTGACAGAGAGAAATTTTTTGTACCCGCTATGCTTTTGCAGCCCTATGTTGAAAATGCTATCCGGCATGGGATGCGTTTCCTGGAGAACAGGAAGGGACAGATAAAAATAAATGTGTACAAAGAAAACAATTTCTTAGTTTGTGAAATAGACGACAACGGCATTGGCAGGGAGAAAGCCGCGGCACTTAAAAGCAAGCGGCATGTAGAGTATCAAAGCAGGGGCATGAATATATCCAGGCGCAGGGCAGAGCTGTATAATATAGACCAGCAGGTAACAGATAAAAAAGACGAAAACGGAAATGCAACAGGAACAACCATTACAGTAAAAATCCCTTTAAATTTTAAATAATCCACAGGAATCTGCGAATGATCAACTGTATAATAATAGACGATGAGGCAAAAAATATAAAGCTGCTGCAGAACATGCTGCAGATGCATTGCCCTGCGGTAAATGTACTTGCTACCGATACCGAAGCAAAGAATGGTTTGTTGCTGATAGATGAATTGCAGCCTCAGCTTGTTTTTTTAGATGTGGAGATGCCGCATTTAAACGGTTTTGACATGCTGAAAAAACTGGAGCCAGTAAGCTTTGAGGTCATTTTTGTAACAGCTTACAGCCATTATGCCGTAGAGGCATTTGAGCACCATGCAACCGGCTATATTACCAAGCCCATCAATACCGAAAAATTAATTGCCGCAGTAAACACAGCAATTAAACGCATCGAAGAAAAGAACATCAATAAGAACTTATTCTCCATTTTAGAAAAAAATACGCAGGCTGCTGCACCGGATAAGATCCCGTTATCAACAAGCAACGGGTTGGTTTTTGTAAAGCTTGCCGAAATTTTATATTGCGAAAGCAGCGGCAACTATACCAATTTCTACTTGTGTAATGACAAAAAAATAATGGTAAGTCGTCAATTGGGCGAATATGAAAAACTGCTGCCTGAAATAAACTTCACCCGTATTCATGATAAGTATATCATCAACCTTTCTTTTATTAAGGAATATATAAAAGGCAGTGGCGGCGATGTGATTTTGGAAAACGGAAAAGAATTACCGGTTGCATCACGCCGCAAGGAAGAATTTTTAGCCAGGTTTGAAAAATGGCTGAGAAGAAAATAATTTCATTCTTTTTATACGGCTATATTTCCACGGCCGCACTTATACAAACATCTCCCACACTTATACTCAGATACCCTGAAAATATTTCCTGTAAAGGGTTTCCGTTTATACAATCATCCGCTGCAGCTATACAGTTTTAAAAAAAGCAACAGGCTTTTGTTTCATTTTTGTGTTATCAATTTTTTAATAATTAAAACAACACAACATGAAGAATTTTACACAAGCAACAATGATAGCCTTACTTTTTAGCACAACTGCTTTTTCGCAAACGCAAAGTAAACCAACCCCAACTACTAAGGTTACACAAAGTAAAGCCGCCGACAAGGAACTTGATAAAAACCAGTCGAAAATGCAGGGAGACCCTGTACATGGCGTAGATATAAAATTAGGGGTGAACGGACAGGACAAAGAGTTAGATAAAAATCAGCCAGCGAAAAGTACGAATAACAACAATTCAACAAGCACAGTTCCGTCCGATTTGCAAAACGCCAGAAAAGTAAAAGGATAACAGCACTTATACAACCAATGCCTGCGGCTGTACAATCAGCCCAAAAAGGCAAATACTTCTTTTAATCTTTAAGTTGTTAAAATTATCATCATGAAGAAAATAAAACTGCTTTTACTGTTACTCATGTTTGGCGCAGCCTCTGCCTACAGCCAGCTACAACAGATAAAAATTGTAAGCTTTACTGTTAAGAACCAATTGCCGCCAGTAATTGATAACTGGGGTAATATACCGGGCTCTTTATTGCTGGTGGCGCAATTGCCACCTAATGTAAGCGTAAAAGGGATCAGGCTGATGGTGCAGATAAAAGGCGGAGGCGCTATTATCTGTAGCAACAATTCGGCTGGCGGTATGCAGGTTGATGAATTTACTACCCGTACATTTTCTGCCAACGAACTTACCAGTACTTTACAAGGTTGCCGCGATCTGAAAGAAGGAAGCTATTCTATTTGTGTGCAGTTTTACAATGTTGACCGGGTGGCCATTAGCAACGAAGTGTGTAAAGAATTCAGCGTTGAAGCACCCAGGGATATCGAATATACTCCGCCAACATTAATAACTCCCGAAAACGGGAAAGTATTCAGCGAAGCAGAATTAAGCAGGCCGGTAAATTTTCGCTGGACGCCACTGGTACCCAAACCCAGGGACCCTGTTACTTACCGGTTAAAAGTTTGGCAGCTGATGCAGGGCCAAAACAGCACCGAGGCAATGCGTAGTAATCAACCCATTGTTACCAAAGATGTTGATAATATAACCCAGGCTGTTGTAAGTGGAATTTATACCGGTCCATGCAGGCCACCTTACCTCTGCGAATTTGTATGGCAGGTACAGGCTTTGAACAGGGAAGGCAAACCTGTTGGAAAAAATGAAGGTAAGAGCGACTCATATACTTTTAAAGTTGAAAGCAGTTCAAATACCGCCACACCGCCACAACTGATCGTTCCTAATGATGGTAAAGCGTTTGCCGCAAACGAAATGTCGGCACCGGTTATGTTCAGGTGGACTCCATTGGTGCCCAAGCCACAGTCTGTTATTTATCGTTTAAAAGTATGGCAACTGATGCAGGGCCAAAGTGGTGCACAGGCTATGCGCAGCAACCAACCCATTGTAACAAAAGACGTTGATAATATTACCCAGGCGGTGGTTAGCGGAATTTATACGGGTCCATGCAGGCCACCTTATTTATGCGAATTTATATGGCAGGTGCAAGCCCTTGACAGGGAGGACCATCCTGTTGGAAATAACGAAGGCAAGAGCGAAGCATGGTCATTCAGTGTAAAAGAAAACAGCGGCGGAACTATTACAAACACATCCCCTGCAAATGCAAAACAGTTTTCGCCGGAAGATGCAAAAAGCAATATTAACTTCCGCTGGACAGCACTTGTACCAAAACCACAGGAACCTTTTACTTATCGCATAAAAGTATGGCAATTGATGCAGGGCCAGAATGGTACCCAGGCTATGCGTGAGAACAAACCGATTGTTACCAAGGATGTAGATAATATTACCCAGGCTGATGTTGCATCCATACTAAGATCTGGTTGCACCAGCGGTCCATGTTGCCCACCTTACCTCTGTGATTTTATCTGGAATGTGGAAGCCCTGATACTTCAGCCCGGCGCGACACCCAGAATTGTTGCAACAAGCGAACCGACAGTATTTAATGTAAAACAAAAAGAACCAACAGCAGGCGAATGTTCTCCTCCTAAATTAGAATCACCCGCAAATGCAAAATCATTTGCACCAAAAGATGCTTTGGGAGGAATTACTTTCCGCTGGACGCCGCTGGTGCCCAAGCCAAGGGATCCTGTTACGTATCGCTTAAAAGTATGGCAACTGATGCAGGGACAAAATGGTACACAGGCGATGCGTGAGAACAAACCTATTGTAACCAAAGATTGCGATAACATTACAGAAACTTCCATCAGCAATATTTACACCGGCCCATGCAGGCCGCCATACCTCTGCAACTATGTGTGGGAAGTGCAGGCATTAACACGGGAAGGCAAACCTGCCTGCGAAAAAAACGAAGGCAGAAGCGAAACCTTCGGCTTTAAAATTCAAAACAATATTGACATACAGATAGACAGCTTAAAAGTTGGCTGCTGCGAAAAAGGTGTTCAGTCAATTTATATTAAAGTAAGAAACAACCTTGCTACACCTGTAAATATTGTTGCTATAAAATATAAAGTAAATGGTGTTGGAGCTTCTATTACGCTTTCACCTACAAGCCCAACAATACCACAAAATATTGCTGGAAACAGTTTTAAAGTTTTTACCGCAACTATCGAATGTAACCCGGCCATTAACTTCCTTAAGTTTTTGGTAGATGCAGAAGATGTGGCTGACCCCGATAATAAAGAAACAGAAGTAAAAAGTGATACGCTGAATTGTATATGTACTGCCTGCAAAGACATTAAGATACAACCGAACGAGAAAGATAAACCAACCATTACATCAACAGCCATTACCCAAAACCTGAGTTTGGTTACGGGTCCTGGTAAAGTAAAAACAGTGAAGATGGACCTGGTTTATTTTGAATTTGTGCCAGAATCGGATGATTGTTTGGTTTGTACAACACCCGCTGCTCAAATGGGAAATTTTAGTGGAGGTACATTAAACGGAGTTGGCGGCTCGGGTGCAGGCACGCACGGACTGGTATGGAATTTTTCTCCGCCAAAAGATATGAATGGGGGAGTGCCGTTGCAATACAATATCAGCTATCCTAAAATGGTAGCCTGCTGCGGAGCCAAAGCAAAGTGGTGCATACGATATACGGTTACATACGAGAACTGTATAACCTGCAGCACTGTGGTATGTAATTACGAAGCTTATATAAAGGGATGTAACAAATAAAACCGCATTAATCAGTTGACATCAAAAAATTAAAACAATGAAAAAATTAATTCTATTCATATTCATTTCATTAGTTTTTATAAAAACTAATGCACAGGTAAATGCGGTTTGCTGCCCCGAAAAATTTGAATTAAAACAACTCATCAACAACCGCCAGTGCGATTTGTTATGCGACAGTAGTTTTAAAGAACTGGGAACCGCTGCAGGCCAGGTTCCCCCGGTTTTAAACCCTCAACAAAAGCCAGCCATCGTTGCCTGCAAAAATTCGCAGATGACATACCTGGTTATTCCCAATTTGCAACCCACATTTACCTATACCTGGACTGTTACAGGAGGCACCATAATTTCTACCAATCCCGGAAACCCGGTTACAATTAACTGGGGCAATGTTACCAAGGGAAGTATTGTAGTTACCATCAGCAATGCCGATGGAAGTTGTGTTCGGAAAATCGCTTACGATATATGTTTACAGGATAAGCCAGTTGCAGGTTTTAACTTCAGCCCATCAAGTCCGCTTTGCGTAAACCAGATGGTGCAATTTAACAACACATCTATAGGCGGAGCAACTTATTTCTGGGATTTTGGAGATGGAACAACTTCTACCGATGTGAATCCTCAACATACTTATACCGCCGTAAATAATTCACCTGGCTATGTGGTTACGCTGGTTGTAAAAAGCAAAAGTAATGGCTGCGGTTGTACAGATACCATCAAACAAACGATTGTTGTACAAGATGGTCCGGGTATTTCGGGCTGCGATAAAATGCTTTGTCCCGGCGATACAGCAACTTATTGCAGCACCAAAATCTGCACTGGTGGTTATTCCTGGTCGGTTAATGGCGGAACCATCATTGGTTCATCAACCGGCAAATGTGTAACAGTAGTATGGAATGTAGCACAGCCTGGAACTTTACCGGCAACCATTACATTAAATACAACCGGATGCGGATCATGCCCAACTACAACCATGCCTGTTAATATTGTATGGCCAGCAATACCCATACAGGGCAATACATTGGTTTGTGTTGGAAGCACCGAAACTTATTCGCTTCCTGTAATGCCTGGAACATTCTACAGCTGGACATTAAGTGGCGGCGGAAATATTGTAAATACTGGTTTGTACCCGGCAGGTTATCCTATAAATAACCCGCAAATAAATATTGACTGGACAACGCCGGGTACTTATAACCTTACTGTTAACTACACAAATCCTAACACCAAAAAGAAATGCGGCGGAAGTTATACACTTTCCATCACGGTAAAACCAAAGTTTAAAATTAGCGGCATGACCAGTGTTTGTGCAGGCACACCGGGTATGTACATGACCCAGGATTTTTCCCTGGCAGACTGGACCGTTACAGGAGGTGTGCTTGGAACGGATTACACTTTTTCAACCGGGCCTAACGGCGTTTCTAATTTGCAGGTAAACTGGATAACCAGCGGTGTTTACCAATTATGCGGACAACCGATTGCCGCCAACGCAGGAAATTATTGTAATACCAACCCGGTTTGTGTTTCGGTGCTTGTAAAACCAACACCTGTAGTAACATTGGGAGGAAGCAACCTAGTTTGTCCTAATGTGTTAACCAACTATGTTGCTTCATCAACACCAGCAGGCAGTAATTTTGTTTGGTCAGTTTCGCCAACCCTGGCCCAACCTCCTGCGCCATATGGTACTTATGATGAAAATGCTTCTATTATATTTAACGGAACTGCACCGTGGACAGTAACAGCATCAACAACTTTAAATGGATGTGCAGGGTCAGATGTTATTACCGTTAATCAGGTTCCTCCGCCAGTATTAACCGGCGGTCCCTTTACTGCCTGTATCGGAGGACAGATTACAACAGGTATTACGGTAAGCGGCGCAGGCCCGATCACCTGGAGTTCTTCACCCGCAGTTACACTAATAAGTGGCCAGGGAACTGCATCTCCAATTTATGAGGTTCATGCTAATGGAACAATTACTGTATCAAACTGCGGAGGTACCAGCAACACCATTGCTGTTACGGCAACAAATCCTCCGGCAATTACCATTACAGCAACCGGAAGTTTGTGTGCAGGCACGTTGCAATTATCGGCGCCTGCCGGTGGCACCTATCAATGGTCGGGCGGTTCTAATGCAACCACACAAACTATTAACGTAACAATTCCCGGAACCTACACTGTTGTAGTTACTTTTCCGGGTGGGTGCAAATCCGTGGCAACATACGTAGTAGCACCGGTTCCATTACCTACTGTAACAATTTCAACCGGCGATCCTTTATATTATTGTAATGTAACTCCGTCTGTAACTTTCCAGGCATTTACTTTAGGAGTCGGATGTACTTATCAGTGGTACTTAAATGGTTCACCAATTTCCGGTGCTACACTTCCAACTTATTTTACAAATAGTGCCGGCACTTATTATGTAAAAATAAATTGTGGAGGCTGTGTGGCCACTTCAAATTCAATTACGGTTGTATACTCACCAGGCCCATGCCCGGGCAACTGTACCCCTGTTCCTCCCATATCCAATCCGTTAAGTGCTATTACCGTAACGGGTTGTAATCCCAAGACTTTCAGTGTTAACCTAACAGGATGCAGCGGAACTGTTAGCTGGACTTTCGGTGATGGAGGTACTGCTACCGGAACAACTGTTACACATACTTATCTGAATGCAGGGGTGTATGGTGTTACAGCAACTGTAAACTGTAATGGCTGTCCTTTCACTGTTATAACAAATGCGCAGGTTCCTGTAGTAGCCGATTTTAATTACAGCGTTGCATGCGGATTGAATGGAAGCAACACCATCACGATGAATAACACATCGAATGTTCTGGGGGGATGGACCATTACTTCTGTTAACTGGACATCGACACCCTGTGGATCTCCGGGCACAGGAAATACCTATACAGTTAACGCACCTTTAGGCTGCAGTCCAACCGTAACCATGACAATTACTGTAACAAACACGGCAACAGGCCAGGTTTGTACAGATGTTAAAACAGTTCCTTTCACTTTTGCATCATCTCCTTTAACCATTAATGGCCCAACTACGGTTTGTAAAGATCAAACCTATAGTTTCAGTAGCTCTATGACGGGAGTACTTTACCAATGGACCGTTAATGGAACGCCCGTTTCTCAAAACAGTGTACTGAACTATGCATTTAATGGTGTGCCAGCTAACCCGGTTCTTGGTTTAACTGTTACTGATGCTTTTGGATGTTCATTTAATACGACAGTACAGTTGAATGTGGTAACAGCTCCAACATTAAGCATCACACCATCGCCCATAGTAAAAGTTTGCCAGGCTCCATGCTTAACAACAGGATCTGTACTAACAGCAACACCCGGCTTTACCAATTATGAATGGTTCCAGAATGGAGTTTCATTAGGAGCGCCTTCGGGAAGTAATACATATACTATTACCGGCCCAAGCCCCATTGGTACATATTATGTACAGGCGCAAAGCCAGCCGAATTTGTGCAATGTAAAATCCAACACGGTTTCGGTCGTGTATCATCCAAAGCCACAAGCCCAAATTGTTGCCAATACCAATAACTGTGTTAATAGTGTTCCGTATACTATTAATAATGCATCGTTCCCAAATACAGTAAGTGCAAATAATGCATTTAATCCTAATTATAATTACGAATGGTTCTTAAACAATCTTGGTACGCCAATCTTCAACAGCAATACCACTAATTATTTAACCTATACCATCAATTCGTTTGGTACTTATACATTTATACTTAGGGTTACAGATGTAACAACGGGTTGCTGCAACCTGGATACGATCTGCATTGCATTTTCACAAAACCCGACAGTAAATATTGTACCAGGTGGACCACTTTGCCAGGGAGCTCCGGTTACATTAACCGCAACGGCTGGCCCAGGTTCTCCGGCAAGTTATTATTATGGATGGGAAAATGGCCAAACAGGTCAAACCCATGTGGTACAGGCTGCCGGTATCTATGGCGTTACGGCTATGGATAGTTATGGTTGCAATGCTTCTGCTTTTGTAACCATTAAACCATTGCCTTATGTAGCTTTATTCCCGCAGGGATGTGATACCATTTGTTTGGGTGATACCAGTCATTTGTATTTTCCGTTGCCTACCAACAATTCAAACCAGCCATCCTATGTAATTACCTGGTCACCCGGAGGAGTTGCCGGCACCACCTCGCCATTTACACTGGGCTCACTTGGTTTGGGATCTCATACCATTACAGCAAGTGTATCAATGAATGGATGTACTGCAGCAACCGAAGCATACAATGTTTTTGTTAAGAACTGCGATACCTGCAACTGTAATGAAAGCTACTGGAAAGAGGGGCCGTTGTGGACGAATATAAACACAGGTGAACAGACAAAGATTGAATGTAAGAAAGAACCGTTTACTTATGTAATACAAGGCGATCATTGCAAAGATTCATTTATGCTGTCGGGCACATACATCTGCAAAGGAAAAGATTGCCCGGGTAAAGTTGTATTCAGTTTGTATGATGCCAATACCAACAATTACATCGGTGGTGGATCGGGTAGTTATACCATCCCTTCAAACCTGCCCAATGGTTCTTACTATGTAACTATTTATGCATACTGTGGTGACCTTAAATGCGACAGTTGTAAGATCAACATCAAAAAAGATTGTGATAAAGGTTGTGATTGTAACAAACCGGAGGCACAGATAAGGCCGGTACTTACTATCAATAATGTACAAAAGCCCATTAAGTGTGGTGATGAATTTAAAGTGAACTGCCTGAGCAATGTAACACTTACAGCAAATTATTTCTGCATTCCGCAAAACTGCCCGGCTACCGTTACCTACCAGTTAACAGGCCCTATAAGCCAGACAGGAACTTTACCATTAAGCCTGAGTGGCCTGCCTGCCGGTAGTTACAGCATTGTACTGATGGCCTATTGCGGCGGAAAACTTTGTAAAGAATGCAAGCTGAATTTTGAAGTAGTTTGTGAAAAAGACTGCTGCCCTTACGACATTAAAGCAACTTTACAGAGCCAGACAACAACCATGAGCCCTGGTGGTACAAACCTGCTGGTAAACCAGGCATTTAATTTTACAGGCTTAACAGGAGCATCGTTAACAGAGATCAGAGCTGAAGTGTTGAGTTATAATTTAACAAGCCAGTTCCCTGAACAATGTATTGGCTGCAAAAATTTACCTAAAGGTTGGGCAAGTATTTACGATGGTAACGTAATGGGCCCGGTAATTCCAAAAGTGAACCTGGCGGGTGTAATGACCAATGCGCCGCTCAATGTAAGCTCTTTATCTGCCTACAGCAACCCAAGAGAAATTGTATGGAATAATGGAGGCTCCATCTTCAGCATTGTGCAACCGGTAAGCCTTGGTTTCATTTTGCCCAAACCTTCGCCTTTGGATTGCTGTGATGCAACTGCCGAGATATGTGTTAAGTTTACTTTCCGTGATAAGGATTGTAAAGAGTGTGAAGTGATCATTTGCTTTAAGGTTGCTATAAAAAAGAAATAAAAACATTGGTTAAAACCCTAAACCGATTTTTACAATGATTAAAAAAATTATAACCAGCAGTTTCTTTCTTTGCTTTGTTGCAATATCATTTGCACAGGAAACAACAGATTCACTTCTTAACAAAGTAAAAGAGAAAGCGAAAGAAAAATTAAACATCAGTGGCACCATGGGTATCACCTATGAGGGCTATGGCCTAAGCCGCAGCCCATCAGGCTGGACGGGCTACCAGCCCCGCCGCCCCTGGAACCAGGTCCGCTTTAATTTTACACCAACATTTAAGTTTGGTAAAAATTTCAGCCTGCCATTCAATTTTAATTTTGCTGCCATACCCACCAATTTTGCAGGCCCGTATGCCGGTATAAAAAAACAGAACTTCAGCCAGTTTATTACAAATCCACTGAACAGTTTTGGCATCAACCCAAAATACAAATGGGCCGAGCTACAGTTGGGCACACAGTATTTAAAATACTCCGATCTTTCAACCGGCGATATTGGTGTTTTTGGATATGGAGTTGACCTGCGCCCCAAAAACTTTCTTTTCAAATTTTTCACCGGCATTTCGCAGCAGGGTATAAATTATGTTGCCGGCCCGCCAATAGTTACAGGTGCTTACAAACGTAAAAACTGGATGGCGCAGATAGGAACAGAAAAGGAAGGGTCTTATTTATTTGCATTTAATGTTGCTAAAGGAAAAGACATTCCCAATTCTGCTGCACCGCCACCGCTTACCATCAGGCCACAGGAAGGGGTTGTATTAAGCCTGGTTTCTGATCTTTACCTGGAGAAAGGGTTTTATTTCAAAGCAGAAGGAGCACAATCAACCTTTACAAAAGACCTGGCAACACCGTTAACGACAACGCTCAAAAGTTTGAAACCTTTTATAGAAGCACATACATCTACCCTTACTGATTATGCAGGGCAGCTTGCCGTTGGAAAAAAAGGAAAAAAACTGGACCTGGGTGTGATGATCAAATACCTGGGAGCAGGATTTCAAACCATTGGCTATCCATTCCTGCAAAGCGACAGGCTTGATTACACATTAAATACCCGTATTAATGCCTGGAAAAATAAAATGAATATTGTGGCAAGTGTGGGCAGAAGAGTAAATAATGTGAACAACACTGCATTAAAAGCAAAACAGTTTATAGGCAATTTAAACTGGTTTACACAGTTCAGCGATAAATTCAGCCTGAACGTGAACTATAACAATTTTGGTTTTCAAACCGCCAGTGGCTTTAATCCCTATGGAATAAAAAATGTTAGCAACGACCTTGGAATAAATCCAACCTTTACATTCACCGGTAAAAAAATTGTTCACCTGCTTAGTATCAGTTATAATTATAGTAAGTATGATGAACGTGATGTACTTACCGGACTCACCACATCCAACAACACACACACAGGCCTGCTTACATACGTGCCAACATACCTTGAAAAAGAAATAGCACCCGACTTCAGCATTTTGTATTTCTATAATGATGTACCCGGTGCAAAGATCACACTGGCTACTTTAAGTGCGGCTTTAAGTATGCCGGCTATAAAAAAGAAGATGCGCCTGCGAGGACAATTGCAATATACACTGGGCAAGTTAAACAGCTTTAGCAACAGTAATAATTTAATTGCCAGTTGCAATATTGATTATAAGCTGACAAAGAAACTTACCTGGGCCACTTTTTTAACCACCAATTATTATAAATACGGAAACGAAATAATACCCAACGGGGCTAATTATACCGAAACAAGCTGCCGTACCGGATTTCAGTACCGTTTTGATACAAAGAAAGAAAAATAAAAGTACCAGAAGGCCAAAATTTTAAGACATGAAAAAATTAATAACATCCATTGCAGCCATATTTATTGTTACTACAACAATGGCGCAGATAAAATTAAATTTAATTGTGGCTGCACAGCCACCAGCACAATTATCTGAATGGGGCAACAGGCCGGAAGTGCTGAGAGCCATCATATCAGCCCAGGGAGTTCCCCAGGGGTTTCAGTATAAATTAAAAACTGAAATTAAAACTTTAGATGGAACAGTTATAGGATCGGCCGACCTGGCAAAAACACCCACACTAACGGTAAGTTCAAACGGCACCGCTGTTTTAACCGCCAACGATGTAATGCCACTGGAGTTTATGGTGTTTACCGGTAAATACAAAACATCTTTGGAAAGAACCGGCAAACTGCCGGCAGATAATTACAACATTTGTGTGCAACCGGTTCGCCCTACAGACTATGCACCAGCCGGTGAAGTACAATGCAAAAACTTTTACCTGGCCAGTACACAACTGCCCATTTTGATGAGACCATATAATGAGGAAATACTGGATGCTAAAAAAGCACAAACCGCTATTACTTTCAGATGGACACCCGTTATACCCAAAGCAACAACACCTGTAACGTACCGCATACAGGTTTTTGAAGTGCTGCCAACACAAAGCCCCGTGCAGGCTTTACGTAGTAACCAGCCTTTGCTGGATAAAGAAGTTGTAGCAGCTACGCAATACATCTGGCAGCCACAGTTAACGTTTTTGCCTTACGATGGTGAAACAAAGAAATTGCCAACATTTATCTGGACAATACAATCGCTGGATGCAAGCCGTAACCCTGTAACACAAACCGATGGCAGCGGCGAAAGCAGAAGTGAACCGATCATATTTTTTATAAAT
>Ga0075163_10005186_pt1 | contig 17419 bp, 19 predicted proteins | sample JI1023141ADNA_FD_71478 | JGI IMG/M metagenome (GOLD analysis project Ga0075163, IMG submission 71478) | Wastewater effluent complex algal communities from Wisconsin, to seasonally profile nutrient transformation and Carbon sequestration -... | ecosystem: Engineered > WWTP > Effluent > Algae...
CGCCGCAGATCGAACGTGCCGCGGATGACGGCCGGCACGTCATCGTGCTTCCGGAAAAGATCGCACACCTCGAACCTGGCGATCGTGCCGCCGCAATCGAACAGCTCGGCGAGATCGCCCGCCGCCGCGATTTGCTCATCGTCGCTGGCGCTGACGATGAGACGGAGGAGGGCGGCCGCTTCAATCGCGCCTTCGTCTTCGAGCGCACCGAGTGGCACACCTACGATAAGCGCCACATGATCCCTGGCCTGGAATCCGAGTTCCAACTCGGTACGGCCGATCTCAAGTTTGAGAACGGCGGCGTGCTCTACGGCGTCGCGATCTGCAAAGACATGGATTTTCCCGATCTCGCGCGCGGCTATGCGGGCGTGGACGTCATGATCGTTCCCGCTTGGGATTTTGACGTCGACGCCTGGTTTCACAGCCGCATGGCGGTGCTGCGCGGCGTCGAAAACGGCTATTCGATCATTCGCAGCGCGCGGAACGGCGTGCTCACCGTCAGTGACGGCTACGGCCGCGTCACATCGCAAGCCCCCAGCGGCCCGCAGACAGCCTACAATGTCACAGCACCCGCAACTGGGCTTGGCGCGACGCTCTACTCGCGCACTGGCGACGTCTTCGGCTGGACTATGCTGGCGCTCGCAGGCGTATTGATCGGCTGGACCATCTGGGCGCGCAGGCGTGCAGGGCAGGGCGACTAAAACGCGGATTGATCGCGCGGCGCGCGGCCTTATGTTCCGCTCAAATCACATCCGCGCCGAAGCGCGCCACCACACACCTCCGGAGCTTCCATGTCGTACGATCTCGTTATCATTGGCGGCGGCCCCGGCGGCTACAATTGCGCCATCCGCGCCGGCCAGCTCGGTCTCAAAACCGCGATCATCGAAAGCCGCGGCAAGCTCGGCGGCACCTGTCTTAATGTCGGTTGCATCCCGTCGAAGGCTCTGCTGCACGCCAGCGAGTATTTCGAAGCGGCGACGAAGACGTTTCCAGGCATGGGCGTGAAGGTCAGCGGCGTCGAACTCGATCTGCCGCAAATGCTCAAACAAAAAGACGACGCCGTCGACGGCCTCACCAAGGGCGTCGAGTTTCTGATGAAGAAGAACAAGGTGGACTACGTCAAAGGCTTCGGCCGTATCGCCGGCAAAGGCCGCGTTGAAGTCACCGGCCCCGATGGCGCCAAGCAAACGCTCGAAACCAACAACATCGTCATCGCCACTGGCTCAGAGCCAACACCGCTGCCGAACATCGACATTGACGAAGAACGCATCGTCAGTTCCACCGGCGCGCTGTCGCTGAAGCAAGTGCCGAAGAAGCTCATCGTCGTCGGCGCTGGCGTCATCGGCCTCGAACTCGGCAGCGTCTGGCGCCGCGTTGGCGCGGAAGTCACCGTCGTCGAATTTCTCGATAAGATCACGCCAACCATCGACACCGAAATCTCGACCGCCTTCCAGAAGATCCTGAAGAAGCAAGGCGTGAAATTCGAACTCGGCCACAAAGTCACCGGCATCGAAAAGCTGCACGACGGCCTGCAAGTGTCGATCGAGCCCGCCAAAGGTGGCGCCGCGCGCACGCTCGATGCGGACGTCGTCCTCGTCGCCATCGGTCGCCGCCCATTCACGAAGGACCTCGGCCTCGACACTGTCGGCATCAAAACCGATCAGCGCGGCTTCATCCCGCACGATGGCCACCTCAAAGTCGCTGACGGAATCTACGTGATCGGCGACGTCACTACCGGCCCCATGCTCGCGCACAAAGCCGAAGAGGAAGGTATCGCCATCGCCCAAGTCATCGCCGGCCAATGGGGCCACGTGAATTACGACGTCATTCCGAACGTCATTTACACGTACCCGGAAGTCGCCACCGCCGGCAAAACCGAAGAAGCGCTGAAAGCCGCCGGAATCGAATACAAAGTCGGCAAATTTCAATTCATGGCCAACTCACGCGCGCGCACCAATCACGAAACTGATGGGCTCGTGAAAGTGCTCGAAGAAGTTGCGACCAAGAAGGTCGTCGGCGTGCACATGGTTGGCGCTGGCGTCGGCGAGATGATCGGCGAAATCTGCGTCGCCATGGAATTCGGCGCGTCAGCGGAAGACATCGCCCGCACCTGCCACGCGCACCCAACGATGTCCGAAGCCATCCGCGAAGCCGCGAAGGGCGTCGACGGCTGGGTCATGCAGTCTTGAGCGAAGACGCTCCTGAGGCCCATTTGCGCGCGATGCAGGCGCTCGCGCGCAAATTCCCTGACGATCCCGAAATCGCCATGAGCGTTTCTTGGGTCAACGGCGACGTTACAGTTGGCGTGACGGTGACAGACGATGACGCGTCCGTCTTCTTCAACGGCGCCTCAGAGCCGCTACTGGGCTTTTCGGACGCCGAAGATTTGCTGCGCCGGATATTCGCCGACGAGATCGTGTGCGTGACTGGCTATCACCGTGAGCAATTCGTATTCTGTCGCCTCGCCCCGGCCGACAAGGTGGCCGAGCGGCTGCCGGCGCCAGGTCTCGTGGGCCTAACTGAAACTGAGCGGACAGATCACATGGTCGTCGAAACGTGGTCGCGCGGTGTTCTCGCGGAGAAGGAATGACCAACGCACTTTCCGTCCGCGCGCTCACCAAAAAGTTCGGCGAAAAAACCGCCGTCGACGCGCTCGATCTCGATATCCGCGCCGGCGAGCTTTACGCGCTGCTCGGCCCTAACGGCGCCGGCAAGACCACCACGCTGCGCATGGTCACCGGCCTGCTGAAACCAGATTCCGGCTCGATTCACGTCTTCGGCGCAGACGTCATCAACGATCCTATCGCGGCCAAGCGCCAACTCGCTTGGCTCCCAGATGAACCCGCGCTCTACGACAAGCTCACCGCTTGGGAATATCTCGAATTCATCGCCGGCCTCTGGGGTGTTGACGCGAAGACCGCCGCGCCGCGCGCCGAAGAGCTGCTCAAATTCCTCGGCCTCTGGGATAATCGCGACGAGCGCACCGAAGGCTTCTCGCGCGGCATGAAGCAAAAGACTGCGCTCGCCGGCGCGCTCATCCACGATCCGAAGCTGCTTATGCTCGACGAGCCGCTCACCGGCCTCGACGCTGCAGTCGCGCGCCAGGTCAAAGACCTGTTGCAGCAACGCGTGAAGAGCGGCGGCTCCGTTATCCTTACCACGCACATTCTCGACGTCGCCGAACGCCTCGCCGATCGCATCGGCATCATCCAAGGCGGCAAGCTGCTCGCCGAGGGCACGCTCACCGAGTTGCGCGGCAGGGCAGGCGGCGACAACGCCACGCTCGAAGACGTCTACCTCCAACTCGTTGGCGCGGGCGCAGCCTAATGTTCGGCCCCGGCGGCGTTCTCTTTCTGCTCAGCCACGAAATGCTGCTGACGTGGCGCAATTTCCGCGCAAGCGGCAAAGGCCGCCACGTGCGCCGCGCCGTGTTCTACACTTTTCTCACCGCCGCCCTCGGCTTCGGCGGCTACTGGGCCGCGCGCTTTCTCTCGGAGATTACGCCCGAGCCCAACGTGATGACGCTCGGCATCATCGGCGGCGCCCTCACAATCTTATTCTCGCTGATGCTCAGCCAAGCTTTGATGCTGATCACTGAATCACTCTACCAACGCGGCGATCTCGACCTGCTACTTGCCTCGCCGGTTCCGCTCTGGCGTGTCGTCCTCGTGCGCATGAGCGCCATCGCCATCAATGTCGGGCTGTTTTATCTCATCCTCGTCGTAGCCGTGTGCGTGTGGTTGCCGTTCTTCGGTGGTTGGGCGTGGATCGGCTTCGCGCCAGCCGTTCTGCTGCTCACACTCTTCGCGACCGCAATCGCGCTTGTCCTCGCGCGCATTCTCTTCGCTGTCATCGGCCCCAAGAACACACGCGTCGTTGCGCAGATTCTCGGCAGCTTGATAGGCGCCGCGTTCTTCATCGCCAGCCAAGTGCCGCGCTTCAGCGAAAACGAATCCCGCGCCCGCGCGATGCAAGACATCTTCAACGCGATCGTTCCGGTTGTCGGCAATCCGGCGAGCCCGCTCTCGCTGCCGGCGCGCGCTGCCTTTGGCCTCAACGCCGATCTCGCCATCTGGGCCGCCATTGCCGTAATCGCGTTCCTGCTGGCCGTTTGGTGGTACGCGGCCGGCTTCTCGCGTGACGCCGCCGCCATCGCCGGCCTCGGGCAGCGCCGCAAGATCAACACCCGCGCCGCACGCGCCATGCGCAGCGGCGTCCGCGCGACTCTGGTCTCGAAGGAATGGCGCCTGCTGCGCCGCGACCCGTTATTGTTATCGCAAATCCTTCTGCCGCTGCTCTACTTCGCGCCGCTCATGGCCGTGTTCGGATCGCAGATCAGCGACGGGGAAGTGAGCCGCTTCTCCTCCGCAGGCATTGCGTCTGCGTTCGTGCTGATCGTGACATCCTTCGCGGCCAGCCTTGCTTGGCTCACCGTCTCTGCCGAGGACGCACCAGATCTCATCGTCAGCGCGCCCGTCTCTCGCGATGAAGTCGACTACGCCAAAGCATTCGCCGCTGCGGCGCCATCAGCGCTGTTGCTCTCGCTGCCAGTGATTGGCGTGGCTGTGTTCATCGCGCCTATGGCCGGCTTCTGGCTCGCGCTCGGCGGCGCTGCGGCGATCATCTCAACCTGCCTCATCGCGATCTGGCACCAAACGCCAGGCAATCGCAAAGAATTCCGCCGCCGCACGCGGGGCAGCCTCTTGCTCAATTTCGGCCGCTCGTTCGTCGCCTTCGGCTGGATCGGCGCAACCTTCGCCGCCGTCTCGGGCTGGCCTCTGCTCGGCATCATCCCCGCGATCATTGCACTCGGCGCCATGCTCGCGCTGCACGAAAGCCGTCCGAAAGAACCACAGCCGGACTGAGTCACGTGCGGTAACGACGACATCCGCCTGTGAAAATTGCCGAACGCTAACTTTGCATTTGAGCCCCTGTGAGTTCTGCTCGGTTCCGCGAGCAACCGAGGGGAGACGGCTCTTGCTGATACTAACTGCGAACCGCATCGCGCTGTTGGCGCTCGATCGTGATCTGGCCGCGCTCCAGGCGTCGAGCCGAACTGCCTTCTTCAACGCCATTGCCGTCACGCACGAACCCATGTGGCCGCCCGCGCCGTTTGAACACGCAGCCTTCGCGTGGGCCGAACAAAATCTCGCGCACGATCCTGAAGGGCAGGGCTGGTACGGCTGGGCGCTGCTCGCGAACGAAGGCGAACGCGCGCCGCCACGGCTCGTTGGCATCGCTGCTTTGATTGGCCGTCCCGATGAAGATGGCGAAGTCGAGCTCGCCTTCGGTCTGCTGCCTGAATTCCGCGGTCGCGGCTATGGCGGCGAAACAATCCGCGCTCTCGCGACCTGGGGCTTTGCCAACGGCGCCAAACGCGTCATCGCGCATCTTGATGCGGAAGACATCAACGCCGCTTCCACGCTCGCAAAGAACGGCTTCGCCGACACAGGCGAGCCGCCTTATCCCGGAGTTGCAAGATGGGCGCGGAGCGCGGCCGCTTAGTTCGTCTTTTCGCCGGGAGCTGTCGTTCAATTTGACCGCGCCTTGGGCGCTCGCGTGGGACAGCTATAGAGATTGGCGCAAGCGCTCCGCGCATTGCCGAGGTATGTCGTTCGCGGCTACGAGCCGGATCGACCTCCGAAGCGATGGTGCGAAATGGGCAAGCGGGTTCTTATTGTTGGAAATAGTGACGGGATCGGTTTGGCGCTGACAAAGCGCTTGATCGACCGAGGAGATCACGTTCTTGGTGTTTCCCGGTCCGACGTGGCGTCATTGGGCGCTCAGCACCGACAACACCAACTCGATATAACAGCATCCGGCTTCTACGAGAAACTGTGTGAGTTCATAGCCGCAGACCAAGTGATCGACGTCGCGGTGTATTGCGCTGGAATAGGCGAACCTTTTGGAACGTCTGGCGTCGTCGCGGATACCGACACAATTCGCGTGAATTTCGGCGGCCTTGCTGACACCGTGCGCGCCGTGTTGCCTGGGATGAGAGAGCGCAAGAAAGGGCAGATTATTGGTGTGTCGAGCATCGGAGACTTGGCGTCCGCCTCGGCGCCGGCTTACGGCGCTTCAAAGGCAGGCGTTACAGCTTACCTGCGCGGACTCCGCCGTCCCCTCGGGGCGCTTGGTGTTCGCGTAAGTGTCGTGCGCTTAGGCTTTGTAGCAACTAAGATGGCGAAGTCGGATTTTCGTCCGTTTATGATAACTCCCGACGCCGCCGCATCAGTCCTGCTCAACGTCGTAGACCAAGCGCCTGCCAGCAAGACCCACCCATGGACAATGCACGTACTGACACGGATTTTGTCGCCGTTCATGGCGTAAGGGTTCCCGCTCGATCGGCGACTGCATGACAATGCGCTGCGTCAGCCATTCTGACACAGATCCGCCAACGTCGACTTCGGGCCAGTAGCGGCCTTGGCAAATCTATCCCACACCTGAGCCAGCAAATCCCGAGCGGCCGGCCTCGACGTGTCTCGCGAAATTATCGAGGATCGCCTGCCAGCCACTGCGCTGCATTTCGGAAGGGTTCTGTGTTTCGGCGTCGAAGGTGACTCTCACGTTGACGCCGTTCGCGGTTGGCAAGAAATCAACAACGGCGGCGCGATCGCCGAAAGCGTATTCGATCAGCCTTTCAGGCTCGATCTTCGTGTACGTGCCGGCAAAGTCGAAACCGAAGCTTCCGTCCTTCGCCTCCATGCGTGACGAGAATTGGCCGCCGACGCGCAGATCAACGCTAGCTTTAGTCGTGTGCCAATCTTCAGACGCCGCGTTCCACTGCTCGATATCGGCAGGCGTGGTGTAGGCGCTCCACACTGTGGCGACCGGAGCTTTGACCAGTTTCTCGACGGTGATTTTCATATCCGCTCTCAAGGTTGGGTTTGCGATATCCTTAGGACGGTTCGAGAACGCCGGATCCGACATTTGCGTGATTTATTCGTGGCTCCACCGCGGGATCGGAGCGAGCGTCCGCTTTTCTGCGAAGGCGGTCACTCGACAGATTTGCGGCGAAGCCATTCGTCTTTCGTGATCCAGTAGAGGTTGACGTCGACAGCCTCCCGACGGGGCGTCGCCGCAGCTTTGACCACTCTCTCCAGGCGCATACCCAGCCTCACATACGCGACTAGATGGCGGGTTGATCGATTGCGGCGCCGAGCACACTGCATCAAGGCCCAGGGTGTTGAACGCTTCATCCAATGCGGCGGCGGCGCCCTCCGTGGCATACCCACGACCCCAAATGTCAGGATCGAAGCGCCAGCCGACTTCGACGGCGGGAAGGATTTCAGGAAGAAAGTGTGGCACAGAAATGCCTACGTATCCGATCACACGTTGCGTCGCCTTTTCGATGGCGATCCAACAGCCAAATCCGCACTCTTCCCATTCGCGCATCTGTATTTTCAAGAACGCATCTGTTTCCGCGCGTGAGAACGCTCGTCCGTAGGGAAACTGCCAGACCTCTGGCTTCGCAAAGACAACCGACAAGGCGTCGATGTCCGCACTTTCGAACCGCCGCAAGATGAGCCGAGCCGTCTCCGTGTTGCCAAGAGGGGCAAGAATCTCCGGAGCAGTGTTCGCAGGCTTTGGCATCACCCCAGCCTGCTACTACAGCGGCGCCCAGATGTCTTGAACGGGCCAATACCGGACGCTTGCCGATCTATCCCACTAGTCAGCGCCAAAATCCCAACGACCCCGATGCCAGCGCCGAAATCTATCCTACACCTCCAGATCGCCCTTAGACTCGGCCCCGCGTTTCGAACGGAAAACAGTTGGTACCCTGTTCGCATCAACTCGAAGCGCTGCGGTTGAGCGTGACGCTCAACGAAGCTCGCAAAGGGCGGAGGAGGGCGGAAGCCCACAGGGCGCCACAACCGTGGGAGTGGACCGGGGCGGGTGTGAACAGCGCCACCCGCACGCCGCCGGGGACCGTTTGACGGAGTGAAAAACCTCCCGCCTGCGGCCCGGCGAAGCAAACCGTACCGAAGCGCGTGGCGACACGCGGCGGCGTTCGAGCAATCAGCGCCGCAGATAACTATCCAAAGCGCGTCCCACGCGCTCCGGGCTCTCCATCTTCTTGAACCGTCGGGGTCTCGCCGGCGAAGGCGCGAACGCATTCGCGGAGGTAAAGAAAGTCGTCACGCTGAGCCTGTCGAAGCGCGACGTCACAGTCTGAAGGGAGAAAAGGCAAGGGCGCTAGTAGCGCGGGCAGGATCGTTGCTTGAAAGCGTAGCGCGAAAGTCGCCGGTGTTCGTAGCGGGAGCGAGGACAACGAATAACCGGAGAGCGCATCAAGATCCTTGATCTAAGCTCGAAAGAAAAAGGGGGACGCTCTCGCGTCCCCCTTTTCGGACTTTACATCGCAACCGGCGGAGCGACCTTCTTGGCGGTCTTGCGCTTCGCAGCCTTGCGAACCGTCTTCTTCGCGGTCGTCTTGGCCGGCTTCTTGGCGGCCTTCTTCGTCGTCTTGCGCGTGGCGGCCTTACGGACCGACTTCTTCGCAACCTTCTTCGCCGGCTTCTTGGCGGCGGCCTTCTTAACTTTCTTAGCCATTGTCATTTCCTCATGTGTGTTGTGTTGGTCGTGTTGGACGGGAGTTGTTTGACTCTCCGTGGATTTTTTTGCAGCAATTTGGTTTGCAAGTAGTTTCCGCAAGTCGTCGCGCGATTTTTTCTGCGTCTTCGATTTTTCTCTTCGCGATGACTGCACGAAAACTCTACGAGCCTTGAAAACAAAGGCGCGCAGCGCGATGCGCCCGCGCGAAAATGCTCACGAACGCGGATGCGCGCGCCGATACGCCTGCAAAATTTTTTGCGCTTCGACGCTCGTGTACGTCTGAGTCGTCGAGAGCGATTCGTGTCCGAGCAGGTCTTGGATGGCTCTGAGATCGGCGCCGTTCGCGAGCAAATGTGTTGCGAACGCATGCCGCAAAGAGTGTGGCGTAGCGCTCGAAGGCAGGCCCAGACTCATGCGCAAACGCTCCATCAGCGCCTGAGCCATGCGTGGAGAGAAGGCTCCGCCGCGGCTCGCACGGAAGAGCGGCGCGTCTTCGTCGATGCTGTAGGGGCAAAGTTCGACGTAGCGTTCGACGGCCTGCCGGGCTGCAGCAAGCAGCGGCACGACGCGCTCCTTGCCGCCCTTGCCGTGTACGCGAAGCACGTCCGGCAAAGGCAGATCGCCACCCGTGAGAGCCAGCGCCTCGCTGATCCGAAGCCCCGCCGCATAGAGCAATGTGATCAGCGCCGCATCGCGCGCGCCCTGCCAATCATCGGGGGCAGAGGCGATCGCTTCGGCGATCAGATTGCGCGCCGCGCCTTCTGAAACAGGTCGCGGCAGCGAACGCTTCAGCTTCGGCCCGCGCACCAAGGCAAGCCGCGCGTTCTTCACGCCGTGGCGGCGCTCAAGGAAGCGATAGAAGCTGCGAATGGCCGCAAGAGCGCGCGAAATGGAGCGATCGGCCAACGCATCAGGCCCTTGCCGACGATGCGCGAGATAAGCCCGCAGATCGCGCGGCTCCAGCTCCGCCAAATCTTTCGCACTGGGCGCGCCGCCTAAATGTCCGCTCAAAAAGCCCAGAAAAGCCGCAACGTCGCGCTCATAAGCTTCAACTGAATTATCCGAGAAACGGCGCTCGTCGCGCAAGTGCGCGGTCCATTGCGAGAGCAGGGCGGAAGCGGCCGTCATGCGCGCGAGCATGCCGCCGACGCATTAAGGCTTCGGTTACGTGCCGAAACGCCCGAGCCAGTATTCGTACTCGTAGTGCACCCGACCGTTGCTGACCGCGTACTTCGGCACATGCCGTCGCTGGCCCTCGTACGAGATCAGCGCGTCGGGAATCTGCCACGGGCTTACACCTGTCGCGCGCGCTGTCGCCAACTCAGCCTCGAACGCAAACCGCTGCCGCATCGGCAGGTCGAGCGCCAATTCGGCGGTGGGGTAGAAGCCGCCTTCGATCCGCGCCGCGAGCTCGCGCACAAACCCGCCATGGTCGTCGTGACGCGCTCGCCTTGTCGCAACATCGCCAGGCGAACCCGCGCAGAGCGCAAAAACCGCCGTCGCCCGGTCGCACGTGCGTTGAGCGGTGATCCACCCCAATTCCGCAACGCCCAGGTTCCAATCCCAACCCAGAACGATTTGATGCCAGTCGTCCGGCGCCATTTGCTGGATCAGGCCCAGCAAGCTGTCAGCCTCGATGTCGAGCGGAGCGGAGCGGCACTCCTTCCAACGCGAGAAGTGCGCTCGCCGCGCGCTCTCCGCCGCCGCCAACGGGATAAGCTCCGCAATCAATTGCTCGCGCGTCTTCACCAGCAGATCGCGAAAGCCGGGATCGACCCGCCACAGCGCCAGCTGAAACTCGAAGGCCTCCGCACGCTCAAAGCAGGACACGTAGGCCGAACCGACGCGGCGAAGCTCGATGCCATCAAGCCGGCGCCAGTTCGCGCCGATGATCCGATCAACCAGCGCCCGGAAATGCGCGTGCTGCGGCGGCACGCGTTCATCCGGCATCGCGTCGCGATACTGGTGGTAGATCGTATTCAGAACCTGTGGCGGCGCGCCTTCCGGCGCGAACGTCGAGAACAGGTGGTCGTGCGCGCTGGCTGGTAGCGGCACGAGCCGTGATAATAGCTTTGCGAACATGCGCGCGGTATGCGCGGCGCGTGGCTAAGAACCAGTTGGTAAGAAAGGTAAAAGTCGCATTCAGTAACAGGTCCACAACATCTGGCGCTTTCGCCGAATCCCGCGAGCCCCTAGATTCAGGGGCAATGAACTCGACCGCCCGTCGCCGCGCCATGGAAGCGCTCAAGCGCAACCGCACGGCGCCCTCGCTCGGCCCGCTATTTTCGGTCGCGGAAGAGGGTGCCGAGTTCGTCTCCGATACGCTCGATAAAGTCTCGGTACTCTTTCCGCTGCCGCTGCCGGAGCCCTTCGACTACCGCGCGCCGTCTTCGCAGTTGATCCAACCCGGCCAGCACGTCATCGCGCCGATCGGCTCGCGCTTGGTGCGCGGCGTCGTCTGGGGCGTCGAGCGCGATCACCCCGGCGCCGCCAACCTAAAAGCGATCGAAGAAGTCCTGCCCGGCACCCCCGTCCCGGAGATCAGCCGCGCCTTCGTCGATTGGGCCGCCAAATACGTCGTGCGCCCGGCGGGCGATCTTTCGCGCATGGTCGTGCGCTCGCCCGAAGCGCTGTTTCCGCCGCCCACTCAAACAGTCATCGCTCCAACCGGCCAAACACCGCCCAAGCTCACGGACGCCCGCCGTCGCGTGATGGAAGAGGCGGCCAAGGAGCATGTTAGCGCTGCCGAGTTGGCGCGGCGCGCTGAGACCTCGTCGGCCGTCGTCAAAGGGCTGGTCGATTGCGGTGCGCTGACGAAGTTAGAGATCAGCGAAGATCCGCCGTTCCCGGCGCCCGATCTCAACATGCGCGGCAAGCCGCTCTCAGGCATCCAACAAGCTGCCGCCGATGAAATGTGCATCTCGGTGCGCGAGAACAAATTTCACGTCGCGCTGCTCGATGGCGTCACCGGCTCGGGCAAGACGGAAGTTTATCTGGAGGCGGCGGCTGAAGCGCTGAAGGGCGCCCTCGATGCACAGGTGTTGGTGCTGCTCCCGGAAATCGCGCTGACGCAAGCCGCGATGAGCCGGTTCGAAGCGCGCTTTGGCGTAAAGCCGATTGAGTGGCACTCCGCCATTCAACCAAAGGCCCGCCGCCGGGCTTGGCGCGAAATCGCTGCAGGCCGCGCGCGTCTCATCGTTGGCGCGCGTTCGGCACTCTTTTTGCCATACCCAAATCTGCGCCTCATCGTCATCGACGAGGAGCACGACCCTTCTTACAAGCAGGAAGAGGGCGTCATCTATCAGGCGCGTGATATGGCCGTGGCGCGCGCGAAGCTCGGTGATTGCATGGTGATCCTCGCCAGCGCGACGCCCTCGCTCGAAACGCTCGTGAACGCACAAGCTGGCCGCTACGCGCACATTCAGCTGCCATCACGGCACGGTGTTGCCGAACTTCCCGATGTCCAGCTTATCGACCTGAAGCTCGATCCCCCGGAAAAGGGCCGCTGGCTTTCGCCAAAGCTAATCACCGCCGCCGCCGAAGCGTTGCTGCGCGGCGAGCAATCACTCTTCTATATGAACCGTCGTGGCTACGCGCCGCTCACGCTCTGCCGTGCGTGCGGGCATCGGATGCGGTCGCCGGACAGCGATTCATGGTTGGTGGAGCACCGCTATTCGGGGCGGCTGGTTTGTCACCTCACCGGCTTTTCGATTCCAAAGCCGAAGGAGTGCCCGGAGTGTAAAGCCGTCGATGCGTTTACATCGATTGGTCCCGGCGTTGAGCGCATCGAAGAAGAAGTGCGCGACAGCTTCCCGAACGCCCGCATCGAGATTTTCTCTTCCGACACCACCCCGAACGGCGACGCGGTACGAGAGTTGGTGGCGCGGATGGAGAACAATGAGATCGATATTCTCATCGGCACGCAGATCGTCGCCAAGGGTCACAACTTCCCGAACCTGACGTTCGTTGGCGTCGTCGACGCAGACCTTGGTCTCAAAGGCGGCGACCTCCGCGCCGGCGAGCGCACCTTCCAGCTTGTCAGCCAAGTCGCCGGCCGCGCTGGCCGTCACGAAAAGCCGGGCAGGGCGCTCATTCAAACTTACGCGCCGCACGAACCAGTGATGCAGGCGCTCGCCGCGCAGGATCGCGACGCCTTCTTCGCCGCCGAAGTCGCCGAACGCGAAGCGGCGGGGATGCCGCCATATGGACGCCTCGCGGCGATCATTGTCTCCGCGCCGAGCGAACAGCTTGCGGCCGACGCCGCTAAAGCGCTCGGCGAGAAAGCGCCGCATGTCGAAGGTCTGGATCTTTGGGGGCCAGCGCCGGCGCCGCTCAGCGTCATTCGCGGCATGCACCGCCACCGCTTTCTCGTCCGTGCCAATCGCGGGGTCGATGTCAGCGCGTTCTTGGCCGCATGGTCGAGCCGCGTGAAGCTGCACAGCGCCGTGCGCGTGCAGATCGACGTCGATCCTTACTCGTTCTTGTAGGTTTGCCATGTCTGGACAGGTCATTCGAGAGATTGCGATCAATACGAAGGCGCGATTGGCCGCGCATTGGGCGACTTGCTTAGAGTTCAATCTCGCTGACCACAGCACTGAAGCACATGCCGCGGTTGATCGGGCGGTTGAAGATTATTTTGAGCACGTTGCTTCGCTTCCTGCAGATCAGGTCAGCATCGTCAGCGCGATGAAGGCATTGTTTTCGAAATTGGATGAAATATCGCATCGGTTCGGGTCCGGTCTTTTGGAGACCGACGAGCGCGAATTGATTGTCACGCGAGTCCTAGACGCCGCGTCCGGGGCGGGATTGGATCTGACTCGCTATCCAGGTGGTGATCCGACTTTGCCGTTCCGAAATTTTTGAGTTGGCCAATGACCTACAAACCCTTCGATCTCACTGGCCGCGTCGCGCTCGTCACCGGCGGCAATGGCGGCATTGGCCTCGGCATGGCGGATGCGCTCGCGCAGGCGGGCGCGAACGTCGAGATTTGGGGCACGAACGCAGAGAAGAATGCGCGGGCGCTGGAGCAACTCAAGGGGCATGGCACAAAGGTGAGCGCGCGGATCGTCGATGTTTTAACGGAAGCCAACGTTGTTGCCGGCTTCAACGCGACGCTTGCAGAATTTGGCCGCGTCGACTCTTGCTTTGCTAACGCCGGCGTTTCGAACCGCTGGAAATCCTTCCTCGACATCGGCGGCGAAGATTATCGCCGCGTGATGGCGATCAATCTGGATGGCATGGTGTGGACGATGCGCGAAGCGTGCCGCCACATGAAGGCGCGGGCGGAAGAGGGCGATCCGGGCGGCTCGATTGCAGCGGTCGCGAGCCTTGGCGCAATTTTCGGCGCGGCGCGCAACCAGGATTACACGGCGACGAAAGCCGCCGTGATTTCGGTCACCAATGGCATTGCGGTCGAGTTCGCGCGCTATGGCGTACGCGCCAATGCGATCCTACCCGGCTGGATTGCCACGGATATGACGGGCGCGGCGCAAGAGAACGATGCCTTCACCACGCACGTGATCAGCCGCGTGCCGTATCGCCGGTGGGGTAAGCCGGAAGAGTTCGGCGGCGTCGCCGTCTATCTCGCCAGCGACGCTTCAAGTTTTCACAATGGCGACTCGATATTGATCGACGGTGGATATTCGAAGTTCTAATGCGCGCTTTGCTCATCGCCGTTGCGATCGCACTGTTGCCGGGATGCGCTCATGCGCAGGATGGTCGCATAGATCGCAGCGACACACCGGACGTTCGCGCGACGGCGAATGTAATTGTTCAGGCGCTCGCTCCAAATGATCTCGGCGATTGGCGCTATCGATGGGACGCCGTCAGTATTCGCGTGTCGCGTTTCGTGCATTGGCACATCTACGCGCCGGATCAGCGCGATCGGGCCAGCGATGCTATTGCGCGCCGCAATGGTTGGCTGGATCTGGAAAACGCAAATGTCGACGTCTCGGTGTTCGGCACGGACGATGCGGTGACGGTGTTGTCGTTCGAGTATCCATTCACGAATCTGGATCTGCTCGACGCGCTTCGCGATGCAGGGGCAGAGGTATCATTCCAGGCGGACTACGAGACGTATTCGCAATACGTCGTCACGCCGCCAGGCCGCGCGACGGGATTGCTGACGACAACCAGAACCTGCACGCCCGATGGCATGCGCTCTGCGCAGCGATGCCAGAACGGCGCTGAACTGAAGTTTGCGCTGGAATAGTTAGACGTCATCTTCGCCGACTGCGCCGCCTTCGCCCTCGAGACGGCGCAGCTGTTTCACGTCTCGGCGCGTAAACCGAAGGCGCACACCGGCGCCCAAATCGTCTTCGTCGAGAAACACCGCGCCTGCGGTCTCGAGCGCATGCTTGAGCGCCGCCTTCGCGTCGTCGCCGGGATCAACGTCGCCGGTTTCGAAGGCGCGGATGTCGGCCTTGTTCACGCCGCTTGCGGTGGCAAGCTGAGTGCGTGGCCACTGAACCAAGGCGCGTGCCGCACGGCAAAGCGGGCCGGTGATCTGCATTGGCTTGGCTCCGAACTCGCGCCGATCATAGCCTGCACCTGAAGCGCGGCGCCAGTGAAGTCCGGAAACGGCCAGCGCCGACGCGCCGATTCCGCCAGTATCAGACCACTCGATCATTCCCGGAGAGACGCGAAATGTCCCCATTTCATAAGGCGCGCGGCCTGGCCGTTGCGCTTGGAGTTCTACTCATGCCTGCTGTCGCCCAAGCTTCGCCCGAACAAGACCGCGCCACGGTCGCCGCTCTCGATACCGAGTATCAAGCCGCCGTTGAGCGCAACGATGCCGAAGGCATGGCGCGCATTCTTCACCCCGAGATGATCCTCGTCGTTGGCCGCGGCGCGGTGTTCACGCGCGAGGATCTACTGCAGGCGGCGCGCGACGAGAGCTACGTGTACGAACACCAAGTCGAAGAGGAGGGCACGCAGATTGTGCGTCTCTACGGCGAAGACACTGCGATCGTCACAGCATTGCTTTGGCTGAAGGGCACTGGCCCGGATGGTCCGTTCGATCGCCGCCTGTGGTTCAGCGACACCTACGTGCGCACGCCTGAAGGCTGGCGCTACGCGTTCGGTCAGGCGTCGCTCAACCTACCACCGCCGCAATAGGGGCGGGTGTCGCCGCGATGCCGCCGAAAGCATAGCCCAGCACCAGCATCACAGCGCCGAAGAGCAGCGACATCGAGATGGCTTGGTCGGAGAAGAGGTTGGCTTCCGCTTCGTCCTTCTTGCCGACGGCCTGCGCCACCGTCGCCATCACGCCGATAGAGATGAGTTGGCTCGCGGCCAAGGCCAGAAAAAAGACGTTACCGGACGCGCTGACGCCCGCGATCACCGCACTGCCAAGGCGTGAGACGAAGTAGAGGTCGACAATGAAATACATCGTCTGAAAGATGAGACTGATGCCGATAAACATCGCCATGCCAAGCAAGTGGCCGACAATCGGTCCCTGAGTAAGATCGCGCACGTTACATACCCTTGATCAGCAGCACGACCGCCTCAGCGCCGGCGACCCGATCAATTGCGATCTCGTTGTATTCCGGCGAGCTCGCCCACGCCGTAAAGGCCTCGACGTCCGGAAATTCCATTAGCACGACCTTGTTGCGGTCCCACCATTCGCCCTCAAGCACACGCGGCGCGTCGTCGGCCGCGAGCAACTTGCCGCCGAACTTTCCGAATACTTCGGCGTAGCGGGCGACAAAGTTGTTCATATAGCGCCCGTAGCGCTCGGCATCGTGGATGCGCAGTTGCGCGAGGGCGTAGACGGTCATGGCTCAGCCGCGACGAAAGCGCAGACGCGCGCAGACATGATCGGGCGAATAGGGGATCGCCTCCATCTGGCCGTCGGGGCGCGTCTCGAACTGAATGGCTTCACGCAGCCCAACGATCTGGATCGTGCCATCAGCGCCCTCGTAACGACCGATCGCGGCGGGGCCTTGCGGTCCGCAGAAGAACGGCGCACCTGGCCGCTGTGTACTCTCGCCGACGGCAGAGTAGTAAAGCGTCGTGACTTCGTCGCCTTGCTGCAGACCCATGATCTGTGCGAGCGGCCCACCAGCGGCCTGCGCCATGATGTCGTTCGGCGTGTGGTTGGCTTCCATGAATGTCAGCGCGCGCCCATCGCCGTGGCGTAGGGTCATCGTGACGGCCGGGTCCATGCCCTCGCTGGCCTCTTGCGATGAGGTCAACTCGGTCAGCCGTTCACCCACCGCAAGCGATGTGGCCGCGTCGGCCGAGAGCAGCGTCGAGCTGGTTTGTGCAACTGGCGGCGATGCGCACGCCGCCAAGATGAAGCCGAGCGCCAGGATTGATCGCCGCATATTGCCATCTCCGAAAGAATTCTGATCCTTTAAGCACGTCCAGATTGCGCACGCACGTCCTTGACGTAGCGGCTCTGATCGGGCGTTAGGGAGCGCGGAGAATCGAGCACATGGAAATTCTGGCCACGCCTGCCTTCTGGCTCAGCCTCACGGCGCTGACCTTTCTCGAAATCGTGCTCGGGATCGACAACCTGCTGTTTGTCTCGATTGCCATCGGCAAGCTCAAAGGCAAGCAGCAGAAAGACGCGCGCCGCTTCGGCGTTTGGGGCGCGATGGTTCTGCGCATTCTGATGCTTGCCGGCATCTTCTGGATCATCCAGCTCGACGAACACCCGCTGTTCCATCTGCCTGCGGCTCTACCGGCTGCGCTTGGCATGACCGAGCACGTCGAAGAATTCATCGCCTTTACAGTGAAGGATCTGATCCTGCTTGGCGGTGGCCTGTTCTTGCTAGTGAAGGGCACTCAGGAGATCCACGCTTCGGTGCAGGGCGCTCACCACGAGGAGGCCGAAGCAAAGAACCAGTTCAGCGACGTG
>Ga0075163_10005187_pt1 | contig 17414 bp, 17 predicted proteins | sample JI1023141ADNA_FD_71478 | JGI IMG/M metagenome (GOLD analysis project Ga0075163, IMG submission 71478) | Wastewater effluent complex algal communities from Wisconsin, to seasonally profile nutrient transformation and Carbon sequestration -... | ecosystem: Engineered > WWTP > Effluent > Algae...
ACATAGACTTCAGGCCCAATTCCCCGGCTTCTTTGACGGCAGTAGTACCAGCAGCCTTACCCATCAAAGCCAAGGGTGTAACAGCCTTATTGAGGCCCATAGCACTCACAGACAACATAGTACCTACGTACTCAGCACCTGCCAGACTGATAGCATCCCTAAGCATCTCAGCACGTTGTTCTTCAGGAGGGTACTCACCACCATTCTTGGCTTTGTACGCTTGCATACCTTTGTTGTAGTACTCACCTGCGTACCCTAAGGTAGTCTCAGCGAGGATAATCTTACCAATAAGACCAGCAGCACCAAGTCCCAACATAGGTACCTGTTCGCCCATGTATTCCATGGCTGCTACAGGATTGTCTGCACTTACTTTAACCGCATTAGCGAGGAGATTACCTATGGATGCAGAAGCAGAGATTGCATTGGATATCTTGTAAGCCAAAGGTGCAGTATCGGAAGACATACCTTCAACACTGCTACGAAAAGAAGCCAAGTCTGCTCTACCGCCATCAGCAAGTTCTTTATCAAAAACCTTACGTGCACCTTGCTCAACATACATGCTGTAGTCTTGGCTATCACCAATGGAACTCACAATGTTTTCAAGGTCTTGTACTTGTGCAAAGACATCTTTGGGAGACATCTTTCCATAGTCACTGTCATATTGCTTAGCGTTGAAGTAAGCCACTTCTTCAGGGGTAGCTTTACCTGTATTGATCTTATTGAAGACTTCATAATCTTTAGGCTGAAGCTTATTGGTGTAGTTTGCCGTACCAATACTGAAAGGCATAGACAGTGCATTACCACCAACACGCATAGCACTGGAACCGATGGAAGCTGCAAGGTTGGCCACATTTGCAGGCACACTATCTAACTCCAAACCAAACACATCAACAGTTGTTCCTTTGGCTTCAGCAAGACGTTGACGATGTTCCGCTGCCAATTGCTTGAGCATGTCTACTTTTTCTTGGGTAGCTGCAAGCACTTCATCTTCTTTCGTTGGAGGACTATCTACGAAAGGGCCAAGCAAGCCAAGAGAAGTAGGGTCTTGAACAGAAGCAAACGGATCGTAAGTAGCCATGTATACACACCTCAGATAAAGAAAACGAAGGCATAGCCTTCGTTATGTGACATAAGCATATCAGATCGACTGTACACCTTGTAGATGCTTACTTCTGTTTTGCTGCTTTCTTAAGGTTAGCTGCTCCATTTGGTTGTACAGCTTTAGAGTTATTAGCTCTACTAAGCTTTATGCGTACATTCAATGCTTCCTCAAGTGATCCATCTGCCTTTGCAGCATCAATCAAAGTTGTCAATGCCTCTGACGGATTGGAATCTTCAGTGGCCCCCTGTTCCATAGCCAAGGCTGCACTTATAAGTTCAGGAGGTACTGCAATCACCTTACCATCCTTTAACTCAATTCCTTTGTTGATTACTTCAGCCATGTTCTCAAAGACATCTGCGTAATTTACCCCAATTATGGTAGCTTCTTGGTTTTGGTTGTACCAATTAGGCATGAGAGAGTTAAGGGTATTCAAACCATCACTTGCTTTACCTGACACAACACTAGGAAACCTACCTCCATTTTCTGTATAGGATTTAACTCCTGCTTCCAATACAGCAGCATTGTTTGCACTCACTGAAGCATCTCTACCAAAGAGTGTAGTAGGCATCCCTGTCAATGCTTGCTGGAAGTAAGGCATGTTTGTCTGCACATCTGTGGGTGTTAAACCATAGTTACCTGCATTACGGATAGCATCTTCCATGTACTTAGTGGAACTAGGAGCAGCAAGTGCTGGATTCTTGGAAACCAAGTTATTCCATGTATCTTTCTCTACTTGAGAAAACTCATCAAAATGTACCTTACCATCCAGACCTGTAAGGTCATTTGCCTTCGCTACTTGTTGTACAAGTTTTTCATGTGCTGCAACATCAGCCAAATACTTTGCACCAACAGAATCTGCATAGTTACGTGCTTGCTGCTGTCTTTGGTAATCCTGCAGTTGAAGGTTAGCCAATCGCTTAGCAGGAGCACCGTCATCCAATGCTCTACGTTTAAGAGCCTGCTCAGCATTGAACTGTTCTTCACTAACTTGTTGCTTATGGTTTTCAACTTGAGTTTGTCTCATCAAGTCTAGGATTTCAGGCTTCTGTGGGAAATCACCAACCTTCTGCAACTCATCATTAGCAGTCTTGATATCTCCTGCATAAACCATGTTACGTACTTGGTTTGCAAAAGGAGTCCATTGAATCTCATCCTGTTTGATCTTGTAAGCATCTGCGGTCAAATCCTTACGCATAAGGGTTTCACCACGTACATCAGCAAACTCACGTACCCGCTTCTTATCGTAACCGTTGGCACCATACAAACCAGCCAACTGCTGCTCCAAGGCACCAGAATCTTGCGCCTGTTGGAGTTCAGCAGCAGTCTTAAAGTTACTGAGGATACCTATAGCACCCTCACTACGTGCATCAAAGGCATCTGTAGCAATCTGTTGGTTCAGCCCTTGCTTCTGTCTAAGGATGCCAAGAAGACCTTGCAGACCTGTGTCTACACTGGCTTGAGCACCCTCCATCAAACGAGCTACCCCCTCATTGGAGGGGGAGTTTACATTCTGCCATGTGATAGCCATGATTACTTAATCCTGTTCCGAGCCATGTAACTTTCTACGGATTCTGCATTGTGATTAGCAGAAGCACGTGCACGTGCTTTGTCTTCCATCTGTGTATTGAGCAACTGCCTCTGGTTATTGTAGTTCATGTTGAACTGTTCTCTTTGTGTACGCAGTTGATCCTTAGCCAAACCGTAGTTCTTCATACCAAGATACAGATTACCAAGACTGCTGATACCTTGAAGTGCAGGCATACCCCAACCCATAGTCTCCATCTTGCCTGTCTCAGGATTGATCTTAGGCATGAAGCTACCTGCTAGATCAGAACCTCCTTGTTTAAATTTATCCCACATAGTAGGGTTAATTTCAAAGGAGGGGCCACCTACATCTGCCATAGCAGCCATATGATCAAACTCAGGAGGTTGCCACCCGTCCATTGCCATATCTGTTTCTATACTGCCTAAACCATTTAATACAGGTAGGGATGGTTTAGTAAATTTGGCCATACCCAGAAGAGATTCAATATACGCTTGTGGGGTAATAGTTCCCTGTGTAGACATCAAATCTAATGGGGCAGTAGAAGAGGTGCTACCCAAACCCCTGTTTACATTTCCGTAAGGACTAGGATATGCCATGTCAATTACTCACAAAAGTAGGTTCAAATTCCGGTAAGGTTAGCATGGTTTTGACATACTTGCTAACCGTCTCATAGCTCAATGTTGCCACGTTCCCTGTGTACCTAGTACGTTGGTAGTAGTCATGCGCTGACTCGCCTAGAATCGTCAAAGGAGAAAGTACAACTGAGTTGTCCAACTTGTCAGCAACATCTTCTAAAAGCTCAAAAGCTTTACGTGCTTCTTCATTAAAAGCCGTCAAAGAGTCTTGGATGTCTTTAACCATATCTATCTGCACTTCCTGAATTGCTTTAACCAATCCAGTAGCCATCTTAAGCAATTCTTCAGCCGTTGCTAAGCCTGCCTTTAGAGTCTCTGTAGCAAATACTTGATAACCTCCCCTAACTAATAGGAAAAGAGTTACTATAAGGGCGTTGTCAATACCTACTTCTTTTACAAAGGCTTTAAAGAGTAAAGGAGGTAAAATAACACCAAGAATATCCAATAATAAGATAACAAGCCCTGCGTATGTCATATCTAACGTAATTAACGCTAGGAGTCCTTGACCTATAGGCCCAAGTTGACCGATGGATAGTACAGTAATTGTAACAGCAATCACTGCAACTATAGCTTTAAACCAAAACTGTTGATACCACTTAACTTTTACAACAACCATACTATTAAACACAAAGTGCATAGCACGTGAATACAAGGTCTCCCTATCTTTAAAACTGAATTGACTTACAATAGCTAAGTCCAAAGGAATTAACATAGTCTCTACATTAAGATCACCATCACCTGTTGTATAGTAACCACCTATAACCTGGTAATTACAGGATAAATCCATTATCTGTATTTCTTCATACTGTGTCTCATTTACTTGTTTACGATACAAGTGATAAACAACTGTTTTAGACCTATGGACGAAGCTAATACCATCCTCCGTAACAGGTATAGTTATTAAAGTAAAATCATCAATAAGACTACCATATGTACCTACAGCACCAATGCTTCCAGTAACCAATCTACGATATACACCTGAGTTAGAGAGCGACATCTTAAACTTAGCATCTTCTATCACAATAGCGGTAGCAACAAAGGCATTAAGACCTAAAGAGGCATTCAAGGTGGCTGCATCTAAGGCAGTAACCCTTCCTCCCAAACCAAGGAACATATTATCAAAGTATTCGTACAGGTACTTAAGTTCCAAACTGTTGGTTGAGTTAGGAGGTACAGCCAGCATAAAGATGGCTTGAATTACATCCCCTATATCTTCATTAGTATTTATAGCTGTAGATAGGCTATCAATGTCTATACCTATACGCTTACCCAGTTTTTTGGTAGTTAAGTACTCTTCACTTTCAACATCTGCAGTAATGGGGGTAAAGTTACTCCTTAGATGCATCCAAGGGAAATACGTACCTGCTTCAATAGGTGGGGTATCAAACAACCCATCTAAGGTTGTATAGGTACCTGCACCTTTCTTGTACTCAAAGTATTTAGTCAGACCTCCAACTACGTACTGTGCATGAAAGTAATCTGCAGTACTATCATAACCAACAACACTTAAGTCTGTGGTTACACTGAGTGTTTCTGTATGTGGTATCAATATGTCTGGATTAGGGTGGTCAGGTACTACTTCAGTCCAACTATATGTTATTTTTAGACCAACAGTAGTAACCCCCTCATCAATAAGTATCTGCGTGTAACCTTCAAGATTACGTAATGCTTCATCAGACATTGCATCAAACATAGCAGTAGACATAACCAAAGATACATAGTACAAAATTACTGTAAAACCTTTAAGTGTAGTAAGTACAGGCAATTCTTTTGTACCTGCATCATAGCCGTAGTCTTCAAGTATTCTCTTATTAGCTAAATGATAATAGTTAAGGCTACCAAAGAAACTGTATGACATGACTACTTCAGCCATCTCAATTTCATCTTCAAGTACAGCCTCTACTTCAGCAGCACCTATAACAGAAGTAGCAGGGTATCCTAAAGGTAAACCATTACTATAATGATTTTTACCGTAGTTATAATAGTTACGTCCTTTAGAAGCCACACTTCCAAGGAGTTCTTCCATCACATTATCTACTATATCCCGGTTCTTTATGATTGCAGTGAGTGCTCCCAACTTAACAGAGTTAGGCAACATGTTATCTTCAATAACACGAGTTACGGTAGTACCTACATATGTCTTGTGTTTAGTTGTACCAAACAGTCCCATGATGTTCTCCAAATACATATAAAAAAAGGAGCCTAAGCTCCTTTTAGTTTGTCACATTTTAAGGGATAACAGGTTCTGTTATACCTACACTTTCAAACATTTCACCAACAGCAGCACCAATAAACTCATCCATCAATTTATTCTCTACATTCGCTGGCTCATCTTCTGCTGTGGTACGTCGAATATTGTAAGTGCTGATCATAAGCTGTGCTGCCTTATGTTTAGCTTCTTGTCCAAAACCAAGTGTCTGAGCTTCATAGAGAGCTTTCTGACGACCGATGATGCTGTCAGCGTCTACACCTGTAGACTCCACCTGAGCCAACTCTGTAAGACGCTTCTGTTCCAACACTTCAATCTCTTTGTTGGTACGGGTAACTTGTTGATCCCTTAATAGCAATTCCTTTTCAAGCACTTGAATCTCAAGATTGGTCTTCTCTTGTGCTAAAACCATCTGCAATGAGGTCTGCAGTACTGCCTGTAAGGAACCCAGATATACCGTAGCATACTCAGAACCTTTGATACGATTGGCAGCATACTCAGCATCAAGCTGTGCCTTAACACTTCGCATCAATACATCAAACACACCAGCACCTGCCGTAGTACCTGTGGTAAGTTTGGCTAAGGTAACTGTGTTATCACTTCCTGAAGCTACGGTAATCATGGGTTTTGTCCAGTCAGATTAATCAATCGAATTTGCCATGGCTTGACGTTGAGCCAAATCATGCAACTCTTCAGGGGTAAGCTGCGGCATTACTTCAATGGCAAACTCTTTGATCAGCTTACCAGTACGGGAGGTATTCCCACGACCATCCTTCTTATTCACAAACACTTGGCACTGTCGAGCAACCAACTGATTGTAAATAATACGAGGGACATGCCAACCTTCATCAGCATTGAAGGGGATGTACTTCTTGAAGGTACCTACCGTAGCATTGCTTACGGTAAAAATCTCACCTGCCCATTCTTTCTTAGCAGGGTTCATACAGGTAACACGAATACGGATAAGCTCACTGGCTTCTTGTTTCTTACGCAATCTACGTTGACCATCAGTCTCTTTTTCTACAATAGGTACAACTACCGGAGTCTCTTTCTCCTTTTCTTCTTCTTTGTCTGCAGAAGGATTCAACGCTGCAGCAATCTTGTCACGCAACTTCTCAACACCAATAGACGGATGGTAGGAAATACCCATCAAGTCTGCACGTTTCTTCAGGCTGACGATTTCATCAGGGATAGGCAGATCATCATAAGACTCTTGCATTTCAGTTCTCCAAGGGACAAAGGAAAGGGGAGGTTTCCCTCCCCTTAGTGGTGTTACAGATTACAGGGTGGCAATGGTCTTGATCAAACCAATACGCTCACTACGCAGGATCATGAAGCCGTAGTACCACTTGATGCTCATTAAACCAGTCTCACCATACGGGTCAGTACGGTCAGCAGTTTCAATCCCCGGCTTCTTGTGAGTGGTAACGAACTTCACAGACTTGCCATCAGTTTGGAAACCAATGGTAGTGAAGGAACCGTCACCGATACACAGCATCGGGAACACATCGAAGTTGTTGCCAGTGACATGGTGAGTGGTATCACCAGTAGCATCAGCACCAGCACCGGCCCACTTCATCATCTCAGGAACCACGACGATACGGAACTGGTCAATGGCACCAACTTCACCATTCAACAGGGTACCACCAGCAGCATACTTCTCTACCGAGATGAATGCAGGGTTACTGTGCAGATCGGTCATAGCCTTGATCGTAGGCAGCAACTCAGAACCGATGTAGATGACACGCGAAGAACTCAGTGTCTTGGTATCCACCAGACGAGTACCTGTGAAGATAGTCGTGTTCTTCGGAGTACGGTTGTTATCCAGATCAATGGACAACCGCATCAGATCACCGTAGGTAACGATATCATCAGTACCAGCAGTACCCATATCAGAATTCTGGGTAGCATCACCGGCATAACGAATCGTACCAGCAGAGTTGATCAAGTCAATCTGCAGAGCATCTTCGGTAATCTCATTGGCACCATTCAACAGTTCACGGTTGATGTGCATTTCCAGTTCAGCATCAGAGTCAAAGTCCAGAGACTCTTGGGTGTACTCATCGAAGAAACCGAACTTCTCAAAGGTACCCTCAAGTTCCACACGCTTGAAGCCAACACGATTGACACGACCACCAGTCTCAGAGAGAACAGGCAGCTTACCCGAGATGGTACCAATGTCCTTGCTGGAGCCATACAGATTACCGGACAACTGTTCGCTAGTAAGCAGAGCAGTAGCATTAGTACCTGCAGCGTCATTCAGCAACAGTGCAATAGCCAACAGGGTAGCCTTCTGTGCAGTGGTATAAACACCGTACAGATTCATACCATAGTTGGAAGCAGTAGGAGCAGGGCTTGCACCCTTACTGGCAGCAACGGTAGCAGCGGTACCCAGAGTAATGGTCAAGGTAGCACAACCAGCTAATGCACCAGAACCGTCAGCACCAACAGCAACAGCCAAACCAGATGCTTCAATAGCAGCTTCAGCAGCAGCCTTACCTGCGTTCAGGACTTGCAGAACCAGTTGAGGGAAGAAGACCTTGTGGTAGCCAGAATCAATAACAACACCAGCAGCATCAATACCTTGGTCATTGATATTACGGTCATCCAGCAACGGCAGGTAGTGATACAGCTTGATCTTCTTACCCATGTTCTTGGGCATGGAAGTCACTTCAGCCAGTTGGGAGAAGTACTGTTCCTTACGGATTTCGATTAGCGCCTTCTTTTTATAGAAGTCGTTCATCACCTGTGTGCCGATGCTGGAAGGAGTCCCGCCAAGCGGGTCATTAAATTCACGAGCCATGATTGTATCCTCTTAAACAAATTTGGGAGATAGTTTGGCAAACTCTTCGTCAGACAAACTTAACGGATTAAAGTCCGATTTCACACTGGAAGATGGTGCACTCTTAGGTGGAGCAGCAGCCAACTTCTTATCACGGAGCTTTGGATCATCTTCCTTCCTCGGTTTCGGAGGGACAACCTTTGCATTGGGGGTCTGGGTGCCTTGGCGTCCCAAATGGTCAAACCCACCTCGTGCTTGGATTGCATCACCAATTTGCCGGTAAGCATCAATGTCACTCAAGCCATTCAACTTCCCAAGTACTCGATTACGCTCCATCTCCTTCTCAATGATCGGATAAACTCCACTGGCTACGTGGTCATTTATAATCCGCAAGAGTTGAGGATTCTCAGCAACAATCTTCCTACTTGGTTCATCCCACTGTGTACCAACAACGTCAATGGTCTTGGAATACGATGGTGTTTCGCTGAGTTCAGCAATAACATCATCCAGTGCCATTTCCTTTTCGTTTACAGTACGAACATTGGGTTTGTAACCTTCAGCAGTATCAACATCCATTTCCATGGGGTCAATACCACTATCTTTCACCAACTTCATAATTGCCTTAGGATTCTTCTCCTTTAGGTCAATCAAGAAATTAAGCTCATTCTCATCCAACAAACCATGAGTGTCAAGCAGCTTCAACACCTTAAGATTAGGTTTAAGTGCTGCCATCTTCTTATTGTAGTTAGCACCCATCTGCATAAGTGTCAAAGCTTCATCCACAGAGGTTACTTGGATATCCTTACCATTGGCTTTAAACGGAGCCAATAGACGTTGGTATTCAGCCTTATAGTCTGTTTCTGCAGTCTCAGCTTCAGGAGTTTCAACAGGAGTCTCTGTAGTAGTTTCTTGTTTTGGAGTCTCAGGCTGTTCCTCAGTACTTTCAGGAGTCTCTGTAGATTCTTCAGTATTAGGGGTTTCTTCCTCAGTATCAGTACTATCTGAAACTTCAGGAGGATAACTATGTTGTGCAATGTCTTCATCAGACATACTCAAGAAGTCTTGAGTCTCAGTGGTTTCAGTAGTCATTATTGTTCTTCTCCATTGGGATTTTGACGCATCCAATCCAGTGTTTCATTATCTGCTTCGATAGTACGGGCTGCTTGTCGTCCCAGGAATTCAATCGTAGTCAGAAAAGAATTTAAACCACCCAAGGCATCAATCTGCTTCTCAATGGAAGCTTGATTCACAGGAGTCTGCATAGCAGGTTCTGCTTTCAGATACACAAGACGCAATGCTTCATCAATCAAATACCCTTGGGTAATCACAGCATGAAAGTCTCTATTCTTACGGAGACGTTCCAGTGACTGTGCTAAATCCACCTTAACCTGTGCAGCTTTAATACTATGCTGCAATTGTTCTACTTGATACTCACTCATTTGGCTTATGCCTCTCAGTTGGAGTTAATTACAAGGGGAGTATATCCTCCCCTCTCCCATTATGGAATAGTTAGCTACGTCCTGCTTGTAGCTTCATGTACTCCTTGGCAATATCATAACCACGATCCTCTAACTGAAAGTTTCTCTCCATCTCTTTCAGTTTCATCTGACTACGTGCTTGTTCACCGTGCAACTCCTTAGCACGTTCCTGTTTAACACCAGACTCTTGTTCCACAAAGTCCAAGTTCTTGATATCAGTATCTGCCTTGATATTACCAGCCTTGACTTGTTCAGTACCTGCCTTAGCTTGTTTAAGCTGAGCATCTGCCATCTCATTAGCCAACTGTGCTTGCAGCAATTGAATTTCCAACTGTGCCTTCTGTTGAGCCAATGGATCAGGTTGAGGTTGATACTTCTCCAACTTCTTAGCCAAGTCAGGCATCTTACGCAGTCGAGCAATATCAGACAGGATCATGGTGAACATTCCAGTATCCATACTGTTTCCTACTGTCTGCAACATGAAAGCCAATTCCTGTGCCTTGTTGTTATCTTCCTCTGCAGTAGAGATAGACAACTTCAGGTCAAAGTTACCGGGAAGATCATCTCTCCTAATAGCTACAAACTGTTCATTGGATACCCGAATGATTTCCTCATCAGATAGAAACTCAGCATTCATGGCAATGATCTTACGGCCAATCTCAATGATGCCTTGACTCAACCTACGCAGGATACACAATTCACGCTTAGAAGCTGCATCCAATGCTCCTCTTACCCCTGCAGCTACATCCCCCAAGGACTGACCACTGACCCCTTGACTGAAGCTCTTTACACCAGTCATGGACTCAGCATCCTGACTCATCAAGCCAAGCATAAATTGAGCACTAGCAGGAATCTCAGGGAAAACATGCATATGCACACCCTGTCGAGGGTCTACCTGAGGATTGAACTCATAGTCCTGTCCTGAGTCATACTTACGTCTGTTGGTTACATCCAGCATATCCTTACGGATACCCGTCTGACCATTAGCTGACTTACCTAGAATATCAATCATACCCCGTGTAACAGCGCCAATGATCTTCTGGTTATCTTCCAGTAATGAACCATCAGGCTCACCATAGACGCTGTTCTTAACAGGCAAGTAGGGTACTACTACAAAGGGAAGTTTCTTGTCTGGAAATGGGTTCTCTTCCATACGGATGATTTCATCACCAACCCAACAGCATACAAAGGGCTGTGTCTTACCTTCATCATTGATATCCCAATACCCCCAGTACTCATACACGACAAACTTCTTACGTGCATTGTCATTGTAGGTGAAGTTCTTACTACCTTCAGGAGTGGCGTGATCAGGTTCAGCAAGTATACTCACATTCTTGATATTGATCTTATCCAGGTTATGATACTTACCTGCTTTACGTAACTCGGACAAACAAGACTCATACCTGTAAATCACAAAGTTAGCCTTAGAGATATCTCCCTTACAGGTAGGATCAATAATCACATTCCTGTAATCACATACCTCAACTGTAGGTTGATTCTTCACTACCCGTACAGCTTTCTCCATTGTCATACCCAATACCACAGGCTCAATAGGCTGTCCTAACTCCATAGACATATCATGTGCCATCTTCAATTCATCAGGCACATCTGTGGCGTATTGGCTTGGAGAATCCATCTTCAATTGTTCAAGTTGTTGGTGTATCTCCATGTAATCAGGATTCATCCTGAACTCTACTTGAGGAACCTCTTTCTCATACTCTTCTTCCTCAAACTCCCAACCAACACGAGCGATAATAGTTCCTTCATCAACACCAGCACGGACATAGTTATCAATGAACGTAACCTTGTTCATCTTGGTATTGAATTGATTATTCAACACAATCTGATTTTGCTTAGCTGCTTCTGTATCCTCCCAAGTAACAGGGGTGACATTAAACAAATCCTCTGTACTGAGGAATGGTTCAGTCAATGCAGGATATCTCCACTCAGCTTGTTTACGAATAAGTTTAGGAACAATCTTGGAAGAGTTCTTGGCCGTTTTAACTACAGCTTTACCCCTCACATGCATGTTATCAAGCCATTCATCAATCTTACTGCACTGAGCCTCATGTACCATGTTTGCTTCTTGGTAATCAAGCTTCAAGTCAGCCAGCTTAGGAGGAGTCTTCCAATCCACCTTCCACTTATCGTCTGGAGTAACTTCATCCAAATCCATATCATCTTCATCTTTCATATTAGTACCCATTCAATCAGTGGAAGTTACACCCAACCATTACGTTCAATACGATTTGGCTGGCTTACTTGGTCGATACGTATGTTATCACGCTCCAAGGAAGCACAGGCAAGTTCATACTTGGCAGCATAACTGTTCCCTGAATGGAACTCATTGGTCATACCCAGAGGATTATTCACACGACTTGCTACAAAGTAACAGAGAGCCTCAAGATACTGATACGGAAGGTCAATCTCTACAGTTTCAGCCCTATACAGACCTACTCCAGGAACCAGATAAGGATGCGCTGCACGATATTGCACAGTAAGAGTGTCAGTGAGGTACTCGGATGGTGTGGTTGCTAGACGATTAACGATATCAATAGGGACTCTAAGCGTGCTTAGGCTAGGAGTACTCAAAGAAAACTCATCTGCCTCATCATTTAGAGGTAAAACCACACCATCTTGAGTCAAAACTCTTTCAATCTTCATCAAATCATTGAGATACGGGGAACTTGCGTCAAGAATGTACTTAATAGGTTCAGTTGAAGCAGTGTTACTGGCACAATACTTCAGATGTATGGGGTAATTAACCTGATCTGTCTGCATATCCACTACAAATTCCCCATGTCTGATAGGGAATCGTGTATGTAACGCAGCTAAACCAAGGTTAATACTGGACACCAGCCGATCATAGTTAGCATCCTCGATAGTTCCAGCACCAGAGTTACCAATAGCCATCTGGCTAAGCTCCCCATAGGAGAGTTGTGTGAAGATTTCAGAGAGTTTCATGTATCACCTATACAATGTAGGAACCAATACGAGGATTTTCTATCACATCTTCCTCAATGTCCCACATGTTACTATGTCCAGAGTGAGACACCAACGTAGTTTCTTCACTTGGTTTCCATGCCTTCATACTGGAAAGCATTGATACCGTATCAATGAAGTCATCATGCTTACTCTTGAAGCCACTCACTGAAACCAAACTCAGTTCATTCAATCCTTCAGCCAGTGTAGGTTCACTCTTCTTCTCTAAGGGGAAGAACATCTTGTGTGCCTTGAACAATGGAACCATGGTATTGAAGCGTGACATCTTGTTTGTATTGGGACGCATACCCGGCTTGTTGTCATTCCCGTCTGAAGCCAGTGTGAAATACACATTCCGGTTCATCATCTGTTCCTGAAGCCAAGGAATGAATCCTCCTTGTTGTCCTGTCACTTCAATCCCTACAGCCTGTGGCTTGTACATCTGAACCAATCTGAACAGATCATCAATGTTCTTGTTCATCAACTGACGTTGGCAGATACCATCAACCCAGAACCAATCACCATTGTTGTTATATGCCCAGACGCTGATCACACTAAAGTCACTACTCTGTCTTTCACTGGTAGCAAAGTCAGTAGTGATATAGAAATTGAACTTACCCTTGTTCCTGATCACAGCATCAATGAAGTACCATTGAAGATCACTATCCAGAATAACTCTATCTTCTTCACTCATAATACGTAGCATCAACTCTTGGTTAAAGGAGTTCACCTTACCTGTCTTTATTGCATCATCATACTGGCGTTTCACGTACTCATATGTAAAACGATCTGGCCATGCAGCTTTAAACTCTTCCCTACTACAAGGAAACTGTTCACACACAGGAAACACATTCACAACCCATGCACCTGAACCTACTGCCTTATACACAGGGTCTTTTGCATTGAAGGGTGTACCGCTCCAGATCACCATATTGATCTTAGGATGCAATGCATAGTTCACTGCCTTGTATACCGTATCTTCTACAGCAGCAATCACCGTAGCAGACCTTGCATCTTCATCACTTATCAAGTCATCCAATACTGCCAACCTAGGCCGTGTATTCAACTCCACCGTACCCCGAACACCAGTCTTGGCACCATGCCCTGTAACCACAAACTCCTTACCATCAGCATTCTTGAAGTACCAACGAATATCTGTGAACTTGGCTTCAGGAAGATATGTCATAAGGAAAGGGCTATTCTCTCTCCTTCTCTCAAGACGTAACCGCATCTTCTTCACACCATTCTCTACACTGTCTGAGATATACAAGGCATAGATTACATCCCCAAATCCAGGAAGCTCACCATACACAGCAATGTACAGAAACAGATACTCTGCCATTACTGTTGTCTTAGCACTCCCCCGGTAACACAGATTAACAATCCTAGCCCCTCTTTCTGTCAACGTATCAAGCATATGATAATGAACAACAGGGGTAAGATTCTCTTCACCCCTACCACCATTAACCAACTTGATGAACGTAACAAACTCCAGTGCAAAGTCACTAGGCACATAATTAGGGTCAATACTGTAATCAATATTGTTGAGGTAATCCTCTACCTGCCAAGGCATACCATCAGCGTGTAGCTTACTCATATGTTTCTCTTGCACTTGGCATAGTACTCAAACACTTCTTCATAGGTAGCAAAACCTCTTGGCTTAAACCACCACTCCCAGAACCACCTATTCACAGCAATCTTCACCTCCGGATACTCAGGGTGATACAGCAGTGCTTGTCTACGTAGCTTCATGGCTTACGTCTCCGCAGAGTATCCACTCCTTCAACTCCTGTTGCAAAACCAGCACCTAAACCCAGTGTAGCTCTAGGGTCTGAAACCATCTTGGTACTCGCCTTAGTCAATCCCTTACCCGGTATTTGCGTAGCCCTCATCAAACCAAACATAGGCAATGCCTGTAACAAAGACAAAGCCATGCCCGTACTATCCCCTGCTTCAGCCGTTGTCTGCATTTGTCCCATAGCACTGCCCAAACCTGTCATAGGATTCAATGTCCTTGCCACCCTCCCCCCAAAGCTAGGATCAGTAGCATCATATCGAGCATTAGCATCAGCCCACCACGCAGCACTATCCCTAGATAAGTTACCCATATAGTCAAGCGCCTTCAGCATATCAGGAGTCCAGATACTCATATCTCACCTCTCTTACGTCTTGGATAATCTTCTTCAAGCCAAGCCATATCACCAGACTCAGCACCTTTACCAAGTACTTCATCTGCAGCCAACTCACCTGTAACCTTGAGATACGCTTCCTTAAGCATCTGGAACCTACGCTCCAAATCCTTGATCTCCCGCTTATGTTCGGTGTTCAGCTTACATAGCTTGTCTATGTATAGCCTCTCCTTGAAGAACGTCAACAGAAACCAAGCACAGAACCTAACCCATAAAGGCTCATTCGTAAGATAAACCTTCCTGTCATCGTAGAGATAAACCAATTTCAAGTACATGTAATCAAACATCAATCACCTCGGCTTCTATCACTTTCGTATGAGCAATCCCCTGTGCATTACTCATCCCACTTTGTATCATCAATCTCTGCTGTGCTGCCAGTTCCATCGTAGCCTGTCTCAATGCAGCAATGCTACCATCTTCCTTCATACCAATCTCCAACTCAACCTTCTGAGTCTCAGGCATCTTCAGATGCAACAACAAACTATTCGCTGCATCACACCGTACCTTCTCGCTATTCGCTGAAACCATTAACTCTGCTTGTACATTCAAAGCCTTCTGGTACAAGTCCTGATTCAATACATAACTAGGAACCAATGTTTGCTCAAAGATCAGGTTCACCAGCTTGCTCTTATTGTACGCAGTCACATAACTAGCAATGTCTTTACTCGCTATTCCTTGAGCCAAGAATCCCTGATACTTCACAGGAAAAGTCTTCACATAAGCATCAAGGTTAGTACACCCCAACAACTTGTGACTCACATACTTCACTGCATTCACATACTCAGCAATCTTGAATCTACCATCAGCCATCACCCTCGTATAGCTGATCAAGTTATCTCTGTACTGCTCATACATCTCAGGATCACTCAGAGTATTGTTAATACTATCAATGAGTTCCTGATTCACTGTCTTCTTAACTTTCTCAGGCAAAGCCTGCTTAAACATCTCTACTGTCAACATAACCAATCCCCTTCAGAGTATCGGCTTAGTATAGTCAAAATTATCTAACAGTACACATTAGAAACACTTTGTTACATCTTAGGACTAGGAGATTATTCATAATTTTTGTGAGAGGGTCTGTCAGCTTTTTCATTTTGGGTAGCTAAGTTGTGTTCGGTAACTGGGGTCAATAAAATAAATTATACCCCCCCCCATCAACTCAGTATAAAAGCACTACACACTCCCCACTTACCTAGACCATCATCACCTTTCAGGTATGGACTGGGATATCCCCACATCAACGGAGTCATCGCTATGTTCGCTATGTTCGCAACACTGTTCCGAGCCTTAACGGAACTGTTTCAAGCCGCAGAAGTTCTCTGCCGATCCACCCGTAAGGGCGCTGATCTGATTGAAGTCCAAGTGGACACGGCCATCGCTGAAGCGAAGGCCAACCAACTGGCGGAGTAATCCGCCATCCCCTCCAGCAATGGAGGGGTTTAAAGGCACAAGCACTACACATAAGTGCAAAGGCAACGTCCACAGCACTACACACCAAGGCAACGGCACTACCCAGCGGAGACAGTGTATAGGGGGAGGAGACCATACCGATATACTATACACATGTATATTAACTACATTACATCCCATCACTAACCTTACCATCCTACACTGTCACATTCATTACAGTAATTACTATACACATGTATATTTACAGTAACTTCAGTTACTTAGCTAACTCAACACAGTAGCTACAGTAGACTGGAGTAAATGGGAGTAAACATACAGTTAAACTTGAATAAAAAAGTTATTCACACTAATGACTGTGACATTACACACTGTCACACTACACACTAACACCGATACTCACCCTATACACCGTACCATACATGCGAAGCATGTGTGGATACACTAACCAATGTATCATCACATCATGTATCACTCCTAACTGTACCATCCTACACAAGTACACTAACTACTGTGACACTACTCACTGTCTTACTCATACTTCTAAACCATGACATCAAACACTGTCACAATCACTACTGTCATAGCTTAATTAATAGTAATGATTCTCATTACACACATCATATCAGTGTCCAATGTCACACTCACAACTGATCAAATAAAGTACTTGCCAATACTTCTATGACAAGTACACTAGCGTTCACCGCTTCCCTCCGTTCCCACCTATACACTTCTATACATACTTCTATAGTCATCTCACATACTTCTATATACATCAAATAATGGGAATGATTCTTATTCGTATATAAGGCTTATGCTCCTCCCTTACGGTCGTCGGCTGTAGGTGGTGGACATGTTCGTATTTATATACTCATGTTTGTTGTTCTATGTCTCTGCCCCTTTCAGGGGTGGTATGGGTGTGTGGGTTGGCTAAGGCCAGACATCCCGTTAATACCTTAAGACAAGGTATGTCACTAAGTCCGAAATCGGGGGCTTATACGAACAACACCAACCGTCAGATGCTATCCGAAGCCGGGGATAGCAAGGAAACCGACCGCACTTCATCGAAAGTGAACAAGCTGTT
>Ga0075163_10005188_pt1 | contig 17407 bp, 16 predicted proteins | sample JI1023141ADNA_FD_71478 | JGI IMG/M metagenome (GOLD analysis project Ga0075163, IMG submission 71478) | Wastewater effluent complex algal communities from Wisconsin, to seasonally profile nutrient transformation and Carbon sequestration -... | ecosystem: Engineered > WWTP > Effluent > Algae...
TCCTATTGTTGCAAAAGTAAATTATGAAACCGAAATCTTATATGTTTTTAAGTTTCCCGTTTCGTTGTTAAATTTGGCACAAGAATCTTTAAAATTCTTTACTTTTCGCCGGAAAGATCGTTTGTTGAAACGAATCAGTCCTTATGACAATGAAGAATTTTTCTACGGGTTCACTACATCATTTGGATTGAGCCATAACGAATTTAGTGATTATGATTCTGTATTTAACCTTTCGCGCACAAAAAATTTTCCATCCAGTTTGTATTATCAGGCTGGCGACTATTCTGATACATTATTTGCATATGGTCAATTTGAGTTGACTGAATGCTATAACCGAAAAGAATATGGCCAGGTTGGCGATTTGATGTGTGGTTATGCGGTTCCTCATGAAAAGGGTCCGCGATTTATCCGCTGGTTCTATTGCGGGAAACAATTTTACAATTTGTGGCTTTTGATTATGTTTGGTGCTGAATATTACGTTTTTAAGGGGTATGGCAAAAAAGAAATTTTAGATATGTTGTATGATTCAGAATTGCAAAATCCCCATATGTATCAGGCGTATGCTTTGGTATTGTATTACAGTGAGCATATTCCGGATGAATATGGATTGGCTTCTGATTTTGAAGATTTGATTTCGCAAAATTTGATGGATTTGTTGAAATCTGCTTAAATAAAACCCGCGAAGCTTTTTGCACAACTTTTTTTGAAATTTATTTTTAAAGTTGTATTTTAAAGTTGTTTTGCACAACTTTTTTTTAAAAGTTGTGTTCAGGTGACACACAATCGATACACGACGCGAAATCCGGCTGATTCGGAAAATCCGGTAATCTTTACCAGATCGCCTTTTTTGATTCCGTGCCACACAGCCTGAATATCACTTTCTTTAATTTTAGGCAATTGATTCAAATCGCTGATTTTCTCTTGCTCCATTATTTTTTCAATGATACTTGTATCGGATTCATACGCTACGATTTCATGAATTGGAATCATTGGAAATTCGGGGGCGACGGCCTGAAAATTATCATGGATATACATGGATACGAATATTTTTATTTTCTTAAATTCAAGAATCTTACGACGCAAATGAATGGAAGGATAATCATACGCGATGACTATTAGCTCAACCGGCTCTTCTTTTGTTCGCTTGATAAAATATTCAAGCATTGTGAATTTATTTGCAGCGTTTCCATATTCGCTATTTTCATCAATTATAAATATAAATACTTTGCGGCCAGGATATCTAGATTCATCGCCTCCTTTTGTTTCGATAAGGCAATATTCGTGCATTTGTATATCCTTGAGGAATTTGTCCTCTGTTATCGGATCAACTGGTTCGAAGTGGCGATAATCTAAAAATCGAATAGCATTTAAATAAATACGATATAGGGAATTTACTAGTTTGGGTTCGTCCATCTTTACCTTTTGAAAACAAAAGGTAACCAAAATTGCTTCGCAACGTTAAAACTTTTTAATATATCAATATATTTTTGTGCGACTTTTCTTAAAAGTCGCGTTTATATATTTATACTATTAATTGTTTAAATTATCATCAATTTTTGAATTAATTATTTTATTTTTTGGTTACCTTTTCCCAAAAGGTAATTTAATTAATTATTTTTTAATTAATTATTTTTTAATTTATTTTGGTTACCTTTTTTAAAAGGTAATTTTAAAAGGTAATTTTTAAATGGTAATTTTAAAAAAGTTCCAGGTAATTAATATTTTTTTTATTTTTTTATAAATTATCTCTATACATATATACATTATTATTCGAAACTCATTTTAATTAAAATGTTTGAGAACAAACTTGTGTGCGCCCTTTTGGTGGTGTTGGTTATTGTGGTTATTGCGCTTCTGGCCGTGTGTGCCGCGGCGTCGGTTGTATCGGCGGTTAAGGCAGAGAATATGTACGACATCGCTGCTTCAGGATTTTTGGCGGAAGAATCCGACTCTCGCTCTAAACTGGCATCGTCTCTGGCGGGAGGCCGTGCTTTGGGTGAGCATTTGGTTCCCGGTAACGCGACGTGGCCGAACCCGACGGAGTCGAATGAGCGTCGTGTGGATTTTGCTGCGTCTCCGTGTGAAGCGGCTGCTACGTATAATCAAATGGCGAACACTAACTCGCTGAGCACTAATGGTCGTAATGCCGGTCTGGCTTGGTCCAAATCGGAGGCTGATCAGTCGAGTGCTAATCGATCGACGTATCTTAAGGCTCTTGCTGAAAAACGATTGACTCCCGCTTCGAAGGAACATCTGTCGGCTCTGTGGAAAACAACCAAATACTCGTCGGGTGCTGCCGGTGATGCCCGTGAAGCTCGTCTTCCGGCCGAACATGCGTCGGACTACCGTGTGGGCTTCGATCCTATGCGCAACCGCATGGCGGCGGATGATCCTTATGCACGAGAACAATTCTCGGGTCTGGAGGATGCTCTGATTGGCATGTAAAGGCGATAAGTTTTTCTTCGAAAAACTCCTCGCAAGGACGCGCTTCGCGATTCAAGGTTCATTATTTAAACCTGTTCTTGAACTTGTTAGAGAACCCGTTTTTGGACAAGTTCAAGAACATAGATTATTTAAACATATTTAAAACCATATTTAAAGGATATTTAATTATTTAAATTTTCAAACTTATTTTTTTATAAGGATATACACGTTCTGATACTAATTTGAGAACATGGAAGCCTGTGATAAAAAACCCTTTTATAAACAAACATGGTTCTTTGCCGCTGTTATTGTGTTGGTAATAATTGTAATCGTATGTCAACAGATGAATAAGAAGAAGCCCCGGGATGCTCTCAAAAATAAAAAAGATAAAAATAATAAAAAAGATAAAAAGAAGTCGAAGAAATCCGCGTCATCGGACACCGACGATGCAAAAGATGTCGAAGAATTTGTAGCTTCTGGTGGTCGTGATGATATTGGCGGAGGTGATTTTGCCATGCGCGATCGCATTCATGCCATTAATGCAAAGCAACAACAATATATTCTTAATAGCAAGACGCAATATAGATATGATGAACGGACCGATTCGGCCGCGCCGGCGATATATAGCCCCGAAGCCGATTTGCAAAGCGCTCTTTATCCATAATTACCTTTTCGCTCTTCGATAAATCGAAGAGCAAAAGGTAACCAAAATATGTTTATTTTTTTAAAGTTTTGTGAATTTTATAAAATTGATTCAATAAGTGTTATATAATATAATTTACATTAAATACCTTTTCTATGAGTACTAGCATATCTTATGACATACACGACAATGGTGGCCGTCCATACACGGTTACGATACAAACAAATCAAATTCCGCGATATGGTGAAGATCCTCTTAGAGAAATTATCGTGTCCGTGACGAATAATAATGATGAAAATCCTACGCCCGGGCCATTGTTTCGTCCTTGTGAAGTATTCGTAGGAAAGAGTCCTTTGACTGAAATGACTCGGTATACGGGAGCGCATGGTCCGGAATTTGACGGTAATTCAATTTTATTGCGCGATAATATCCACGAATTTAAATATACATACATTGGGAGCAAAATTTATCAATTTGAAGCGTTAAGTGCCATTGTTGAATATGTTTCGCCTATTGGTTGTAGTGATGTCCCTTATCCATACGCGATTGACAACGATGGAAATTATTATTTGATGATCAATTATGTTATCATGCTTAAAGCCGCATTGCCTAGATTCCGACGAGCTCAACAAAGGCGAGAGTTTGATGAATATCGCTACTTTTATAAAATGGCGAATATTACACCTGAATATAATTGGGACGAAGAAGGAAATCGCCTCATTGATCACAATTTTCAATATATCAAGGACAAATTCGGAAATTATATTAGGGATGGTTATTTTATTGATGAAGATAATAAAGACGATGAAACGCAACAAATATTAACACTAAAATGGGATTATGATCCCGAGGATTATTACCGTTTTGATGAATTAGGATATGTTGACGAACACGGCGCGCGAATTAAATTAGAATATGATGAATATGTAGATTTGTTGAATCGATTTGGAGAATTTCGTCATTTCAAAAAAATAAATTATACCGTTATACAGAGTCGATCTACCCATGCTTGATAGGTGTATTTGAAATTAACTTAATCTCAAGAGGTGTTAAATTGAAATATTCATATACCCGAATGTCATCCCATTTTCTCTACGAAGCTTATTGGAGTGAACACTTCTCCCATTTTATTTTTTTCTTCTCTTTTTGGCGCTAAATTATTTTGAATATATTCATATAATTTTTTAGAATTATCTATAAGACTCATCTTTTAGTGCAAATAAGTATATTTAAGTGAAAAATGATCTGAAAATTGATTAATATACTATTATAACTTTGTTATTTTAATTAACAAATAATACATCCAAAATCCCGCGCGTTCTCAAACTTGTTTGAGAACTACGTTTTGTATCACTTTTTCTAAAATCCCGCGGAGCGTTTTGTATCACTTTTTCTAAAAGTGATGGCCACCGCGGAAGAATTTACGTTTTGGAATGCGAAAAAGCATATGAAAGAGAAGTCTATGTGGCTCGGCACGAAGCGTGTGGGTCCATATGATGAATATATCATCGATCCAAAGACAAATCGAATGATCACAAAATCTATGGAATATTCGCCCGCTGCGCTTAAGTGTATGTGGGAGTTGACATGTAATGCAATTGACGCATCTATCAAGAATAAAAATGTAAAAAATATCTCAGTCGAATACGATATCGAAACAGGATTGTTCGCTGTCGAAAACGATGGCGGTGGTATTCCGACAGGATATCGCGCTGATATTAAACAATATTTGCCCGAGGCAATTGCAACTAATCCTTTTTCAGGCACGAACCTGAACAAAGACAAGGATCGCAAAACCGGCGGCACAAACGGTCTAGGTATGAAACTGTGTAATTTGCACGCCGCGAGGTTTGTAATGGAAACATACGACGGCAAGAATGGTTATCATCAAGTATTTGAAAACCAAATGGATATTATTGGCAAGCCAACGATTACCAAATGGGAAGATCTGAAAAAGAAAGATCAAAAGATGCATGTGCGTATCGAATTCTTGCCGAATTATAAAGAATTAGGCTATGAAGAAATAACAAAAAAGCAAAAGAACACCTTTTATTATTTATGCCAGGCCATGGCTTATCAGGCCGCCGCTTATTCCGATAAGCGCGTATCGGTCAAATTCAACGACGAAGACGTTCCAATAAAAAGTTTGCAAGACTATGCTGAATTGTTTTGCGATGCAGCTGAAATCGTTTCATTTACGTTGAAAGGTGAAGGCGCGACCAAGGATGAGCCCTGGGAAATTTGCCTTGGCGTAAGCCATACAGGCGTATTTCAACATCAAACACTTGTCAACGGTATTTATATTCGAGGCGGTGGCGATCATGTCACCTTGCTTGAATCTAAAATTGTTAATGAGCTCAAAGATCGAGCGCAAAAAATGTTAAACGCAGGCCAATCAAAGGCCAATCAAAAGCGATTTAACAAAAACATGATTATGAACCACGTGTTCTTATTCATGCGAGGTGAGGTCCGCGACCCGGACTTTGATGGTCAGCGTAAGGATCAACTTCGCAAGCCGATCAAGGAATTGACGGGCTATGAGTTTCCCGCCGCAAAAATGACAAAGTTCTGGGGCACGCTCAAGGAGTATATGCTCGAAACATATGCACAAAAACAAATCGACAACACGTCAAACACAAGCAATAAAAAGCGATTGAACTTGCCGGGATTGCGTGATGCAAACTTTGCCGGACATTCAAATCGAAAAAATATTACGACTTTGTTCGTTGTAGAAGGCGATTCAGCGCTCGGAATGATCAATAGCATGATCACTGAATGCGGTCTTGGCTACGATTATAACGGCACCTTCAATTTGCGAGGTGTGCCACCGAACACCCGTCATCATATCAAAATGATCAAAGGCAAAGAAGGAAAGCTTGTTCCGATTCGCGATAACACGTATGATTCTGACAAAAACAAGCTAAAGACTCTAGTTGATGTGTTGGGTCTAGATTATAACAAACAATACGACACGAAGGAAGATTTGAAACTGTCGCGTTATGACCGCTTGGTCATTGCCGTCGATCAAGATGTTGATGGAGTTGGTAATATTATGAGCCTTGTGCTCAATCATATTGAGCGATTGTTTCCCAATCTGTTCAAGAGCGGGTTTGTATATCATATGCGCACGCCTTTGATTCGCGCGTTCCCAAAAAATAAAAAGGACACAATCAAGGAATTCTATTCTGAGGTTGCTTATGACGAATGGAAACATTCTGAATTTGATGGTTCTGAGCCGCCTGCAGCTAAATGGGAAATCAAATACTACAAAGGGCTTGCCGGACACGAAAAGCCCGAAGTTAAACAAATCACAAAATTAATGAATAAGAATTTAATTAAGTTTGATTACGACAAAAATGCACCGGTTTTGTTTGAGGCGTATTTCGGCAAAGATGCCGCGCCACGAAAGATTGAGCTTGCGACTCCTGTTGCGCCGTTCAAAGAATACGCGGACTCGCTTGAGTTGCCTCTTACCGTGCATTTGCGCCGTGATACGAAGACGTTCTCGCAAGCGAAGAATTATCGCGGATTTGCATGCTTTAGTGATGGCTTGAATCCGTCGCGCCGCAAGATTTTAATGGGCGCGATTGATAATTATCGCCAAAAAGGCAAGGCCATTAAGGTCTTCCAATTGGGCGGTTATGTCGCGTCGAATTATCATTATCATCACGGTGATATGTCTCTCAATGGAACGATCACACGGATGGCTCAGAGCTTTCTCGGGTCGAATTATTTGCCGCTTTTGGCTGATTTTGGTCAGTTTGGAACGCGTAATAACGGTGGTGATGATGCCGGTTCATCAAGATATATCGGCACGCATGTCAATTTACAGCTTGTCGAGTGTTTGTTTCCGTCGGACGATCGCTACATTCTTGAATATAATTTCGAGGATGGTGAACGCTCGGAACCGATGGAATATCCGCCGATTATTCCATTGGCCCTCGTCGAATACCAAAACACGCCTGGCACTGGCTGGAAACAAGTTGCATATCCGCGCAATTTGGATCAGATATTTGAAAATGTCGAGCGTGCTATCATGGACAAAGCGATCAAGAATATGACCAATGAGTCGTATTTGTTTGATGGCACGTTTAAGGTTGTCGAAGGCATTGAATATACCGTCGGCAAATACAAGATCGTCAAGGAAAAGGTCGGGCGCAAGGATTGTGATATTATTCATATCACTGAATTGCCGATTCCGACTGCAACAGGCGGATCTGAAGCGCCGCAAAAATATATCGAGTGGGTGCAAACTCATGAGTATTTGTCAACTATTATTGTTGACGTGGTTGATAATTGCTCAGCCGACAAGGTTAATATCAAGATCGTCTTGAAGGATGACGCGCTGGGATTGATCAAAGCTAAATATGGATCGAAGGATTTCGACTGTATAGAAGAAGGATTCCAATTGCGCAAGAGCATGAAGCCGTGTTTGTGTTTTACGGACAAGCAAGGCGTTGTGCATGAATTTAAATCATATAACGACATATTTAAGGCGTGGTTTGCAATTCGCAAGAATCTATATGGCGTGCGATTTAATCGCATGATTATCTTGACTAAGTTGCGAATTATGTATCTTGAAAATCAGATCAAGTTCAATGAAATCTATCAAACGATGAAACTGACGGGTAAGAAGATCGAACAGATTCAAGAAATTATCAATGAAAATGAATTTGTGAAATTCACTAAATCTCCGATTGAGGATCCGAAATATGTTCCTACGGACAAGTTAAAAGAGATCTATCTTGGCGCTGATGACGAAAGCGGCAAGGCTGATCATGAATATCTTATTCGTATGAATACGCGTGATTTGTCGAAAGAATCAAATCAAAAACGTATCGATAAGGTAAATGAATATAAGCAATATCTCGCGGGACTGCGAGACACCGGTGGAATGTTTGAAGGTGCCAAGTTGTGGATTTCTGAGTTGGGACAACTCAGGGAGGTGATCAAACAAGGTCGCGCAACTCAATGGAAATACAAACAACAAGAATTCAGGTGGGAATAAACCTTTTAGCTGCTCTCGAACAAGTTCGAGAACACCCAAAAGGTTTCCAAAAAACGCTTCGCGGTCTTTGATATATAATTATTTTTTCTGATTTAAAAACTGATAAATATAATCGAATATAGTTCAATCGCTTTATTTGATTATGTCGGCATTAATATCTTACATTAGAAATATTTTTAGTTCACCACATGATAATCCGTATATACCGATAATTAACGATATAAACGAATTAACAATTCAACCCCTTAGTTGTGAAACACCAGTTCTCGTTGTTCGAGAACAACGAGAACAAACGATGCATAACATAATAAGATCGATGTATATGTGGGTGTTTCATATGGAGCAATATAAAGAAATCAAAATAGATAAATTACATGAAAGAAAATACGGCAATTACGATATGGTTCGTTATGTTGAATATTTAAAACCAGAAGTTTCTTATTTTGACATATTATCAATAGCCGCAACATGTAAATCTGCTTATTCGGAATGGAATAAGTATCGATTGAAATTATTACGTATATTACGCAACGTTGTAATATTAATAAATATAGATAACGTTACACCATTAAAATTCAAGATAGAAATAAGTCATTATATAAATCATGTCCATTGTAAATCATACGAAACTTCTAATGATGGAAAGGGTAGTTATGGCGGTGATTATATTCGTTCTGGAATAGTTTGTTGGAGTATTTCGGGGATATATTCGCACGAATCTAAATCATTTAGAACATATGAAGACGTATCGCGAGTCAAAACATTATTTGATGATTTATATGCTGGAAAAAAAGGAATATTAAAAAGAATATACGATTATCATAAAAAACCAGGATTAGATATTAAACATTACCGCGATAACGTATCACAAGAATGGCCCTTTGCAAAATTACCCGACCTAAAAACTAAGAAAACCCCATAGCTTGTACAATTCAAATATAGTTTGAAAAATTGATTATTTTTTTGAATAAGTATCTAATTTATTAGAATTTACCTAATATGTCAAAGTTTGTCAACGCAGGAAAGAGTCTGGTGTTTGTCGCGAAGCTTGCATCAGCTAAAAAAGATTTCTACTATTACCAAGCTCTTGATAGTGTTACTAAGCAAGCCGCTAAGCAAGGCCTGAATCCAAAGATGGGACATCTAGAAGTAGTTCCACCACGCCGAACAAATCAAGGTGTTATGTGGTATGAATTGCATATGAGGTTCTAAACTTACCTTTTTTCGAACAAGTTCGAAAAAAGGTAACCAAAAAACGCTCCGCGGTCATTAAATGTAATTTTATTTTGCAAATGCATCAAATTCGTGTCTTTCGATCAATCCATCTTTATTGATGTCAATTTCATTAAATTTTTTTGTTGCTATTTGTTGAGTCATCATAATCAAAACTTGAGCAGTCTTATCAAGTTTGTCGCCTATTGTGTCCACGCGATCGATATTATTATTGAGCGATTGGCCCAACAACTTAAGTTCGCCTTCAGATAATATCAATTGGGCCACTAGCTTCTTAGTTTGCTCATACATAACTTGTATTTTGGCGACTTGTTCCCTTAGTTTGATATTTTCATTATAATAAGCTTCAGATTCTGTTTTAATAAATTGCAAATGTTTAGCCTCTTCGACATTTATTTGTTCTTGTCGGATAAGTTGGTCTTGTTGGCGGTTTAATTGTTCATTTGTTGTTTGTATTTGTTTGTCTCTTACTACGACTTGGCCAGCGAGTGTTTTAACTTCTGTTTGCAATTTAGTAGTTGTTAGATCATATTCTATCAGAGTTTTTCTTAAACGTTTCTCATGTGCTATTAAATCATCTGTTACCTTACGCAAGTCAGCAAATACTTTACTTGAATCAAAGAACAACAAGAGAGATCCTAGCAAAATGACACCACTGAGAGTGCTCAGTGCATCTGATTTATATGATACGGCGTATGCGATTATTATTGCGCCTGATATTAATAATCCCAGCGCGGCAATTATTTTAATAACCCGATATAGGGTTGTAAGGAAGTACATCTATACCTTTTAGCTGTTCTCGAACAAGTTCGAGAACACCCAAAAGGTATCCAAAAAACGCTTTGCGGTCTTTTTATAAGTATTTTTTGTGTTACTTTTTCCAAAAGTAACTGTTACTTTTTTGCGATACTTTTTTCTAAAAAGTATCTCTTAAAAAGCTAAGAGTAACATTATATATAAGTATATCAAATTAAAAATACGATATAATGTGGAACGCCGCATTACTATACGCGGTTGTTATGCCAACTTATTTTATCACGATGCATATCAGACAAGCTCGTAATATGAAATATAACTTAATAAGGCCTCCTTTGGAAGACGTGGGTCATTTAATAACAGATGAAAAAACGTGGAGAAAGTTTCATCATATCTCTGATATTCTTCCTGTCGTTTGCGTTTTGCTTATGATAGCTGATTCATATATTTTCAATGGATCAATTAAAAAAATTAATGAATATTGTATCCTACACGCATCTATGTATTTTATTAGAATGCTCAGCATTCATTCAACAACGTTGCCAACAAGCGTTCCATATGTTCGTCATAAATCATACAAACCTCGCATGTATCTGGGCTTTGTCCCTAGTTATGATAATGATATGTGCTTCTCGGGACATTTGTCGATGTGTCTGTTGACATTGCCTTTCATATCTGATTATAATCTATATTGGGCATCTGTATGGTCCTCGATATTATGTGGGTTTTTATTGATCGCATCGCGTGAACATTATACTCTTGATATAGTTGTGGCATGTATTGCATGTCGCGCATTGTATTCGTATAAGGATTTTTTAATAAATACGTTTACCTTTTGAAAAAGGTAACCAAAACAGTCAAAAAAATAAACTTCCAGTATCGTTTTGGTTACCTTTTTCAAAAGGTAAAAATAAACATTCAAGATCGTTTTGGCGCCGTTCTCAAACTTGTTTGAGAACGAAAGGTAATATTAAAAGTTTTTCGATTTAACTTCTTTTTCCAAAGCGTCAAATTTATCGTATGCTGAATTCAACGCGCCGATAAAAGTCTTTATCGGATCCTTTGATTGAATGCGGACAACAATTTCTCGGACGGTCGGATGCGGATCCTTATAATTAACAAGAGGAATACTCGGATCGTTTGTATATGCGAAATAACGAATCAAGTTCGCAAGCGTGTCCTTTTCACCTTTTAGTTTAAAAAGCGTGACATCTTCCAGAACGTTGATTTCCAAGATATCAGATATATATTCGGCTTTTTTTGCCGATGTGTAAAGATCCATCTCGTCTTGATAACTCTTTACTCGCATCTTGATATTATCCATGGTCATTTCAAGAAGCTTCTTCGGTTCGATATTGCCATCTGTATAAATACCCAATTCATAATCGTGACAATCTGACATCATCGAGCTAACTCCCATGCCACGTTCATACGCTTTGGTATCTAATTGTTTATATGCTACGCCGGATGTAAGGTGAAACTTGGCATCTTCATATCCGAACTTTTTAATGATCTTAATATTTTTGATTTTGAGTGTTTTACCCTTTCTAAGCGTTATGATTCGAAAAGTTTCGTTGAAGGGTAAATCGCCTTTGCCACGAATTTCGATATGCTTTGCGCGGACCATTTTATCAATTGGTGTCGAATTAGTAATATCTAGAAAGAATCGAGTCGCCTCGGGCAAATCTTGCAAGATTCGAATAGATTGAATTTGCGATTGGATATTTTTCCAGATCAAGTATTCATCATCGGTTTCAAAATCTTCTTGATCAAATGTTAACCCATAAGCCGGCAATTCGCCGATTAGAGTTCGGCGGATAGCATTTGTTACGGCGGCCGATTCATTATTTATTACAACAGTGGTTAAATATTTATGAAATTTAGGTATTAGCTTTTGAAAATCTTTGCCTTTCAAAAGTGTATCCTCTTCTTTAATGAAGGGTCCTAATTTTTTAACTACGATGCTTTTGATGGACATTTACCTTTCGTTTTAAACAAAGGTAACCAAAACGCTTCGCGGAATTAACAAGTTTTGCAAAGGTTATATAAATATAAATAATCAATTTTAGATGATTTTTTTAGAAAAGTATCTCTTAAAAAAATCATTTAATATTAATATATAAGTATTCTTACACAACAGGGCATACCCTTTTAGTTGCGAAGCAATTTTGCGAAACTTTTCTTAAAAGTTTCTTTTGCAAAACTTTTCCTAAAAGTTTTATGTATAAAAAAGCTCATTTATTCGTAGATATTAGTAAGAGGTCGGACAAGACGCACGAGGTAGTCGACTATTTAGATATCCATGTTAAACAAATTAATTACAATGGATATATAATAGAAGTTGTCGGTGTGTTGACTCTCGAAGATAAAGAGGTGTTGCAATCCAACGGGGTGACTCATTTGCCAACTCTGCTTTATAATAAGAATCAGGTCAATGGTTCATCCAAAATAATCGCGTCGTTATCTAAGATTGCAAGGGCGCCGGCCAAGAAAAAGACGGCCGAGGACATGTTGCATGATGAGCAAATGACTGAAATGGATATGGAAAAGGCCGAGAATGATAATGATGATAATGCCGCCGATGAAGAGGATGCATTTGCCGGTGGCGACAAAGACGCAGTCAAAGAGAATATTAACAAGCGGATACGCGAATTTAATAATAGGCGCACTGGTCGCGTAGAAGACGTATATGTAAAGAAGGGCAAAGGGGCCAAAGTTAAAAAGCCTGTCGAAAGCGAATACGACAGTGAAGAAGAGGCTCCTAAAAGACAGCGTAAACCCGCGGGACGACCACCCAAAACAGGTAAATCAAAAGCACCAACTCTTGATGTCAATCCTGATGAATTTGATTTAGAAACACAACAATTGTTAGATAAGGGTGGGTCGGATTAATCCGTCACTTTTAAAAAAGTGACACAAAACCGCTCCGCGTTTGTTTAATCATTATTTTTTTTAACTATAACTGAAACTTTTTTTCTGAAAACTTTTCTTAAATTTTGGTTACCTTTTCTCAAAAGGTAATTTTGTGTTCTTAAACTTTCATTTCGATTATTATATATTCATCCAACCCTTTATAATAAATAAAGGATAATATGAGTGCTCCTAAATATGAATTGCCTGTACGCCGCGAAAAGGACAAAAATCTAATATTAATTAACGAGGAAGGACAGGCGCGACGTGATATAGTTTTTGATTTCAATAAACACTTAAAATGGTTAATGAAACGCATATACGCACTTGGATTAAAAACTGTTCAGCTTGAAAGTGCGATGAATCAAGTATCGATTGCTATCGAGGAAGACGCCGAATTCATAATTCAAAATCTTGGTCCAGAGCTTTATCGATTCAAGAATATTCTAGATAAAAAAGATATAGACTTCTTTATTGAAAAGATCAATATGAAAGAGCTATACGGGCATTTGCCTCACTATGAGGATAACTTGATAGTATTTATTCAGAGAGAGCTAAAAAATATGAATAGTGCCGACAAAGATATAATCTTTACTCGTATCAATTTGATGCTTGAAACCTATATGCAATTTTCCATATTTGAAATGATAGACCCTCTTCTTAATTGGAAGATTGCCGATATCAATAAACCGGCTGATCCTGAAACATACAAATTCAAGTTCATTACTCGTAATGAATATCGCCAAATGGTGAAGGATAATCGTGTCGCGGGAAAAGGAGAGATTTAAAATCCACTTTTTAAAAAGTGGAACAAAACAGTTTATAAATAAAATCCACTTTTGAAAAGTGGAACAAAACGGTTTATAAATAAAAAATAATTTAAAAGTTCGAAGCATTTTCACGCATTTTTTTAAACCGCAAGTTCTCGAACTTGTTCGAGAACGGCGTTTTTTTGCACAACTTTTTTTAAAAAGTTGTTTTAGAACGAACTATCCTCTGAATCCGAAATCGGAAAGTTCATGGGCCCTTTCCTTGTTTTTTCTTTGTTATTTTTTTCTTCTTGCTTTTTCTTCTTTTTTCTATCACGCTTTGCTTGTGCGCGTTCTTCAGAAATAGCTTTATACTCTGATGCGGATATCCTCCTGAATCCGAATTCTTTAATTTCTTCGTCTTTTAAATTTTGGGCCTTAGTGAACATAATGTATTCCAAATACATATCGAGCATGTTTTCGATACGGCTGAACATCTCATCCTTTTCAAAATCAGTACACTTTGGCATTTGGGCTTGTAGAAGAGTAATAACACTCTGATCATATTCGATTTTTCCTGTGCGTGGAACACTACTATAATCAACAGAACAGAAATAGTCTACATTCTTCTTTCTGATTGCGTCTCTGAATCCGTATATTTCCGGCCCGGCATATATCAATCCTATTTCGGCGTCGGCATTTATACCGATAAGAAGTTGATTTCGCATGCTTTGCACGCTGATAGATTTATTACTGACAATGTATATCTTTTTCATAAGCCATCGAATTTCATGATTAAATTTGTTAACCAGATCCGCTTTGGATTTGTCGTCTATATTGACGATTACTTTTGATTTGTTCATACCTTTTAACTATTCTCAAACAAGTTTGAGAACAAAGTATCCAAAAATACCTTTTGAAAAAGGTATCCAAAAATACCTTTTGAAAAAGGTATCCAAAACTATGAAATTATAATATATTTATAAAATGTTTTTAGTTGAATTTTTAATCTTAAACACAACATCGGTATACAATATAATTAATAATAATAATAATATTTTCAAAATGGAACTGGAGTATATCTATCTACTTAAAGTAAGAGAATTTATAAATTCAAAACAAGATATTTACAAAGTAGGACGTACTATGCAAATTAATCATAATAGACTCAAACAATATCCTAAAAGCAGTATGCTCTTTTTACAGAAAAAATGTATTGATAGACATAAAATGGAAAGGGTAATTATAGGTGAATTTAAAGAAAAATTTATCCAAAGAAAGGATATCGGTCGTGAATATTTCGAAGGCAATTGCGATGACATGATTGATATTATTGATAAACATATCAAATGTGAACGCAAAGAACATAAAAAGAAAAATCAGGAAGATAAAGAAGAGAATAAAGAAGAGGATAAAGAAGATGATGATGAAGAAGAAGAAGAAGAAGAAGAAGATGATGATGAAGATAATCCTATTCATCAATGTCTTCGATGTGAAAAGGTATACATTTCTGAAATCCAATTAAAAAATCATAATTGCGTTAAATATAAATGTCGTTTATGTGGAATGACATTTGAAAGAAAATCGCATTATAAAGATCACAAAAACAGAAAATTTCCTTGCGTTGCAACTAAAAAACATATTAAAAACGGTCTTGTTTGCATTAAATGCAATACTGGATATTCTAACCCTTATAATCTTAATAGACATTTATCAACTTGCGGAAAAGATGTAAAATTTAAAATTTATATACAAAAACGTACACTTTAAAATTATAAAAGATGGATATTTTTTTATATTATAAGTTAACTTCGATTTATAATGAATAGATTGATAGATATATATGAATTATATGGATATTTTTCTGATCATTAGCGCTTTAACGCGAGGAGTATTTTATAATTTATGAATTAATATAAATAATGAATAGATTGATAGATATATACGAATTATATGGATATTTTTCTGATCATTAGCGTTTTAACATTCTCACTATAAAATCAAAAACTTCATGTCTATAAAAAAATTATGAGTGAGGGGTATCCAATTTTTTTTGAGATGAAGTTTTTGATTTTATAGTGAGAATGTTAAAATGCTAATGATCAGAAAAATATCCACATAACTTATATATATCTATCAATCTATTCATTATAAATGAAATTATTTAGATTGGTGATTTATGTGGATATTTTTTCATATTTTATCATTTTAACATTTCTCTAATTTACATTTTTTGTCATTGATTATTTTTTTGATTGAAAAATTATAAGTTAATTATTCAATCAAAAAAATATTCGAAAATATATGATAATCAATCACGTTCATCATATTCTATTTGAACATCTTTAAGCGCATTTACTTGAGTAATTTTATATTGTTGTTCATCTAGTAATTTTTTATTTTCAAATAATGATGATACAAATTTTTTATTACCCGGTATATCGGCGGAACTCGTAGCTAAATATATAACAAATTCTACTTCTTTTTGTAATATAGTCAGGACTCTTTCACTAGAAAAATTCTTCCACTTAATTCCATCATACACGATATATTTATCTAATTTGGATATATATCTTATATTATGCCCTTTCGGAAAATCGTCAGAATAATGTAGTTTTTTAATAACAGATCTAACCAATTTGTTGCATTTTTTTTGATCCAATCGATCGGCTACTTTATCTAAATCCTGTATACTAAATATCTCGCGTATACTCTTAGCAAAAGATTCAGTTATATCAAATTTCGATAAATCTTTATTGTCTTTGTTATTGTATTCTTTTATATAAAGGTCAAATTCTTTGACTTTTATTTTTTCGATTTTAGCTTTTTTAATTATAGCTTTATTTTTTTCTTTACAAATAATCTTATGCCTACGAATATTACCTTCAGTTGCATACTTTTTATTACATATATTACATTTGTAATCTTTTATAATTTTAGCACATGATTTTTTCATTTTCACATGATCATCATAATGTTTTTTTCGAGAAAAGGTCTTGGTGCATAATTTACAACGATATTCTTTCACGCATCGTTTTTTGTTATGCTCTATCAGTCTGTTTTTGCTCCAAAAATCATCATTACAATAAGCACATTTAAATTTAGAAGAGTCATTCTTGTCACCTAGCTTATCACCCGGCTTATCATTAAAATTACGCGGCAAATTAGAATTGTCATATATTTTGATAGCCAATATGTCTTCTACGTCTAAAGAATCAAGACGCTTAAGTTCTTCTTCTGAAAATATCCATTCTTTATATTCAGGAGGATGATATGATTCTTCCTCTTCGTCATCCGATGGAGATGGCGAAGGCATGCGCAAAAGACCAGGAATGCAGAAGAGTTTCTGTTTTCGTTTCTTTTGTCTATTAATTTCTGAATCACAATCATCTGAACTTTTTTCTTTCACCTTATATATATCGTCCTCACATAAAGTGTCTGAATGACGTATCATAATAAATCTAGTGTAACTGCTTCGTAATTGGAATATCACGGTATGTTATCACTATAAATGATTTATATTTTTTGTATAATTAAGTCGTGTTCGAAATTGTACGTATATAGTATAGTATAAAAAAATATTTATGTAAAATCCACTTTTAAAAAAGTGGAACAAAACTATTTTATAAAATCCACTTTTAAAAAAGTGGAACAAAACTATTTTATAAAATCCACTTTTAAAAA
>Ga0075163_10005189_pt1 | contig 17407 bp, 9 predicted proteins | sample JI1023141ADNA_FD_71478 | JGI IMG/M metagenome (GOLD analysis project Ga0075163, IMG submission 71478) | Wastewater effluent complex algal communities from Wisconsin, to seasonally profile nutrient transformation and Carbon sequestration -... | ecosystem: Engineered > WWTP > Effluent > Algae...
AGAAAAATTAGAAATATAAAAACTAACAAAACTATGGAAAACACAAATGATCAGAACCAATTTGAATTGAGCGATATTATTGGAACGCTCTCAGAAATTCATCCCAAACTTAAAGATGATTTTGAGGTAGTCAAAAGCCTTGATATTACTGTAGAATTAATTGATCCGTTAATGGCGGAGCAGTTTTTACAAAATCACAATTTTCACAACCGTTGCATTAATAAAACTGCTTTAAAAAAATACGTTCAGGATGTCAAAGAAGGACGCTGGGAATTTACTCACCAAGCCATTGCGTTTGATGTTAATGGAGTTCTTTTAGATGGACAACACAGACTACAAACAGTGGTAAACAGTCAAACTCCAATGTTTTTTTTAATAGTAAGAAATTTACCAAAAAAAGTTGGGTTAGTAACTGATGTACACAGTAAAAGACGAATTGGCGATGCAGTAGCTTTGTCAAGAAATGATCAAAATCAACATTGGACAAAAAATATGTTTGATCTTGCAGCTGCAATTACAAAAAAAATATTTGAATTTGAAAATGGAAATTTTGGTCGTGCATCGGTTGATCAATCCACAAATAATTCAAAATTTTCCAGAAATGATATTGTAGAATTCATTAATAATAACGTAAACAGATTAGAAGAAGCAATGGGCGTTGCTAAAACTTGTTTTGAAACACAAAAAGAAGTTGACAGATCAATTATTGGTGCACTTTATGATATTTTGTCTCGTAAAGTAAGCAAAATTGCAGCAGCAGAGTTTTTTAAGTCATATGCTACTGGTGCCAATTTACAATATGGTCACCCAATTTTAATATTGAGAGACTTATTCTTAAAACATCGTGTAAAACCTTCTGGTGTATTTAAATATCATAGAACACGTATTTATTCTTTAATTCGTGCTTGGAATTGCTATATTCAAAACGATTTGAATGTATCAGAAAAAAATATTCGATTTATCGAAGAAAGAGATATTGATCCTTCAATCAAAACTTTTGACGGAAGCGATATTCTCATTAACAAAGCTGCAGTAAGCAAATTAAAACAAACTAAAAAACAAGAAGCTGCTTTAGTATAATTAAGATTTCCATGGTTAGTGTTATGTTCACTACCAGCCGGGCCGTTGTTAAGCCCGGCTTTTTTATTTATCCGACATATTAATTTTTGAATATTTATAAACAGTATCTTTTTAAAAGGAATACTGTTAATTTATATAATGACTAATATTAAAGGAAATAATGGTGCAGATTTTCAAGGCGCCAGAGGAGTAAATGCAGCTGATCCGTTAAACGACAAAGACGTAGTTAACTTACGTACTTTAAGAAGAAGCGTTTCCTCATTTTCGTCTATTACATTATCTAATATCAATTTTGGAACTGTTGGAACAGGCTATCCGGTTTATTCGGGCTACTCTGGTGATACCTATTTTTTCAGAAGTTTATCCGCTATTGGTCCAACTCTTTTAATGCATACTGGTGACACCATTACCTTTGAGGTTGATGTTAACCATCTGCAAACAGGATATACATGGGAACATCTTTGGTGTGCATCCACTGGAACACGGGCGATCATTCGAAACAACTTTACCAATAACGATGCTATTGGTAATTTCACCATCGTGGCTTCTGTTCAAAGCACATCACCCGGTTCTTATTCATGGATTGGTGGAGGTTCTGCGCATACAATTCACAATGATTTCTCATCCATTGGTGGCGGTTTTAAAAATACAACATCCGGATATACCAACTTCATTGGTGGTGGTGGATTTAACTTTACGAACGGTCCATACGCTTCCATTCAGTCGGGTTTCGGCAATCGAGCGATCAGAGAATTTTCACTCATCGGTAATGGTATCGGTAATTATAATATTGGAAATTTCGGTTTAATATTGAATGGATCATTCAATACTGGCTATTCAGCATACACAACAGTTATCAATGGTGCAAGTCACCATGCAGAAGGCGAATTTAGTTTAATAGGAAATGGATTACGCAATAAAATAACAGGCAATACAGTATTTAATGTTATATTAAATGGTTCTGATAATCATGCGAAAGGCAAATTTAGTTTAATAGGAAATGGGTTAAGGAATGAATCAGTTAGTGATTATTCTGCAACAATAAATGGTTCTGATAATCATGCAGAAGGTAAATTTAGTTTAATTGGAAACGGATTAAACAACAATGTTTATAGTGATTACTCTACTGTATTAAATGGTCTAAATGCTACTATTGCCCAAAATTCAAAAAATTCTACAATTATTCAGGCCAGAAACAGTAAAATTACTGGACAATATAATATTATATTAAATTCAAGACTTGCACAATTAACTGGAACGTCATCAACAATTATAAATGGCCCTTATCATAGAGTCGATGGGTCTTATGTAACTGTAGCTGGTTGGAACAACTCTGCACAAACGCATCATGCAAGTATTTTTGGTGGTTCAAGAAATTTAATAAAAGGTAATAGAGGTAATCCGGCAGGAACTTTTACTAATATTTTAAACGGTAGAGATCATGAAATAGATAATAATTATTGTACTATAATATTAAATGGTGTTAGTAACAGAATCAGTGGTGGCTCACACAATTTAATTACTGTAGGTTCTAATAATGAAATTTTAAGTTCTATTCAATCAAGTATTATTGGCGGAGGAGGCAACTTTATTTCAGGTCTTTCAAATGTTTCAGTAATATCATTAAATAACTATACACCATTAATCTCTGATCGAGTTTATACACCAGGTCTTCATGCGCTAGATTTAATTGCTGCAACCGCTGAACCAAATTTTGTTCTTGCAGATCAGACTAACGGGCATTTAATTATTTCCAGCATCACTCAGGTAATCGGTATGTTTACCGGTATCACTTCAACTACAGTTGGAGTTGAAACATTGTGGTGTGCAACAACTACCAATTCTATAATAAGAAATAATTTTACAAACAATTCCAATACTGGTAATTTTACTGTTGTAGCTGCTGCATATAGTGATTCAATAGGTAACTATTCTTTCATTGGTGGTGGTTCAGGTCAAACTATATCCAATGATTTTTCATCCATCGGTGGAGGTTTCAAAAATACAACATCGGGATATACTAATTTTATCGGTGGTGGTGGACATAATTTAACAGACGGTCCATACGCTTCCATTCAGTCGGGTTTTGGCAATCGAGCGATCAGAGAATTTTCATTGATTGGAAATGGTATTGGTAATTATAATGTTGGAAATTTCGGTTTAATATTAAATGGATCATTCAATACTGGATACTCAGCGTATACGACTGTTATTAATGGAGCAGGACACTTTACGGAAGGAGAATTTAATTTATTAGGAAACGGATTACGTAATAAAATAACAGGTAACACTGGATTTAATACTATCTTAAATGGTTCTGATCATGTAATTTCTGATGAAGTATTTAACTCAGGAATCATAGCTGGTGTTCAAAATTTTATTAACACAGGAGTATCTAATTCCTCAATTGTAGCAGGTAAAAATATTATTGCGTTTTCATCTGAAACAATGTATTCTGATCACGGTGTATTTAGATCATTGACAAGTAATACAATGAACTTTGTAATGGCTGAACCTAGTGGTCATTTAATTATATCAGCCATTACATTTAGCTCAGGAACTGGTGCAACTAATATTGATACAGTTGGATTAGGATATCCTGTATACTCTGGATTTTCATCTAATATTCATTATTTCAGAAGTTTATCTGCTGTTGGTCCGACTTTATTAATGCATACCGGTGACACCATCACCTTTGAAGTTGATGTTGATCATCTTCAATCCGGATACACATGGGAACACCTTTGGTGTGCATCTACCGGATCGCAATCCATTATCAGAAACAATTTAACTAATAATGATGCTATTGGTAATTTCACCATCGTAGCCGCTGTTCAAAGTACATCACCTGGAGCTTATTCATGGATTGGTGGAGGTTCTGCACACACCGTATATGATGCATTTTCTTCCATTGGTGGCGGTTTTAAAAATATAACTTCCGGATATACTAATTTTATCGGTGGTGGTGGATTTAACTTTACAAACGGTCCATACGCTTCCATTCAGTCTGGTTTTAGCAATCGAGCGATCAGAGAATTTTCATTGATTGGAAACGGTATTGGTAATTATAATGTTGGTAGCTTTGGAGCAATATTAAATGGATCATTTAATACAGGAAATTCCGAATATTCAACAGTTATTAACGGAGCTAGTCATTTTGTTTCAGGTCAATCTTCAACTATTATTAACGGTACAAATCATGAAATAATTTCTAGATTTTCTACTATAGTAAATGGCTTACGAAATTCAATCAACAATTCTTATTATCAAGTAATATTAAATGGTGTTGATAACTTAAGTTTCGGTGCTTATGCTTTTATTGGTAATGGTCTTGTTAATTTTATTGATAATAATGTTAATTTTTCTACAATCCTTAATGGCTCCGCTAATGACATAATGAATGGTGCCCATTACTCTTCAATATTAGCGGGTAATTATCACACCATAGCAGCTAATGCGGCTAACTCAGCAATAATTGGAGGTAATGGATTTACAGTTACTACTCCTAATACTGTAATGGTTCCAAGATTAAACATACGCGATACTACAGGAACACCTTCAAGTATTTTAGGTATCGATTCAAATGGGTTTGTTTGTTTAGTGGGATCGTCTTCTGGTATTACAGCTTTAACAGGTGCCACAAACATAGGTTTAGGAACCGGATTAAGTATTGTTACTCCTGTTACAGGAGATACATTATTTGTAAGATCACTTTCTGGATTCTCAGGAATACAGGTTCAGACTTTAGGTGATATAATTGGTATTTCTTATACTGGTTCAACTTTTAGTTATGCTGATCTTTATTGGACAGCAGGAACTGGAGCAAACAGTTTAATAAGATTAAACAGTAATAATATTGCTGTCAGCGGACACTCCTTTGTAGCTGCAGGAACACTGAATGAAGCCAATAATATTTATGCCACAATATTAAATGGTAGAGAAAACATTGTTAATGCTGCATACGGAACTATTATTGGAGGAAAGCGAAACAGTGTAAATATAAATGCTACATATGGTATTGCTATGGGAAATAACAATACTATTAATGGCTTTAATAGTATGGCTTTTGGAGGAAGCAATGTTGCCAATGGTGTACAATGCGTTGTGTTTGGAAAAATTAGTATAGCAAAAGGTAATTATTCTTTTTCCTGTGGAGCGCAAAATACTGCCCAAACTGCAAACTCTACCGTATTTGGATATGGTAATTTCTCATCCGGATTTATTGGTGGTGGTTCTATTAATAGAAACGTAGCTCGCGAAACTTTTATTGGTCAAGGAAGCGGAAATGTCAATACTGATGCAAACGCATATAATGCAACCATAATTAATGGACGACTTCATACAAATAATGGCTATTTTGGTTTAATTGGACAAGGAGAAAGAAATTTCCTTGGAAGTAATGCAATATTTGCCACAATCCTAAATGGAGAAAGTAATGTTATTTCTGCAGTTACAAGAAATGCTACAATCGTTGGAGGAAGTGGACTAACACTATCAGATAGTAATACAGTATTAGTTCCATATCTGCAAATTCACAATGTGGATTCTGGAGGAACAGTTTATCTTACTTATGATCCTGCAACTAGAAAAGTTCATTATTCTGCATCATCAGGAAGTACTATTCCAACCGGTTCTACTCAGGCAACATACATTTACAATGGTATTAACACATATACTGGAGGAACAATTGGAGCATATACAATCAATGTAACTGGTGGATCATTTGCTTCTATTGTTGTTACTGGGGCTTCTGTGTTTAATTCTATATCTGCAACAAGTATTACTGGTACAACATTCTCTTCCGGAAGCACTTCTTTTTACGATATATTTGAAACAAAAAATAAATACAAAGCTAGTGCAGTGACATCCTCATTATTTATTGGTACTCCACGTAAGGCGACAATTGTATTTTCAAATCCATTTCCAGACGCAAATTATGCCATTAGTATTACCGGTGCAGATCAAAGATTGTGGACATGGGAAAGCAAAACAGCTGCAGGATTTATAATTAATTCAAATTCAAATACCGCTTTAGTGGATGACACCTCATGGGTAGCTATGCGATATGAAACTTAAAATACTACATATTTATATACTGATCAATTATGGCAAATTTTTATAATAATAGTATTTACGGTTTAGAGTTAACTGGAGGCACACTTTTCTCAGGTGCAACTCCTTTGTCATCAATCATTGTAACAAATGCTCAAAACATCGGTTCGGGCGAATCAATGTTTACTGGAAAAACTAGTGGAGTGCTTGCTTTTAAAACATTTATTGGAAGCGGAGGAACACAAGTAATTAATAATGGTACATCATTAATATTTTATTCAAATGCATCATCTGGAGGAGGTGGGAGTAGTGTATATAATGGTATCAATACGTTTACTGGAGGAACATTTTCAGCTCAAACCGTAAATGTTACAGCAGTAACTCTTAATAACATAACTGTTAGTGGAAGTGCAATATTTAATTCATTAACAGCAACAACTTTTTATTCAGGCAACACTCCTTTAGAAAATTATTTTATTACTCCTTACTCAAATGTATTTATAACTGGAGATAGTGGTTCAAATTCTATCAAAGCAAATAATGGGACACTAGCTTCAAATGGTAATTTTACATTTGTAACCGGCTGGAAAAATACAGCAGATACCGAATCACATTATTCACTAATGATGGGAGGTTTTAATAATTTAATATTAGGAGCTAATACACACTCAAATATATTGGGTGGTTTTTATAATGTTATTTCTGGAGGATCAACAGGTAGTATAATCATAGGCGGAAGAAATAATAGCTCTCATGGAAATTATTCAGCAATTATTGGTGGAATTTTAAATGTAATTTCAAATTATTCCAAAACTTCTGCAATAGTAGCAGGTATTTCTAATACTATAACAAACTTTAGTTATTATTCCGGAATTATAGCTGGAAGAAATAATACATTGAACACATTTGCTTATACGTCTACTATTGTTGCCGGGGATCATAACTCAATTTTAAATTACAGTTTTAATTCAGGAATAATAGGTGGTATTTATAATTCAATAATTACTTCAAATAGTTCAAGTATAGTTGGAGGTTGGTTAAATTCAATTAGCGGTATTTCTTCATATAGCGCAATTGTAGGTGGGTTTACAAATGTTATTGATAGCACTTCTAATTTTTCTGCCATTATCGGTGGACAAATTAATAAAATTACAAATAATGCTAGTAATTCAGTAATTATAGGTGGCAATAATATTACAGCAACTACTTCAAATATGGTTTATGTTCCCAATTTAAACATAAATAATATTTTATTTACTGCTAATACAAACAATTCCTTACTAAACATAAACAATCAAGGCAATGTATATAAAACTCAATTAAGTGCAGGCACTGGCATTCAAATAAGTACTCAAACCAGTGCAATAACGATCAGTTATACTGGTACCTCATCAGGAGGTGGTGCTACAATTAATAATGGAATAAATACGTTTACAGCGGGAACAAATACTTTTCAATCTGTTAATATTACTGGTGGAACATTTGATAATATAACAGTTACCGGCTACTCAATATTTGCGGGACTGACTGCCACCACTGCATCAACTGTATTTTTAAAAGTTAACACACAATCAGCATCTACTACCAATCCTGAAAGGGTAATTATTTATGATATACAACCAAGCTCATATTCTAATGTACTTGTAGGATATGCATCAGCTTCAACATATGGTCAATTAAATATTAGAAATATACATAATGGAAACCAGGCTAGTTCTGATATTGTAGCAACAGCAGATAATGGAAATGAAACCATTAATTACGTTGATCTTGGTATAAATTCATCCACATTTAACGGATTTTTAGGATTAGCAAATGATGGTTATGTGTATTCCACAGGAAATGATTTTTGGATAGGAAATGCAAGTTCAGGTAAATCTATAAAACTATTCACAGACGGAACAACTTCTGGGGCTGTAAGAGTTTTAATTACATCTGCAGTGACAAATTTTAATAATACAGTTTCAGCTTCAACAATTGTGCTATCGGGCAGTCCATTAAACCCAGTAGCTGCAGGAGCCAAACTATTTATTTTTAATAATTTTATTTAAAAATACTTATTTATAATAAAACTATACATTTATGCCAGCAAATATAAACCCAGTTTTTACAATAACTCCAGTCTTAGGAAAAGCACGTTTAGCGGCTGCTAATACAGCACGAGATGGTTCCGGTACAGTAGCATTTTTATGCTCCGGAAATACAAATGGAACAAGAATAGACAAGATCACATTTACTTCCGCTCAAGCGTCTGCAGCAGCCAATAGTTTAATGGTAGGTCGAGTATTTGTTTCAGATACTTCTGGAGCAAATTACAGATTGTATAAAGAAGTTGTAATCGTTGCAGTTACTGCATCAAACACTGCTCAAGGAGCTCGACAACAAATTGTTTTTACCGGAGGACTCATATTGCCCTTCGGTACTTATATTGGTGTAACTCAAAGCGTATATGCAGGTGCGCAAGATCAAATGGATGTAATAGCCGAAGGAGGGGATTTTTAAAATACATTAGTATGGAAAATGGCTTTAATAACTTAAAAATTCATCCTGATTATGATGAAAACAATGACAATAGAAAAGATTTTAGTTATTTCAAAAAAGTAGCCACTTCTTCATATGATCAATGGCATAGTCAAAGTGTTCAAAATGCCACAGCTCTAAATACAATTACAGTTGTTACATCAACAATAAGATTTATACCATTAGCCTTACCTAAGAGGACACGACTTGATAGAATAGGTTGCCAAATTACTGCAGGAGGAAGTGCTGCTTCAGTTGGAAGACTTGGAATTTATGACAGTGTTAATATGGTACCCAATAATTTAATAATTGATGCAGGTACAGTGTCAACAGCTGCTGCAGCTGTGTTAAGTATTGAAATAGATATAACTTTAGAGGCAGGATTTTACTTTTTAGCACTTACTACTAGTTCTGTAGCAAACGTAACTTTTAGAGCAGTAGTACTTGGTGGTATTCCAAATTTTTTAGGATCGCTAAGTACATTAGGAACATCTGTAGCATCTCAGTTATTCATAACATTTACATATGGAGTTTTCCCTCAAAATGTATTAAATTCATCTTTTAATAAATTGTCAGCTATAACACCATTAATTTCTCTCAGGTATAAAAAAGAAAATTAATTATGGAAAATAATTTTAATAACAAACCAATTACTCCTTCATTATCTGAAATAAGTATTGATAGAAAAGAACCAAGTTTTTTTTTAAGACCTTCATCTAATACTAATGAAAGGTGGTTTTGTGCCGGTCAAGTAACATGGTCAACTCCAACAACATTAACCGGTACACTAAATGATAATGTAAAATTATGCCCATTTATTATTGCAAGCACAACTATAATAGACAAAATAAGTGTACACATAACAGTAGGTGGTACTGCTGCTTCAACTATGAGATATGCAATTTATGATAGTAATGATGAATTACCAAATTATTTAATTTTTGATTCTGGAAATATTAACTCTGTAACTACTGGTATTAAAACTATTACTTTCACTCCTCTTACACTTAAACCAGGATTATACTGGATGGGATGGAACACAAATTCAGTAAATGGATTATTAACTGTACGTGCATTGGTTCCTGCTGCTGTATTTCCAATCTTAGGTCTTCCCAGTAGTATTGGAACAGCTTGGGGAATTAATCTTGCTTACGCATATACTTATGGACAATTTGAACAAAATATAAATAACACTTCTTTTACAATCGGGACAACTTCTAATATAATGTTTGGAATAAGAATTGCACCATAATAATTTAACAAAAAATGAACTCAAACTTTTATAATAAACCAGAAAATCCGGCATATGACGACAGTGATACCAACAGAAGAGATATAAATTATTACAAAAAAATTGGTACTACTTCTTTTGAATCTTGGTATTCTAATTCTGTAAATTGTGTGGCAATGACAAGTATTTCAAGAGGTAGAAATAACATTATTTTTACGCCTTTTTATGTAAGTAAAACAATAACAATAGATAGGTTAGGTATTGATGTTACTGTAACCGGAGGAACAAGTACTGCAACCGCTAGAATGGCAATATATGATTCTTCTGATTTGTTGTATCCTAACAACTTAATAATTGATGCAGGGACAGTGCCTGTTACAGCTGTAAGTGTCCAAAGTATTGTTGTACAAGTTACTTTACAACCTGGTTTATATTTTACAGCATTAAATCATAATTCTTCTGTCACTTTACAATTTAGAGGTTTACCTATTATTGGTGTTTTTCCCACACTTGGAATTCCTGCTGCATTTACAGTATCACAGCATTGTTATACGCTTGCCTTTACTTATGCACCATATATAACCCCTGTTCTAAATAACACCTTTACATTAGGTACTTCAAGTCCGTCCGTTTTTTATAGAATTGCTACTCAGAATTAATAATTAAATAATTTTTTTTGCCTTATTTATTATTATGGGAGTACACATAACATATAAAAAAGATTTTGATGAAAACGGTAATGAAATGATGATTGAAATCAGCCGTGAAGAATTTGATGATCCTATTGAGCCAATGGAACAATTAGAAGATCAAGCAAGAAGATTAATGGATGAATTACAAATAATTTTACAAAAAATAAAATCTCAAAATGAAAATTAAAACTGGAAATACTGTTTATGAAATTGTTGTATCAGCAGATTCAAACAATGTTCCGGTTATAGGGCCAACTTTTGATCAAAAATATTTTATTGACGGAAATTTAATGTCCGCAATCACTTTGACCATTGCCTTGTCTGATAATTCCAGTGGTACATATAAAATTTCATGGACACCTTTAGTGTATGGTAAACACCAATTTTATTTAAATAATATTACCACCAACATAATATATGTTTCTGATGTATACGAGGTAGTTCCTGACTCCGAATTTGACCTTAGTACTACCATCTATGTAGGAGTATAAATCATAAAAAGTAGATAATTAGCGATTTTGTTTTTTTATAGACTATTTAGTTGAATATGCTTTCCTAAAAAACATATATGACTAGCTACGAAATAAAAGAATATGCCAAATGTGTTAAAGACCCTGTCTATTTTGTTAACACTTATGGAAGAGCTTTAAATATTACTTCAACACCTGTAAAGGTCGATCCTATTGTTTGTTTCGATTATCAGGCTGACATTTTAAGGAAGTACCAAAATTTTCAAAATAATATTGTATTAAAGAGTAGACAATGTTTGCCTGCCGACACTTTTATCGATACCCCTGAAGGACCTATAGCCATCCAACATATTAAGCCTGGGCAAAAAGTCTATTCATATAATAAAGAAATAAATACCATACAAATTGATACCGTTCATGAATGGTGGGAAAGCGGAGATCGTCAATGTGTAAAAGTAAAATTTAAAAATTCCGGAGAAATAGAAGTAGGTGAAAAACATCCTTTTATGTCAACCGATAAAGTGTGGATTCAATCTAAGGATTTAACACCAGGGACCCAAATAATAAAAACAAACGATTTTAATGAAATAATATTCGATACAGTTGAATCAATAACTTATACAGATATAAAAATGTGTTTTGATATATCTGTATCTATGAATGAAAACTATTTTATTAAAGGATTACTAACTCATAATACTGGCCTCTCCGTTATTACCGCAGCCTTTGTCGCTTGGTCATTATGTTTTAAGACTGATCAGAGAATTTTAATTGTTGCCAATGATAGAAATGGTGCAGTTCGATTTTTAACAACTGTAAAACAGTTCCTTGAATTCTTACCGGCTTTTTTAAAACCTTCCATTGAATTAAAAAACAATGAAACTGAAATTGTATTTGGAAGAACTACAAAAGATGGTAAAATAATTCCTGATAATAAAGTTCAGGCTGTAGCTGCCGGACCAAACGCTGGTCGTGGAGAATCATTAACCATGTTAATATTGGATGAGACTGCATTCATTGATAATGCTGAAAGCATTTGGATGGCCGCAGCACTTGCCTTATCTGGAACAAAAGGAAAATGTATCATGATCAGTACTCCATTTGGTACTGGTACTTTATATCACAAAACATGGATTGGAGCAAACGAGACTGATCCAAAAATAAAAAACGATTTTATACCAACCCAAATTCACTGGACAGAACATCCTGTTTACAATATTGGAAAGAATAAAATTAAAGATGCCATTACAGGACTTGAATCATTCACTTCTCCTTGGTATGAAAAACAATGCGAACAATTAAACTATGATCGTGTAAAGATTGCTCAAGAATTAGATTTGTCATTTGAGGGATCAAGAGCATTGGTAATTGACAATTATATAGTTGAAAAATTTAGTAAAAATTTAATTGGAAGAGAAGTTCCCCCACATTATTACAATTGGCATGTAGAAATTAAAAAGGATCGTTTTATCGATGCAACAAGTGGGGAAAAAACTAGTTTTTGGGTTTGGAAACTTCCGGAACCTGGTGCCAGTTATATTATTGGATGTTTACCTCAAGGAGAAAAGGTAATGACTGATAAAGGTTTAAAGAACATAGAAGAAGTTACTTTTAATGATAAACTATATGATGAAAATGGTACCTTAACAACTATTAAAAATGTTCAAGTAACACCTGCATTTTCTGATAAAGTATATGAATTTAAATTAGCTAATATATTTAGAACTACAACATTTACCGGAAACCATCCAATATTATGTTCGATAGATACAAAACTTAAAAGAAATTATTTAAAAAAATCAGATAAATACAAATTTAACGAACGATATTGGGACTTTAATTTTGAATACCATAAAGCAGAAAACATTAAAAAAGGTGACTGGATAAAATTTCCAAACATTTATATTAATGAATTAAGTACAGCTCAAATTGATCAACAGTGGGATAAATACAAGGATGCCAACAGAACTGATTTTACTATAGATAATCCTTTACATGATGAAGAATTCTGGTGGTATATAGGAATTTGGTTAGCAGAGGGATGGACTTATAAGAAAGATTATACCAATTCGATTATTACATGCCATAATATCAATGAAAAAGAACATGTTATTAAAATATGTAAATTATTTAAAAAATATGGACGAAAAGTAACATGTAGTGATAAATCTAATAATGTAACAATTTGTCAATTAACATCAACACAAATATTTAATTTTATTAATGATAATTTTGGAAAGTATGCTAAACATAAAAATATTTCGGAATGGGTAAAATATATTCCTAAAAATTTAAAATTACAGCTAATTAAAGGATATTTAGATGGTGACGGATGTCAATTTATCACATCTAGAAATTTAGTGAAAACGGCTTTTGTTTCAATTTCTTTAGAACTTCTAGAAGGAATTCAAGATATTTTGTTTAGTTGTGGAATAATTTCAACATTGCAAAAATTACGATCTGCTAAAAAATGTTGTATAGAAGATCGAATATGTAATGTTCAGGAAACTTATGAATTAAACTTAGCCCATCATGACTCAATTAATTTATTAAACAAATTAAATCAAAAACACGATTTTGTTAATAAAAACAAAAGAATTATAAATAATTGCTTTATTAGTGAAGATAATAAAAATATATTTTTTAAAATTAAAAAAATAAATTCAAAATCTTACTCTGGTCCAGTTTATAATTTTGAAACTGAATCACATACTTTTTTGTGCAAAAATATAACTACTCATAATTGTGACGTTGCTCGTGGAGATGGTAGTGATTATTCCACAATTCAGATCATTGATGCTGTAACCTGTGAACAAGTTGCCGAATTCAGGGATAAGGTACCTCCTGATATTTTAGCAAAGATCATTTACAAAGTGGCCAATGATTATAATAAAGCATATGTTGCCATAGAGGCGAACAACATGGGTATAGCAACCTGTCTGACATTAAAAAACACTTTAAGGTATGATGTATCCAGAATATATCATTCACAATCTATTAAGAAATTAATTAATCACCATTACGATGTTCGGGTTGATGAAGATCAGCAAGTGCCCGGATTCCAAACCACCACTACAACGCGAACATTAATTGTAGCCTCGCTTCACTCTTATATGAGAGAAGGTACAGTTAAATTAAATTCGAAACGTGTTCTTAATGAATTTACAACTTTCATTTATAATCAAAGTAATGGTAAACCAATGCATGCGCCAGGTGCTCATGATGACTTAATTTTTGCTCTTGGAATAGCCTTATTAATTCGTGATCAAGAATTCAAGAATGTTTTCATGGGTAAAGAATTCTATAAAGCTATGATGAGTTCATTCTCTGTAGAATCAACAAACAAAAATCCTACAAAAGAAGATATTGAAAGTGAATTTAAATCTAATGCAGAAGAACAGTTCAAAATTTCCAATGGTAATACCAATTATTCTTCAGACGAAGACTTAAGATGGTTAATGAATGATCCAAAAAAGGATAAACCCAATAATGAAGATGATGATAATAATTTAGATTGGTTAATGGCACCAATTAGAGGATAACCATTCACTTTAGTAATAATTAAAATTAATTTACAACAATTACAAAACATGGAAAAAAATAAAAATCAAAGTATATTCTTTGCTCTCTCTAATAGACTGAGTGGAAACAAAGAAGAAATAATTGCCAATATTGAAAAAAGGGAATTATTAACAAATAATCCGGAAACTAATATGGTTTCTGGAAATAATATACAGCAAAAGCAACAAGACTTTTTAGATGTTCAATCACAAAAAGTTGCGCAAGACATTTATGGAAGAAACTTAGGATATCAGTTTGACAGAATATCTGCATACAACGATTTCAGAGCAATGGATCAGTCACCTGAAATTTCAGTGGCATTAGATATTATGGCGGATGAATGTATTGCGTTTGACACTATAATACCGCTTTTAAACGGAGAAAAGCGCACTGTGGAAGAATTGTTTAATGAAAACAAATCTAACTTTTGGGTATATTCCTATAATACAGACAAAAAATGTATTGAACCAGCTATCTGTGAACGAATTGTTGATAAGGGTGAGCAAAATGTTTATAAAGTAACATTTGACGATAATTCTTTTATTAAAGTAACTGATCAACATTTATTCCTTCTTAAAGATAGCAAAGAATACATTAAAACTAAAGATTTGAAAATTGGTGATAGCATTCAACCATTTTATAATAGAATTTCTACAAGTAAGGATAGAATTCATGGTTATGAAATGTTATTAGAAGATAACGGGAAATGGGAATATACACACCGAATAGTAAAAAGAAAATTTTTTAATGACAAAAAAGGTGTTTGTCACCATAAAAATTTCATTAAAACAAATAATGAACCAGATAATTTAGAAATAATGAATTATTTTGATCATCAAAAATTGCATGCTTCTTTGAATTCAGAAAGATGGAAAGATGATGTTTTTGCTGATAAAATGAAAAAGATATTTTCTGAAACAAACAAGAAATCCGGTCCGTACTGGTCCAATAATGAATGGGCAAATAAACGCATTCAACAAGCAAGAGAAACTACTACTAATTATTTAAATTCTCTTTCTAGTGAAGAACGTAAATCAATACATGGACTTCCTGGAGAAAAAAATGGTATGTTTAACAATGGTTACAAATTGGCTGGTGAAAAAAATGGCCGGTTTTTAAATAATTTGGATCATGAATTTACCAAAAATGACATAATTAATGCTTTCCAAAACAGTAATAGTATTGATGAAGCTTGCAAATTATTGAATACCAATAAAATTATATTAAGAAAAAGCAAAGCATATAAAAAATTAAACATAAGCCGTTGGGAAGATTTAAATATTTTAATCTCTGATATTAATTTTGAAAATATTAACAGGGAATGTGAAAAATATAAATCTGAATTCATACTTGAAAATAATTTACAAAAAATATGTAAATTAAATAATTGGAATTCTAAAATTGTAACTAAATTTTTAAAAAATAATAATTACAATTCATGGACAGAATATGTCAAAAAATATAATTCAAGATCAGAGTGCATAAATAAAATTAAACAATTATTTTTAACGTCCACAATCAACCTTGATGGAAAATTAACATTTAAGGATTTTTGTAATCAATATGGTTTTAGTTATAAACAAATTGAAGGAGTAATCAGTAGAAGTCATTATAAAAATTGGAAAAATTTTACTTCTTCTTTTAATCATTCCATTAAAGACATTACTTTAGTCGGCAAAGAACGAACTTATGACTTAATCAATGTTACTGACAATAACAATTATGCAATATTGACAAATAATGGAACAGGAGTTTTTGTACACAATTGCGTGACCAGATCGGACCGGGGCGAGATATTAACCATAACGTGTGAGAATTTAAGAATCAAAAATGAACTTAAATCATTATTCAATGATAAATTGAATATTTCTTTTAGTTTATGGTTTTGGATCAGAGAATTATTAAAATACGGAGATAACTTTTTAAGACTTGACATAGATCAGGAAGAAGGAGTAAGAAATGTCACTCAATTACCGGTAGGAGAAGTAGAGAAGGTAATTAAAAAAGACGATCCCACATCTCATACATATAATTGGCAACCATCAGGACTTTATTTTGAAGAATTTCAAATTGCACATTTTTCATTAATATCAGACGGAACAAGAATTCCTTATGGAAGATCAATTCTTGACCCTGCCAGAAAATTATGGAAACAATTACAATTGGCAGAAGATGCCATGCTTGTGTATAGACTTGTTAGAGCACCGGAAAGAAGAATTTTTTATCTAGATGTTGGAAATTCAGACCCTGCAGATATTAAACAATATATAGAAAGTATGAAACGGGAATTAAAAAAATCTCCCGTAGTTGATCAAAGAACAGGTAATGTAAATACAAAATTTAATTTAATGACCTTTGAGGAAGATTATTTCATTCCAATAAGAGGGGATAAAAGTTCCAGAATTGAAACATTACCTGGAGCAAGTAATCTTGGAGATATTATGGATATTGAATATTTACAAAATAAATTATTCACTGCCATAAAAGTACCCCGTCCATATTTAAATTTTGTGGAAGGTATTGCTGGAGGATCAACATTGTCCCAAGCTGATCTTAGATTTTCGCGTACCATTAATCGTATACAAGAAGCTGTTGTTCTTGAATTGAGAAGAATAGCAAATATTCATCTTATTATAAAAGGATATGAAGCAGAAGATATAAATAATTTTAGCATTGAATTAACCAACCCTTCTACTCAACAAGAGTTATTGAAGTTAGAAACAATGAAGGCACGTAATGATGTGTTTAAAGAAATGTTTTCATCTGATGCTACCTCGCCAGTTTCTTATGCGTGGGCAATG
>Ga0075163_10005190_pt1 | contig 17406 bp, 14 predicted proteins | sample JI1023141ADNA_FD_71478 | JGI IMG/M metagenome (GOLD analysis project Ga0075163, IMG submission 71478) | Wastewater effluent complex algal communities from Wisconsin, to seasonally profile nutrient transformation and Carbon sequestration -... | ecosystem: Engineered > WWTP > Effluent > Algae...
CCGATGCCCAGGTCGAAGGCGGCGCGGTCGGGCACGATGAAGGCGGCTCCGCCGAGCGAGACGGACGTGGTGGCGAAGCCAGTCTGCGTCACCTGCCACACGCGGGCGCCGCGCAGCTCGGCGTCACGGTCAGTGAACCCGACGACGCCCTCGAAGGTGAGGCCTGCGCGCGGGTTGCCGGTGTCGGTGCGCAGCAGGCCAGCGCCGAACGAGCGGGTTCCGACGAACGCCTCGAGACGTGTCTCGGGCAGCAGGCGGCCACGCGCCGACAACCAACCGCCTTCGGCGCGAGCGGCGGTCGCGCACAGGATGATCAGGGTGATCAGCGTGCGCGTCATCGAACCTCCACGATGCTCGAAGGGACGGCGCGCAGGGCGGTCTCTCCCACCGACGCGGGGCTCGCGAGCGCCGCAGAGAGGAACGCCGTCATGGCCTGCATCACCCGCTCGTGCGCGACAGAGAGGTCGAGCGGCACCGGGCAGCCCTTCTTCTCGTCTTCGGCCTGCGAGTCGGTGAACTGGTAGTGCGTCACCTGCTCGAGCACCACCAGCGCGCTCGGAGCAGGAACCGTCGCCCAGCCTTCACGAACCTGCGCCTCCTTCGCCTGACAGTCGCCCTGGCCTGCCAGGTACAGCGTGGGGATGGTGAGGCCCGGAACCTTCGCGTTGTCGGCCGTGTCCTGAAAGCTCGCTTGCACGACCGCCGCCTGAAAGCCGCCCTGGAGCGCGAGCTTCATCGTCACCACGCCGCCCAGGCTGTGACCCGCCACCGCGACGCGCGTTCCGTCGACGAGGCCTTCGAGCGCGCTGCCGGGCTCACCCTTCGACAACGCCTGTCGCGCGGCCTGCCCGTTGTCGATGGCGAAGAACGCGAGGTCGAGCTGGTGCCTCGGGTACGCGACGACATAGCCGCGCTTTGCCAGCTCCACGCCCTGCCACTCGTAGCGGCTGGGGCTCACCGCGCCGCCCTGGATGTAGACGACAGCCGGGTTGTTCCGGCTCGAGGGCCGCCCCTCACTGTCAGCAGGGAAGAGGACGCTGACGGGGATGAGGTCGGTGCCGTTGCCCCGCACCTCGAGGGACAGCCTGGCGACGCCTTCGGTAACCACCACGCCGCGATCAGCCGGAGCCCTGCCACAACCGACCAGCAGGGTCGCGAAAACAAAGAGGATTCGACGCATGCGCACAACGACGCATAATGCGTTCGGTCGCCCACTGCGATTGAATCAATCGAGCCGGGCCTGCGTCTGATCCGACCGAAGTTCCCGAAACGAGGACACGCCAATGCGCCGCTTGCTGACTGGGGTACCGCTGCTGGGTCTTGGGCTCTTCACGAGCGCCTGCACGGTCCGAACGTATGAGTACCGCACGCCGGTGACGCGAACGTCGACGTACGTCGCGACGTGCGACCCACGAATGCCCTGCTCGAACACCTACTATTGGGACGAGTGGCGTGAGTGCTACGTCTTCTACGACGGCTACCGCTACTACGACGCGCTCGGCACGCCCGGCACGTACCCGCTGCCGCCGCCCAACGTCACCATCACGTACCCGCCTCCGGGGTATGCGCCGCCGTCGGCGTACTACCCGCCGCGTGGCAGCTACCGCGCGCCTCCCGGCTACGTGCGTCCTCCTGCGGGCTGGCATGCTGCAACGCCCGTCAACCAGCCGCCCTCGGTTGGTTACAACCAGCCCGGCTACAACCAGCCGCCTCCCGCCGTCGTGAACAACCCGCCTCCGTCGGGGAATGGGTTCTGGGGTCAGCCGCCGCCTCCTCCGCCTGCGCGGCCGGGCGTCGTGGTGGGCTCGACGCCGCCGCCGGCAGGTGGCTTCAACCAGCCGCCTCCGCCTCCCGCCTCGGGTGGCTTCTACGGCAACCCGCCTCCGCCCCCGTCTGGGAACTTCGGTGGCTCGGGAGCGCCTCCGCCGCCTCCTCCAGGCAACTTCGGCTCGGGCAACTTCGGTTCGCCTCCGCCGCCGCCGGGGAACTTCGGTTCGCCGCCGCCTCCCGGCAACTTCGGTGGGACGGGTTCGCCGCCGCCGCCGGGCAACTTCGGTTCGCCGCCGCCTCCTCCGGGCAACTTCGGCAGTTCCCGCGGAGCCCCGCCGCCTCCCGGGAACTTCGGTTCGCCGCCGCCTCCGCCCGGCAACTTCGGCAACGGCACCGTCCAGCCGCCGGGCAGCTCGGGCAACTTCGGAGCGCCTCCGTCGCCCGGCTACATCGGGCCGGGGCCTCGCACCGGTGGCAACGTCGCGCCGCCTCCATCGCCCGGCTACATCGGTCCGTCTGGCGGCATGAACTCAGGCAACGCCGCTCCGCCTCCGCCGCCTGGCTACATCGGGCCGTCGGGTGGAATGAACAGCGGAGTCGGTGCTGCGCCGCCTCCCGGCGCGTACATCGGGCCGAGCGGCCGTCCGCCGACCACTGGCACCGCCATCGTTCCTCCGCCGCCGCCCTCGTCGCCCAACTTCGAGGTGCAGCGCAACAACATGGGTGGCACCGTGCGCCCGAACCCGCCGTACACCGTGCCCCTGCCGCCTGCGCCGAGCAACCTGCCGACGCCGCCCGCGCCGGTGCCCGCAAAGAAGAACCCGTTCCCGCCTCCTCCCGGTGGCAGCGGTGGTCCGGTTCCGCCGCCTCCGCCCGGCATTCGCTGAGCGGATTCACGAGCTGAGCTGAGCCCGAGGCCGGATCCAGCGATGGGTCCGGCCTTCTGCTTGCTGGGACCTGATCAGCTTCGGTCGCTACCACTCGACAGGCGTTCGTTCTCCCTGGGTGAGCCAGCGGGTCGCGATGTCGGCTGAAGCGAACGTCTGCTGGGCCGCGTTGCGGTCCTCGGTGAAGTGACTCCAGCCCTCGAAGTGAATCGGCACGACGACTCGCGGTGAGAGCACGCGCGCGGCCTTCACCGCATCGCCAGCGTTCATGGTGTAGCGAATCCACGGGAGCGCCTTGAACTGCGCTGCGCCCAGGTGCACGAACGCGACTCCAACGCGGCCCGCCAGTGCGTGGAGCGCGCCGTACCAGACGGTGTCACCGCTGATCCACACGCCGCCGCCCTGCTGGCCTTCCCACTCGAGCAGAAAGCCGATGACGGGCCCGGTCAACGCCGTGGTGCCGAAGGGGCCATGCCGCGCGGGTGTCGCAGTGACGGTGACCGAGAGGTTGCCCTTCGTCACGACGGTCGACTGCCACGCAGAGAAGCCTTCAGCCTGTGGCGTGGCTCTGCGCCGAAGGCGGCGTGCGCCAGCGATGGTGGTGAGCACGCTGGCTGCGCGGGCGGCGACCTTGCGGCCTTCGGAGTCGAGGTTGTCTCCGTGATGGTCGTGACTGAGCAGCACCGCGTCGATGGGCGGAAGGTCGGTCGCGGCACCGGTCGCTCCGACGAGCCGCGTGTACGTGAACGCGTCGAGGCCGGCGACGCGGTAGCCCTTCCCAGGCCCGTCGAACACGGGGTCGGTGAGCAGGTGGAGCACGTCGTCGCCGCGGCGCACCTCGAGCAGCAGCGTGGCGGTGCCGAAGAAGGTGACGTTCAACGAGGTCTTCATGGGCGCTCCAGAGGGTTGTTGCGAATGAACGAGAGGAAGCCCGACTGCACCCAGCGGCTGATGCGCGCGGTCGGGTGTTGGCGATGCTCTTCGCGGAACACCCGGGCGAGCACGTCGATGAGGTCGAGGCGAGGGTGGCGCTCGAGCACCGCGCGCCGCAGCTCGGGGCTGAGCTCGTGGAGCCGTCGCCCGACGACGTCGACTCCGGCGCCTGCGTGAACGAGGTGCGCTTCGACGCCGAGCGACGGTGGAACGTCGACGCGTACGTGAAGGCACACGGCGTCGGCGATGCGTTCCCGTCGAGCCCGCTCCACGCCCTGCGTCTCGAGAAAGTGGAGCGACTGTTCGGCGCCATCGTGCGCGAAGCAGGTGAACTCCTGTCGTCGCCTCGCGAGCGCGACGTCGTGGAGCAACGCTGCAGCAGCGAACGTCTCCCGGTCCCAGGTCAGACCGTCGCGCAGGCCCAGCAGCGTGCCCCAGACGTACGTGCGCACGGCGTGGCCCACCAGCGCGGGCGGACCGAGCGACTCCACGAGCGCGTGGCAGGCCGTGACGACCGGTGTGTCGGGGAGCTCCGATTCCCTGAGTGCGAGCTCGAGGTCGTCGGGCCGGAACCCGGGAAGCGGCGCACGTCGCAACTTCAGCTGTGCGATGGCCAGCGCCCACAGCTGCCTCAGCCGCTCGAAGCCCGTGAGGTGTCCCTTCGTCGCCCGGGCCCAGGCCAGACTTCCAAAGTGCATGGCGCCACAGTGAGGCCCTCGGCCGTTTCCGGCCAGTGGCAGAAATGACAGAGAACGGGCCGATTTCGCCACCGCGTGAAACCGCGACTCCGGCTGCTACGGTCGAAGAATGGTGCGGCGAATCGGCGTGCTGGTGCTGGAGCGGGTGACGGACTCCGGGGTGAGCGTGGCGCTCGACGTGTTGCGCGCGGCGAACGCGTTGACGCGGCGGGCCGGGTTGCGTGAGCCCTTCGTGGTGGAGGTGTTGTCGAAGCGTGGCCGCGCGGTGACGACCGGAGCCGGGCTGCGGCTGGGCGTTCACGGCGCGTGGAAGCGGGCGAGCCGGTGTGACGTGCTGCTCGTGCCCGGCTGCTGGGTCGAGACGGCGGACGAGGTCGAGGCGCTGCTCGAACGGGAGGACGTGAAGGCGTGCGGGCTGGTGCTGCAGCAGGCGGCGCGGCGCGGCGCGGTGCTGGGCACGTCATGCACCGGCGCGTTCGTGATGGCGGCGGCGGGCCTGCTCGATGGTCATCGCGCGACGACGACGTGGTGGTTGGGCTCCGAGCTGCGCCGGAGATTTCCCCTCATCGACGTCGACGAGTCGCAGAGCCTGGTGAGCGAAGGGCGGCTGCTCTGCGCCGGAACGGTGTTCGCGATGGCAGACCTGGCGCTCGCGCTGGTCACCAAGTGGGTCGGGCCCACCATCGCGCGCCAGGTGATGAAGGTGCTGCTGCTCGACGCGCACACCTCCCAGGGGCCGTACATGGTGCTCAACCAGGTGGCGAACGACGAGCCTGGCGTGCGCGCGGCCGAGGTGTGGGTGCGCAAGAATCTCTCGAAGCCGTTCTCGGTCGGTCAGCTCGCGCGCGCTGTGGCCATGAGTCCGCGCACGCTGGCGAGGCGGCTCGAGGGCTCGCTCGGCGTCAGCCCCATCGGGTTCGTTCGCAGAATCAGGCTCGAGACGGCGGCGCAGTTGCTCGAGACCAGCCGGCTTCCGCTCGACGAGGTGGCGCGAAAGGTTGGTTACGAAGACGCGGGCACGCTGCGCCGGTTGATGCGGCGCGAGCTGGGGCGCTCTCCGCGGCAGGTGCGACGGCCGGGTTGATCCACGCGGAGCCGTTCGCGTCATGGGTCTGACGCAGGGGTCATCAGCGACCAACTTCGAAAGCGCCGCCCACGTCGCGACCGTCGTCATGCCCGAGAACTCGCGTCACCGCCGTGACGAAGGGGTGGCCCATGCCCTGCACAGCCCTCGTGAAGGGGCGAGGAATGATCGGTTCGACGCTGCTCAACTACCGCATCGTGTCGCAGCTCGGCGCGGGCGGTCTGGGCACCGTCTTCCTCGGCGAGCACACCATCATCGGGCGCAAAGCTGCGCTCAAGGTGTTGAACGCGGCGGTCTCGCACGACGAAGCGATGGTGCAGCGGTTCATCGCCGAGGCGCGCTCGGTGAACACCATTCGCCACCCCAACATCGTCGACGTGACGGACTACGGGCAGTCGAACGGCTCCTTCGTCATCGTGATGGAGCTGCTCGAAGGTGAGACCGTCGGGCAGCGGCTCGAGAAGGTCGACCGGCTCGAGGAGCACCACGTCATCTCGATGCTCACGCAGGCGGCGTCGGCCCTCGGCGCGGCCCACGAGCGCGGCATCGTTCACCGCGACCTCAAGCCCGAGAACCTCTTCCTCACGAGCTACCCCGACTACCCCGACTTCCTGAAGGTGCTCGACTTCGGCATCGCCAAGCTGCTCGGCGCGTCGACGGGGCCGAAGACGACGCCGGGGATGATCATCGGAACGCCCGCGTACATGTCGCCCGAGCAGGTGATGGGTGACGAAGGGCTCGACGCACGCAGCGACGTCTACTCGTTCGGGCTCGTCGCCTACCGCATGTTGACCGGCCGGCTGCCTTTCGAGGGCAACGTGATGCAGCTGATGCAGGGCCACCTCAATGGAACGGTCACCCCGCTGCGGGCGCACGTGCCGTCGTTGAGCGAGGCCATCGAAGCGGTGGTGATGAAGTGCCTCGCGCGCCAGCCTGACGCGCGGTTCCAGTCGATGAAGGAGCTGCGTCGCGAGCTCTTCACGCTCGGCGGTCGCGCGCCGGTCGCGTTCTCGGCTGAAGAGGCGAAGCCGGTCGTGAAGGTGGCTCCGCGCGCGGTCATCGAGGTGCCGAAGCCGGTGCAGTCACCGACGTCTCCGATTCCGCCTGCTGAGGGAGCAGCGCCTGCCGCGGCACCGTCACCCACCGCGAAGCTGCCGGCGAAAGAAGACACGCGCGTCTTTCAGACGATGCGCGAAGAGCAGGCCGAGCGGGTGCAGGCCATCGCGGTCGCCTCGCGCATGAAGGACATCATCACCAAGCGCCTGCAGGCCGACACGTTGAAGCTGCCGGCGTTGCCCGAGGTGGCGGTGAAGTGTCTCGAGCTGGCGCACGACCCTGACTCCAGCTTCGGAGCAGTCGCGCGGCTCATCGAGCGTGACCCGTTCATCGCTTCTCGCGTGGTGCGGTTGTCGAACAGCCCCGTGTACGGAGGGCTCGCGCGCATCACCAGCGTCGACGGCGCGGTCTCACGCATCGGCATGAAGACGCTCACATCCGTGCTGCAGGAGCTCGCGGCCGAGCAGGTCTTCGCCTCGAAGGACCCGACGATTCGCAACGCGTTCCGCGGCATCTGGGAGCACTGCCTGGGCGTGGCGACGCTGGCTCGCGACCTCTGTCAGCACGTCTCGGGCATCGACCCGAACGCGGCGTACCTGGCGGGGCTCTTCCACGACATCGGCAAGCCGGTGGTGGCGGCGCTGCTGCTCGAGGTGGAGCGCGGCACGAGCCAGAAGAGCGCGTCGTCGTTTCTCTCGGGCGGCGTGTGGCGGCGCGTGGTCGAGGAGTGCCACCGCGAGGTCGGCGCCATCATCGCGTACCGCTGGTACCTGCCGCAGGAGGTCGCTCAGGCCATCGCGCAGTTGGACACGTACGATTTGAAGCGCGGGCGCTCGACGGCGAACGTGGTGCGGCTGTCGAACGGGCTCTGTCAGCGTGAAGGGCTCGACGTGAAGGCCGCCGACATCGAGACGGTGACGCGCGTGATTCTCCAGGGCCGGCAGGTGCTGCGCGTGACGGAAGAGCAGATCGAGACGTCGGTGAAGGGCCTCGCGCACCGGGTGCAGTCGCTCACACAGGAGAAGACGACCGAGCCAGAAGGTGGCTCGACGCGCGTGTTCGAGCGCAGCGTGGGTTGATCAGCGGTACGGCACTGCCGCATCGCGATATGAACGTGCTCATCGCGCGGAGGCGTCGTGAGAATGTTCAGGCTTTCACTTTCGGTCCTGATTCTGCTCGCGAGCGGTTGCGGCGGCGGCTCGAGCAACGTCTGTCAGCGCATTCGTGCTGCGAACGACACGTTCTTCTCGGGCCCTTGCCAGAAGAGCTGCGGTTCAACCACCAGGGGGGAGCCGCTCTACTGCCCGGCCTCGAAAGTCGAGTTCTCCACAGCGGACTGCGAGTCGAAGCTGAAGAAATGCAATGCTGACGACCTGAAGCTGCTTGGCGTCTACGCGACCTGTTTTGAGCGCCTGCCCACGTGCGAGCAGGGTGGGTTCCGCCCTTGCCCCTTCCCAACGATTCTGGACCTGTCAGCGGAGTGCACCTTCAAGGAAGCAGAGTTCGTGAAGCGGTGACGTCACGCTCCTCGCGCCACACGCTTGCGACGAACGAGCACCAGCAATCCGACGAGCCAGCCGATGGTGGGGGTCTCTGTGCAACCCTGGCAACCGGCGTTGTCCGCCTTCAGCTGCCACGGGCTCCGCGCCGTCTCGTCGAGCGGCTCTGGCTGAAACTCGACTGAGGTGATTCCAATCGTGCCATCGGCCCGGCCCGCCTCCATCAACATGCGGCCTCGTGCGTATTGGAGGAATTGAGGGAAGCTGGGGGTCGGGCCGGGGATGAGATCTGCGACGAACTCCAGCGATTCTCCGTCAAACCGGTACGGCTCGTAACCGTGCACACCGTCATTGATACTCAGCCACATCACGTCTCTGAGCACGCTCACGTTTCCAATCTCTCCAGGAGTCAGAACCCTCGATGCTCCAGAGGGGGTGAGCACGGACAACGTTCTTCCGGCTGGTACGACGAGGTTCTCGCCGACCGCATGGGAATTCCACCAGCGCGCTGGCTCGGAGCTCACGACGCGAAAGCCATCACCGGTGAAGACGCGAACGTCTGCCTGGCTCATCATCCAGAGTGACTTCTCCGTCCAGGTGAACCGCCAGGGGGCCACCGAGCCGGGCGTGTCGAAGGTCGCTCCCGCCCAGGTCTGGAGCGTCGGCGGGCCCTGGGGCGCGGCCAGCGACCACGAGAGGATTCCCTGAGGAGACAGTGCAATGGCGGCAGCGCTTCCGCTGACGTTCGCACCGGTCTTGAGGTCGACCAGCGCAGAGTCCCACTGGGAGCCTGTGTCGAGCGATTGACCTGGAATACCGAACCATGGGCGCTGGTGACGCGAGAAGACAGCCTTTTCATTTCTGGCATCGGACAATGGCCGGTCTCCGTACTCATTTGAGAATTCGGTTGGGAGAAACGCGCGGGTTTCAGGGTCGAAGACGAGCCACTTCCCCTTCGTCGGCTCACGCGAGATGGCCATCACTCTTCCCGGAACGGCGATCACCGATTCGAGACACGCTCGTTTGATGGGAATCAGCACCCCCTTGTCGTTCAAGAGCATCACTTCGCAGGTGGCGTCGCGATGGAGGAACAACTCGCGGCCGGTCGGCATTGGCCTCCACTCCGTCGACAATCCCAGGCTTCGCGCTGCTCCAGAGAGCGGATCCACCAGCATCGCGCCTCGTGGAGAATCGACGCCGGCGCCCTCGAAGAGCACCACTTGAGACCCCAGCGTGCCAATGGCGGAGGTCGAGTCGTTCATTGAAATCGGAGCGACGGTGACCCCGTCAGTCCACTGAACCGACGGCGCGAGGCCGAGCAACGGTCCTCCGTTGAGCAACCCCGCTGCGACGAACGTCGGCCCACCGACTCCGATGGGGCGGCTCGTCAGGAGTTGCTTTTGCGGCGAATCGGCCGAATCGCGCGACCAGATTCCATCATGGTCACACAAGAGCTCCGTCGATTGGCCCCAGCGGGTCCATGGGCAGTCCGCGAGCTCTGCTCGCCGAACGACGCCGCCATCGGAGTACAGCTCGAGGTTCCCGCGGATCAGCCGGTCATCGAGCGACTGACCGTCGAACGCAGGAACGGTGAAGCGAGCGCCGTCTGCATAGCGAGCGACCGTCATCACCTGGCCTGCGCCGAACGTCGCGAACTGCCGCGTCACGTTCAGGGTTTGACCCGCATCTTCGCGGTCGATGATGTGGGTGCCGGCGTTGGTCGCGTCAGTGACGAGGAGTCGGCCGTCTGCCAGCTCAAAAGCTGCAAGGCCTGTCGAGAGACGTGCAGCAGAACGGGCACCTGCCGGCCCAAGAACGTCGCCTGTTTCGTTCACGAGGCCCCCGTCCAGATTGACGAAGAGGAAGCTGGTTCCGGCGTAGCCCCGCAGAAGACCGGGCCGGCGCGATTCGGTGCCGTCACGACCGAGAATGAGCGTTTGAGCAGGGAACCCCTGCTCTTGTGCCGCAAACCGGCCATCTGTCGAAGGGACGACGAAGTCGAGACGCTTGTTGAGCGCCTGAAGTGAGCCGGGGGCGCGCGAGAGGAACACATCCTCACCCCACGCCATGAGAATGTTTGGCCCTGAAGGGAATAGGGTGACGGCTCCAGGAACAGGAGTCAGCAGCGTGCCGTCTGGACCGAACTCACCATCGAGTGTGAAGAGCGTCTGCCCTCGCGGTTGGGCGCACGTGCGACACAAGTTGAAGAGCGTGCGCGCCCTCGAGGTATTGCCGATACAGGGTTGTACAGCCTGCGTTGCCTTCTCCAGCCGAAACACGCCTGGGCCACCGCTCGACGGAAACGGGGTTGCACGCGCCATGAACCAGACGAAGTCATCGTTCGCGGCGATGATCTGCACACCAGTCACAGCGGGGCGGTCGATCTCGAGATCGCGAACAATGGTCTGACTCAATCCCAATGCCAGCACGACGGTTAGAACGTTCATCTTCAACACCTCACATGCTTTGAGATAGCACAGGGCTGGGATGGCCCGCGTCGGTTGTTCCGTTTCCGGTTCGAGACCATTCGTGGCAATCAAGTGAGGTGACTTCTGCCCTGGGGCGGCTGGCCTTCTTCGTCGTCTCGTTGGCCCTCATCGTCGCGAACCTCGCGGTGCTGCTCGGTGCAGACGTGTGGCTCGCGCTGCTGGGAATCGCGGCGGTGGTGACGGGAATGCAGTGCGTACGCGACCCGCATGATGCCGTCGGCCCGGTGCTGTTCGTCGGCAGCCTGACGTTCGTGATGGCAGGCGTGTGGGCCTTCTACGGCAGCCTCGCGCACGCCCCTGACCCTCGCTGTGACCAGGCCTTGCTCATGGGCGCTGTCGAGTTGGCGACCGCGGGAGCAATCTGGGTTGCGGGTCGCTTCGCTGCGCCAGACGGCCGGTTGATGCGCCTGCCGTACGCGCTGCGCGAACGCGAAGGTGTCTACGTCATCGTGCTCACACCGGCACTCGTTCCGGGCTGGGCGGTGGTGCTGCTCGAGAACGGGTGGACTGGAGCCCGCCGCATCGAGGCGCTCGTCGATGGACATCGCGTCGCCGAGTGCACGCTCGGCCCGCGCGAGGTCGGCGCGCTGACGTTCGACGTGAGCGCCACGAGGCCGTTCAAAGCAGGCGTGTTCGCAGCGCTGAGGCTGCGCGTGAGTGGGCTGTCGGGGCGACGCTGGGCGTTTCGGCGCGGCGACGTCGTCGGCACTCCTGACCCGCGACAGACGATGCTGGAGGCTGGCGTGCTGGCGGTGGCGGGAAACCTCGGCACCGACCTGCTCGAGGCGCGCGATGCAGACCTGCTTCACCTCACGTTCGGCGAAGGCCACGCGCCGCCCGTCGACCGGCCTTCAGTTGGGTTCCAGCGCATCGACGACGTCGAGGCCTGGGTCGATGCGCAGCGGTGGCTTGCGCTCACGAAGGACCTCTGACGACCCAGCTGTACGACGACGTCAGCGGATGACGGTGACGACGCCCTGACTCTCGGCGCCTCCGCGGTTCACGGCGCTGACGGCCCACGTGCCAGCGGGAAGCGGACCGAACGACGCCTGCACGCCACCCGCGACGTCGACCAGCGTCCACCCCGTCGCGTCGGAGCGATAGAGCGTGAAGAACCGCGCCGTCAGTGGCAGCGCGTGCGACACCGTGAGCGTCGAGCCCGTCTTCGTCACCACCGGCGGCAGCGGCGTCATCGACGAGCCCTGACGCGGTACGGGCGGAGGCAACGCCGGCTGCGCGTACAGCTCATCGTGGAAGAGGTCGCGCACGCCGAGCGTGTTCGCGCGCAGGTTTCCTTCCCGGTAGTGAATGCCGCCCATCATGCCGCGGCTGCGCAGGGTGCGGGTCGCGTTCACCTGCGCGCGAATCTCGGCCACGCTCGTGTAGCCCGGCATGCCGAGCCGGTAGAGGCCGTGACCGGGAAACACGTGACGTCCTCCCATCGTGCCGTTGGCCCACCAGGTCGCGAGCGGAACGAACGGCTGACCCGATGACGTCGTCGCCCAGTACAGCTGCGGCGCCACGTAGTCGACCCAGCCCTGGTTCATCCACGTGACGGCGTCACACGAGATGTCCTCGTACGCGTCGAGGCCGGTGACTCCCTGCGGGAAGCCCGGCCTCCAGATGCCGAACGGCGAGATGCCGAAGCGCACGTGCGGGTGGTCGCTCGTCACGACATTCATCACTTCGCGCACCAGCGTGTTCACGTTGTCGCGGCGCCAGTCGCTCTTCGTCATCATGCCGCCGTCGGCGGTGTACGCGTTGAAGGTCGCGTCGTCGGGAAACGTGCCGCCTGCCGGGTACGGGTAGAAGTAGTCGTCGAAGTGCAGGCCATCGACGTCGTAGTGGTCGAGCAGGTCACGCACGACGCTGACGACGTGTTGCCGCACCGCAGGCACGCCGGGGTTCATCGTCACCTTGCCGTCGTAGGTGATGGCCGCGCTCGAGAGCGTGCGGGTGACGTGGTTGGTGGCCGTGCTGGAGCCCGCCGTCGCGAGTCCCCGATACGGGTTCACCCACGCGTGCACTTCGACACCTCGCGCGTGAGCAGCGTCGAGCAACGTGTCGAGTGGATCCCAGCCGGGGACACGGCCCTGCGTGCCGGTGACGAAGCGGCTCCAGGGCTCGAGCGTCGACTGGTACCAGGCGTCTGACTCGGGGCGCACCTGGAAGAAGATGGCGTTGAGGCCGGCGTCGCGCGTGCGTTCGACGAGAGCCTGCATGGCCGCGATGCCCGCGTCGGGTGAGAGCGTCTGCGAGAAGTCGAGGTTCGACACGGTCGCGACCCACACACCGCGCAGCTCACGCACGTGCGAGACAGTGGTGAGCACCACTCCAGAGTCGGTGATGGCCAGGCCTGCGTCGCTGATCAACCCAGCGTCCATTCCCGCGTCCACGCCCGCATCTCGTCCTGCGTCGATGACGCCAGCATCGAAGGTCGTGCCTGCGTCGGTTCCCGAGTCGACGAGCTCGATGGCCGCGTCAGTGGGCGCTCCTGCATCCTTCTGAGAAGGCACCTGCCCGCAAGCCGCCAGCAACGTCAGGAGCAGAAGACCGAAACGCACGGGCACGCCATAGCCCGGGTCCGCGTGTGGCTGGGAGTGGTTCGCCGGACGCGCAACCTGTGGGTGACGGTACGCAGGCCAGTGGTTTCGCGTGAATCGACCCGCGCAACCAATCGGCGAACGACGGGTTCATTTCTTCGAGGCCGGAACAACGCAGCATTCCTTCCCAGGAGAACCCCATGAAGCCGCTCCGCCGTGCACTGCTCACCCTCTCGATGTCAGCCCTCGCCTTCTCGGGCGCCGCCTGCCAGGGCGCGATGACGGAAGACGACGCGATGGTGGGTGAAGCGACGTCGTACCTGACGGTGGCGGAAGAGACGGGCGACGTGGGCTCCGAGGCGAGCGGTGGTGAGAGTGACGCCGAGGTCGACGAGCTGGCGGGCGACGCGAGCGAGCTGCCGTCGATGCCCGAGGAGGCCAGCGGCGTGTGCGACCTCGAAGGCCGCCGGCAGAAGGTGCTCGCGACGTACGACGGTGATGGTGACGGCAAGCTGGGGCCTGGCGAGCGCGTGCAGCTCAAGCGCGACCTCGAGGCGCGCGTCGGTCACCCCATCGCTGCCCGCTTCGCGATTCGTCACCGCCTGCACGTCCTCAAGCGCCTGAAGTGGGCCTTCGACGAGAACAGCGATGGCAGCCTCTCGTCCGATGAGCGCACCGCGATGGTCGACGCGATGGAGGCCCGGTGTCTGCGCATTCGCGCCGCGGTGCTTGAGAAGTTCGACGCGAACAAAGATGGCGCGCTCGATGCCTCGGAGAAGCAGGCAGCGAAGGCGGCGCTTCAGGCGAAGGTGCAGGCGCTCAAGCAGGCGGTGCTGACGAAGTACGACGTGAACGGCAACGGCGCGCTCGACGATGGTGAGCGGCTGGCCCTGCGCAGCGACCGCATCGCGGCCTTCAAGGCGAAGCGCGCCGAGGTGGTGGCCCGGTTCGATACGAATGGTGATGGTCGGCTGAACGACGTCGAGAAGCTCGCGCTCAAGCACGCCATTCAGCAGCGCGTGGCCGAGGGCAAAGACGCCGAGTGACGAGAATTGGAGTGACCGCGCCGGAGACGCTCGTTCAGGTCTCCGGCGCAGTTGCGTGAGCTGAGCCTCAGCGCTGGCCAGGCTTCATTCGTGAGGTCTCACGGAACGGGCCGCCGCTCGGCGTCGAGGGTGATCGAGAGCTCGGTGTCGGCTCTCCATGTCTCGTACGCAGGCAGGAACCGCCGTACGTAGTCCTCAACCTCGGCGTCGCTCAGGCCCGGCCGGCCGCTCGCGCGCATCGCCTGCTCGGCTTCGATTCTCCAGCGGACGACCTGATCAACGGACTGCATTCGCAGCGCGAGGAAGACGTCGAGCAACGAGTTCCACGCGTCGTACGCGCGCAGCAGTTCATTCGGCACTGCGAGCGCTGCGTCGTTCACCGACGCGACTGGTTTGAACCCCAGCATCCACCCTTCGAGCAGCACGAGGTCGACACGCCCGCGAACCCACGTGACGTCGCTGCTGCGGTCTCCGCGCCCACCGTGAGCCGCCTTGTCGTAGCGGGGCACGGCGACGTCGCGACCATCACGCAGCGCGGCCAGCACCGAGGCTCCGAGCGCCACGTCGTGCGTTCCTGGATAACCGCGATGCTCGAGACAGCGATTGCCCGCGTGACGCGCTGCCAACGCGAGCTGTTCCTCACGTCGCAGGTAGAAGTCGTCGACCGACAGACTCACCGCGCGAAGTCCGAACACGTGAGCGAAGACGCCTACGAGGCTTCGGGTCAGCGTCGTTTTCCCAGCACCCTGTGGCGCGTTGAGTCCGACCATCAACGGTGAGCGCTGCGACGTGCGCCGCTTCAGCCACAACGCGAGCGGCACGGTGAGCCAGTGAATCCGAACGTCACGATTCGCGCCTTCGGGAAGCTCGTGCTCGAGCCACGTAGCCACGTTCATCCACTCGGAGGCGTTCACCGCGCCTTCGCGCACGAGCACCGGCCACAGCGGACCGCTTCTGGCGAACGGCGTCGTCATGGCGCGAAGTCATCTACGATGCGCGCCGCATGTCTACCCCGCGTTCGAGCGTGACCGCCGCCGTGTTGCTCGCCGCGTTGGGCTACTTCGTCGACATCTACGACCTGGTGCTCTTCTCGGTGCTGCGCGTGTCGAGCCTCAAGTCGCTCGGTGTCGACGAAGCCAGCCTGGTGCCGACGGGAGGCGTGCTGCTCGACCTGCAGCTCGGCGGCATGATTCTCGGAGGCGTCGCGTGGGGCGTGCTCGCCGACAAACGCGGCCGGCTCACCGTCTTGTTTGGCTCCATCGTCATCTATTCGCTCGGCAACCTCGCCAACGCGTTCGTCGACAGCGTGTGGGCGTACGGCGCGTGCCGGTTGTTCGCAGGCTTCGGGCTCGCGGGAGAGCTCGGCGCGGGCATCACGCTGGTGAGCGAGCTGTTGCCAAAGGAGCGTCGCGGCCTCGGCACCACGCTCGTCGCCAGCATCGGGCTGTCAGGCGCGCTCGCCGCCGGCCTCATCGGTGATGCGCTGGTGACGCGGCTTCCAGTCGACGGGTGGCGCTACGCCTATGCGCTCGGTGGTGGCGTCGGGTTGCTGCTGCTCGTCTTGCGGCTCAGCGTCTTCGAGAGCGGGTTGTTCGAGCGCACGAAGTCACAGCACGTGCCGCACGGCGATGTTCGGCAGCTGCTCTTTCCCATGGAGCGCGGGCTTCGGTTTCTGCGCGTCATCATGGTCGGCATGCCCATCTGGTTCGTGGCGGGCGTGCTGTTCGTCTTCTCTCCGGAGATCGGCCTGGCGCTCGGTCTTCCGCAGAAGCCCACCGGCGGGCAGACCATCTTCTGGGCGTATGCGGGCGTCACCATCGGCGACGTCGCGAGCGGGCTCGTGAGCCACGCCTTCAAGAGCCGCAAACGGGTCATCGGGGTGTTCTTGAGCTCGGTCGCGTTGAGCGTCATCGCGTTGCTCACGTTCGGCGGCCGTTCATCGACCACCTATTACGCGCTGATGGCGGTGCTCGGCTTCACCACGGGCTACTGGGTGCTCTTCGTGACGACGGCGGCCGAGCAGTTCGGTACCAACCTGCGCGCGACGGTGACGACGAGCGCTCCGAACTTCGTGCGCGGCACGGCGATTCCCATCACCGCGGTGTGGATGTCCCTCAAGCCCTCGATGGGCACGATTCCCGCGACCATGGCGGTGGGTCTCGTGTGTATCGGCCTGGGGTTGCTCGCGTTGTGGGGCATGCCCGAGAGCTCCTCGGCCGACCTCGACTTCGTGGAGCGGTGAAAGCTCACGGCAACGAGTGCAGGTCCTCGACGTTGCTCCTCTTCGACGAGGAGAGACAACCAGTCGTTCTCACGAGCGGGCAATTGTGGCTCGTCCCGAGCGTTCAAGCGGCCGACATGACCTGGCTCGAACTCATCTGGCTGGCGGCGGTTGGCGGATGCGTGACCCTTGGAACGATCTCGCTCCAACAGGCTCGGTACTTCGACGGTCACCGAGACGCCCACACCGACAGTGCCAGCAATCACGTCTTCTCCACGCTCGCCTACACCCCGCGCCACCCGTATGCCGCTCGAGCGAAGCGGCGTGGCGTGCTCTTGCTCGGCGTCGGTGTCGCTGGTCTTCTGATTGGCGCCCTGCTTCGCACGGTGGGCTGATCCACGCTGAACGCAGCGCGCATTGCCTTGGTGAAGCTCAGGCTTCTGGGTTCGACTGTCGTCTCATTGCAACGAGTGCAGGTACTCCTCGACGTTCGTGTACCCATCGGCGTCGAGGTCCTTTGCTCCGTCAGTCGCGTCAGCCGGGTCGGTGCCGTGTGAGGACTCCCAGGCGTCGGGCATGCCGTCATGGTCGCCATCGGCTGGAGGCGTCGCAGCCATGATGGTGGGAAAGCCGCCGCCCTCTTCGGGCGTGCCGATGATGCGCCCACTGCGGTCGCGCACTTCCTGGGCAACGCGCGTGTCGATGGAGTCACGCACCTCAGGCCTCGCGCCCGCGCGCTGCAGCACCGTCTCGAGCACCATGGCCGTTGGAGTCGTCGTCACCCGCGGCGTCTCGAATGCCTGCGCCGCCCGATGCTCCGCGCCCAGCGGGTCCTTCCCGTAACCCGTAGCGACGATGGCGAACTCATCTCCTTCGTCGGTCGGCCGGAACGGACCCGTGTTGCCCTTCGCCCAGATGCTGAACGGACCCGTCGGCCCATAGAGCGCCTCGGCCTTGATGAGATGATTCACCGGGTGTCCGACGGCAGTGTTCACCGGCCGCTGGTTCGGGTTCGTCGACGGCCCCGCGAGGTACACGTTGTTCACGACGTTGAGCTCTGCGAGCGAGAGCCGCGGCGTCAGCTCGGTGCCCGTGTCCTTCCAGTCGTAGATGACGTTGTTCACCACGTCGAAGCGGCCACCACCCTGGAGCAGCGGGTTGCGGAAGCCGTTGTGCGCCA
>Ga0075163_10005192_pt1 | contig 17404 bp, 31 predicted proteins | sample JI1023141ADNA_FD_71478 | JGI IMG/M metagenome (GOLD analysis project Ga0075163, IMG submission 71478) | Wastewater effluent complex algal communities from Wisconsin, to seasonally profile nutrient transformation and Carbon sequestration -... | ecosystem: Engineered > WWTP > Effluent > Algae...
GTCGCACAACATCTTCATTGACCAGAAACTGCATAATCTTCATTGCGGCCATGGCCTTCTCTTTGGTTACGCGCGTGACTTTGTCTGCATGCAGCAGGTACATTTCGCAACCACGACTGCTGCCGTTTTCGCCAGCGTGAATTGAGGCTTGGGCTGCTTCGGTGCTCTTGGAATGCACACCCAAACGGTTCAAGTGTGTCCCGTTCTCGCGCACCACCCAAAGGTAGGTCGATTCGGGGGCGTATTGGGACAAAATGGTGTCCCGGTCGTGTTCGTAAAAATCGCTCTTGTAGCCTTGCAGGAGTTTGTATCCCGGAGCTTCCACGATGGTTTTCATGCGCTCGAACATGGCGGATGCGGACAGCGCCGCCAATTGACGTTGATATTTCACGGTGATTTCCTTGTTGGCCCAGGGAAAAGACACCGCGCCGTTGGGCGGTATCGCCCAAGGCATGTTGTTGCGGTCAGATTTGACCGATGAGTAAGGCTGATACAGGCATTGCGCCGACCAACTCAATGGACGAGTCCAAAGTGGGAGCAATGTAACGCACGACTTTCTGGACGTCTAACGTTTTGAACCAAAACGAGCGCATTACCTTTTATAAAATAGGGTTGTTATACTTTGTTAATAATTGAGCTAAAGCAATAAACGCGAGATCCGCTATCTCGCATGTTGTCGCGCAGTCAGGGGGAATGGTGTGTCCAAAGTAATTACTCTTGCTACTTATCGAAGTAGCCAGTTGCTTTCTGGTTTCCGAAAGAAAATCCCCGAGGACTCAGTTGCTTTTGTGGATTCGGAAGAAACACAAACAGTATTCGGCCTTTCTCTCGATCACCTTGAATCTTTTCAAGCCTATTGGAATGACCTGGACAAGGATCCAACCGCATTGGATGGAGCCAACCACCTGCGTCGTGGCTTCGGGTCGATTCAAGCATCTTCTGTTGAGGGTATTGAAAGCGTCAACATGGTGATGGTTGATGAAATCGAGCGGCCAGTGACCAACATCTACGCCGCCGTGCTCAGGCCAGTAACCCCAGACTTCTTCGATCACCCGTACATGAAGGCCCTGGCCACCAACTTGTGCGCGTTATTCGATGAGATCGGCGGGCGGTCCACGCCGAGCCAGTGGCGCATCAACGCCTACCCTTCTCGGGTCCATCTGCATGAAGACCTTGTTGGCTTTCCAACGACACATGGGCTTCAGGCGCGGGACATTGATTTCGGGCTTTCGATGCTCATTCGCCGGGACAACATCGTCGGCGGAGCAACGCTATTGAGCGACCTTGCCGGGAATTTGCTGGTTGACCACATCATGACTACTCCGTTGGAGATGTTCCTTGTGGATGGTCGCAAGACTATGTTCGCTACTTATTCCGTGGAACGTTGCGACCCCTCTCGGGATGCATATAGAGACACGCTCCTGCTATCTTTTACACGCTTGCCTGAGGCAAAGGCCTAAGCTGTTTGCATTACGCGGGATTTACGGGACACCCCAGCCTTAATGGCTATTTGCTGCTCGCTGAATGACATCGCCTCCCACGATTCACAGGAGATTGAGCACAGAGCAAGCGTTTGCTCCATGGCATCCTGCCAAGCTGACTCCAATGCTTCGACAGCTGATGGTAGAGGCAAATCGCAACCGTCAGTGTCGGTAGTCCAGTTCCAAAAACCTGGAATGTACTGGTCAGCGGTGATCTTGTAGCCGAGAGTTTCCAGGAAACGCTTTGGATGGCCCTCAATAGGGCTCTGCATTGCCGTTTGAGTATTCGGCTTTGCAGTGAATGCGTCCTGGTTGCCGGCGCTCCGTTTGCTCCCTTCGACTGTTACTTCATTTGCTTGCTGACCGCTGGAAATAGATTCGGGTGTCTGGTCCCTTTCGACCAGCGTAGTGATACTTTTCATTTGAGTTCTTGTTTATGACGGATATGCCCATCCAATGCGCGAGCCATACGGGGCGCAATCCCCTGCTATCTACATAGGCGGGCATCTATTCTATCGGGCCATCGGATGGGACGGCTCGGGGCTCCAGCAGCTATGCTGGATAGTTGACTTCAGTAAAGTCAGACAAATGGGAAAAGTATTCCGCGCGGGTGTTCTGAGTGAGCTGCTTGACAGGGCTGAGTTCTAGCAGACGTTCAGCCGCCACTTGAGGTTCCAGGGATGACGTGAAGGGCGCTGTGACGGTGCAGAAGTCTGTTTTTCCACTGGTTTGAGCCGCCTCCAGCAACGTCTTGACTTCAGAAACGCGAGGCGTGAGGGCCGCAGTGAGGAACAGTCCATCGAAGACAACGTGTACTTCGTCGACCCCGGGGATCTTGTACGTGGCCACGGCTGCGACTAGGGGTAGTGTCGTATCGCTTCCATCGCTTTTGTGGTCATATTCTGGAGTCACAGTTCGTGGACTTGCGAACAGTCGAATGCGTAAGCAATTTGGGTCTTGGATGAGGCCCAGCAGCGTTGCGAGGTTGGAACTGGTACTGGTGTTGCGGTGGCGGGTAGCAAGCATGGTTTTCCTTAGATGCATCAGGCAAATTGTGGGTGTGTTTCAGCGAAGCGCCGCGATACGTACTGCTCTGGCGATTCTTTTCCGGTGGCCAGCAGAATATAGCGTTCCTGTGTAGTCGACCAGTGGCGGTGCTGTGCAAGCAACACGCGTTGGTTGAGTGAGCTTTCCGGACGAACGATTACACCAGATTCACGCTTGGACATATCCATTTGTGCGCCATATACCTCAGAGGCGTCCAGTACGTTGCCATAGTCCTTAATGTCGGCGAATGCCGCTTGCAATGAGTCGCCCGCCACCATGTAATCACCATATCGCACGGCGGGAAGTTCGTCGCTTGCTACATCAATAGGCGTGACGGTGAGGATGTGAAAGATCTGCATTTTTGGCACCTTGTTTTTGAATATTCAAGATACATGCAAATAGAATTCGCGCAAGTCCTAACTTGCTCTGCAAAGCCATCAGCGCAGATCGGATAGAAATACTGGAGATGCAAATGAACAAAAGCGGAATCGACAATCGGGCGAACCAGCTAAATCCCAACAATGGCGCGTACGCAAGTTCGCGCCTGGGACAGGCTTCAATTGAGGATGATGGGTCAGAACTGGCATGTTCAATTGGGTCTATCCGGTCCGCAAGTATCGGCAAGCGCCAGCGTTTCACACTGGACCTCATTGGCGAGAATGGGCAAATAGGCCTGTTTGAATTTTCCACCGAGGAGGATGCGTTGGAGCCTGGCGATTGCTGGCAGATCGCCAATGAAGCATTCCGCTCAAAGGTTGATTGGTACCAAGCCGCTTGGAAAACGAAGATCGTCTACGGGATTGCCTATGACGAGGCAGGGAATACCGCCCGGCTGGAGTCTTTTGACATAGCTGGGCCTGAGCTGAAACAACGACTTGAAGAAGCCAAGGATGGCGCAAAACGTAAGTATCTTGGCACCTACTACAAGGAACGGGAGCTTCCAGCCATGACCATTACGCGATTCTGATCGCGTAATCACTCCACAAACAAAAATGGCCACCATCCGCATGGGAAGGTGGCCTTTTGTGCGTTTTGTTTAGTCGGCGCTTGTGGCCAACCCCGAGTCCGAATTCGCATGACTCAACTCGGCAGTTCCTCTTCGAATGGGAAAAGCCGCTCTGGGAAATACAGTTCGATAGTCCTCCCATCGCGCAATCCCAGGTTGATGAAGGTTTGCTCTTCCGGAATGTCTGTCGGCAATGGGTTCAGCGTCTGAACGGTGTCTACTGTGAAAGCCTTCAAGAAGTGTTCGCAAACGCTTTCAAGCGCGGTTTCAAGGGTTATGTGAACACCGGGAAGCGGGTTGACCAGAATATCCAGGTCCTTTTCGCTTTCCCCTTGTGTGGCCACGGAACCCACGACCGTCAGTTGCAGTCCCATGCCTTCGAATAGGCTTTTCACCTCACCGAGAAACGCTTGAGCACTGTTGTTCGTCCACATGGGATGAGCTATTGGTTCTTGCGAATCTTGTGCGCGAGTGCTCGCAATTCCTCATCGCGTTCCATGGGAACGCTCAGGTAGTGCGTGAATCCCATTTCGCATGCGGCCTTCTTGAGTGCAATCGTCCAGCACATCGTGCTCTGCTGGCTGATGGGTCGCATCCGCAGCGTGCGGTCTGCCTGGCCCATATCAACCATTGCTCTGCTCGGTGATGCCTTGCTTGGCGAGTTCACGCGTACGCGTGGCGTCAACAATGGCCTTTTGCTCAGTGGTCAAAGTCCCTGCGATATCCGAAAGCGACTGGCATGCAGCCATGGCACGTGCAAAGTCCTTGTGAAGATGTTTCACTGCGCGGCGTTCGCCTGATTCGGCAAAACGCGCGTACATATTTCCCCATTCGCCCCACGTTGGCGTGATGTCGATGGTTCTTGCGGCGTCTTGTCCGACTGGTTTGTTTTGTTCTGGCATTTTTGATGCTCCAAAGTGAAGCCCGAGAATGCGAACATGCCGCCAGGGCGAGATGTTCGCCCTGGGCAGATTGATGAGGCTGGCGCGAACGCGTGAGGCGCGGGCCAGCAAATTGGCGAATGCCAAAGTGCGCAAACTCTACCTCGCAGGATTGGTACTGGCAAACGTTTGCGACCACCAGTGGAAAGCGATGCCCAAAGAAAAAGGCCCCCAGATCGCTCTGAGGGCCTTTTGCATTTTGTCGGACTGTTATGTGGGTCCGCATGAGTCACCGAATGCGCCTTTCGGCAACACCCACGGCTCAATAAAAACCGGGCAATTGAATGTCGTGCTGTTTGCCACTTCAACCCAGAATGGATCTGTGTCGTATGGCGTCCCAGCATCTGCTCGCTCGATCACCGTTTCCTTGCGGTGAATGGTGATTTTGAACGTGCGCTCATAGTTGGCTATGGTGTTGAACTGCTCTGGAGCAATATCACGCACTGTGGCCCACTGGTCTTTTGAGCCGAAGATACAGGCCCTGCATGAGCATCGCCCAAAGCCAAGGTAGTACGCTGGGTGACTTGTCACTTTCCAGCGTTTGATGATGTCCCACACCGCCTGTTCTTTCCAACTGTGGACGGCACGCCAAACGTCAATGTGACGTTTGATTTTCCTTCCCTCGCGCAGATCGCACCGGTGGGGCTCAAAGCGCTTGTAGTTCGCGCGAGCCTTGCTCTCCTCTGCCCTCTCACCCGTCAGGATCAGCGTTTTGCCTTCCTGGAACTTCGGGTTATTGGTCAAAAAGCGCGCACCAACGTCGATCTTCAGAACCCCAGAACACCAACGCGTTTGCAGGTCTGCTGAGACCTGTGGAAACTTGTTGCGAGTCCCGGCTGGGCCCTGGCCCCCGACCTCAATGTAGCCATCTCCCATGGGAATGACCACTGGCGCCGTGGCCGATTCGTTGCGCAGCATCTCGCGCTCAAACCCTCCAACCCGGTGACTGAATGTCAACGGAATGTTGAAGGCCTTGGCTACCGCCGCGCAGTACGCCTCGGTGATGGGCCAGTCCATCAATGTCGATCCCTCACGCCCATCGACCAGATGGTGATGGAGCTCAATCTTCTCCCGAGGTACTCCACACTCCAGAAGATGGAGCAAGCATGCGAGAGAGTCCTTGCCGCCCGAGAAAAAGATCAGGTACCGGTCGTAGGCAAGCAAGCCCTGGGGTAATTCATCTTCGATGTGGGCTGGTTGCGCAGAAAGAACCGAAAAGTCGAATTCTTCTTTGCTCATTTCGCCACCACATCAATGCCAGGTCCTTGCGACAGAGTGCCCGCTGCGTCGTTGGGTTCCAAGTCTCTGCGCACGACCTTCTGACAGTCCTTTGGCAGATCCTCGAACTTGATGCGGCGCCCCAAATGGCGGCCTGGTGTGGCTGGTCCATGTTGGCAAATTCCCATCGGATGAAATGGGGTTGAATCCATTCCAACCGATTCAAACATGCGGTGGCGACGCTCTGGGCAACCCATGTAGACCACCGTATAGCGGTCAGCAGTTTTGCCAAAGTTGTCGTATATGCGGATCTTCTGTCCGTCCAGCCGATCCGAAACATTTTTAGTGCTCACGGTTGCTCCTTTGTTGTGGAGACCGTCAGCCCCAGCGGGGATGAAGATCCCCGTGGGTAATTTAGGCGTACAGATAGGCTATCTGCACGCGGAATCGCAATGGTGCGAAAACGGTTCGATTTTCCCGGCAGCTGCAGGGCATTTCAAATGGTGACGACCAAACTGTGCTTCGTTACAAGCGCTGGCCAGCGCCGCAATTGACAGACCCCCATGTGCTGATAATCTGTCCCCAAGAAATAAGGAGTAACGCACCATGCTGGTTGCAGACGGAAAAATCACAATGTCAGACGCCGAATGGCTGAAGTTTCAAGAGCTTACGTGGGCCCCCTGGGCTCCTCGAACGCACGATGAGTTCAACGCAATGTGCGAGCTTGCCCGAGCCCGTCACATGGCCGACAACACAGCCGGAACCGGCTTCATTTTTGCGCTTGCAGTAGATTCCATGAAGTTTGGTCCGAATGGAGAAGTCAATTTCCCCGAGGACAAGCGCCGACTAGCCTATGTCGAGGTGCACGGCACTTGGCCTAGTGACGCCGAACTTGAGGCATTTGAAGCCGAAACGTCTACGGTACGCACTGGACTGACGCTGGTTCGTGACGCCTGAGTGATTGTTTCCGGCAACCCATCCGAGCGTGATTTAACAAATGGGTACCCTAACAAATTAGAGGTTCATCGCTGCAAAGTCCTCTTCGGTCATCGGATTTTTTGAGCCTCCAATGGCCCACATGCCTTTGCGGTCCGGGCGAGGATCATCGTGGCGATAGCCAGGCTCGCAGCCGTTGATCCAGCCCGCATCATCTGGTTCACATGCACCACATGGCGCCAAGTCTTCTTTCAGACATCCGCATTCGCCTGGTACATACAGTCCGTCGAAACCGGCTTGCTCCAGCTGGATCTTGATCGTCAGAATGGCTGTAGTGGACATTCAGTGCCCCTTAGTTGAAAACTGTTTGATCTTTGGTGAAAATCGATGGCTTTCCTCTGCGTACAGCCTCCTCGCGAATCATCGTCGCGTTTTCGCGCAAAGATTTCAACATCATCGTCGCGATATCTTCAGTGCATCCGTTGGACAGCATATAGCTCACCGCATGGATCGCGCCCTGCTGCACCAGGTCTTGAGCAATCAACTCCTCGTCAGCCATCAACGGGAGGCCCTCTTTCAGGGCGATTTGACCTGGTTCGCCGCCATCTTGAATTTCAGCCACTACTCCCCCTTGATCAGGCGTCCGCTGGTCCCTGCAGGGTGCCAGTAACACGTGCGCCTGCGTGAAAATCCATGTCCTGGTCGTAGCAGACCTTGCCCTTAATTCGCGCACTGGGGGCGATTTCGATGGCCTTGCGGGCATGGATGTTTCCCTGCACCGTGCCTTCCACGTAGATGAAGTCAGCCGCGATGGATTCGCAATTGATCACTGCGCTCGCGCCGATGTGCAGGAAGCCGCCTTCTTTCATATCGATGGTGCCTGTGTAATTGCCTTCGATACGCATGGAAAGGTCCTCTTGGGCCTCCAGATCGCCTTTGAGGACGGCCCCGCGTGGTACGAAATTGGATGCCGCACCAACCTTGCTGGTTTGGATCAGGCGAAGTTTGGAAGCAAATTGCTCTTGATTGGGATTCATGATGGGTTCCTGAATTTTGATTTTTTGGTATGTGGCGCTAGGCGTAATCAGGTCTTACAGTACCCGCTTGGTGGTGGCCTCGACTTCTGCGCCTTCATCGATGGCGAGGCGTCCAGAAAGCACTTCGCCGGTGCACTTGGATTGCGGCCCGAAACGGACCAGGCCGCCAGGGGCCTCAAGTTTGCCGTCCGCGTGGCCATCCACGCGAATATTGGCTGCGCGCACATGCCCTTCCACTGATCCCGTCCCCGCTACAGTGACTGTCTGCCCCGTTGTTGCGGTTAGTTGCCCCTGGAAACTGCCCTGCACCAGTACATCGCAAGGGTAGGAGGCTTCTCCCTTGAAGGTAACGCCATTGGGAATCTTGCAGACGACTTTCTCTGGTACTGCGTGCTGCAGGGTATCTGTGGCGGGGCGCAGCGCTGTGACGTTCTGTGGTTGCCCTGCCGCTTGGGGTAGAGCAGCCGGGCGTGGCGCTACCGCTTGCGGCGTGGGCGTTGCCTGACGGCTCGTACTTGCGAGCGCTGTCGCTTCCTGCGATGTTTTGAGTAGTGAATTGGGCACACCTGTGCTCATTGCGTTTTCCATGGGACTCTCCTTTGAAATTACTTGCGGCTGACTCGCTGTGAGCCGTATGCATAAGTCACATTGCCAGTGAAATGCAGTTTGTCAATGACCCGCTGGGCATCCTGTTGGGTCATGTCTTGCGATGGGGGAAGTGGCGGTACGATGTGATCTATCTGGCGACCTACAGGTACCCATGTCCACAAAGGCACACCTTTGTCGGCGAACTTGTCGGCCAGCGCTGCACGCTTTTCCAGGAATGCGGCATCGGCGCCGTTGCTGATGATTTCCAGCATCGCCTTTTGCACCGGTTTACCTTCCGGGTCGATGACGTGACGGACTACCCAGTCAGGGGAAGATCGCTGCGACGCCTGCTCGACAGAAAGGATGCGGTTGAACTGGTGCCCATCGCGGATGAGGGCATCAATCAATTTGACCTCATCAGCAGAATTGGCCGGGATAAAGACGCTGGGATGTACCAGAAGCAACCATGCGCCGCGGCACCACATACCACCGCGTGGATTGACATCGACGTGTAGCACTGCGACGACTTCCGGATGCTTCGCTTCTTTCCACCCCGGACCCTTCTCTTCTTTGATAGGGTCTTCGTTAAGCCACAGGCGTCGATATGCGGCCCGGCACTGTTGTGACAGGAAGTCGACCGCCGCATCCGTCAGGCCGACTGGTAGACGCAGATGCCGCAGGTGGATGACTGAGCTGCTTGCAGTTCTTTTGATGCGGCGCACAGGGGCAATGATCAAGCCACCACGTCCATTACTAGGGTCTGTTGTGGCCAAGCGTTGGACGAAGCGGTCCAGCTCCTGATTCAAGATTTCCTTGTCGCTTTCCCGATAGGGTCTCGGAACGAACATGTAGTCGCTCAGAGGCCTGTCGCCGCGTACTTTGATGCGACTGGCGGCCTGCAGAAGCTCGTACCGTGTGCGCCCCCAGTCCCTGCTCCACCGGGGATGCCAACGCGTCAAGTTGGCTTCATCCCACAAGATGTGGGTCAGGCCGCGTAGAGTGATTGGGGTGGACTGTTTCGCTTCACCAGGAACGCTGCTAAAGCGATCTGTTTGACCGCGCTCGAACCCGAAGTTCAGCGCGATCTCTCTGCGCTCATCATCCAGAGACTGGACGCCGCCGGCGAACTCGGATGCAGGCTTGAAACTGTCTTCGGTTCGAAAAAAAACGCAGTTGGAATCATGGAGTGCGCCCTCCTCCGGCCACACGGCCAAGTGGAAGTTGTCTCGCAGCCGTATCTGCAGCTTCAGAGGCGTCCTGCGACACAGGCACAGTGCGTGCCCAAACTTGTCTCTGGCCACCTGCATGGCGTGCTGAAATTCCAGCGATTCGGAGAGTCCGCTGGATGAGTTCGCATCAAATGGTTTTCCACCTACCAGAACGTGCAGGTGCTTGTCGCGATTGGCGATGTTGGTTGAATATGTGGCAGCGGCCACGGCGATCTCCCGTTGTGGTGATGGTGCAAGTATTGCCTGACTTGCGTATTCTCTGTGTCGCCTAACAGGGTGGTTTATCCCTATTGGAGTCTTATGTGGACTTTTTATTTGCGCTTTGTTGTTCTTTTGCGAGGCGGATTGGATGCGCTCATTGCCATGTGCATATCGAATACGCTTGAGACGGCTGGAATTCGGTACCGGCTTTGATCTGGCAGCACGGTGATGGCATCCATTTCGGCGTCTTTGTAACTCAGGGACTCGATCCAGTGGGGTTCTGTTCCTTTCCCGTCCTCTTCTTCGTCCAGTACCACCTTGTGAACCCACTGGAGGGAATTCCCGGTGTTTTCATCCAGGATGTTGGATCTAGCCCGGAAGGCTCTGTGCATCCAGGTCATTCCTGCGCGTGTAATTTGGATTGCAGTGTTCTTGCCGAGTGGGATTCCATCTTCATCGCCTGCTTCTTGCGTGGAATCATCGAGCGCCGCGGTTTCCGCGGATGTGGATGGGACGAGAAATAGAGATAGTGCGCCTATGCGTTCCAGTCCCCGCAATGCACGGCGCATAATTTTTTTCTTGGCGGTTGTTGTGATGTCTCCGTCAACGAGATCGACAAACTCCAAGAACGTCATGCAGCCCTGCCGCCTATAAATCCATGTCAATACCGTGGTCCGCTCCAGCGATTCACTTCTTGGCGGAACCACGTTCGTGAGTTCGTGGAGATCGGGTTGCAACTCTCGCCAGTCGGGGGCCTTGCGCCAATCTGGTATGGGGGGCGGGTCAATTGCATAGCGAAGCGCCAAATTAGCGCATGGCGCAGTGCTTGATGATGACTCCGTTGCATATTCCATGGAGCCTTGATTTTTTCAAGGAACCGATGCGGACCCCGCTGTCCTATGGGCCAGTTCTATGCCGTAGAACAATTCGTTGCTCACATTTTGAAAGCGGGTTTTGTCCACGCTGGGCTTGGCCTTAACAAGGCTAGTTTCCCCGGTGAAACTGTGCAATGCCTCTGTCAATCTAACAAGTGCAGTCGCACGGCGCGTACACCCGCGTGCAGATCCATCTTGTGTGCACCTTGCGCCCCAGTCCAAAAGTGCTGCGCCCAAACACTCCCATTTCCAAACAATGTGCTGGAGATGTAGTACTGCTCGGTGAAGGTTTGTGGGCCTCCAGCTGTGAATGCTGATGCACTCGTCTGACCCGGTGAGTACGGCGTGTAACTTGAGCCCCTTGGTAGGCTGGTGTAATTTACACCGTCGCCTGGGTGCCGACTGTTCAGGTGGGATGTCGGCTTCAAATGGCGGTACGCGAGCTCTAAAACATCACGGGCAGGAATGCACCAATCCTTCTTTCCACTGATGTCCAGATTCATCGCCCAGAGGGCAATCTCGCTTCCAGATCGTGCCATTTGGCGGGTGTTTCCCATAGAGTCGCACGAACTTTGAGCATTGTTTGTGTGCGCAGACTCAGACGCGAAAACACCTGTGCGGTGCCCAGTTTCCACTGGAGCCCAGACTATTGCAAAAATGTGTGTGCCCACGCGGATTCGCCCGCCGTAGAACCCGCCCTCGTACCATCTTCCGGGAAACACGCCTGTTTGATTTTGATCAGGAGAAGCTTCAAGGATCGCAGGGTTAGTCATGAGCCCTGTTCTTCTCGTTGGCGTTCATGTCGCCCGTTTCAACCCCCTCCTCAGAGTCCCTTTCTGGGTACAGCCGGATCGGAACTATGGACTTTCCATTCATCCAAATAGCACTCCCTGGAACATACCTGGATGGCCCTGTTACTACGCAATACCGGACGTAAGGAAACTTGATGATGTGCGACACGTCATGCAAGAGTTCGGCCAAACTGACATGGTCAGAGACGACGACTGCGACACCACTTTCCAGCAAATAATTTGGCATCAAAAGCGGACCAGAAATGGGTGAAATTTCGTATTGCAGGTGCTCTGATTCGAACTGTCGCTTTAGGAGGGCATGCAACTCGGGGACAGTCCTGAAGCGGAATTGGCACACGCCAATCACGCCGACGATCCTGCTGGGCGCAATATCCATTTCACTCATAGCGGTGCTGGTTGCGTTGGGTACCACTGAGCCAGATCTGAGACGCAGCTTACTTGTGCCAATATTGCCTTGATGACAACGCCGGCAATCGCCGAGCTTTCGGTCGAACCGTGCTGACAGTACGTTGTGTCACTGATCTTGCAGACACCGTACCAAGTGTTTGGTCCTGACTTCCCGCTGACTACGTCGAAGTAGTGCGCCAATGCGTCTCTGGTTAAAGGGTCAGCGTGGTCCGCCGTTCCGTCCGGCATAGTCACACTTTTTACCAGTTGCCTGGCGCTCCCGCTGCTGTGCTTGGTTGCGTGCTGGACTTCGAGACTTAGCGCCCGAACCAATGCAGCATTTACCTGCTCTTCGCTGGGCTTTGAGGCACGCTCATGACCGTAGAACATGGTGTTGTCCCGTGGGTGCGCCCACAGGCATTGGCTCAATCTCGCCGTGGAGGCGCATCACGAGTCTTCTATTTGCCGCGGCTCTGATAAAGTGATTCATCATCACTTTCAATTCTTGCCGCAACTGGGTTAATCACCCGTCGCGCAACAAGTGGTTTTTGCCCTGTTGGGCTACCGGTCCAGTTTCTGGGGCGGCACTGGCAGTCTTTCGAAGCCATACAGATCGCTGAGGCCCCTGCAAGCCTAATGCCTCGTTCCAACTTTGTACCAATCGCGGAAACCTAGTGTCCAGTTCGTTGCCTCACCGGCAGACTTCCATCGTGGCGCTCTACTGCTGCGGTCCATCACTTTGAAGACGCATTTTTGCTTCCCCGCGAAGAGAAGCGTGAGTTTTGACTCCGACCACGCTCCATCACTGTAGGTTTCTCGTCCAACGATGGTGTCGCCCACCGCGATGCCCAACTGTCTGCATTGCAATGCAGCTTCACTTGCGCGAGGCTTGCGAAGTTTCACCTTTGCTACAGGCACACCCATGTCGTATTCCTTTCGGTTTTCATGTTGATCCTCTATTGGCTAGTGGTCAGTGTTGCGGACACCCTCTGGCCTCCCCAGATGAATAGCCCATTCCCGCGGGATATTGACGTTCACAGGTATGCCTATGAAGAGCGGCGCAATGGCTGCATCGGTATAGCCCGCCAATACACACCCGACTCGCGTCAGGAAGAATGGAGTGTCCGGGTTGTCCCTGGCATAGTCGATGAACGCTTTTGCATGCTCGGCAATCACGGAAAGAGGCAAGGTTTCTATGCGGTAACCCTTGGTGGGAATCGCGTAGCTCATTCCGGTTGGGCCCTGTCCGCAGCCGTACTGGGCGCCGTAGTGCAACGCAGCGTGTTTGGCAGCTCCGCGCCCGTGGCGGCCGGCAAGATTGGATCCGAAGACGAAGATGTAGCCATCCGGCGCATCCTCACCATCAACGTGCGTCTGGTACTGCATGCTGCCGTCCGATGGTTATACGGGTCTTCATTTCGTCGCGCGATCTGAGGTTTCGCCTCCATTGCATCGCCTTCTCCGGTGTTTCTAGGTAGCCCACCTCCTGCCTGTGGCGTACCATGCTCGCGCACTCTTTGCGCGTGATTTCCACGGCACCTGCGGCGATCGCAAGCGACCGCTTGCTTTGCGCAATGTCGTAGTGGCTATGGTGATGGGGAGGAGCCTGATGCCACTTCCGTGCAACCCCGATCCGATCTGCCATTTCGTGGAGTTCCGCGTCAGTGTCAGCAATCATGTGGCACATCACCATGCGGCCGTAAGCCGCTTTCATGTCGTCAACGTAGACCGTCACAATCGGCCCTCTGGGATGACAGCAGCTGGATCTCCCTGATTCAGGGTCAGCCAAGCCTCTGGCACGGGGAAGAACCCCAATCGCCCAGGGCAGGCCACAAAGGGCAGCGGGCGTCTATCCTCCAAGACGAACCCCCAATCGCCAGCAAACCACCTTGACGACGAGTTTCTGACGCAGTCCACTATTTCGACCGACCCTACTATTCCACCGCGTTCAACTGTCTCAAAATCGCATTGAGCGAGTACATCTGGCGAGACCATTGCGCGAGTGAGCGCGAAGTCCATGGCGGCATCCCATTCCTGGCGGGATTTGGACTTTGCCGCGTGTATCAGCACCCGGCCTCGTATCTTGGTGGACCAGCTTCTGTTTTCTATGTCTTTTCCTCCGTGCAAGATGAGCCATGCCCACGGCTGGCGCACACTCAAAACTGCGACGGGCCTGATTTCCGCACTCACTGGTCACCCCATGGATGGGGTTTCAGATCTCCAGGCAGGTACAAAGGATGGCCGGGGTAGCCCGATTTTGTGAGCCGTAGGTAGTGCAGGTTTGGTATCAAGGCACGGACCACTGCATCGCGACCCATGTGCCCTCCGTTAGCACCCCACGCAGCCACGACGACATCGGCCTTTTTCGCCAAATCGACAAGGTAGGTGTCGTTCTCTTCCCCCACAGGCATAGATGTTGTAGTCATCTCCCTTGGGTCGGTGGCGCGGTACGCGAAGAGGTTGGCCATACACAGCCCGCTATATCCCCACGACCTTGCGAACGCCATGCAACGCCGTATGGTTGGATCGTCTTCAGTTTCGTCTGCGGTACTGGGGTTCAAACCGATCACCATGGCGTAGCCTTTACCATGCTGAATTTCATCCCATTTGCGCCACAAGGCATAGCGGTAGCGACGGCATGGGCTCAGTATTGCCGTTTTTTCGATTGCCATAGACGATGGCAGGAGGGTTTGCTGATCGGTATTTTTCATCCTGAATGAAGAATGCATTTCGCAGTGATTCTTCTGTACAAGCTACATCGAAATGTGCGACTGTCAACAGATCACAGCCAGCTACCTGCGCGACATCCATTCCAATCTAATGTGCAGCTCAATTTGGAGTGTCCACCGCCGCTGTGGGAGCTGTTTCGAAGATGCTCCCCAAGGTTCATTTCGGTGGCGGTACTTCGACCCATGACCCTATCCAGCTGGTCACTGTTTTGCCAGAGAGGCTTTTGCCCCCTGGAGTGAACTTGCGCTGGTAGTAGGACCCGTTGTACTGCACGATTTCCTTGCTACGCGCCTTTGGGTATTGACGATCAAGCGCTTTCTCTAACTCTTCCTGCGGAGATAGGGCGATAGCTCCAGACGCCTTCAGGGCTGCAGTGATCAACGCCACATTTTCCGAAGCAACCCGAGTTGCGGTGCGGTGTTTATCGGGGTTGTTTCCCGAGTAATTGTCCGAGCGCTCCTGCTGGGCTGCTAGCTCAATCTTTGCTTTTTCGAGATCTTGTAATGTGTACACAGTTTGCATTCTTGATTGCGGAGTTCCCGCTCTATTTCCCCGGAAGATTTCGGTGCCCCGGCAACCCACATCAAATCCACGTTTCGACTATCTTTGGATCGTCCGAGCTGTCACGCTCCAACCGAATCAGCCCTTTTGGTAGGCGGCTGCGCAACTCATCCAGTGTCTTGCCTTGGATCAGTTCCGGGGTTGGAGTCTCGTTGAGCCATTTTCTCGCCACAAACCACCCCGGAATGTCGATAGGGCTGTCATATACAACCCATAGTGCTATTGCGTTACTCACCGTGAGTCTCGAATTTAAGCTTTACGGATCGAGCCAGATTCGACCTGGATAAGCACACCAGCATTCAACGCGGCGTTGATCGCCGTAACGATGTCGGATTCACTGAACCCCTCCTCCAGCCCCTCCATCTGCTTGATCAACGCCATTGGCATATTGAAATTCCCTCCCAGTGCGTCAAAGGCTTCGAGCACTTGTTCTTGTGTCGGCATAAATTCAATCCTCTCTTTTTTAACAGAACACTTTAGCAACTGATTTGCGATCTTTAGAAATACATCAGCATGACATCTTTCATTCGATGCGCTCCATTCCTGATACAGCACCCCTCACACTAAGGGCAGCACTACCGGGCGAAACCCACTCGCTGCTCACCTGCCAGTTCAAGCACCCTCACAACAAAGGGCTGCATCTACGCGCGGTTCAACGAAGATTGCTTACCAATTGTTCCAGCACCCTCTCAAACAAAGGGTCGCGTTACCAACCCAATCGAGAATTGCTTGGACATCAGTGTTTTAGCACCCTCTCAATCAAAGGGTTACGTTACCCGATTGCGCTGCATTGGACTGTATGGCATTTTTCTTGCACCCTCACAAACGAAGGGGAACACTACCCATGATCTTCTTGTGGATGAGCAATGACATGTTCTTGCACCCTCACAAACGAAGGGGAACACTACCCGACTTTGGATAACTGCATGATTTCAAAGACGTTTTTGCACTTTTCTTTGTCACATTCATTCAGCAAATGCAAGAACTTCTCTGTGATTTTCCCGTTTCCAGTAAGGTGATGCCAGCGCACCAGCGGCTGGAACATGTCGTGTTGCCTGGTCCGAATCTGGTGGTAGATTTCGTTGGCTCCACAGATGCATTGCCGCAGGATCAATGTCAACTGAGAATGAAGAAACTGCGCCGTAGTCCTTGTGTCGAAGTTTGCCAATGTGGGTCACCCATGGCAGCAATTCCTCGAACCTGTGCATGTCGCGTACAACGGCAAAGCCGGTTACAGACTTGACCCAGCGTGTGGGCGCAAAGTAGCTTCCGGCTTTGGTCGAACCACGGCCCGCATCAAAAGCGGGTCTGCGGTCGAGCAAACCATCCATGTGCGCATCGGCATAGTCCTCAAGCTTAGATCGCTTGATGTAGTGGAGTTGATTTCGCTCACCAACCCAGTCAAACGTCAGAAGTCCGGCCTTGAAACACCATGCCTGTGAGCATTCATGCTTTTCAACACCAATGTCGTGCTGCAATGTCCACGGATCATCATGCCCTTCAAATTCGGCCTTCTGCACTGCTGCCCATGAAAGCAATGCGTCAAGGTGCTTGTCTGTGTAGGGAATGACCACTGGCGTTCGCAGCGAAAACGTCACGCGAACGGGTGTCATTACGCCACTTCCTTGCTCAGCATCTTGAGCGTTTTTGCATCAGCTTTCGTGAACGCCTCCAGCAATTGGGGGGAGATGCTGTCCACGTAGTCCTGCGCGGCCATTACAGCTTCATCCACTACCGGATTGTCTGCAAAGGCATACCCGGTGCTCTTGTCGTCAAAAAGCGACGCAATGACCGTAGTGGTTCGCGTAGCGGGATCCACTTCATACAAGCGTGTGCCGGAGGCGACAAAGCGCCCGAATCCCCGTGCAGCCTTACCGCCAACTTGTCCGTCACGCAGAAACGATTGCATGGACAGGAGCATCAGGCCCAGGTGTGATGGATCGAACGAAGTTACTTCCACACGCAGAGCAAACGCCACACCGGTTTTTACGGTCTCCATGCCGTTAAGGGTTCTCAGGTCGGTCTTTTTACCCTCCTCTTTCGCGGCCTTCTTGGCTTTGCTGTCTGCGCGGCTGGCGCCCTCGGCCTGTGCATAGGTCACGAGATTTTCAAAGCCCACGACATCCTGCAAGAATTTACCTTCCATGTCGGCAACATCGTTCTTGCGAACAATTGGGAGAACTTCAGTCATTTCCTGAAGCCCTGTGAATGGTTGGACATCGCCGATAGGTTCGGTCATCAAGCACGACACGGTGGAGCCCAGGATGGGCCAGCCCTCGGCAATGATGCTGTGCGCAGCCAACGCGAATGATGTCCCCCCAAAAATCGAGAGGAATGCATCCCTGCGCGCCATCC
>Ga0075163_10005193_pt1 | contig 17404 bp, 18 predicted proteins | sample JI1023141ADNA_FD_71478 | JGI IMG/M metagenome (GOLD analysis project Ga0075163, IMG submission 71478) | Wastewater effluent complex algal communities from Wisconsin, to seasonally profile nutrient transformation and Carbon sequestration -... | ecosystem: Engineered > WWTP > Effluent > Algae...
CGCTGGTACGTGCGGATCTGCCCGATGGCCGGCACCAGGTTGGTCCAGCTGCCCTTGCTCACCTCGCAACTGTGTCACGTCGACGCTGGTGGTCGAGTGCTTCGCCGGCTCTCACCGCGTTCTTACCGTGTGATCACAGTTTCACAATCCCTTCGGTCGAGTCTCCACCGCATGACACGCCTCATCAACGCCCTCCGCTTCTCCGCCACGCTCGCTCTGGCGGGGTGCTCCGCATCTGCGTGCGAGCCGCCCCTCGGCGACCAGCCCGGCGAACCGGCTGCAACCGCTGCGCCGACGCCATCGGCCGAGCCGCCCGGTGCGCAGAGCGCAGGCACCGACATCCTGCAGTTGGCCCTCACCATCCACGTCGAGGGGTACAACGACGAAGCGAGAGATCAGAGCGAGTTCGACGCCCACCTGGCGGTGCTCGAGCGGCTCTCCGACCTTGCCGTCGCGTACGACGTGATCCTCAACTTCGAGCTCTCGACGACGTTCGTGCAGGCGGTCGACCGCTGGGGCAGCATGTTCATCGAGGAGATGACGGCGATCGGTCACAACATCTCGCAGCACTCCGGCGACCAGTCCACGGAGGGCCTCACCGGTGAGGCGCGAGTTCGTGAGCTCGTTCGCCAACGAGCGGCGATCGAAGCCCACGGCGTGCAGCTGAACTACCTCTCCGGCGCGTGCTCCGCAGACGACGATTGGGTGGAGTCGGCGGTGGCGGCAGGGTTCTCGGCGGCGACCGGCAACGTCGAGTTCTGCCTGCAGTCGCTCGATGACGCGACGTTGCCCGACGGGATGGAGTGGATTCACAAGTGCCGCAACCAGTCCGTGTGTCACGACCCCCTCCACGTGGAGACTGCGCGTGTGCTGCATCCGTGGACCACCAGCAGTTCGGCGACGTGGCTGGTCGACGACCCCGCGGGCGATCTGGTGATCATCATCTCCGACGAAACGGACGGGTTCGTCGCCATGTCGCAGACCGGTGATGCCGATCTCACCCTCTCGCTCCAGCAGTGGACGTCGATGATCGACGGCTATCTGGCGGTGGCCGTCGCCGGCCAGGTGAACGTGGTGAACATGGTGCTGTCGGTGGGCTCGACCCCCGATTGGGACACCGCCGAGGCCATGTTCGCAGAAGCGCAGGCCCGTCAAGTGGCCGGCCAGATCTCGTGGGCCAACCTCAGTGACGTGGTCGACCAAGCCGTCGCCGAAGCTGCTGCACAAACGGCCGACCCGATGGGCGACTACAGCGACGTGACGCCAGACCTGGGCGGCGCCCGCCCGCCGAACGCCACCCTGCCCACCGACGGCTGACGGCTGGTGTGCCCCGCCCAACGAGTGACGACGCCGGCTCGACGCGGCGGGCGTCGATCCGCGCCTCGATGTCGGCGGTATCGAAACGAACGAACTTCCGGAGTATGCGGAACGGGAAGCGATGCTCCTCCACGAGGCGGCGACCGACTACCTCGGCCCGATCGGCGTCCGGTCATGGCGAGGTGTGTCCCGTTGAGGCTGATGCGGTGACGGAGCCATCTTGTCCGTGGTGTGGTGTGCCCGGTCTCGCTTCATGGGCGGCCGGTGGTGTCCAAGCAGAAGAAGGTTGATCCGCCAATTCGGCCGTCGACGAGTCGCTGTGTTGTGGCGCAGGTTTGGCTGCGGGGGATCTCTGACATGACTTGGCCGTCATTCGGTGAGTCGCACGGGACGATCTCGCTGATGTGGCCGCCGCGGACGGTGACGCAGTCGCCGGCGGTGACGGCGCCGACTCCCTCGCTCGGAGTTTGGCTCGATGTCTCGTGGAGGAGGACGAACGCGGTGCCGATCGTGCAGGCCAGCAAGGCGCCGAGGAGGGGCATGGTGGGGCGAACGCGGGCTGGCCCGGTTGGTTCGTCGACGTGCGCTGGCGGGTTGTCGGTGGCGGGCTCGACGTGGTGACCGTCGGCTCGGAGCTCGTCGAGCGATTGGTCGTAGCGGTGCCGGCGATCGGGCTCGCGGAGCACATGCCACGCTGCGTTGAGGCACTGCATTGCGCGTTCGTCGTCGGCGCGTTCCGTCGGTGTTCGGTCTCTCCGGAGGTCGGGGTGGAGCTGCCTCGCCCGAGTGCGGTAGGCGGACCGGAGTTCCGTATCGGATGCGTCGCGAGCAACGCCGAGGGTGTCGTAGGGCGTCACCACGTGCGACCCGTCATGTAGCTCCGAGTCTCGACGCATATCGTCCGGACTCCAGATCGTCGCGGTCCTCCTCGAGGCTGCGGGTGAGGGCACGTGCCAACGAACGCCGCAGTAGCGGCGCCGCCAGCTGGGTCAGCCCTGGTCGAGTCGAGCACAACGTCGCGGTGACGTTGGCTCCATTGTCACCGTCGGCAACGATGTCGAACTTGATCGAGCCGGGTGAGAACGGACCAGAGATCAACGCGTTCACCTGATGGGCCGGAACGCTCTTGTCGAGTTCGAAATGCTGTCGGAGTCGTACAGGCCCGACGCGGGACACTTGGGAGTACGAACACGACTGCGAGGTTTCGGACAACACGTGGAAGCTCACGCCACGGTGATGGCCGTTGCGTTCGTGATCACCGACATCGCCGAACTGTGCCAGCACCTCCTCAAGCGGTCGTCGGATGGTGACGTCGACGTGTACTTCTAACATGGCACGACTATGCCAAGATGACATGACAATGTCAAGTAGACTCGCGCCGTGACTACCCGACCGCCTGAGCTTGCACCGCCGTTGCCGCCTCGCAGCATCCGCGCCGAGAACGCTGAACGGACTCGCGTCCGAATCCTTGACGCCGTCGTCGATCTTGTCGGCGCCAGCGGAACGTGTGACTTCACGATGCCCGAAGTGGCAGCCGCGTCGGGAGTCTCGTTGCGGACGCTCTATCGCTACTTCCCCTCGCGACAGCACGTCGTCGACGCAGTCGCAGCGGTCGGCGACCGAGTTGCCGCATCGAACCTGCCCGCCGCCGAGTTCGACCTGATCGACCTCCACGCATGGCTCGAAGAAGCGTGGCGAGCACTACTCGACCAAGAGGCTCTGATCCGCGCGCAACACACGAGCCCGAGCGGGGCGGCGATCCGCCGCGCCCGCATTCCGTTCTTTCGCGACGTCACCCGTGCCCTTCTGCTCCGCGAGATACCGGGGCTCGACGATGAACGTGTCGACGACATCGTGGACACGACGCTGCTCGTTGTGTCCTCCTCGGCTCTCTTCGAGTTCCTCGATGTCCTCGAGATCCCCATCGAGCGCGCTGCGCGTCTCGCTGCCGAGGCAGTCGAGCGCGCGGTCCGCGACGCCCGCTGACACCAGCCTGGGTCGGGTCTGCCCGCCAGTCTGCGCGATGGGTTGGGTTGGGTTGGGTGCCGCAGGCGGCCGCGATTGGTCCGCTCGTCCACCTACCCGACAAGCCCTTGACTATCGGAAATCGGTATATCATACTTCGACTATGAAGCGCACTTCGAAGCCGCTCCCGGCCGCCTCGCTCCACATCGTGCTCGCCCTTCTCGAAGGTGAGCTCCACGGCTACGCATTGATGCGACGGGTGGGCGAACTCAGCGACGGTGCAGTGAAGATGGGCCCGGGCACCCTGTACGGGACGCTGAACCGGCTCGTCGACGACGGTCTCATCATCGAGACGACCGACCGCGCCGCCCACACCGACACCGAGCGCCGCCGCTACTACGAACTGACCCCCAATGGCCGGGCGGTGGCACTTGCCGAGCTCGCCCGCTTGCAAACGCTGGTGCACCGGGTAGCCGGTCACCTGGCCGGTGGGGCACCGGCATGAACGGGGACCGGGCGACGGTGCGCGTCTACCGCTCGCTGCTGCGCCTCTACCCGCGCGAGTTCCGCGACGAGTACGGCACCGACATGGTGCAGCTCCTACGCGAGCAGTGCAGCGACGAACCGGCATGGCTGGTCGGTGCCCGCTGCACTCTCGACCTCGCCATCACGATCCCGACCCAACACTTGGAGGCACGCATGAACCGACCATCGACCCACCTCATCCCGCTGCTCTTCACCGCACTCGCCGCCGGCGGGCTGCTGTTTGCAATACTCGGGGGCAGCAACATCGCGATCGTCGTCATCGGCTTGTGTATCGCCGTCGTCGCCGGCACGATCGCTGCCGTTGCCTGGAAACGGTCCGGGCCGATCGGCGCCAAGCTCTCGACGGACGGCTGGTGGAAGCTCGTGCTCGCCGGCCCGTGCATCATCGTCGCAGTCATCGTCGGCGCCGGCTTCGGAGTCGAGGCATGGGAGGTCATGATGCTCGCCCTCCTGGTCGCCTTCGTGGCCACCGGAACCGGCGTGCTGCTCGGCATCGCCCGCCTCGCCCAACGCCACTCGCGAGCGATCCCCACGTGAGACCGCGCCTGCGTCTCGTCGTCGTGTCGGTCGTGCTGTGCGCCACGACTGGCGCGTGTGGCGACAACGAGAACGCCGGCACCAACACCGCTGCCGCCACTGCAGCAACCGGGACCGCCGCGAACCCCACCGAAGGCGGGTTCTGCGAGGCGATGGCCCACCTGATCGTCCTGCTTTCCCCGACCGACGACTCGAGCCCGACGGAGACCAAGGCGACCTTCACCGAAGCGGCAGGCTGGTTCGAGCAGGCCAACACCGCTGCGCCCGCCGCCATCGCCGGCGACGTCGCGGCTTACAAGACCGCCTATGACGAGTACGTCCGCTACCTCAGCACCGTCGACTTCAACCTCAACATCGTGTTCAGCACACCACAGGGCACGCAGCTCGCCATCGACACCTCACACACCCTCACGCCCGCCATCGTCCAGTACGCCGTCGACGATTGCGGGCTCTCCTTCGGCGACGAACAGCAACCGCCGTCGAGCACCACATAGGCGCTGTCGACCGGTCGACACCTCGACGTGCCGGGCGGTTGTGAACCGACGTGCAGCTCGAACGTCCACAGATCCAGCCCATCGGGTGACCGCTCCTTTGCCCGCTCGAGCAGCGCGCTTCCCAGCCCCTGACGCCGATCCGACGGGTCCACGGAGAGCTGAGTGACCCATTCAACGTCGAGGACGAGCAACCCGATGACGCACCAACCGCGCTCCACCCAGAGACCGTGCGTGGTTCGTTCTATTGAGCCAGCAAGTCCATCAGGAGTTCATCGATGGTGGGGGCGGAAGCCATCTCGGTTGCGATCTGATGTGCTGCCAGGCGATAGGAGCGGTCGCGCCGCACAGTCTCGATCGCCTGAGCCAGGGGACTGCCGTCGGCCCAGCTCAGCGGGCGCCGGCGGCCACCGGCAGCGCCGGAGCCCAGGGTTACACCTGCGCCAGAGGCAGCCACTTTGGCGCCGTTGGCGAATTGGTCGGCGAACATCGGAGCGATCACCAGCGGCACGCCGGCGGCCAACGCACCGAAGGTTGTGCCCGAACCGCCGTGACAAACGACGACGTCGGCCTCAGCCAGCACGTCGGGCTGGTTGACCCAGGGTTCTACGTGGACGTTGTGCGGGATCGCGTCGAGCTGGTCGAGGTCGAATCGGCGACCGACGGTGAGGAGCACCCGTGCGTCGAGTTCGCCGACAGCGGCGAGCGCGACTCGATAGGCCGTCGCAGCCATCGACATGTGGCCCAGGACCGTTCCGAAGCTCACATAGAGCAATGGAGCAGTGGATCCGTCCCACCAATCCGGAAGGGGCATTGGATACCCGGGGGTCTCGCGGTAACGGCGCGTGTCAGGAAACGGTGACGAGTCGAGCGAGGCGGGGAACCGGGTCACGTACGGCGTCAGTCTGACTTCGTCGGTCAGGCCCGAACGGTGGACTTCGAGCGCCGCAGAGGCCACCTCGATCGATCCCCACTCGACATCGGCAAGGCCGATCGCCACCTGCGCCATGGCGATGTGCTCACGATGCCCGATCACCGCCGAGGCGTACTCACACGGGTCTCGCACAACAAGGTCAGGGCCCCACCCCGCCACGATGCGCTCCAGACCAGGCAGCATGGCCGCTGTCGCCAGTCGACCAAACAGCTCACGGTTGCCAAGCACCGAGGCCTCAGCGGCAGGCGCCGTCGGCAAACGTTCACGAATCGGCCCGACAACATCCTCGGGCGGCTCGCCGCAGACCGCAACCCGGAAGCCCATCTGCTCAACCATCGAAGCGATAGCCGGCGGACCCGCAACCAACGTGTCCGCACCTCGACGCTGAGCAGCATCGAGAAGTGGTCGCAGCGGTTCGAGGTGACCAGCGCCGCCGAGAGAACACGCACCCAACACTCGCATCACCGAATCGTCCCACAGGAGGCCGCCAGTGTGCTGACCCCGACCCGACCGTGGCGTTCAGGGCACCCAATGCTGCTCGCCCATAACCCTGGCACCGGTGCCGACGACGCCAAACGGTCACGGCCTCACGTGACGCCGCCACCTTCGCGGGCCCGACCGCCTGTCGCAAGGCCACAAGTTCCATCAGTCGCCGAAGTTTCCACTCGGTGAGACCCGCCAGACGAATCTCCTCCCACCACTGGCGGGTAGAAGTGGCGAACAGCCCGGCACAGCTGTGAACTGACCACCGCTGTGATCAGGACATATGCCCTGATCACAGCAGAAACCCAATGGCGCCCTCGGCAAGATTCGAACTTGCGCATCCGGCTCCGGAGGCCGACGCTCTATCCCCTGAGCTACGAGGGCGGGGGTTCCGTCGTGGAGACGACGAGACGCAACCACGATAGCGACCAAAGACGCACCCGCGGCGACGTGGGCTCGCGCGACGGCGGGGGTTGCGCTACTGCCTCACAGCTCCACGCCGGCGTCGGCGGGTGTGCGGCCCTTCAAGTACTGCGCGCCATGGCCCAGCAGGTAGGCGGCGTCGTCGGGGTTGTAGAGCGCGCAGTTCTCGAGGCTGAGGCAGCCGCAGCCGATGCACGACCCGAGGTCGTCGCGCAAGCGCTCGAGCAGCCGGATGCGCTCGGCGATCTGGGCCTGCCACCCGCCGGCCAGGCTCTCCCAGTCGGCGGCGGTGGGCGTGCGGCCCTCGGGCAGGCTGTCGAGCGCCTGCTTGATCTCGTCCAGGCTCAGGCCCACTCGTTGCGCGGCGCGGATGAACGCCACTCGGCGCAGCGCGTCGCGGTCGTAGCGGCGCTGGTTGTGGTCGACCCGGCTCGACTCCAGCAGCCCCTGGCTCTCGTAGAAACGCAGCGCGCTCGCTGCGATTCCACCACGAGTGGCCAACTGCCCGATGGTGAGCACCTTCGGGAGGGCGGTGGGGATCTGCTTGCGGGCCATGGTGGTTGCTCCGGGTTTTCGGTTGACATCAACAGAACTTGAAGGTGGAGAGTAGCCGTCATGTCCTCCCCCTCCACCACCTCCTCCACTCAACGACCGGTCGTCGGCGTCAGCCGCCTCATCGGCGCTGCGTCCGCTGCCCTTTCGGTGCCGAAGGCTGCTCCCGCCGACTCGTTCGTGTTGCACGCGCCGCTGGAGCTGATGGCTCGGGTGCAGCTGTTGGCGTTCGTGCCGCCGGATCGCCGCGATGCTGCGCTGGCGATGATCGAGTGGCTCGTCGAGCAGTACGAGGCAGCCGGCGATCCGGTCGCTGTGCCGCCGCCACTGGCACCTGGCCCGCCGAACGCGGCCGCGCTCGTTGCGGCGGTCGCGGCGGGCGATCAGCACCTGGTCGACTCGATGGCGTCGGCATGGCTTCCGCAGTGGAGCGCGGCGGAGGTGGTCGGTCTGGTCGGTGAGGCGCTGGTGCCATCGCTGGCCGCAGCGGGTCATGCACCGATTGCCATGGCGCTGCTGCTGCGCGACCCGTCGCTGCCTCGCACACTGCTGCGTGGGCCGTTGCGCTCGTTGGCTGCGCAACCTACGTGGCAGATCGACTGGTACCGATCGATCGCCGGCAACGGAGACGCCGGCGGGCTGTACGACGCGCTGCGCGCAGCGCCCCGGCTCGGCCGACCGGGCAGCGACTTCATCCACCCGCTGATGTCGCAGGCGCAGCAGCCGGGGATGGCCGATCTGCTGCTGGGCCCGGTGCTGGCACACCGCTACGACGTGCCGGCGGCACTGCGCACCGTGACGCGCATCGCGGCCTGGAGCATGCTGCACGACGACCCGTCGCAGGCGCCGTACGGGTGGAGCCACGCGCTCACCATGCCGCAGGCCGTGCTCGGCCTTGCCGGGGCCGGGGTGCAGGCCCGAACCGCGCTGGCAGTGGCGAGCACGTTCGCCCTCGGCTTCCGGCTCGCGCACGGCACCACCGCACTTCCCGAGCGCATCCACCCGGTTGCGGCGCCGGCCAGTGCCGGCGAGGTGGCCACGGCCGCTGCGCTGCACGAGGACGCGCACCTTGTGAAGTACACGCTGGCCTGCCTGCACGCCGCGGCCGATGACCGAGAGTTCGCCGGGCTCTACCTCGCCGCGGCCGCCCACCTCGTCGAGTGGTGGCGCGCCAACGGCTGACGCGCCTGCCGGTAGGGTCCGCCGGTGGGCACCAAGGACTCGGTCTGATCACCATGCGCGCTTTCCGCATCACCGTCGCCAGGTTCTCCGCCGCCGCGCTCGTCGTTGCCGCCGCGACCGTCTCGGTCTGCGCGATCACATCGCGACCGTCGGCCACCACACCCGCGCGAGTCGTGGCAGGTGGCGCAACCGGCGTTGCCGCCGCGTCGGCGCCGGCGCAGCGCGCCACCGGGCCGCAGCCCGCGACGACATGCCAGCAGGTTGCGTTCGACATCGCGCTGCAGCATCCCGGCGTCTCGCAGGTGGTCGTGGTGCTGGCAGCCTCGCCCGGTGCCACCAGCGGCACACTGCAGCTGGCCGACCGGAGCCCGCTGGGCTGGGTCTGCGGGCGGGCGATGACCGCCCGCCTCGGCGAAAGCGGCGTGCGGCCGCTGGCGCAGCGACGCAGCGGCGACGGCACGACGCCGGCCGGCGTGTTCCCGCTGGGCCTGATGACGGCCTGGGACGGTCAGCAGTTCAGCTTCTTCGGCAACGAGGCCGACCCCGGCGTGGGGGCCGGCCGATACCGACGCGTGCGCACCGGCGATTGTTTCGGCGCCACCGCCAACCATCCGGACTACGGGCACCTCGTGTACCGCGCTGCCGGCGACTGCCCCGGGCCCGCCGACGAGTACCTGCCGGCGGTGAGCGGCGCCTACGAGCATGCCGCCTTGATCGGCGCCAACATGGAACCGAACGTGAGTGGCGACGCGCCCGGTGAGGTGCCGTACGCGTCGGCCATCTTCCTGCACCGGTTCTCCTTCGACGCGAACGGCGCCTCGAAGGCAACCTCCGGTTGTGTCTCGCTCGCTCACGACGACCTCGTCGGCGTGCTGCGCGCGATGCGGCCGGGCGTGTTGTTCGCCATCGGTGAGCCCGGCTGGCTGCTTGCCACCACCTGACCGGGTGGCGTCGCCGCCCATGCCCGGCACCGGTGCCGTGCGGGAACGAACCGGGCCGCGCAGGGGCTCGGCCGGTACCATCGTCGAGACCATGGCCGATCCTCTGTACACCATTGCCGCCACGCTGCGCGAGGCCTTCGCCGCTGTGACCGGCATGCCTGCTGCCGGCATCGACCCGGTGGTGCGCCCCAGCGATCGTGCCGATGCTCAGGCCAACGGCGCCCTTGCACTGGCCAAGCGGTTGGGCCGGAACCCGCGCGAGGTGGCCGAGGCCGTGGTCGCCACCGGCCTGCTCGACGCCGTGTGCAGCCACGTCGAGGTCGCCGGCCCGGGGTTCATCAACCTCACGTTCACTCCGCAGTTCCTGGCTGCTCAACTGGTCGACGCGGCGGCGACCGATCGTCTCGGCGTTCGCTCCGCCGAATCACCCGAGCGCGCGGTGGTCGACTACTCGGCGCCCAACGTGGCCAAGGAGATGCACGCCGGCCACCTGCGCACCACGGTCATCGGCGACAGCCTGGTGCGCCTGCTCGAGTTCATGGGTCACGAGGTCATCCGCGAGAACCACATCGGCGACTGGGGCACACCGTTCGGCATGCTCATCGAGCACCTCGTCGATGTCGCGAGTGTCGATGTCGCGGGGGTCGACGGTGTCGACGACCTGGAGGTCGCCGACCTCAACGTGTTCTACAGGGAAGCCCGCACCAAGTTCGACGAGAGCGACGAGTTCAAGGCTCGCGCCCGCGACCGCGTCGTGAAGCTGCAGTCTCGCGACCACCTCGAGACCACCAACCTGTGGCTCGCGCTGGTGCACCAGAGCACGAAGCACTTCAACGAGGCGTACCGGAAGCTGGGCGTGCTGCTCACCGACGACGACCTCGCCGGCGAGTCGATGTACCAGCCGTCGATGCCGGCCGTGCTCGAGCGGCTTCACGCTGCGGGCCTGCTCGCCGAGAGCGAGGGCGCCAAGGTGGTGTGGGTACCCGGCTACACCAACCGTGAGGGCGAGCCGTTGCCGCTCATCGTGCAAGCTCGCAGCGGTGGGTTCAACTACGCCACGAGCGACCTTGCGTGCGTCATCGATCGTGTCGAGCGGCTGCACGCGACACTGCTCGTCTACGTCGTCGGCACCCCACAGTCGCAGCACCTCGCGATGGTGTGGAAGGTGGCCGAGATGGCCGGTTGGCTGGTGCCGCCGGCACGAGCCGTGCACGTCAACTTCGGCAACGTGCTGGGCGACGATCGCAAGATGCTGAAGAGTCGCAGCGGCGATCCGGTCACGTTCATCGAGCTCATCGACGAGGCCATCGACCGCGGCAGGGCTGCGGTGGCCGAGCGCAGTCCCGAGCTGCCGGCGGCCGAGCAGGCAGTGCTGGGTCACAACATCGGCATCGGCGCCCTGAAGTACGCCGAGCTCAGCAGCGACCGCATCAAGGACTACGTCTTCGACTGGGCCCGCATGCTCGCCTTCGACGGCAACACCGCGCCGTACCTGCAGTACGCACACGCCCGCATCTGCAGCATCTTCCGCCGTGCCGGCGTCGAGCGGGCGTCGGTGCGCGCCACGATGCCCACGCTCTCCGAGCCGCAGGAGCGCGCGCTCGGGTTGCAGCTGCTGCAGTTCGACACCGTCGTGCACGACACGCTCGACAAGTTCAGCCCGCACCGCCTGTGCACGTACTTGTTCGACCTGGCCCAGGCGTTCACTGCCTTTTACGAGGCTTGCCCCGTGCTGAAGGAGGGCTACGAGGCCACTCGCGACAGCCGCCTTGCGCTGTGCGACCTCACTGCTCGCGTGCTGCAGCAGGGCTTGGCCCTGTTGGGCATCGAGGCGCCGGAGCGCATGTGAAACCTGTTCCACTGCACCTGTTGCCCGACACGGCCACCGTGCAGGCCGACGGTTCGCTGGCCATCGGCGGCTGCGATGTGGGCGAGCTGGCAGGTCGGTTCGGCACGCCCCTCTTCATCTACGACGAGGCACACCTGCGTGCTCGCTGCGCGGAAGCCGTCGCTGCGTTCGGCCCCGGCCGCGCCTACTACGCAACCAAGGCGTTCCTGTGCACCGCGATGGCCCGGCTCGCGTACGAGGAGGGCATGCACCTCGACGTTGCCAGCGGCGGCGAGCTGTACGTTGCGCTCCGCGCCGGCGTGCCGGCCAACGCCCTTGCGTTCCACGGCAACAACAAGAGCCTCGCCGAGCTGCGCATGGCCATCACAGAAGGTGTGCGGCACATCGTGGTCGACAGCTTCGACGAGCTCGACCGTCTCGAATCGCTGCACGCGGAAGGCCTGCCGGCGCCGAAGGTGCTGGCTCGCATCACACCCGGGGTGCACGCGCACACGCACGAGTTCATCGCCACCGGCCAGGACGACAGCAAGTTCGGCTTCAACCTGGGCAACGGCGATGCGCACAAGGCCGTCGACCGCATGCGTCGCTCGCTCAGCGTGCAGCTGGAGGGCGTGCACTGCCACATCGGCAGCAACGTGTTCGAAGCCGGCAACTTCGCGAAGGCCGCGGAAGTGATGGCGGCGTTCGCCATGCCGCTCGATCTGCCAGAGCTGGTGCTCGGCGGTGGCCTGGGCGTGCCGTACGTGCAGGGCGAGGAGGCACCCAGCATCTCGCAGTGGGGCAACGTGCTGCTCGATGCCTGCCAGGCGCTCGGCGTGCGCAGCAACGTCTGCGTCGAGCCCGGCCGCAGCATCGTCGCCGGTGCAGCAATCACCCTGTACACGGTGGGTACCGTCAAGCACATTCCGGGCGTGCGCACCTACGTCAGCGTCGATGGTGGCATGAGCGACAACCCGCGGCCGGTGCTGTACGGCAGCGGGTACGAGGCCTTCCTGGCGCGAGCCGTCCTTGCGCCGCGGCCCGAGCGCGCACGTCTGGTGGGCAAGCACTGCGAGAGCGGCGACGTGCTCATCTTCGATGCCGGCCTGCCGCAGGACGTGCGCGTGAACGACCTGCTGGCCACGCCCGTCACCGGCGCGTACGGCCACAGCATGGCCAGCAACTACAACAAGCTCACCAGGCCGCCGGTGGTGTTCGTCCGCGATGGCGCCGCCCGGCTGGTGGTGCGGCGCGAGACCTACGAAGACCTGGTGCAATGCGACGTGGGCTGATCTCTCAGTTCTTCGACCTGTTTCGCACGCGCGGCCCGGCGGCCGCACCCGGTCGATCGCGCACGCCTGCCGCACCGCCCGCCGCCCGTTCGGGCGAGCCGCCGGCACGCGACATCCGGGCGCAGCGGGTGGTGTTCGAGTACTCGCCGTGTCTCGATGGCGACCCCGACCCCGGTGAGGTGGTGTGGACCTGGGTGCCGTACGAGGAAGATCCCACGCAGGGCAAGGACCGGCCGGTGGTCATCATCGGTCGTCGTGGCAGCAACCTGGTGGGCGTGCCGCTCACCTCCAAGCAGCACGACAACGAAGCGCAGGTGCCGGTGGGCACCGGCTCGTGGGATCGTGAAGGGCGACCCAGCTACGCCAAGCTCGAGCGGCTGCTGGAGATCGATCCGCAGCAGGTGCGCCGCGAAGGTGCCGTGCTGTCGCGAGCGCACTTCGACGACGTGGTCGCGGGCGTGGAAAACCAGCGGTCGCGCTAGCCGCGCGCAGCTCGCTGCTCAGTGCGTTCGAACTTCACGCGTGGTGTTCGTAGGCCATATGACTCATTTCGATTCGACCCCTTTCGGTGACGTTTCTTGAGGAATAGCGTACGAACTCATGAGGCAGCGAGAACAGCACAGGGCGCGGTGGGCACTGGGGACGGTTGCGTTCGCCGCGACCGTGCTGTTCTCGATGCCCTCGGCGCACGCCGAGGACGGCACCGCGTACGTGCTGTCCGATGTGCAGTGCGACCCCAACTTCAACGGTGTGCTCGATCTCACGCTGGTCAACGAGCAGTCGTCGCAGCCGGCCATGTTCGTCATCTCGCCGGCGGGCGGGTCGGTGTCGGCGGGCGGGTCGGTGTCGTCGATCTCTGTGGCCGCCGCCTCGGTTGGCGCCATCACCTTCACCGATCTGGCCGATGGCATGTTGGTGGTGCCGGTGTCGGTCAACGGCGTCGAGTCGACGGTGGCGGTGCAGGTTGCGTGCGATGCGCCCGAAGTCGCGGTGCTGGGCCCACCTGAGCGGTCGCAGTCAGCTGCTCCGTTCCTGCCGCAGACCGGTTCGTCGTCCACCGGCGGGTTGGTCATCGGCAGCGCCCTGGTGGCAGCGGGCATCGCCGCGTCACTCGTGGCACGCCGCCGCTGCTCCTGAACCTGCGCACGTGCCCTGCGGCAAACCGTTGCCGCTGATCGTCGCCCAACTCGTAACCTGCTCGCCGTGAAGCTCATCAGAATCGGTGTCCTGGGTTGCGGCAACGTCGGCGCCCCGCTCGTGTCCCTCGTGTCGCAGCAGCAGGCGGCCATCGAGGCCCGCACCGGCGTTCGGTTGGAGATCGTGTCGGTGGCGGTGCGCAACCTCAGCAAGGAGCGCGAGGTGGCGCTGCCCGAGGGCGTGCTCACGCGCGACGCGATGGTGGTGGTGAACGACCCCACCATCGACGTCATCGTCGAACTGATCGGTGGCATCGAGCCCGCTCGCGAGTACATCACCACCGCGCTGCGCAACGGCAAGCCGGTGGTCACCGGCAACAAGGAACTGCTCGCCAACGTGGGCACCGAGCTGTTTGCGGCGGCCGACGAGGCCGGCGTCGACCTGTTGTTCGAAGCGGCGGTCGCCGGCGGCATCCCCATCGTGCGGGCTTTGCGGGAGAGCTTGCGCGGCGAACCCATCACGCGCGTGATGGGCATCATCAACGGCACCACCAACTTCATCCTCACCAAGATGACCGAGGAAGGCGCCGACTACTCGGTGGCCCTCGCGGAGGCACAGGCGTTGGGGTTCGCCGAGCGCGACCCAACCGCCGACGTGGAGGGTTACGACGCCGGCGCCAAGGCGGCCATCATGGCCACCATCGCGTTCGGCGCTCGGGTGGTGGCCGGCGACGTGTACCACGAGGGCATCAGCCGCATCACCGCCGCCGACATCGCGATGGCGAAACGTCTCGGGTACGTGGTGAAGCTGCTCGGCATCGCCGAGGCCGACGCCAGTGGCGCCATCGGCGTGCGCGTGCACCCCACGATGGTGCCGCTCACCCACCCCTTGGCCAGCGTGCGCGAGAGCTACAACGCGGTGTTCGTGGAGGGCGCTGCGGTGGGCTCGCTGATGTTCTACGGCCGCGGCGCCGGCGGCTCGCCCACCGCCAGCGCAGTGCTCGGCGACATCATCGATGCCGCCGTCAACCTCACCAACGGCACGCATGGCGCACTCGGCACGTTCGGTCGCGCCGCCATCTTGCCCATCGACGAGACCTCCGCCGAGTACCTGCTCAGCCTCGAGGTCGCCGACAAGCCGGGCGTGCTGCACGCCGTCACCGGGGTGTTCGCCCGCCACGATGTGAGCATTCGCGCCGCCGAGCAGGAGGGCAATGCCCCCGATGCGCGACTGGTGTTCATCACTCACGTCGCGCGCGAGGCAGCGGTGCAGGCCACGGTGCGCGAGCTGCGCGAGCTGGATGTGGTGCGCAACATCGGCGGGCTGTTGCGAGTGATCGGCGGCTGACGCGATGCCCAACGACGTGCGCTACGTGTCCACGCGGGGCGCCGCGCCCGAGCTCGGCTTCACCGATGCACTGCTGGCCGGGCTGGCCACCGACGGCGGCCTGTATGTGCCGGCGCAGTGGCCGGCGTTGCCGCCGCGAGCGCCCGGGGCCACCTATGCGCAACGGGCGGCACAGATCGTCCAGCTGTTCATCGGCGACGAGCTGCCTGCTGCCACCGTGCAGCGGTTGTGCGACGAGGCGTATGCCACCTTCTCGCACCCGGCGGTGGTGCCGCTGGTGCAGCTGCACCACGAGCACTTCGTGCAGGAGCTGTTCCATGGCCCCACTCTCGCGTTCAAGGACGTGGCGCTGCAGCTGGTCGGCCGGCTGTTCGACGAAGTGCTGCGCGAGCGCGGCCAGCGGGTCACCATCGTCGGTGCCACCAGTGGCGACACCGGGTCGGCAGCGATCGACGGCGTCAAGGACTGCGCCAACGTCGACATCGTCATCCTCTACCCGCACGGTCGTACCAGCGACGTGCAGCGCCGGCAGATGACGACAGTGAGCTCACCCAACGTGCGGGTGGTTGCGGTCGAGGGCACGTTCGACGATTGCCAAGACATGGTGAAGGCCATGTTCAACGACGCGGAGTTCCGTGCGCGCATGCAGCTCAGCGCCGTCAACAGCATCAACTGGGCGCGGGTGATGGCGCAGATCGTCTACTACATCACCGCCACCGACCTTTTGGCCGGCCCCATCAACGTGTGCGTTCCCAGTGGCAACTTCGGCAACGTGTTCAGTGGCTGGATCGCCCGCCGGATGGGCGCGCCGATCGACCAGCTTGTCGTTGCCGCGAACGCCAACGACATCCTCGAGCGCTTCTTCAATCGCAACGACATGAGCGCAGCTGCCGTGGTGCCATCGCTCAGCCCCAGCATGGACATCCAGGTGTCGAGCAACTTCGAGCGCCTGCTGTTCGAGATGAACGGCCGCGACGGTGGTCTCACCGCCGAGCAGCTGCAGCGCTTCCGCACCAGTGGACGCCTCAGCGTGGAGACCGACCAGCGCGCCGAGTTCATCGAGGGCCGCTTCCAGGCAGCGCGGCTCGACGACACCGAGACGCTGGGCGTCATCTCGCGTACCTACGGCGAATCGGGCATGCTGCTCGACCCGCACACCGCGGTGGGCGTCGGCGCCGTCGCCAAGCTGCGTGCTGCCGGCACCCTGCACGGCACTACGGTCACGCTGGCCACCGCCCACCCGGCGAAGTTCCCCGACGCGGTCGAGCGGGCCACCGGTGTGCGGCCGCCGTTGCCACCGCACCTGGCCGACCTGTTCGAACTACCCGAGCAGTGCACGGTGCTGCCGCACGACCTCGCCGCGATCAAGCAGTTCGTGTCCACCACGTTCCGCTGAACCCCGCTCTTCCGATCCCGCTCTGTCGACTCCGGCAGCGCTGCTCGATCGGCCCTCCGAGAAGCGTGCGGGCGCAACTGGGGTTTCACAGAACCGTACGTCGGCGTCCGGGGCGCCCCAGTTGCGCCCGCACGCATCGCGGATCGCGCGCCGAGGGGCAGTGCGCGGCGGCGTAGGGTCGCGATGCATGGGGGACTTCGCGGTCGAGACGGAGCTGACGGCCAACGCCGACGGCTCGTTCTCGCGGATGCTGCATCGCGACTGGGAGATCTGGGGGCCCAACGGCGGCTACATGGGCGCACTGGCCCTGCGGGCGGCGGGTGCGCACTGCGGCCGCGCCCGGCCCGCCAACGTCACCGTGCACTTCTTGGGCGTTGCCAACTTCGACGAGCCGGTCACCGTGGTGCCCACCACGCTGCGAGCCACCAAGGTGGCCAGCAGCGTTGCCGTGCGCATCGAGCAAGCCGGCCGAGTGGTGCTGCAAGCGATGGTCTGGGCGGTGGACGAGGGGCTCGGCGGATTGCGGCACGCGCACGGCGAGCCGCCCGATGTGCCGCCGTGGCAGGAACTGCCCACGATCCAGCAACGGCTCGCCGCCGACGGCCTGGAGAACCAGAGCCCGTATCGCTTCTGGGACAACTTCGAGCAGCGGCCCACGGATTGGATCAGCGACTGGCTCAATCGCGGCGAGCAGCCCCCGATCTACGAGAACTGGCTGCGCTTCGACCCCACGTCGGCAGTCAGCGATCCGTGGTTGGAGGCAAGCCGGCTGCTGCTGCTCGTCGACCTCGGCGGCTGGCCGGCCGTCTCGCGAGCCCACCTGCAGGACACCTTCGTCGCACCCAGCATCGACGTGTCGTGCGAGTTCCATCGCCTGGCCGCCCAGCCGGGGTGGTACCTGTTGCACGGTGTCTCGCCTCACTCCGGCGATGGCCTCGTGGCCAGTCAGCAGCACGTCTGGAACGACGCCGGTCAGTTGCTGGCCAGCGGCATCAGCCACCTGCTGTGCCGGCCGGTCCGCTGAGCCCGTCGG